>Ga0209181_10000660_pt1 | contig 63601 bp, 60 predicted proteins | sample MAT05_FD_187208 | JGI IMG/M metagenome (GOLD analysis project Ga0209181, IMG submission 187208) | Freshwater microbial communities from Lake Fryxell liftoff mats and glacier meltwater in Antarctica - MAT-05 (SPAdes) (version 2) | ecosystem: Environmental > Aquatic > Freshwater > Ice > Liftoff...
CTGCGGGTGGTATCCAATGCGGTGGCTGCATCGGTGTTGCGCTGATGCAGCCCCCGCGGCCCTTGGCGCCGCGCTGGAGCGCGAGGCCGCTGTCCACCGGGGGGCCTTGGCGCGTGCCCATGTCAGCTGGCGCTGCTGCGCGCAGTGCCCGTATCATCCACGGCGCCGGCCACTGGATCCAGTACGAGTGCGCCGACGAGGTCAACACCCTGCTGCTCCAGTGGCTGCAGTCCCAATCCCATTCCTCACCCTCCCACTCCATGAGTCCACTTTTCACGCCCTTTGCGCTGGGTCCGCTGACGCTTCCCAACCGCATCGTCATCGCGCCGATGTGCCAGTATTCCGCCGATCAGGGCCGGGCCACCGACTGGCACCTGATCCATCTCGGCCAACTGGCGCTGTCGGGCGCCGGCTTGCTGATCCTGGAGGCAACGGCGGTCGAGCCGGCAGGCCGCATCACCAACGGTGACCTGGGCCTGTTTGATGATGCGACCGAGTCCGCACTGGCCCGGGTGCTGGCCAGCGTGCGCCGGTATTCGGCCATGCCGGTCGGCATTCAGCTCGCGCACGCCGGGCGCAAGAGTTCGAGCCGCGCGCCCTGGGAAGGCGGGACGCAGATCCGTCCGGACGAGCCGGGTGGGTGGATCACGGATGCGCCCTCGGCCCTGGCTTTTGGGCTGGCCGATGTGCCTCCGCATGCGCTGGATGCCGCCGGTCTGGCCCGCGCCCGGCAGGCGTTTTTGGGCGCCGCTGTGCGCGCCCATCGGCTGGGGCTGGACCTGATCGAGCTGCATGCGGCCCATGGCTACCTGCTGCACCAGTTTCTGTCGCCGCTGTCCAACCGGCGTACGGATGCCTATGGCGGCTCGCTCGAGAACCGCATGCGTTTCCCGCTGGAAGTGTTCGATGCCGTGCGCGCTGCCCTGCCGGAAGGCTTTCCGCTGGGGGTGCGCATCTCGGCCACCGACTGGGTCGAGGGCGGCTGGGACCTGCCTCAGAGCGTGGCCCTGGGCCAGGCTCTGCGCGCGCGGGGCTGCACTTTCATCCATGTGTCCAGTGGCGGTTCGTCGCCCCTGCAGAAAGTCCCGCTGGGCCCACGGTACCAGGTCGGTTTAGCGCAGGCGATTCGCCGTGAGACGGGCCTGCCGACCATGGCCGTGGGCCTGATCACCGACCCGCACGAGGCCGAAGGCATCGTTGCCAGCGGCCAGGCCGACATGGTGGCGCTGGCCCGCGGCATCCTCTACGATCCGCATTGGCCCTGGCATGCCGCTGCGGCACTGGGTGCGCAGGTGGATGCGCCCCGGCAGTATTGGCGCTCACAGCCGCCCGGGTCGTCTCCGCTGTTCGCCAACATCCGCATCGGGCAGCGCTGAGAGCCCAGGCGTGTCTTGGGGGCCTGGCTTTCATGCCATGCCCCAGCGGCGCTTCAGGCCGCTTCGGGCCAGAACTGGCACGACACCCCATGCCCCGGGCTGAGCCAGTGCCAGTGCGACGTGCCGATGGCGCCATGGTCCTCGCCGAAACGGCAGGGCCCGATGCCACCACGGTGCGCAAGAAAATCCAGCTCGGGCGGTGCCATGGCCAGCCGCTCGCGCTGAACGGCCGGGTCGGGCACCGGCACGGCCTCCAGCAGCGCTTGCGTGTAAGGGTGGCCAGGGCGGTCAAAAACCTGCTGCGCTGTGCCGATCTCGACGATCTGCCCGCCGAACATCACTGCCACGCGGTGCGCGACGTGGCGCACCATGGCCAGGTCGTGCGCGATGAACAGGTACGACAGCCCCAGCCGCACCTGCAGCGACTTCAGCAGCGCCACGATCTGCGCCTGGGTGCGCACATCCAGCGCCGATACCGGTTCGTCGCAGACCACGAAGTCCGGGTTGACGGCCAGTGCGCGTGCAATCACGATGCGCTGGCGCTGGCCCCCCGAGAACTCATGCGGGTACCGGCGCACCACGTCGGGGTCCAGGCCGACAAACCCCAGCAGTTCGGCCACGCGCTGCGGCATTTGCGCGGCGGGCACCGAGCGGTGCACGCGCAGGGGCTCGGTCAGCGTGGCGCCCACGGTCATGCGGGGGTTGAGGCTGGAGTAGGGGTTCTGCAACACGAACTGCATGTGCCGGCGCATCGCGCGCACGTCGGCACGCGGCAGCGCCGTGAGCTCGCGGCCCAGCAGGTGCACCGAGCCGCCGCTGACCGGCTGCAATTGCAGGATCGCCCGGCCGGTGGTGGTCTTGCCCGAGCCCGATTCGCCCACCAGCCCCAGCGTCTCGCCGGGCTGGATCTCGAACGACACCTTGTCGACCGCCTGCACCGACCCCTTACCGCGGCGGGCCGGGAACACGACCGAAAGGTCCTGCACACGCAGCAGCGGTTCAGTGCCCGCCCTCATAGCAGCCTCGTGGTGCTGTCCAGGCGCGGCACGGCGTCGAGCAGAGCGCGCGTGTAAGCGTGTTGCGGGGCCGCAAAGAGGGCGTCCACCGTGCCGGACTCGACGATCTCGCCGTCCAGCATCACATAAACCCGCTCCACCATGCCGGCGATCACGCCGAAGTCGTGCGTGATCAACATGAGCGCCATGCCCAGCTCTGCGCGCAGGCGCATCAGCAACCGCAGGATCTGCGCCTGCACCGTCACGTCCAGTGCGGTGGTGGGCTCGTCGGCGATCAGCAGGTCGGGCTCGCAGGACACCGCCATCGCGATCAGCACTCGCTGGCGCATGCCGCCCGAAAACTGGTGGGGGTAGTCGTCCACGCGCCGCGCTGCGTCGCGGATGCCGACCAGACCCAGCAACTCGATGGTGCGCTTGCGGGCCATTTGCGCCGACGCGCCGGTGTGCCGGCGCAGCATGTCGTCGATCTGCGCGCCGACACTCAGCACCGGGTTGAGCGAGGTCATCGGGTCCTGGAACACCATCGCGATGCGCCGGCCCCGGATGTCGCGCATCTGCGATTCCGGCAGCTGCAGCAGGTCCTGCCCGCGGTAGTGGACCGTGCCGTCGAGCTGCAGCGACGAGCCCTCGGGCGCCAGCCGCAGGATGGCCCGCGCGGTGACGCTCTTGCCGCAGCCGGATTCGCCGACGAACCCCACGGCTTCACCGGGTGCGATGTCGAATGAAATGCCCTTGACCACGCGCGACGCGACCCCCTCCCGGGTGAAGCGCGCACTCAAGCTCCGGACCTGCAGCAGCGCGTCGGCTTGCGCCATCAGCGGCTCCCCACGTCGAGCACCTCGCGCAGGCCATTGGCCAGCACGATGAAGGTCATGGTGGCGAAAACGATGGCCGCCGCTGGCCCGATCACGGTCAGCGGAGCGAGCTCCATGAACTGTCGCGCCTCGGACAACATGCCGCCCCAGTTCGGGTCGGGTGGCGGCGGGCCGATGCCCAGGAACGACAAGGCGGTGACGGTGAAGATGGTGTTGGCCAGCGTCAGGCTGGTCTGCACCAGGATCGGAGAGATCACCATCGGCAGCACATGGCGCGTGGCAATGGCGAACTCGCCGACGCCCACACTGCGCGCCGCCTCGACATGGTCCCAGCGCTTGACGCTGAGCACCGGGCCGCGCACCACGCGCGCCAGGGTCGGGGTGTAGACGATGGCAATCGTCAGGATCAGGTTGGGCACGGTCGGCCCGAGTGCCGCCACCACCGCGATCGCCAGCAGGAACACCGGGAACGCGAAGATGATATCCAGCGTGCGCATGATGAGCTCGTCGACCAGCCCGCCCACATAACCCGACAGCAGGCCGAGCACCAGGCCTGCTGTCACCGCGATGGTGACCGCTACAAAGGTGATCAAGAGCGTGGTGCGCCCACCGATGATGAGCCGGCTCAGCACGTCGCGGCCGATCGAATCGGTGCCCAGCCAGTGCGCGGCACTCGGCCCGGCCAGCGAGTCAGGCGAGGTGGTGGCGGCGCCATAAGGCACGATCCACGGTCCGAACAGGGTGACCAGCACCATGCCGGCCAACATGACGAGGCCCAGTGCCAGCAGCAGCCGGCCGCGGGTACGGGGATGCGGGGCGGCGGCCTCAGTCATAGGACACCCGGGCGTCGACCCGGGCATAGGCGATGTCGACCAGAACGTTCACCAGCAGCACGATGGTCGCGGCCACGAGCACGATCGCCTGGATCACCGGGTAGTCGCGGTTGCTGATCGAGTCGAACAGGTACTGCCCCATGCCCGGGATGGTGAAGATGGTCTCGATCAGGATGCTGCCGCCCAGCAACGAGGCGAGTTGCAGCCCGGTCACGGTGATCACCGGCGTGAGCGCATTGCGCACCAGGTACTGCCGCAGGATGGTGCCCGGCTGCAGGCCCTTGGCCCGGGCCACCATGACGAAGTCCTGGCTGGAGACCTCGAGCACCGCAGCGCGCGTGTTCTCGGAGATCGTCACCGACACTGCCAGTGCCAGCGAAAACGCCGGCAGCAGCAGGCTGCCGATATTGCCCAGCGGGTCGGTGAAGAAGGGCGTGTAGTTGAAGATGCCGAGCTCGGGAAAGTACAACCCGGCCAGCAGCACGATCAGGGTGGCCACCACAAAATTGGGCACGGCCAGCACCAGGCCGTTGATTGCGCGCACCACCCAATCGGTGCGCCCGCGCAGCCGCGCGGACAACAGGCCGCTGCCCACACCCATGAGCATGGCCATCACACCGGCCATCAGTGTGAGCTCGGCCGTGACCACCAGCCGTGGAAGCAGCTCGCCGAGCACCGGCTTGTGCGTGACGAAGGAGTCGCCAAAATCACCGCGCAGGATGCTGCCGAGCCAGCGCAAGTATTGCTCCCAGACCGGCAAGTCAAGACCCAGGCCGCGGCGGATCGTGTCGAGGGCATCGGCCGACAGCTCGGTCGTGCCAGCCGAGGCCTGGGCAAAGTCGCCTGGCAGAGCGCGCATCAGCACGAAAGCCACCACCGACACCCCCAGCAGGATCGGCAGCATCCACGCGAGGCGCACCAGCACCACGCGGGTCATGGCAGTGGCCCGGCCGGGCCAGACACGCCCAGCATCCGGCTACTTGTCGATCCAGGTGGTGCGCACGAAGGTGCGGATGCTGGCGGCCAGAGCCACGTAGCCCTTGACGTACTTGCGCCAGGCTTCCCAGCGCAGCGGGTACTGGTAGATCTGCAGGATGTAGGCCTGGTCGGCAATGTGTTTCTGGATCTGCTGGTAGGCGGTGGCGCGTTTGGGGTTGTCGAGAATGGTGCGGGCGTCTTCGATCATCTTGTCGAGCTGGGCGTCGGCCATGCCGATGCCCTTGCCCTGCGCGCCGGTGGACAGCAAACGCGAGACGATGGCGTCCGGGTCGGGGCTCCAGCTCAGCGCGATCGACATCAGTGTGTAATCGCCCTTGACCCACAAGCCGATCAGGGGCGCGGTCTCCATCGGTTTGATGTTGACCTTGATGCCGGCAGCGGCCCACTGTTGTTGCAGCACCTGCGCGCATTGCACGTCCAGCGCATTGGCTGCCACGACGATGTAGTCGCCGATGTCGAGACCGCTGGCGTAGCCGGCTTCTGCCAGCAGCTTCTTGGCGCCCGCCACGTCGGTCTTGTAATAGGGCATGGGCCCCACGCCGTCATAACCGCCGATCTGGCTTTCGGGCACCATGGCCCCGACCTTGCCGGAGCCACCCAACACGGTCTGCAGGCAGGCCTTGCGGTCAGTGGCCAGGCTCAGCGCGCGGCGTACCCGCACGTCGTTGAAGGGTTTGGCCTTCAGGTTCATCCAGACCGGGAAAGTGCGCGAGGTCTTGCCGGGGGCCGAGACCAGATCCGGTGAGGTCTTGACGACTTGCGCTGCGACCTTGGGGTCCTTGAACCAGGTCATGTCGATCGCCTTGGAGCGCAGCGCCGAGGTGATCGAGGCCTGGTCCTTGAAGAACTTGAACACCACGGTGGCCAGGTAGGGTTGCGTGTCCTCGTAGTAGTTCGGGTTGGCCTTGAGCGTGAACTGCTGGTTGGGCTCGTAGGATTCGAAGACGAAGGGGCCGGTGCCGACCGGTTTGGTCTTGAGGTCGGTGACGCCCCTGGGCACGATCACCCCGTTCGGGTTGGTGGCCATGTAGCTCAGGAAGGTGGCACTGGGCGCCTTGAGCTCGAACTTGACGGTGTGGGCGTCGATCACCGTGACCGCCTTGATGCCGGCAAACAGCACCGCGCTGGGGCTGGCGCTTGCCGGGTCGAGAATGCGATCGAAGGTGTGCTTCACGTCCTCGGCGCTGAAGGTCTGGCCGTTGTGAAATTTCACGCCCTGGCGCAGGCGGAAGATGTAGGTGGTCTCGTTGGGGGTGAGGTAGCCGGTGGCGAGGTCTGGCTCGATCTTCATCTCGGCATTCCAGCGCAGCAAGCCGCTGTAGAGCAGGGCGGTGAAGTCATAGGACGCAAAGGCTGTGAGCGTGACCGGGTCCAGCCCGATCGGGTCTGCGTCGGCACCGATGGTGAGCGTGCCGCCCCGTTTGGGCGCCCCGGCCTGGGCCAGGGCCATCGGGCTGAGTGTGGCCAATGCGCCACCGGTGAGGGCGAGCTGCAGCAGGCTGCGCCGCTGCAGGCCCTCGGCCACGTTGGGCAGCGTGTCACAGAGGGCCAGTTCGAGGTCGGATGTCGTTGCCATGGAGCGTCCTTGGTGGAGTGGGTGGCGGGGGCGTGTCGTACGGCCGGAACAAGGGCGCTGGCGGCGTCCAGTCGCTGGCAACACGCTACTTTTCATGATAGCCATTGCATCGGCTTTGATTGCCGTATTGCATGTTTCACCGCATGAAACGAGCGCTTGCCCTGCACCCGTCGCACGGCCCGTGCGCTCGCGCTGTGCGCGCCGCACAATGGGCGGTATCCCTGATTGCCCACCCAAAGACCCGCCCATGATCCGCATTGCCACCGCCGGTTACCAGCACGAGTCCAACACCTTCTCGGCCATCCCCGCGAGCCTGGACCTCTGGCAGCGCTCCGGCATTCTGGAAGATGCGGCGTCGATCCGCGCCGAGTACGCCAGCTCGCAGTCGACCCTGGCCGGATTCTTTGCTGCGGCCGCCGAAGACCCGCAGGTCGAACTGGTGCCGCTGTTTTTCACGCGGCTGATGCCGATGGGCGCGATCACACCTGAGGCCACCGACTTCATCTTCGACCGCATCCTGGCTGCGCTGCGCGACCACGGTCCGTGGGACGCTGTGCTGCTGCCCCTGCATGGCGCTGCAGTGTCTGCCAGCTACCCCGATGCCGATGGCGAACTGGTGCGCCGCGTGCGGGCGCTGGTGGGTCCCAAAGTGCCGATCGGCGTGGCGCTGGACATGCATGCCAACATCGCGCCGCAGTTGGTGGAGTCGGCCGACATCGTGACCGTGTACCAGACCAACCCGCATATCGACGCGTTTGCGCAGGCCGTGCAGTGTGCGCGTTTGGTGCTGCGCACGGTGCGCGGCGAGATCCACCCGACCAGTGCGCTGGAGATGCCGCCACTGCTGGTCAACATCCTGTGCCAGGGCACGGACGACGCGCCGATGAAAGACCTGCTGCGCGAGGCCGCTGTGCAGGCGCAGCGACCCGGCGTGTTGTCGGTCAGCGTCGTCGAAGGTTATCCCTATGCCGATGTGGCCGAGATGGGCATGTCCTTCATTGCCATTACCGACAACAACCCGGCGCTGGCACGCGAGGTGACCAGCGCGGTGGCGCTCGCTGCCTGGAACATGCGCGCCGCACTCAACCAGACCGCGCCCTCGATCGACCAGGCCCTGCTGCGTGCCCGCGACGCGCGCGAGGGGCCAGTGGTGCTGTTCGACGTCGGCGACAACGTAGGCGGCGGCAGCCCGGGCGACTCGACCCACATTCTGCATGCCGCACGCCGCCTGGGTGTGGCCGACCTGTTGCAGGCGGTTTGCGACCCCGACGGGGTGGCACTGGCACAGGCCGCCGGTGTGGGTGGGCGCATTGATGCTGCCGTGGGCGGCAAGAGCGACGCCATGCATGGCGCCCCCTTTGCGGTGCAGGCTACCGTGACCGCGCTGAGCGACGGCTGCTATGAGGAGACCGGCCCCACCCATGGCGGGTTTCGCTTCTTCAACGACGGCCCGAGTTGCGCGCTGCGCACCGACGACGGCTACACCCTGGTGCTGACCTCGCGCAGCGCCGGTTCGTCCAGCCTGCAGCAGTTCCGCGCCCTGGGCATCGAGCCGACCCGGACGAAGATCCTCGTGGCCAAAGGTGTGCATTCGCCCCGTCCGGCCATGGAGCCGATCGCCAAGGAGCTGATCTGGGTCGCCAGCCCCGGCGTGACCAGCGCGGATCTGTCGACCTTCACCTACTGCCACCGGCGCGTGCCGCTGTATCCGCTGGAGCCGCACACGGTGTGGCCATGATGGGCATGTCGCATGGGGCCTCGGCTGCCCATCTGCCGGTTCCTGGCCACCGGGCCCTGCAGGCCCGTTTTGGTGACGCCTTACGCGCCCTGCAGTGAGCGCAACAGCTTGAGCCCGGCGCGGCCGTTGACGGCTTGTCCGAGCCGCTTCTGCTCGGCACGGATGGCCACGCGGCTCCTGTCGCCCAGCATGCCGTCCACCTCGCCGATATCGTGGCCGCGCAGCAGCAGCAGGCCTTGCAGTTCGCGCCGCTGCGCGCGCGACAAGCCCGGGTCGTCGGTCGGCCAGGGCGTGCTGAACAGGCCCGCGCCGCGCAGGCGGTCGCTCAGGTGGGCGATGGCCAGGCCATAACTCTCGGCTGCGTTGTAGCTGTAGATGGCGTCAAAGTTGCGCAGCACCAGAAAGGCCGGTCCGGTGGCGCCCGCCGGCGTCATCAGGCCGGCGCTTCCCAGGTCGGCGGGCAGAGGCGAGCCGTCCACCCGTTGCAGGCCTCGGCGGCTCCAGTCTGCCATGCTGCGCTTGGTGCGGCGACCCTCCCCGGCGGTGTCGAAGCCGGCCGGCAGCTTGACCTCGAAACCCCAGGGCTGGGTGTTCTGCCAGCCGGCCCTGGCCAGGAAGTTGGCCGTGGAGGCCAGTGCGTCGGCGGCGTTGTCCATCAGGTCGCGCCGGCCGTCGCCGTCAAAGTCGACCGCCAGCCGCTCGAAGGTGCTGGGCATGAACTGCGTGTGGCCGAAGGCGCCGGCCCAGGAGCCGATCAGCCGCTCGGGCGCGATGTGCCCAGCCTGCAGGATGCGCAGCGTACTGTAGAACTCGCCGCGAAAGTAGGCCTGCCGCCGGCCGAAACACGACAGTGTCCCCAGGGCCTGCACCAGCGGGTACTTGCCGAAGGTCTGGCCGAAATTGCTTTCGACGCCCCACACCGCCACCACCGTGGCCGGGTCGACGCCGTAGCGCTGCTGCACCTTGGCCAGGGTGTCGGCATGGCGCTTGAGCAGGGCCTGCCCCTCGGCCACGCGTTCGTCGTCCACCAGGCCGGCGAGGTAGTCCCAGATAGGGGTGGTGAATTCGGGTTGCACGTTGAGCTTGTCGATCACGCTCATGTCAGGCGATAGGCCGCGGGTGTGCTGGGCGAAGGTGGCCACCTGTACGCCGGCCGCAAGGGCGGGCGCCCGCAGCTTGTCCAGACAGGTGGCGAAATCGTCGGTTTGTGCCCGCGCCGGCAGGGCCGGCAGGGCCAGCAGCGCGGCGCAGAGCAGCAGGGTGGTTTTGGGTGTCATGGCGGGCTCCAGTCTAGTCCGTCTGCGCTTGGCCGTTGCGGCAACAGGCAGGGCGCGCGGATCCGGCACATGAGGCGTGACGGATCATCCCGCGGGTGGTGTGGTGTCTTTCAGCAGCAAGGCGGCGTTGTACAGCGCGTTGCGCGGCAGGCCGGTGATCTCTGCTGCCAGACGCACAGCCGACTTCAACGGCAGTTCGGCCAGCAACAGCTGCAGCACCCGGGTGTCCGTGCCCGTTGCAGCGCTCGGGGGTGCCGGGTGCAGTACCAGCACGAATTCGCCCCGGATGCGGTTGGTGTCGGCTGCCAGCCAGGCTGGCAGGTCTTGCGCCGCCAGCGTGGCGATCTGCTCGAACTGCTTGGTGAGCTCGCGCCCGACCGTGATGCGCCGCGCGCCCAGCCCGGCCAGAGCTGTGGCGGCGGCCTCGATGCGGTGGGGCGCCTCGAGCAGCACGACGGTGCGCGCCTCCAAGGCCAGACCGGCAGCGGCTGCGGCCCGTTCAGTGGCCTTGCTGGGCAGGAAACCCGCAAACACGAAGCCGGCCTCTGTTCCCTGGGCCAGGTCGATGCCGGCCACACTCAGGGCCGCCGTAACGCTGCTGGGGCCCGGCACCGGTACCACGGACAACCCGGCCAGCACGGCCGCAGCCACCAGCCGGGCACCGGGGTCGCTGATCGCGGGCGTGCCGGCGTCGCTGACGTAAGCGACACGTTGCCCCTGGCGCAGCCGGTCGACCACCTGGGTTGCGGCTTCGACTTCGTTGTGCTGGTGCAGCGCGAGGAACTGCGCAGGCGATTTCTCCAGTCCGTAGGCACGCAGCAGGGTTTGCGTGTGGCGCGTGTCCTCGCAGGCCACGGTGTCCACCAAGGTGAGGACGTGCAGCGCCCGCAGGCTGATGTCGGCCAGGTTTCCGATGGGCGTGGCCACCAGATACAGGCTACCCTGAGGGTAATGTTGCTGGGCCGCAGCGGCGTGGGCGGCAGCGCGTGCCGGTGCAAAAGGTGAGGTCAATGCGCGAATCCAGTTTCAGGGAGGACACCCGTGGTGTCGCCGACATCCACGACCAAGCAGGCCGGTGACGCGGCCGAGGACCGTGCGCTGCGCCACCTGCAGTCGGCCGGGCTTCGGCTGGTCACGCGCAATTATCGGACGCCCGGGCGCGGCGGCGGCGAAATCGATCTCGTGATGCGCGACGCCGGCGGCACGCTGGTGTTCGTGGAGGTGCGCGCGCGCCAGACCGGCGGCCATGGCGGTGCGGCCGCCAGCATCGGGGGCACCAAGCGCTGGCGCATCGTACTGGCGGCACGCCATTACCTGATGCGCCTGGGCGCGCCACCGCCGTGCCGTTTCGATGTCGTGGTCATCGATGGCGGTAGCCTGCAATGGCTGCGCGCGGCGTTCGATGCCACCTGAGCCATCTCGTCAGCGAAATTACATCCCGTTGCAAAAGCGACAGTTATCATGCCGCCTATGCTTGAGCAGCGTATCGAACAGCATTTCATAGACAGCGCAGACCTGAAGTACCAGTCGGCCCAGGCGCTGAGCAAACCGATCGCGGCCGCGGTACAGGCGCTGATGGTCTGCGTCACCAGCGGGGGCAAGGTGCTCGCCTGTGGCAACGGTGGATCGGCCACCGTGGCCCAGGGTTTTGCGGCCGGTTTCGTGGGCGGGTTCGAGCGAGAGCGCCCCGAGCTCGCGGCGATCGCGCTGGCCACCGACAGCGCCACACTCACCGCCATCGCCAACGGGCACGCGTTCAGCTCGGTGTTTTCGCGCCAGGTGCGGGCGCTCGGTGGTTCGGGCGATGTGCTGCTGGCGATTTCGTCCGATGGCAACTGCGCCAACCTGCTGGACGCCATCACGGCCGCACACGAGCGCGAGATGGTGGTCATCGGCCTCACCGGCCATGGCGGTGGCCGCATGGCCCAGGCGCTGGGCGACACCGATGTGCATATCTGCGTGCCGCACGACCGGCCGGCCCGCGTGCTCGAAGTTCAGATGCTGGCCTTGCACTGCATGTGCGATGCCGTCGACACACAATTGCTGGGTGAACAAGAGGAACCAACACCATGACGATCCGGTCCCATAGATTTGTAGCATTGGTGGTCTGCGCGGCCTGCCTGGGGGGCGTTTTGAGCGCCTGTGCTCCGGTGGTGCTGGGCAGTGCCGCGATGGGGGTGCTGGTGGCGACCGATCGACGCACCTCCGGCGCCCAGCTCGAGGACGAAGGCATCCAGCTGCGCGCCGCCGGGCGCATCCGAGAAAACGTGGGCGACCGGGTCCATGTCAACATCAACAGTTACAACCGACAGGTGCTGCTGACCGGCGAGGTTCCGACGGCCCAGGTCAAGCTGCTGGTCGAGCAGCTTGTCTCGCGGGTTGAGAATGTGCGCGCCATCGTCAACGAGCTGGGCGTGATGGGCAACTCGACCCTGACCCAGCGCTCGTCCGATGCGCTGGCCACCGGCCGCGTGAAGGCGTCCATGGTCGACGCCAAGGACCTCTTCGCCAATTCGTTCAAGGTGATCACAGAGCGCGGTACCACCTACCTGATGGGCCGGGTCACGCAACGCGAGGCCAACCGGGCCACCGACATCACGCGCAGCACCGGTGGTGTGCAGCGCGTGGTGCGCGTGCTGGAGATCATCACCGACGAAGAACTGCAGCGCACCCTGCCCCAACAGCCGCTTCAGCCGGCGACTGCGGCACCGAAACCCTGAGCGCGCCGGGCCCTTAGGCCGGGGCCTACTTCAACCGCTTGATCAGGCTGGAGGTATCCCAGCGCACGCCACCCATCTGCTGCACGTCGCCGTAAAACTGGTCGACCAGCGCCGTCACCGGCACCCGGGAGCCATTGCGGCGCGACTCGTCGAGCACCAGGCCGAGGTCTTTGCGCATCCAGTCGACTGCGAAGCCGAAGTCGAACTTGTCCGCCACCATCGTCTTGCCGCGGTTGTCCATCTGCCAGCTCTGGGCAGCGCCCTTGCCGATGACGTCGAGCACCTGCACCATATCCAGGCCAGCCTTCTGCCCGAAGGCGATGGCCTCACTCAGGCCTTGTACCAGGCCGGCAATGCAGATCTGGTTCACCATCTTGGCCAGCTGCCCGGCGCCGCTGGCGCCCAGCAGCGTGAAAGCGCGCGAAAAAGCCATGGCCGCAGGAGCCGCCGCCTCGAAGGCTGCCGCGTCGCCGCCGCACATGACGGTGAGCAGGCCATTCTGCGCGCCAGCCTGACCACCGGACACCGGCGCATCGATGAACTGCAGGCCGCGTTTTCGGGCCTCGGCATCGAGCTCGCGCGCCACAGTGGCCGACGCTGTGGTGTGATCCACGAAGATCGCACCGCCGCGCATGCCGGCAAAGGCGCCGTCATCCGAGCGCTGACGGGTGCCCAGATCGGCGCCCAGGGTCACACTGCGCAGGTCGTCGTCGTTGCCAACACAACAGAACACGATGTCGGCGCCCGCGGCCGCCTCGCGCGGCGTGGCGGCGCTGCGCGGGCCGGGCGTGGCGGCATATTCACTGCACCAGGCGGCCGCCTTGGCAGAACTGCGGTTGTAGACCGTCACTGCATGCCCGGCCAGCGCCAGATGCGCAGCCATCGGGTAACCCATCACCCCCAGCCCGAGAAAGGCGAGCTTGCGTGCGGGCGTGGCGGTGTAGGTCTTGGGATTGGTGCTTGGCATGGGTTGGAGTGGGTCAGACGATGGCGAAGTTTTCGGTGCCGGCGCCCAGGTCCTGGGTGCGACCGCGCTGGCTGTTGAGCTTGATCTGCAGGCGCAGGTCGTTCAGCGAGTCGGCGTTGCGCAGCGCGTCCTCGTAGGAGATGACGTTGTTCTCGTAGGCGTCGAACAGCGCCTGGTCAAAGGTTTGCATGCCCAGATTGCGGCTCTTTTTCATGATCTCCTTGATCTCGGAGACATCGCCCTTGAAGATCAGGTCGGAGATCAGCGGGGTGTTGAGCATGATCTCGACGGCAGCCGAGCGGCCTTTTCCGTCCTGCTTGGGGATCAGCCGCTGCGACACCAGGGCCTTGAGGTTGAGCGACAAGTCCATCAGCAGCTGCGAGCGGCGTTCTTCGGGGAAGAAGTTGATGATGCGGTCCAGCGCCTGGTTGGCGCTGTTGGCGTGCAGTGTGGCCAGGCACAGGTGGCCGGTCTCGGCAAAGGCGACCGCGTGTTCCATGGTCTCGCGGTCGCGGATCTCGCCCATCAAAATAACGTCAGGCGCCTGGCGCAGCGTGTTCTTGAGGGCGATCTCCCAGCTGTCGGTGTCGAGCCCGACTTCGCGCTGGGTCACCACGCAGTTCTTGTGCATGTGCACGAACTCCACCGGGTCCTCGATGGTGATGATGTGGCCATAGGAGTTTTCGTTGCGCCAGTCGACCATCGCCGCCAGCGTGGTCGACTTGCCCGAGCCGGTGGAGCCCACCAGGACGCACAGGCCGCGTTTGGCGGTGACGATCTCCTTGAGTACCTGCGGCACACCCAGGCCGTCGATGGTCGGCAGCACCTGCGGAATGACCCGCATGACCATGCCCACCTTGCCCTGCTGGATGAAGGCATTGACCCGAAAACGCCCGACGCCCGGCGGAGAGATCGCGAAATTGCATTCCTTGGTGCGCTCGAATTCTGCCACCTGCTTGTCGTTCATCACCGACCGCGCAAGCGCCAGCGTGTGTGAGCCGTTCAGCGGCTGTGGCGACACCTTGGTCACCTTGCCATCGACCTTGATGGCAGGCGGAAAATCACCGGTGATGAAAAGGTCGCTGCCGTTGCGGCTGATCATCAGCCGCAACAGGTCGTTGATGAATTTGGTGGCCTGGTCGCGTTCCATGTTTCATGTGCTCCCGCAAGATGGTCATTTCTTTTCGCTCAGGCGCGCACTCACCACGCGCAAACGCAGGGAAAGTTTGCGTGCCAGCAGCGCGATCAGGTTTGCCGCCAAATGGGGATTGGCCGACATCATGTCGTCCATGCCTTCGGCGCTCAGTGCAGCCACCTCGCACTCGTTCATCGTCGTGCAGGCCGAGAAGCGGATGCCGCTGTCGAGCAGCGACATCTCGCCCAAGATCTCGCCGGGTCGGGTTTCGGCCAGCCGCAGCCGCTCGCCCCAGGGCTGTACCCGGTCGACTGCGATGGCACCCGACAGCAACACCAGCATGAAATTGCCGTACTCGTCCTGGCGGATCACGTCGCGGTTGGGCGGCACGGTGGCGAAATCGAAAAATCGCTCCATGCTCTGGATCGCCTCTGAATCCAGGTGGTTCATGTATTTGTCTTTCGACCACAGACCCTGCAGCAGCTTGGTGCCGCGCGAGGAACTGATGCGCCGGGCGTCGATCTCGACAGCACGCGCTTCCCAGGGCACCAGCAAGGATGCGTCGACCCCAAGGCCGGCGAACGCGGTGCTGAACAAGATGGAGTCCTGCTTGTCCTCGGTCGTGTCCGACGGGGGCTTGGGCTTGAGGAACTCGAAAAGGCCTGTCATTGCGTCCTCCTGGTCTGGAATCGGGCTCAGCCGGGAAAATTCTCGGGGATCTTGGCTTTGCTGCGGGCTTCGGCAGGGCTGATCACATTGCGTTTGACCAGGTCGGTCAGGTTCTGGTCGAGGGTCTGCATGCCGACGCTGTTGCCGGTCTGGATCGACGAGTACATCTGCGCCACCTTGGCCTCGCGGATCAGGTTGCGGATGGCGCTGGTGCCCAGCATGATCTCGTGTGCGGCGACCCGGCCCTGGCCGTCCTTGGTCTTGCACAGCGTCTGCGAGATCACTGCCTGCAGCGACTCTGACAGCATCGCGCGGACCATTTCCTTTTCGTCGGCCGGAAACACGTCGATGATCCGGTCAATCGTCTTGGCCGCGCTGGAGGTATGCAAGGTGCCGAACACCAGGTGCCCGGTCTCGGCGGCGGTCATGGCCAGCCGAATGGTTTCTAGGTCGCGCATTTCACCGACCAGGATGCAGTCGGGGTCTTCGCGCAGTGCCGAGCGCAGCGCGGCTGCGAAGCTCAGGGTGTGGGGCCCGACCTCGCGCTGGTTGACCAGGCATTTCTTGGACTCGTGCACGAACTCGATCGGGTCTTCGACCGTGAGGATGTGGCCGAACTCGGTCTCGTTGAGGTAATTGACCATCGCCGCCAGCGTGGTGGACTTGCCTGAACCGGTGGGCCCGGTCACCAGCACCATGCCGCGCGGCTTGAGTGCGAGGTCGGCAAAGATCTTGGGTGCATTGAGCTGCTCCAGCGACAGGATCTTGGAGGGAATCGTCCGGAACACGGCACCCGCGCCGCGGTTGTGGTTAAAGGCGTTGACGCGAAAGCGCGCCAGGCCTTCGATCTCGAATGAGAAGTCGATCTCGAGGAACTCTTCGTAGTTCTTGCGCTGTGAGTCATTCATGATGTCATACACCATGGCATGAACGGCCTTGTGGTCCAGCGGCTCGACATTGATGCGGCGCACATCTCCGTGGACCCGGATCATCGGCGGCAAATCGGCCGAGAGGTGCAGGTCGGAGGCCTTGTTCTTGACGCTGAAAGCAAGCAATTGGGTGATATCCACGGATTCCTCAATGGTTTGTTACGCTTGGGCAATTATGACCACGATTGCCGGCAATCTCCAAGCGGTTCAGGACCGCATCGACGCCGCGTGTCGGGCTGCGGGCCGCGACCGGTCCAGTGTGCGTTTGCTGGCGGTCTCCAAGACGTTCGGCATCGACGCGATTCAGGCGGCGTTCGATTCCGGCCAGCAGTGTTTTGGCGAGAACTACATCCAGGAGGCGGTTGACAAGATCCAGGCGCTGCGTGGCCTGCCGATCGAGTGGCACTGCATCGGGCCGATCCAGAGCAACAAGACCCGGCTGGTGGCTGAACACTTCGACTGGGTGCAGTCGCTGGACCGGCTCAAGATCGCCCAGCGCCTCGACGCGCAGCGGCCGGCCCATTTGCTGCCGCTGCAGGTGTGCATCCAGGTCAATACCGATGGCGGGCCGACCAAGGCGGGCGTGCCGCCTGGGGAGGTGGCGGCGCTGGCCGCAGCGGTCGGCGAACTGCCGCGCCTGAAGCTACGCGGCCTGATGACCATCCCCGAGCCGGCCCCGGACTTCGCGGCGTCCAGTGCCCTGCATGCCCGTGCACGGATGCTGTTCGATGCGCTCAATGCGCAGGGCCTGGGCCTGGACACCCTATCCATGGGCATGAGCGCCGACCTGGACGCCGCCATCCACGCCGGCAGTACCGTGGTGCGCGTGGGCACGGCGGTGTTCGGGCAGCGTTAGGCGCCTGCCCGGGCGCGACCGCAGCGTCTTACTTCTTCGGCAACACCATCGGCTTGATGGCGCCGCACTCGGCCGACAGCCATTTGCCCTGACCGTCCATCGTGATCTGCTCCGGCCGGCCGCCGGCCTGGGTCTTGACAACCATCTTGCTGGTGTAGGCCTCGGCACTGACGAAGGTGACCTGGCCCTCGCCGGTGGTGGGCGGCTTGGTACAGGTGAACGACATCTTCATGGTGTTGCCGGTGCGCGGCGACGGACTGGCCTTGCAGTCGCCCTCGGGGGGTGCGACCTCGTTGCGCTCGATCATCTCCCGGGTCATGCAGACCTTGACCGCGGTGGAGCCCATTCCACCGGCACCCGTCGCGATGCCCTGTTTGGCCAGCATGTCCTGCATCATCTTGCGTTGCTCGGGCGGCATGGCTGCCATCTGTTTCTGCATGTCGGCCAGGCCCTTTTCCATGTCGCCCGAAGCCGACTGCATCTTGTGGGTGATTTCCCACAGGCCTGGTTTCATGGTCTGGGCCTGGGCACCGCTGCCGAACGCGAAAATGAGCATCACGGCTGGCAGCAGGGTCCGGTTCATGGCGAGCACTCCAAAAATTGCATTGTCGCAAATCGGCAGTCTGCAGCAGTGAGCCCGGCCCGGCTCACGGCAGTGGCAGCTGGGTGGTGCTCTTGACTTCCTCCATCACTGCGTAGGTGCGCGTCTCGCGCACGCCGGGCAGCTGCCACAGCACCGTGCCGGCAAATGCGCGGTAGGCCGTCATGTCGGCCATGCGGGTCTTGAGCAGGTAGTCGAAACCGCCAGCCACCATGTGGCATTCCAGGATGTCGGGGCGCACCTGCACCGCGGCCTTGAAGGCCTCGAACACGTGCGGCGTGGTCTTGTCGAGCAGCACTTCGACGAAGACCATCATGCCGCGGCCGAGTTTCTGCGGATTCAGCCGCGCCTCATAGCCGAGGATGTAGCCGTCCTTGGTGAGCCGCTGCACCCGGGCCAGCACCGCAGTGGGCGACAGCGCGACTGCCTCGGCCAACTTGAGGTTGGACATGCGGCCATCCTTTTGCAGGCACTCGAGGATGCGCAGGTCGATGCGGTCGGGGGAGTCGTCACCCATGGTGTCAGGCCACCCGGTAGGTTTCCAGGTGGATGCTGGTCTCGGTGCTGCGAATGCCCCGCACCAACCGCACGCGCTCCAGCACGCGCGAGAGCTCGGTGAGGTTCTCGGCCCGCAACTCGGCCAGCAGGTCCCAACGGCCATTGGTGTCGTGCAGGGCGGCGACACCGGGCTCGCCCAGCAGGCTGCCGATGACAGCGCGGGTTTCATTGCCTTCGACTGCCACGCTCATCCAGGCGCTGATCCCCTGGGGCCGGGCATCCGGGCGCAGGCGCACGGTGTAACCGACGATGGTGCCGGCGTCTTCCAGCTTGGCAATGCGGTTGCTGATCGTGCCGCGCGACACGCCCAACTTGCGCGCCAGGATGGCCACGCTGCTGCGCGCATCCTGGCGCAGCAATGCAAGCAATTGCAGGTCTGTGGCGTCCATGCTGGGCATTGTGGCATCCAATGCTGACGTATTGCTATATTTCTAACTAAAAGATGCCAGTTATGGCGATTTACATTGCCACCAGGGGCGGGGACACTACCTGTCTGTTCCCACTTTCGCCTTCGGGCACCGACCCGCCATGATCCGCAACGCCACCCTGCAGACCCATTTCCTCAGCGCCACCGACGCCACACATCTGGTGCGCCGGCTCGGCATCGACCCCTGCCTGCGCGGCATGGCCGACGCCATCCATGCCGACTATCTGCGCTGGCAGGCCTTCGACAAGCAGGCCCGCGTGGCCAGCCACTCCGAGACCGGGGTGATCGAGCTCATGCCGGTGTCCGATGGCCATACCTACGCTTTCAAGTATGTCAATGGCCATCCGTCCAATGGCCGTTTCGGGCTGCCGACGGTGATGGCCTTCGGCCTGCTCGCCGATGTCGCCACTGGCCTGCCGGTATTCCTGAGCGAGCTGACGCTGACCACCGCCATCCGCACCGCCGCCATGTCGGTGGTCGCCGCACGCGTGCTGGCGCGGCCCGACAGCCGCAGCATGGCGCTGATCGGCAACGGAGCGCAAAGCGAGTTCCAGGCGCTGGCCTTTCACCACCTGATGGGCATCCGTGAACTGCGCCTGTTCGACACCGACCCCGCCGCCACCCGCAAGCTGGTGCGCAACCTGGCGCCCACCGGGCTGCGCATCGTCTGCTGCGCCTCGGTTGCCGACGCCGTGCAGGGAGTCGATATAGTGACCACTGTGACTGCCGACAAGACCAATGCGACCATCCTGCTGCCCGACATGCTCGTGCCGGGCCAGCACGTCAATGGCGTGGGCGGCGACTGCCCGGGCAAGACCGAGCTGCATCCCGACGTTTTGCGCCGCGCAGCGGTGTTTGTCGAATACGAGCCGCAGACCCGCATCGAAGGCGACCTGCAGCAGATGGAGGCCAGCTTCCCCGTCACCGAGATCTGGCGGGTGTTGCAAGGCCAGGCGGCCGGCCGCACGGATGCCAACCAAGTCACCGTGTTCGACTCGGTCGGCTTCGCGCTGGAGGACTATTCGGCGCTGCGCTTCATGCGCGACAGCGCGCGCCGCCTGGGGCTGGGCCAGCCGATCGTACTGGTCCCCGCGCTGGCCGATCCACGGGATCTGTTTGGGTCGATAGCTGACCCGCGCGCGCTGCCGGTTCCCGACACCGCACTGGCCATTGCCGCATGACAGCCGCCCAGCCACCTAGCGCAGCCCGTGGGGGGGTGAGCCTCATCGGCGCCCCCACTGATGTCGGCGCGGGCTCCCTGGGCGCCCGCATGGGGCCGGAAGCCTTGCGCGTAGCCGGTATCGAGCACGCGGTAGCGCAGTTTGGGGTGGATGTTCGCGATTGCGGCAACCTGGCCGGGCCGGCCAACCCCTGGCGGGACGCCGTGAACGGCTTTCGCCATCTGCCCGAGGTGGTGGCCTGGAACCAGCTTTTGCACGACGCGGTCTACCGCGAGCTGCACGAGGGGCGTCTGCCGGTTGTGCTGGGCGGCGATCACTGCCTGGGCATCGGCTCGATCAGCGCAGTGGCCCGCCATTGCCGTGCGCAGGGCCGGCGCCTGCGCGTGTTGTGGCTCGATGCCCATGCCGACTTCAACACTGCCACGCTCACGCCCAGCGGAAACATCCACGGCATGCCGGTGGCCTGCCTGTGCGGTCATGGGCCGGCCGAGCTGGTGGGCATTGGCGGCCATGTGCCGGCACTGCATCCGCGCGACCTGCGCCAGATCGGCATCCGCAGCGTGGACGCCGGCGAAAAACGCCTGGTGCACGACATGGGCATCGAGGTGTTCGACATGCGCTACATCGACGAGATGGGCATGCGCCACACCATGGAGCTGGCGCTGGCCATGACCGACCCCGGCACCCACCTGCATGTGAGCCTGGACGTCGATTTTCTCGACCCCGACATCGCGCCCGGCGTCGGCACCACGGTGCGGGGCGGCCCTACCTACCGCGAGGCGCAGCTGTGCATGGAGATGATTGCCGATACCGGCCTGCTGGCGTCGCTGGACATCGTCGAACTCAACCCGGCGCTGGATGTGCGCAACCGCACCGCCGAACTGGCCGTAGATCTGGTCGAGAGTTTGTTTGGCAAGAGCACGCTGATGCGCTCCGCCGGGCCGCGCGCTTGAGCCGTTCAGGCAGCCACAGGGCAGTCGACCCAGGCGGCGTTGGCGGCACTCGAGCGCACCACGCTGTCAACAAAACGCAGCCCCTGCAGGCCGTCAAACGCATTCGGGAAATGCAGCGCCAACGGGTCGGCGGGCGTGCCGCTGCGCCGCGCGGCCATCGCCTCGGCAGCGTCCGAGTACAGGTTGGCAAATGCTTCGTGAAAGCCTTCGGGGTGCCCGGCCACGATGCGCGATGCACGCGCCGCCAGCGGCAATGTGCCAGGGCCATTCGGGGTGCGGATCTGCGCCGGCTCGTCAAGCAGCTTGACCTGCAGCACCTGCGGGTGCTCCTGCATCCATTCCAGGCTGCCCAGCGCGCCGCTGACGCGGATGCGCAGGCCGTTTTCGACGCCGGCTGCAGCCTGCGTCACCCAGAAGCTGCCGCGCGCGCCACCGGTCAGGCGCAGCAACGCGCCGGCAAAATCGTGCGCCACCCGGTCTGGCACGATGCTGCCGGCTTCGGCTGCCACGTGGGTGACCTCGAGCCCCGTGATGAAGCGCAGCAGCTGGTGGGCGTGCGTGCCGATGTCGCCCATCACCAGTGAGGGCCCCCCGCGTGCCGGGTCTTCCTTCCAGGCCCGTCGGCCCGGGCCCGGCCGGGCGCGCCCGCCCTGAACATACTCCACCTGCACCAGCCGGATCTCGCCCAGCTGGCCGGCCGCCACCATGGCGCGCGCCTGACGCACCAGCGGGTAGCCGCTGTAGTTGTGGGTCAGGCAGAAGATGCGGCCACTGCTTTGCACCAGTTGGTGCAGTAGCTCGGCCTCGTTCAGGGTATTGGTCATCGGCTTGTCGCAGATGACGTCCAGCCCCTGGCGCAGCGCGTGCGCCGCGTAACGAAAATGGCTGTCGTTGGGCGTCATGATGGCCACCACATCGGCGCCGTCGTTCAGCGCGGCCTGTGCATCGATCAGCGCATCGCCGTCGGCATGGCAGCGCTCTGCAGGCAGGCCCAGGGCGCGGCCGGCGGCAATGGAAGTTTCAGCATGGGAGGACAGCGCGGCAGCGACCAGCTCGTAGCGGTCATCCAGGCGCGCAGCTTGGCGGTGCATCGCACCAATGAACGAGCCCGGCCCGCCGCCGATGACCGCCAAGCGCAATCGGCGCCCGAGCAGTGCCAGGACCGGGTTGGGCGACACCTTGCGGCCCCGGCGCAGTCAACCGCCCTTCTTCGGACGCTTGCCAGGATTCTTCTTGCTGCGGGTCGACGTGCCACGCTCCAGGCTGACCTTCTGGCCACGCACGACTGGCTTGGTGAAGCCGGCTGCGGGGGTGGGTGCGGGAGTGGCTTTGCGTTCTGCTTCGGTGCGGGGTTCTTTGGCCATGGGGGCTCTCCATTCGGTGGGATATCACCCCCGATTAGGCCACACTGGCGGACCCCGCTCCCCGGCACCGGGTTGCCGCGGGCCCCCGGCCACGCCACTGCAGGGGTGCCAGCGCCAGTAGCCGTCGGGCGACGGGGCGAAGCCCGTCGATCGCCTCCTGCTGGCCGGTGGCATGGCAGCGGGGCGCGCGGCGACGGTACGAGCCCCGATAGCGCCGCATAAATTGCTAAACAAGACAATAAAAATAGTTAAAAATTTACCTGTTAAACCACGAACATAGTGGTTTCGTCCAATTAAAGGAAATAGCATGCGCTTGCCCCTGCCTTACCGAATCGAGTCTGACGTGGTGGCCGAGCGCCTGGGCAGCCTGGCCCAGGCGCTGGACTGGGCTGACGCAGCCCGGGTGGCTGCCCCGTGGGTACAAGCGGTTCGGCGCCATCCACCTCCGTTCTGGGCGATGGAGAGCCTGCTCAAGGAATACCCGATCTCCAGTGCCGAAGGCCTGGCCTTGATGCGCCTGGCGGAGGCACTGCTGCGGGTGCCGGATGCTGAAACCGCCATCGCCCTCACCGCCGACCAGCTGGGCCGCGCCGACTTCGACAACGCGGGCGACAAGACACTGGCCCGCCTTTCCAGCACGGCCATTGCGATGAGCAAGAAGTTCCTGCCCGAGGGCGCAGCCCAGGGCGGCCTGTTTGCCAAACTCGGCGCCCGCTCGGTGGTGGCCGCCACGCTGCGCGCCGTGCAACTGCTCGGGCGCCAGTTCGTGCTCGGCCAGACGATTGCCGAGGCCATGCAGGAAGCCGCCAGTGCCCAGCGCAAGGCCGGCAACCTGCGCTACAGCTACGACATGCTGGGCGAAGGGGCCCGCACCGAAGCCGATGCGCAGAAGTACCTGGGCAGCTACCAGAATGCGATCAGCGCCATCGCCCTGGGTGCCGACACTGCCGGCGCTTGCGAGCGCAACGACGGCATCTCGATCAAGCTCAGCGCGCTGCACCCGCGGTATGAAGACGCACACCGCAGCCGCGTGCTGGTCGAGCTGGTGCCGCGCGTCTGGGGCCTGTGCCAGCAGGCGGCCGTGGCCAACATCAACCTCACCATTGATGCCGAAGAGGTCGACCGGCTGGAGCTGTCGCTGGACGTCTTCGACGCGCTGGCCGCGCAGGTGGCGCAGCAGCATCCGCAGTGGAGCGGTTTCGGGCTGGCGCTGCAGGCCTATCAGACCCGTGCGCTGGAGCTCATCACCCACGTGGCCGCGCTGGCGCGCCGGCACAAAATTCGCCTGATGTGCCGCCTGGTCAAGGGCGCCTACTGGGACGCCGAGATCAAGCGCGCCCAGGAGATGGGCCTTGGTGCCTACCCGGTGTTCACCCACAAGCACCACACCGATGTGTCCTACCTGGCCTGCGCCCGCGCACTGCTCGATGCGCAGGACGTGATCTATCCGCAGTTTGCCACCCACAACGCCGGCACCATTGCCGCCATTTTGCAGATGGCGGCCCGCAGTGGCGCGGCCTTCGAGCTGCAGCGCCTGCACGGTATGGGTGAGGGCGTGTACCGCGAGGTGCTGCGCAACCCGCTGATCGCCTGCCGCATCTATGCGCCGGTGGGCGCCCACAAGGACCTGCTGGCCTATCTGGTGCGCCGCCTGCTGGAGAACGGCGCCAACTCCTCGTTCGTGCACCAACTGGCCGATGAGTCGGTGGGTATGGACGCGCTGCTGATCTCGCCGCTGCGCCTGGAGCCCGTGGGCTCGCTGCCGCTGCCACTGGATCTGTATGGAGCGGCGCGGCGCAACAGCGCAGGGCTGGACCTCACCGTGCAGCCCATGCGCGACCCGCTGCTGGCGGCCTACGCCGCGGTGCAGGTGCCCCGGGTTGCCGAATCGGCGCCAGCCGACGTCGCGCCCGCCGTGGCCGCCAGCCTGGCTTGCGTCCGGCAATGGAGCGTCACCGATGTCGGCGACCGCGCTGCGGTGCTGCGCAGCGCCGCCGATGCGCTGGAGCAGCAGATGCCCCGGTTCTGCGCGCTGCTGGTGCGCGAGGCCTTCAAGACCTGGGGCGATGCGGTGTCCGAGGTGCGCGAGGCCGTGGAATTTTTGCGCTACTACGCCTGCGAGGCCACGCGCATCATGCAACCGATGGCCCTGCCCGGCCCCACCGGTGAGTCGAATGCGCTGCGGCTGGTGGCCCGCGGCCCCTGGGTCTGCATCAGCCCGTGGAACTTCCCGCTGGCAATCTTCCTCGGCCAGGTGGCTGCGGCACTGGCCACCGGCAACACCGTGCTGGCCAAGCCGGCCGAACAGACGCCGGGCGTCGCACTGGCGGCAGTGCGCCTGCTGCACGCGGCAGGTGTGCCAGCCGCCGCGCTGCAGTTGCTGCACGGCCCGGGCGAGACCGTCGGCGCGGCCCTGGTGGCCGCGCCCGGCGTGGCCGGTGTGGTGTTCACCGGCTCCACGCAAGTGGCCAGGACCATTCACCGCGCGCTGGCCGCCAAGGACGGCCCGATCGTGCCGCTGATCGCCGAGACCGGCGGCATCAACGCCATGCTGGTCGACTCCACCGCACTGCCCGAGCAAGTATGCGATGCAGTGGTGCAAAGCGCCTTTCGCAGTGCCGGCCAGCGCTGCTCGGCCTTGCGCCTGCTGTGTGTGCATGCCGAGATTGCCGACCACGTCATCGCCATGATCCGCGGCGCCGCGCAAGAGCTGGTCACGGGCGACCCCGCCGATCTGGCCACCGATGTCGGGCCGGTCATCGATGCCGAGGCCTTTGCGGGCATCCAGCAACACCTGGCACGGCTGCGCCGTGAGGCCACGCCGCTGGTGGGCGACGCGGCTCGCCTGCCGGCGCTGCCCGCGCCACCAATCCCGAATCTGGTGCCACCCCAAGCCTTCGAAGTGCAGCGCATCGCCGACCTGCAGCAGGAGATCTTCGGCCCGGTGCTGCACATCGTGCGCTGGCGCGGCGACCCGGCCGAGGTGATCGCCCAGATCAACGCCCTGGGTTATGGTCTGACCCTCGGCATCCAGACCCGCATCGACAGCCGCGCCCAGGCACTGGCACACGCGGCGCATGTGGGCAATGTGTACATCAACCGCAACCAGATCGGCGCCGTGGTGGGGGTGCAGCCATTTGGCGGCGAGGGGCTGTCTGGGACCGGGCCGAAAGCGGGGGGGCCGCATTATCTGTACCGGTTTTGTGCGGAGCAGACGGTGACGATCAATACGGCGGCGGCGGGCGGGAATGCGGCGTTGCTGGCGGGGTAAGCCGGGACTCGGCCGCCAGCCTGGAGTCGCCAGCGTCAAGGCACTCGGTCCGGATGTGCACGATGCTGGGGGAGATCCGGCCCGCGTTGATTTGTCGTCTGCCGCTGCCTCACCCCATGTCGACGCAGCCGGCTCATGGCGTGCGCAAAGATGTCGGCACGGGGCCAGTTCGAGAATGCACCTGCGGCATCCCCGATTCGTCCCTGGCATTCAGGGCCGCAGCGCTGCCCAATGAACAGAGCCGCGCCATTGCGGCGGCAGGTCGTCATGCATGGAAATGTCCACCCGGAAGGGCAAATTGCTTTCACTGAAGGCATCGCGCAACGCAAACATGTCCTGCGGCGCAAGCGGGGGGCCGACAAGAGCGATATCCAGATCGGCATGCGCCTTGAGTGTGGCCGGTTGCGCACCGGCGCGCACGCGCGAGCCGAAAGCCATTGCCTGGTGTTGCGATGCAAGTCTGGCAAGCACCTGCCTGACGGTACGAAGCTCGTCTTCAGTCAGCACAATATCCGGAGCGGTCATGGCGCAAGCTTCACAATCAGTGCCTGCGCTTCTTGCAAAAAGGCAGGAATGCCCGCGTACACCTGTGCCGCTTTGGCGGGGTCGTAGGCGTGGGATGTGGCGTTGCGAAGCTCTCTGAATCCAAACCACGGCACCGAGCTGCCAATCAGGCCGCGTTCCATCGCAACACGCAGCATGTCTTTGTAGCCCAGGGCGTCGATGCCATCCGGGATGTCAGCAATGTCCTGCAATTGGCGACGCAGCGACTTGACGCACAGTTCATAGGTGTATTCGAACCGCTGGATGCAGCCATCCCGTGCCAACATGTCGCCGGGACGCCCCGCAGTCTCGACCATGGCGCTTGCAAGCGACTGGATGGCCTTGTCGAGGGGCGTGAAGTCAAGCATCGTCCGATTTTGCCACCAGGAGTTACCGGCAGCAATCGGCGGATTGAAGCGCCGTCTCGTGCCGACCCCTGCGCCACCCCGCCACCGAGCCTACCGAGAAAATTGTTCGCGCTGACTCGGACAGCCAACCCCCGGCGCCGCCACCCCCTCCATCCGCGCCTTGATCTGCAAAGCCAGATACAACGAATAACTCCGCGACTGTTGCAGATTCCCGCCATGGATCCACAGCCCTGGCTGGGCGGTGGGCTTCCACATGTTGCGCAGTTCGCCTTGCCAGGGCCCCGGGTCGAGGGCGGTGTCCGAGCCCAGCCCCCAGACTTTGCCCAGACGCTGCGCAACCTCTGGCGACAGGCAGCGCGCGGCCCAGTCTTCCATCGGGCCGAAGCCGGTGGCATAGACCACCAGGTCGGCGGGCAGCTCGCGGCTGTCGGACAGCACCACGGCATGCTCGGTGAGGCGCTCCACCTGCACGCCGCTGCACAGGCCGATGTCACCGTTGATGACGAGCGCGGAGCCGCCAACGTCGATGTAGTAGCCCGATCCGCGGCGCAGATACAGCAGCGTGAGGCCAGAGCCGTCCTCGCCGAAATGCAACTGGAAGCCCGTTTCGCGCAAACGCGCATAGAAGTCTGCGTCGCGCTCGGCAGCGATGCGCCAGACCTGCTTCTGGGCCTCGGTCACCAGCCGGTACGGGGTGGACGCCAGCATCAGGTCGGCGCGCTCGGTGGTGAAGCCGTTGCGCAGCGCCTGCTCCGAGAACAACCGGCCCCAGCCCAGCTCCTGCAGTGTCTCGCTGCGTGCCACCAGGGTCGGCGAGCGCTGCACCATGGTCACCTCGGCCTCGTTCTCCCACAGGTTCACGCAGATGTCGTGCGCTGAATTGTTGGCGCCGATCACGACGCAGCGCTTGCCGCGCCAGGCTTCGCCGTCGGCGAACGCACTGGAGTGCATCTGCACGCCCTTGAATGTGTCGGCACCCGCAAATCGCGGCGTCTGCGGCAATCCGGACATGCCGGTGGCCAGCACGAGCTGGGTCGGATGCAGGGTGCGCAGAACACCCTGGTGGCGCAACTGCACCGTCCAACGGCCAGCGCCGCCGTTGGCCGCGGGGTCGTGCGTCGCGCCCAGGCATTCGGTCTGGCTCCAACAGGCCAGCTCCATGACCTTCACATACATCTCCAGCCAGTCGCCCATCTTGTCCTTGGGCGTGAACACCGGCCAGTGATCGGGGAAGGGCAGGTAGGGCAGGTGGTCGTACCACACCGGATCGTGCAGGCACAGGGTCTTGTAGCGCCGGCGCCACGAGTCGCCAGGGCGCTTCAGCCGGTCGATCACCAGCGTGGGCACGTCCAGCCGCTTGAGCCGTGCCGCCAGCCCGATACCGCCCTGGCCGCCACCGACGATCAGGCAATACGGCTGCGTGTCGATGCCCAGTGTCGCGGCCTCGTCGGCGCGCTCCTCGGCCCAACTGCGCCGGCCGCGCAGGGCGGCATGCACGACCCCGCGGGGTCGCCGGTCTGCGACAGGTTCTTCGAAGCCCTTGAGTTCCTGCAGCGCGGTGAAAAGTGTCCAGGCCTGGCCTTCGCGCAGGCGCACGATGCCCCGCCCGCGGCCGGTTGCGGTGTCAAAACGCAACCAGGCCTCGACGGTGCCACCGGCCTCGGTTGGTTCGCCGTCCAGCACCCAGTTCGACGGCGCGGTGGTTGCCAGCGTGGCGCCGAGCATTGTGGCGATGGCCGCGCGGCCTTCCAATGTGACGATGTTCCAGGTGAAGGCGACGAGATCACGCCAGCAAGCGTCCACCTGGAACAACGCGGCGCCGGCCTCTGGGTCGCCGCTTGCCAGCGCTTGCGCAAGAGCGGTGAGCCAAGGTTGGGCGATGTCGCGCGGGCTTGGCGGTTCAGCGGCCTGTTGGTCGGTCATGGTGGCGTCGGCTTGCGGTGGTGGTTGAGCGCAGCGGCAATGCAGAACGCTAGCGCATCCTGGGGCGGGGGATGGGCCAGCGCCAACATCAGGGCCCGGTTGCCCTCAAAGCCGAAATCGTCCGGGAACAGGCAGCGAAAAGTGTCCACCACTGGAGGGTCTCGTCGATCGGCCCCACACCCGGGATGCCCGCCGCGGCCTTGAACACCAGGGCGCGCAACTGCAGCAAGCTGCAGCGCACCGGGGGTGGGTGACTTGCGAACTTCGGCGCTACGGCACGAGGCTGGATCTCTGGCATGGATGGGTGCGCTGGCGCGTTACCTGATGGCGGCATGGTAATTCTCTTGACGTGTGCCGGCAAGAAGTGGAATCAGCGCCGGTGATGGTTGGCAGAGCCCGACGAAAGCCCAGGGCCACCTGGGGAGCCGCATTTGCTGCGCACCCGCGCAGCGGCGACGAGGTCCTGTGGGGGACGTCCCGCTCGACGGGCAGTGGAAGGCTGATCCGGTGGCTGCACTGACCTTTCCCAGGCAAGGAGAGGTGTGGTGGGTCAACCTGGATCCTGCCATCGGCAAGGAAATCACTAAAAAGCGTCCTTGCCTGATGGTCTCGCCGGACGCCATGAACACCCATCCGGGGATCGTGATCGCAGCGCAGATCACCTGCACCATCGAGCGTGCGCGCCTGATCCAGCGGATCACGCGCATCGATGCGGAACCCGCGTTGGAGGTGTTGCGCGAAATGTCTGCTCCGGTATGACGCTGCGGTTCTGACGGACCGCACCCTGCCAGTCTGCGCTGGCCACCACACAGGCGCGGTGGTCCCAGGCCGGGCAAGCTGCTTCAGCCAAAGACCCGCTGCGCGTGGATCCCCAACCCCTGGGCCACGCTGGAAAAGCGGTGGCCCCGCACCACCTGCGCCTGCGCAAAACGCGCTGCGATGCGCTCGGCCAGCGGCCGCAGGCCGGTGGAGCCGCCGGTGAAGTACAGCGCCCCGACCTGCTCGGCGCCGACACCGGCCTGGGCCAGGGTCTCTTCGGCGGCGCCGACGATCTGGGTCAGCGCGCCCTGGATCGCTTCGATGGCATCGGACTCCTGCAGCGACTGCTCCAGCCCGGCACCAACCAGCGCCAGGTCGATGCGTGTGGTTCCCCCTTCCGCCACCGCGATCTTGGCCGACTCGGCCTGGCCGATCAGGGCATGGCCCAGGCGCTGCGTCACCACACCCATGAGCCGCGCATGCTGCTGCAGGTCGGCATAGAAGCTTTTCATCTGCTGGAGTTCGGCCACGCGGCCTGGAGCATAGACGGTATTGATGAGGTGCCAGGTGGCAAGGTCGAAGTAAACCTTGCTGGGCACCTCGCGCCCGGTGGGGCCGACGCCCCCGTAGCCGCAGATGGGCAGGATGTGCGCGAGCTCGATCAGGCGGTCGAAGTCGGTGCCGGCCACGTGCACGCCATGGTTGGCCAGGATGTCCGCGCGGCGGTCCGCGCGCGTGCGCTGCTTCGGCCCCACGCGCACCAGCGAAAAGTCGGAGGTGCCGCCGCCGATGTCGGCGACCAGCACCAGCTGTTCGCGCTCGACCGTGGTCTCGAAGTCCAGCGCGGCCGCGATGGGTTCGAACTGGAACTGGACATCGGTAAAGCCCACGGCCCGGGCGGCCCGCTCCAGCGCAGCCTGCGCCGCCTGATCGCGCGCGGGATCGTCATCCACAAAAAACACGGGTCGGCCCAGCACCACCTGGGGCAGGCCGCCGCCGGCGTCGCGTTCCGCCAGCGCCTTGAGACGGCGCAGATAGGCGCCCACCACGTCGAGGTAGCGTACCGTGCGCCCGCCGCCGACGTCGGTGGCCTGCTCGGCCAGCGTCGAGCCCAGAATGCTTTTCATCGACCGCATCAGGCGGCCTTCGGTGCCCTCGACATACGCGGCGACTGCGGCGCGGCCGAAGTGCAACTGGGGCTCTTCATACGAGGCCAGGCCCTCGACGGCATAGAACACGGCCGTGGGCATGTTGGGCTGGCCGTTCTCCAAGTCCACCAGGCGTACCGGCTGGCCGTGTTGCGGCAGCGCGATGGCCGAATTGGAGGTGCCGAAATCAATGGCGCAGGCAGCAAGCATGACAGGGGGAAAAGTGGGGCCGGCCACACCAGGGTGGCGGCGACGGGGCGGGAAAGAGCGCGATTCTAGAGTAGAGGCGCAGGCACCGTTGCGACCGGATGGGATATTGCAGGCCGCATGGCATCCACCCCCGTCGTCCGCATTGCCATCGCCCTGTCGATGGGCGCAGCACTGTCGCTTGGAATTGCGCGTTTCGCCTATGGGCTGTTGCTGCCGCCGATGCGCTCCGACCTCGGCTGGTCGTACGCGCTGGCCGGCGCCATGAACACCAGCAATGCAGCCGGTTACCTGCTCGGAGCGCTGGCCACTCCGCCGCTGTTGCGGCGCTTCAGCCCGGGTGCGGCGCTGATGGCGGGCAGCTTGCTGGCCAGTGCGTTGCTGGCAGTGGGCGCAGTTTTTACCGATATATCGGCCTGGCTGGCGCTGCGCCGGCTGGTGGGGCGTGGCCAGCGCGCTGGTCTTCATCACGGGCGGGCTGATGGCCGCACGCCTGGGGGCCAGTCAGCCGGCGCGCGGCGGTTTGCTGATCGGCCTGTACTACGGCGGCACCGGATTGGGCATCACGTTGTCGGCACTGGTGGTGCCGCTGGTACTGCAGGTGGCCGGGCACCAGCCGCATGCCTGGGGCTGGGCTGCACTGGCGCTGCTGTGTTTTGGCGCAGCTGCCTTGCTGCGCTGTCCGGTGCAGCAGATCGCCCTGCTCGTCGCGTCGGGGACCGTGCCGGCTGCAGCCCGTGGTGCACAGGCACCGGGGCGCCGTCCGCTGCGACGCTTCGGATTCGAACTGGCCGGTTATGGCATGTTCGGCGTGGGCTACATCGGCTACATGACCTTCGTGGTGGCCCTGTTGCGCGAGCAGGGCCAGTCGGCTGGCAGCATCACGGTGTTCTACGCCTTGCTGGGTGTGGCGGTGATGGCGTCGCCGCGCCTGTGGGCCTGGCTGCTCGACCGCTACCGGGACGGCCGCCCGCAGGCCCTGCTCAACGGGCTGCTCGATGTTGCCATGGTTCTGCCGGCGCTGACCACCGCCTGGCCGCTGGTGCTGTTGTCCGGGTTGCTGTTCGGCGCGGTGTTCCTGTCGCTGGTAGCGTCCACCACGGCGCTGGTGCGACACAACCTTCCGCCAGCCCAATGGGCTGCGGGCATCGGTGCGTTCACGATCGTGTTTGCAGCCGGACAGATCGTCGGCCCCCTGATGGTGGGCTGGGTGTCGGACGGTGCCGGCGGACTGCAGCGCGGCTTCATGTTGTCGGCCGTGGCATTGTGTGGCATTGTGGATCGGTGCCGCGCTGGCGCTGCGGCAGCAGGCCCTGGTTCCTGCTGCGGGCTGAGGCGCGCGCGCACCACCCACAATACACCATGTCTTTCGATGCTCTCGGCCTGACCCCCACGCTGGTGCGCGCGGTGGGTGTTCTTGGTTTTGCCACCCCTACTGCCGTGCAGGCGCAGGCCATTCCCCCGGTGTTGCAGGGGCAGGACGTCTGTGTCAAGGCGCAGACCGGCTCGGGCAAGACGGTGGCATTTGCACTGCCGCTATTGCAGCGCCTGCAGTCACAGCCTGCCCCTTCGACCCGGAGCGTGCGTGCACTGGTGCTGGTGCCCACGCGGGAACTGGCCGCCCAGGTGGGCGGTGTGGCGCGTGGTCTGGCGCAGCAATTGCCGCAGCCGCCGCGGGTCGCGGTGCTGTTCGGTGGCGTGTCGATCAACCCGCAGATGATGGGCCTGCGCGGGGGTGCCGATCTGGTGGTGGCCACGCCGGGCCGGCTGCTGGACCTGGTGGCGCACAACGCGCTGGATCTGTCGCAGGTCGCAATGCTGGTGCTCGATGAGGCCGACCACCTGCTCGGCCCGGGCTTTGCCGACGAGATCGCGCGTGTGCTGGCCTTGCTGCCAGTGCAACGCCAGACACTGCTGTTCTCGGCCACGCTGGGCCCCCCGGTGCAGGCGCTGGCAGCGTCGCTGCTGCGCGCGCCGGTGGTGGTCGAGGTGCCCGACGCGCCGGCCAGTGCGCAGCCGGTCATCGAGCAGCGCGTGATCGCGGTCGATGCCAGGCGGCGCACCGAGTTGCTGCGCCACCTGATCCAGACCGCGGGCTGGCGCCGCGTGCTGGTCTTCGTGGCCACGCAGTACGCCGCCCAGCACGTGGCCTGGAAGCTCTACAAGGCGGGCCTGTTTGCCACGCCCTTCCACGGCGGCATGGCCCAGGGCGCGCGGACACAGGTGCTGGCCGAGTTCAAGGCCGGCCAGTGGGACGTGGTCGTGACCACCGACCTGGCCGCACGCGGCATCGACATCGCCGAATTGACGGTGGTGGCGAACTACGACCTGCCGCGTTCAGCCACCGATTACCTGCACCGCATCGGGCGCACCGGGCGTGCCGGCCAGGGCGGTCTGGCATTGAGTTTCGTGAGCGCCGACACCGAGGCCCACTGGCGCCTGCTCGCAAGGCGCCAGCAGCACGAACTGCCCATCGAGCAGGTGCCCGGTTTCGAGCCGGTCGAGCCGGCCAGCCAATCAGACCGGGCGCCGGTTCCCGGCACCGGCGGCATCAAGGGCAAGCGGCCGAGCAAGAAGGACAAGCTGCGCGCGGTGGCAGCCAAGGGTGAGGGTTCGGTGCCGCCTGCGCGGTCCTGATGTTCAAAATCGCATGTCTGCTATCCGGGTTGGGCGATCGAGTTTCGCCCTCGCGAGGTCAGGCCGGCGGCGCGTCGCCAGATACCGCAGGATCATCGGTGACCCGCGGCGCGCGAAAGCCGGGCTTGGCCAGAATCTCGATGTAGACACTGTTTGCGCCTTCCTGCGCTACTGCGTCGAGCCGTGGCTTGATGTCGGTTACCGGCAAGGGCTCGGCGCTGTCCTGGGCGAGCCCGAGGCGGCAGTCGAAATCCCAGAATTGCGCGCCCTCGGGAACGGGGCGGCGACGCTCGCGCTGCAGGTACTTGCGGATGTCGTGCTTGACGGCATCCAGCACGCGGTCAGGGTGACGGCCTTCGATGGTGAGTGGAAAAGTTTTGCGCATCGCCCATGGTAGCGCTTGCTACAGTGCGACTTTGCAACCGACGGGAGAATGGCATGGCGCAATCGACAGTCTGGGCGGGCAAGGTACTGGCATTGGTCAAGGGCGGCAACACTGCGGCGGCGATCGCGCAGATCAAGGTCGCGCCGAGCGTCAAGGACCTGCTGGCCTTCAAGAAAGCGCTGGTGGCGGCGCAACTGGTCGGGCGCTGGCGTGAACTGGATGCCGCGGTGGACGACAACCTGGCGCTGCTGGCGGCACCCCGGTTGCACCGGGCGCCCTGATCGGGCGGCGCCGCCCGGTCAGGGCTTGCGCAGCAACTGAAAGTCGAGCAGTCGCGTGGCGATGACCGTCTCGGTCAGGAAACACAGCAGCGCCAGCAGGAAGCAGCCCACCCCCGACAGGAAACCGAGCACCGCCCAGCGGCCGCTCACGAAGGCGGTCATCTCGCCCACGAACAGCAGGATGATCGTCAGGCCGATCAGGAACGAGCACGTGGTCAGCAGTGCGATGCAACCATTGGCCAGGCGCCCGCGCATCCGCAACTCGCCGAGCTCCTGCAGGGCCCGGGTCAGGAAATCGGCGTCGGTAGAGCTGCGTGCACGTTCTTCCACCAGCCGGGCCCGGTCGATGATACGGGCCAGCCGGCCGGCCACCGCCCCGATCATGCCGGCCACGGCAGTCAGGAGGAACACCGGCGCCACCGCCAGCTGGATGCCATGCGTGATGGTGGCGGGGTCGATGGGGATGGCCATGGCGTGGTATGCCCTGCTCAGTGGCCGGCCGGCGCCGCCGGCGTGTTCAGCGGGGGCGCCTCTCGCCGCCGGAACAACCGCACCAGTCCTTGCACCGCATCGTCCACGTAGGTGAACAGCACCGGTATCACCAGGAGACTCAGGAAGGTCGAGGTGATCAGGCCGCCGATCACGACGATTGCCATGGGTGATCGAAAGCTCGGGTCGGTGCCCCAGCCCAGGGCAATCGGCATCATGCCGGCGCCCATGGCAATCGTGGTCATGATAATCGGCTGGGCGCGCTTGTGGCAGGCGTCCAGCACCGCTTCCAGGCGGGTCATCGCGCGGTCGCGCCGTGCCATGATCGCGTACTCGATCAGCAGGATCGAGTTCTTGGTGGCAATGCCCATCAGCATGATCAGCCCGATCATCGAGGGCATGGAGAGTGCCGTCTGGGTGATGAATAGCGCCAGGATCGCACCGGGGATCGACAGCACCAGCGCACCCAGGATGGTCACCGGCTGCACGAAGTCCTTGAACAGCAGCACCAGCACCACATAGATGCACAACACGCCAGTCAGCATCGCCAGGCCGAAACTGTTGAACAGCTCGGTCATGGCTTCGGCGTCGCCCACCGTGGTCTGGGTCACGCCCGGCGGTAGCTGGCGCAGGCTGGGCAGCGCGAGCGCCAGCGCCTGGATCTCGCCCAGCGGCTGCTGATTGAGTTCGACTTCGAAGTTGATGTTGCGCTGGCGGTCGTAGCGGTCGATCTGCGCTGGCCCGCTGTCGATGGCGAAGCTGGCGACGTTGCCCAGCAGCACTGGCCCGTGGCTGCCGGGAACGGACAGCCGCGAGAGCAGGTCGAGATCGGTACGGGCATCGGCCTGCAGCTTGACCACCACCGGAACCTGGCGCTGCGACAAATTGAGCTTGGCCAGCCCCTGGTCGTAGTCGCCAGCGGTGGCGATACGCAGGGTTTCGGCGATCGCGGCCGATGTCACCCCCTGGTCGGCAGCCCGTGCGAAGTCAGGCCGCACGATCAACTCGGGCCTGACGAGGCTGCTGGTCGACGTGACGCTGCCGATGCCCGGCAAAGTGCGCAACTCGCGTTCGACCTGGCGCGCGTGGTCCAGCAAAACGCGTCCGTCGTCGCCGGCCAGCACAAGCACATATTTTTCGGACGAGCCACCAAAACCGACGTTGACCCGCGCGCCTGGCAGCACGGCAAGCGCCTGGCGCAGCTCGGCCTCAATGGTCTGCTTGCTGATGCCCTTGCGTTCGGCGCGCGGCGTCATGTTGATGGTGAGCGTGGCCTTGCGCACCTCGGAGGCGCCGCCCATCGCAAACGGGTCACCGCCGGTTGCACCACCACCGACGGCCGTGTAGATCAGCTTCACATGCGGGTTTTTCTGCACCAGTTCACGCGCCTGCTCGGCGGCCGCCAGCGTCTGGCGGAAGGTGCTGCCCGGCGCCAGTGAAATCGTGACCTGGGTCTGGGACAGGTCGTCCGGCGGTATGAAGCCGGTGGGCAGCCGCGTTGCCAGGCTGCCCGAGCCGACCAGGAAAAGCAAGGCCGCCAGCGTCGTCAGAATGCGGTGCCGCAGGCACCAGCGCACCCAGCCCATGTAGACGTTGCTCCAGGCCGGTTCGTGGTGGTCTTTCTTCGGCGGCTTCATGATGTAGGCCGCCATCATGGGCGTGAGCATGCGGGCCACGACCAGCGAGAAAAAGACCGAGATCGCCGCAGTCCAGCCGAACTGCACGAAGAACTTGCCCGGAACGCCCGCCATGAAGGCTGTGGGCAAAAACACGGCGATCAGCGTGAAGGTGGTGGCGATCACGGCCAGGCCGATCTCGTCTGCGGCGTCCATGGCGGCCTGGAAAGGTGTCTTGCCCATGCGCAGGTGACGCATGATGTTCTCGATCTCGACGATGGCATCGTCCACCAGAATGCCCACCACCAGCGACAGGCTCAGCAGCGTTACCGTGTTGAGCGTGAATCCGAACAGGTACATCACGCCGAAGGTGGGCAGCACCGACAGCGGCAACGCCGTGGCGGCCACCAGCGTGGCCCGCCAGTCGCGCAGGAACAGCCAGACCACCAGCACCGCCAGGGCGGCTCCTTCGTACATCAGCATCATGGAGCCGTCGAAATTCTCCTGCACCGGGTCGACGAAGTTGAAAGCCTCGGTCACGACGATGTCGGGATGCGCAGCCTTGAGCTTCTCGAGCTCGGCGCGCACGCCCTGGGCCACATCGATCTCGCCGGCAGCACGGCTGCGCGTGACCTCGAAACCGACCACCGGCTTGCCATTGAGCAGCGCGGCCGAGCGTTGCTCGGCCACGGTGTCGCTCACCGTGGCCACCTGGTCCAGCCGGATGCGCCGGCCATCACTCAGGGCGATGTCCATGCGCGCCAGCTCCTCGGCGGAGTTCACCGTGGCGATGGTGCGCACCGACTGCTCGGTGCCACCCACGTCGGTGCGACCGCCCGATGCGTCCTGCTGGATCTGGCGCAGCTGGCGCGAGATGTCGGCCGTCGACGCGCCCAGGGCCTGCAGACGCAGCGGGTCGAGTTCGACCCGTACCTCGCGCGTGACACCGCCCACGCGCGACACCTTGCCCACGCCGCGCACGCCCAGGATGTTCTTGGTGACGGTGTTGTCGACGAACCAGCTCAGCGCCTCGTCGTCCATGCGCTGCGAGGCGACGGTATAGGTCAGGATCGGCGATCCCGACAACTCCATCTTGGATATCACCGGGTCGCGCAGGTCGGCCGGAAGGTCGGAGCGCACGCGCGAGACGGCGTCGCGCACGTCGTCCACGGCCTCCTGCGTGGGCTTCTCCAGGCGGAACTCGGCCGTGATGGTGGCCGTGCCGTCCTGCAGCTTGGAGTAAATGTGCTTGAGCCCCTGGATCGAGGCCAGCGAGTTCTCGATCTTGCGCGCGACCTCGGTCTCCAGCTGCGCCGGCGCCGCGCCGGGCAGCGATGCGGTGATGGTGACTGTGGGCAGGTCGATGTCCGGGAACTGCTGCACCTTCATGCCCTTGAAGCCCAAGAAGCCCCCCACCGAGAGCATCATGAACAGCAGGACCGAGGGGATCGGATTGCGGATGCACCAGGCGGAGACGTTCATTGGGCCACCACCCGCACCGTGTCGCCATCACCCAGGAAACCGCCGCCCGACTCGACCACCCGCGCATCGGGTGTCAGGCCCTCCAGGATCTCGATGCGGTCGCCACTGCGCCGACCGACACGCACCTTGGTTTCGCTGACTTTCGAGTCGGCGGCAACCCGCAGCACGTAGCTGAAGCCGTCGCGCAGCAGCACCGCGCTTTGCGGCAGGGTGAGCGCGGAGCCGCTGCCGAGCTCGAACTCGCCGCGGGCGAACATGCCGGGCTTGGCCGCGCCTGGCTGGGGCAGATCCACGTAGACCAGGCCGTTGCGGGTTTGCGGGTCGACCGTGGGGGCGACCATGCGCACCCGGCCTTTCACGGGCGGCAGGTTGGGGGCGGTCACCTGCACCATCTGCCCGGCCTTGATCGATGCGAGATCAGCGGCCGGCACCTCGGCACGCCATTCCAGGCGTGCCTGCCGGATCATGCGAAACAGCTCCTGCCCGGCCGGTAGCACCGCGCCGACGGTGGCGCTGCGCGCCGAGATGATGCCGTTGTCGGGCGCCAGCACCTGCGTCTGGGCCAGCCGCAGCTGCTGTATTCTGGCCATGGCCTGCTGCGCCTCCAGACGCGCCTGGGCGGTGCGTTCGGCAGTCAGGTACTGGTTGATCTGCTGTGCACTGAGCGCCCCCGAAGCCTGAAGGTCACGGGCGCGCTGCGCATTGGCGCGTGCCTCGGCCAGTGTCGCCTCGGCTTCGGCCATGCTGGCGCCGATCTGCGCCACTTCTGCCTGCAGGGTCTCGGGCGCGAAAGTGGCCAGCACCTGTCCGCGCCGTACGACATCGCCGACGTTCACCAGCACCTGGGCCAGGCGCAGCCCGTTGGCCTCGGTGCCCACGCTGGCTTCCTGCCAGGCGGCGATGTTGCCATTGGCGCCGATGCGCAGCGCCATGCTGGCGCTGCGGGCCTGGGTCACGGTGACGGTCAGTGCCGCCTTGGCTGCAGCTGCGGGCGCGGCGGGGGCCGGTTTCTTGTCGTCAGCCGCGATCGCGTGCAGCGCCAGCACGCCGACGGCGGCAAGCGTCGCCCAAGCGAGCGCGTTTCGCAGGGTTCGGGGAAAGGGCTTCGTGGTCATCGGGTCGGTCCGTAGTCGTGGTGTTGGCGGTGATTGGCGGATGGCTGCTGTCACGGTGTGGGCGCTGCATCGGTGTCCCAGCCACCCCCAAGTGCGCGGTACAGGGCGATCCAGCTGGCTATACGTTCGCGCTGCAGTTCGATCCGTGCGCTGTTGGCCTGCACCGCACTGCGCCGCGCATCTTCCAGCTCGAACAGGCTGGCCAGCCCGCCCTTGAAGCGGGCCTCGGTGGCAGTGAACGAGGCGGTAAACCCTTCGGTGGCAACGCGGACGTCGTCGCTGCGCGCTGCGGTGCTCTGCAGTTGCACCAATGCCTCTTCGACTTCGCGTACGGCGGTGCGCAGGCGCGCTGCGTACAGCGTGCGTGCTTCGGCCTGTCGCGCCTGGGCGGCCAGCAGCCGGGCGCTCTGGCCACCACCGTCGTACAGCGGCAGCGTCACCGACACCGGTCCGATGCTCCAGGTGCTGCCTTCGGTGTTGCCCGGGCCCCCGGAAAACCGCGCCAGGCCGATGTTGCCACCCAGCGTGATGCGGGGCAGGCGCTGGCTGCGTGTCTGGGTGATCTCGGCGCCCGTGGCCAGCACCTCGCGCGCGGCTGCCTCGACATCCGGACGCTGGGCCAGCACGTGTGCCGGCACCGCATCGACCACGATGCCCGCCGGCTGCGGCAGGCTGGCGGTGCCGCTGGCCAGGCGCTGGCGCAGCTCCGGCTCGGGCAGGCCAGTCATGGCCACCAGGCCCTTGATGGCCAGGTCGCATTGGGCGCGTTGTTGTGTCAGCTGGCCGTTGGCCTGCGCCGCGCTGGCGCGGGTCAGTGCGGCGTTGGCCGGCGCCTGGAAGCCGGCCCGGGCTGCGGCATCGGTGAGCCGTGCCGTCTCACTGCGCGATTGCGCGTCCAGCCGGGTTTGAACCAGCTGCGCCTCGCAGGCACGCAAGCTGGTGTACTGGGTAGCCACTTCGGCGGCCACTGACACACGCGCCTCATGCCAGGAGGCGGCGGCGCCGCGCAGGCGCTCGTCGGCGGCATCGCGCGTGGCGCGCAAGCCGCCGAACAGGTCGATCTCCCACTGGGCCTGCAGGCCGGCAGACAGGTTGCTGCCGACGGGCGCGCTGATGTCCGGCTGTCCGCGGCTGGCGCTGCCCACCGCGTTGAGTGTGGGGCCCATCGAGGCCTGCGCACCTGCGCGGGCGGCGCGCGCCTGTGCAATGCGCGCGCTGGCACTGGCTATCGAGGGGCCGGCGTCCTGAGCGGCTTCCACCAGCTGGCTCAGCAGCGGATCCTGGAACTGGGCCCACCAGCGTGCAAGTTCGGTGCGCTGGCCGTTGTGCGGCAGGGGTGCCTGCCATGCCGCAGGGGCCTGCAGGGCCGCTGCCGCGCGTTCGTCCGCTGGGGGTGCCTGCAAGGTGCCACAGGCGACCAGCGACAGGCAGGCGGCCAGCAGGCCGGCGCGCCGCATGGTGCGCTGATACGCACGTTCGGAGGTTGCCGGTGCGCTCACGCTGCGGTTTCTGGCAGCTTCGGTCAGTCGTGCAACGCTCATGGCCTGGCCGCCTTGCGCGGGGTCGATGCCACTCGGCGGGCTGCCTCCGCCTGCACCATCGCCACCGCGTACATGACGAGACGGTCTGACCAGGTATCCAGCGAATCAGGGCGGGCATTGAGTGTCGGCGCGATCACGTCGGTGACATCGCGGCCCACGTGCATGTGCACTCCCAGACCGGCGATACAGACCGCCAGCCGGTGCACGTCGTCATCGGCCTTGCGCAGTGCGAAATGCCGGCACAAGACCACCACCAGAGCGTCATGCATGGGTCGGATGCTGGTGGAAATCTCCTCGTCCCACAGACCGGTGGGTTCGATCATTTCGCGGGCATGCAGCTTCATGCATTGGCGCGCCAGCTCGCCTTGGCGCAGGGGCTCCAGAAAACTGGCATACAGCGCCTTCAGCCCTTCCTCCAGCGACAGGCCGGGCTGGGTGTAGCGCGCAATGTCGTCGGTCGGGGAGCCCTGGGATTCGAAAAACACGGCGCGATACAAACCGGCCTTGTCGCCGAAGTAGTAGCTGATGGCCGCGATGTTGGTGTGGGCGGCTTCGGCGATCTCGCGCGTGGATGTCTTCTCGAAGCCCTTCTGGGCAAACAGGGCCAGGCCGACCCGCAGCAGACGTTCGCGTGACTGTTCGCCGTCCTGGCGCACCGGGCGGTGGGGCTCGACGGTTTTGGCATTCATGGGTCGGAATGCTACCAAATAAATCAAACGATTGATTGACTTGCGTTGCGTGGGCCCTTTCACAGCGGGGTCACAGGCGGGTGCCCTATCCGGCCGGTGCGGGCCAGTTCAGCGTGCAGGCGGCAGGGCGCGCAGGAAGCGCCAGGCCATTGCCACCGCCAGCAGGGACAGCACGGCGCCCCCGCCGTACAAGGCAAGCGAGGCACGCTGCACGACCTCGACCGTCAATGTCCGGTCCAGTCCGATGGCATTGCCCGCCAGGCCTGCCAGCGCTGCGCTGATCGCACCGCCGAGCCCCTGCACCGTGGGGATGGCGCCAGCGGTGGTGTCTTCCTGGCCCGGCTGCACGCTGGCCATGATTCGCTGGTTGACGAACATGTTGCACACACCAAAACCCACGCCCACCGCGACCAGTGAGGCCACCACCAGAGCCAGCGGCTGCGTGGCGGTGGTCAGCGCCAGGCCCGCCAGGCCGAATGTGAGCACCACCGGGCCGCTCAGGATCGCGGTGTTTTGCCAGCGCGGATGCAGGCGGGCGATCAGAATCGCGGTAATCGACCATGCCAGCGCGTGCGTGGCTCCGAAATAGCCAGCCCATGTCGGGCTGAGCCCGCGGTACATCTGCAGGATGTAGGGGCCATACACATATACCGGCGCTTGTGCCAGCGGCATCAGCAGCAGGATCCACAGCCCCAGAGACACCGGGTGGTGCAGTTGCGGAAAGCTGGTCGGGAACAGGTGCGGCGCACGGCGCTTGTCCAGCCGCAGCACCAGTGCGATCACGGCTACGCCGGCCAGCACCAGGGCCACTCCGAGGCCGGCCTGCGCGGGCCGGTCGGCAGCTGCGATGGCCAGCACGCCGAACGTGAGGAACGCCAGGCGCCACCACGGTGCCGCCAGCACGGCGCCGGTGTTGCGCGGATGCTGGCGCAAAATCCGCGCGCCCATGGCCAGCATCGGGATCGGCAGGATGGCGGCGCCCAGGAAGGCAGCGCGCCAGGACCAGGTCTCGGTGAGCCAGCCGCCGACCAAGGGCCCGAGGAATATCGCGATACCCCAGGTGGCGGCCTGGATGCCGAATACACGGGGCACTTGCGCGTTGTTGAACAGTTCACGCACCAGTGCGTAGCTCAGCGCCACCAGCATGCCTTCGCCCAGGCCCTGCAGCGCGCGGCCTACCAGCACCAAAAAAATCGACGGCGCTGCCGCTGCAGCCAGGCTACCCAGGGTGACCAGCACGCTGGCGCCCACCATCGCCCACCAGGCGCCCCAGCGCGCCTTGGCTCCGGCCATGGCCACCGCGCCGAGGATCGTCGTGACTAGGTAGAGGGTGGTGGCCCAGCTGATGCTGTCGGCCGAGCCGAGGTCTGCCACGGCGCTGGGCATCACCGTGCTGGCCATGTACCAGATCATGGCGTGCATGCCCACGCCCAGGTTCACCAGTACCAGCGGCGCGAGATGGCGGCGCCCCAGGGCGCCAGACTCAGGCATCGGTATCGGCCTGCGCTGTGCCCGTGTGCGCCGCGCTGGGCGTCATGCCTGCAACTCGCAGGCGGCCGGTTCGGCCGCCCTGCCATGCAAGGTGGATGTCGCCGTTGCGGGCAAAGCGGGTTTCGAGAGGCTTGGTCATGGTCCATTGCCACGACTGCGCATGCGTGAGCACTGCAGTGTAGTGTGTGTTTCACATCGGCCGAGGACTGGAACGCTCTGGCCATGGACTTGGTCCATGCCGCAGGCGTCATCGATGCGGTGATCGCGCGTGTGACGCTGAATGCGCCCCCACTGACGAGATGGAGCGGAGGTCCCGGGTGTGTTTGTGGGTGGGTTGGCAGTGATGCCCTTGCATCACTGCCGCGGCGCGTCGCTGTGCGAGACCGGCAGGCCGTCCGCCACGTAGGCGGGCCCCTTCATCAGCCACACGATCACGCAGCCAATGGCCAGCGTCAGCACCAGCGTCCAGATGAAAATTACCAGGCCGATCATCATGAAGTCAAAGCGCTGCAGATTGCGGGCCGTCTCGGCTGCAGTGCTGCCGCTGATCCAATAGCGGGCGACGAAAGCCAACAGGGCTGGCAGGGCAGAGCCCGCCAGCGCCAGATGCGGCAACAGGCGCAGGATGCGCCATTCCAGCCCATAAGGCGTGCGCTGAAACCCCGGCAGTTTCCGCAACCAGTCCATGTGGTAGCCGCGATGGCAGGCAGCGCCGCCGCGATCAGGCCTGGCCCAGCATCTGGTCCTTGGCCCGGAAATACTTCCGGGCGCAGGCCACCAGTGGACCGTCGCTCGGGTGGTCCACCGTCTCCACTCCCACGATCTTGTCGACCAGGCCATGGTCGTGCGCATGGATGTGCTTGACCAACTGCAGCTTCGCCTGGGCCAGCCCGACGATCAGGATCTCTTGCACGCCTTGCAGAGCTTCGGCGATGGCGTGGTAATACGCCGGGTCTTCGTCCTTGCGCCCCGCACCCACGGTACCGCTGCGGGAATGCAGATGCTGATGGGGCTTTGCCGGGTGGATGACCGATTTCTCGACATCGGCCGGGCTGATGTGCATGACGTTGGCCTCAGAGTGGTCAAGCCAGACGGCTGCGTGGTGGTGGGACATGGGTGTACTTTCCTGACAAGTAGGAGCCAAGCGTACCTCCAGCGCGCCGCGCCTGTGCTGACCCAGGTCAAGTCAGCGGCTTGCAATGGCTGCAACCGGGGATCCATCAGGTCCCCGGCGCACGCCAGGGACCCCCTCAGTGGCGCTCGCCGGCGTGCTCAGGTACCGATGCGCCCGCCGTCGATGCGGGTGATCGCGATGGTGGCCGAGCGCGGCCGCGTGCCGTTGCCATAACCGGCGTTGGCAGGCCATTGACTTTCGTACTTGGCCGGGTCGCGCACGTCGGCCATCTTGGTGTTTTCGCCAGGATGCTGAATGTTCACGAACATTGCGCGGCCGTCCGGGCTTTCGCACCAGCCGGTGATCTCGGCGCCCTTGGGCCCGACCAGAAAGCGCTTCAATGTCGCCTCGCTTTGTGGCCGGCCGATGGGCGTCGAAACGGTCTTTTCGCTGCCGTCCGGACGTTTGTAGCGCAGCGTCTGGGTGCTGCCGTCGCCGACCTGCCCGGGCAGGGCTGCCAGCAGCATGCAGTTGGTGACATCGGTGTACGCGCCGTCGTCGGTCTCGATCCAGCAGATGCCGGTTGCAGGGCTGAACACCAGGCCATCGGGTGAGGACAGGTCGTTGGCATCGGTGAGGCGGGACAGGTTGATCATGCCGGTGTCGGCGGCGGCCTCCGCGGCGACGAAATAGATGTCCCAGCGGAAGTTTATGTCGGTCGGTTTGCCCTCTGCCAGCCGCATGATGTGCCCGTTGACGTTGCCATTGCTGGCGCGGGTGCCTTTCATGTCCTGGTAGACGCGCGGATTCACCGCATCGGCAGAGACTTCACCGTCGACCGTGCGGTTGCTGTTGTTGGTCAATGTGATGTAGACCTCGCCATTGCGCGGGTTCACGCCGGCCCATTCCGGGCGGTCCATCTTGGTGGCGCCCACGGCGTCAGCGGCCAGCCGTGTGAATATGGCCACTTCGGCATCGGACTTGAATTCGAAGTCGGGGTTGGCGGCCACGATCGGATTGCGCATCGACAGCTCGATCCATTCGCCGCTGCCGTTTTCCCTGAATTTGGCCACGAACAGCGTGCCCTTGTCCAGGTACTTGTCGCCGGCGGCCAGCCGGTCGGTGGCATTGGCATCGCGCGGATCCCAGGTGGCGGTCGACACGAACTTGTAGATGTATTCGTTGCGTGCATCGTCGCCCATGTAGGCCACGACCGGCTGGCCCGCGATGGCCTTGGCGAAGGTCGCGTTCTCGTGGCCCATGCGGCCGAGGGCGGTGCGTTTGCGCACTGGTTTGGCGCTGTCGTACGGATCGATTTCGACGATGTAGCCGAAGGTGTTCATCTCGTTGCGGTAGTCGGTGCCTGCGTTGGCACCGGTGGCGCCGTTGTTCCAGCGCAGGTACCTGTCTTCGGTACCGGCACTTTCCCATCCATGGCGGCTTGGCGCACCAGCGGCCCGGCCATAACGGTTCAGTGCCACGACGGACTTGTCGTTGCGGCCGCGGCGGTCGTTGTCGCGCGCGTCGCGTGAGAAGTAGCCGAACCAGTTTTCTTCGCCAGAGGCATAGGTTCCCCACGGTGTCTTGCCGCTGCCGCAGTTGTTCAGTGTGCCGCGCGCGCGGGTCGCATCCTGGCTGAACTTCGTGACCAGATGTTCGCTGCCACGGGCCGGCCCGTGGATCACGGCATCCGACAGGGTCGTGACGCGGCGGTTGAATGGCGAGGCGGCCTTGTAAGCCCATTTGCCATCTCGCGCCTCCACTTCGACCACCGACAGGCCGTGGATCATCAGCTCCTTGTCGACTTCCGCAGCGCGGCGCGGCAATGTGGAACTGCCGCCGTCGGCATGCAGAAAGAAGGACGACAGCTTCTCGTCGGTCGTCGCCTCGTGGTTCATGGCGATCAGGCCGCGGGCCGCGTAAGTGGCAGAGGGCTTGCCGCTGGCATCCAGGCTGTACCACTCCATGCCGTCGTGGTGGTCGCCCGCGCGCTTGTCGAAATCGCTGTCGGTACCGTCGTTCTTGAAGGTGGGCACACCTGCTGCGAGAGGGTCGCCGAGTGCATAGATCACTTCGACCCGGTAGCCGGGCGGCACGATGACCTTGTCGGCCAGGCTCTTCGGCACGGCGGTGAAGCCCAGCGACGTGGCCATGGGCCCGGTGCTGCCCATCGTGTCGGTGCTGGCACAGCCGGACAGGACGCCAGCGCCGAGCAGCGCCGTGGTCGCCGCACCGACACCGCCGCGCAGCATGCTGCGCCGGCTCAGGCGAGCCGCCAGCACGGTATCAAAGTGCGGGTTGTCGGAGCGGTTGGAGTCTTCGTTGTTGAACGCTTCAGAGTTACGGGGCGGAGTGGAGTGCATGGTTGTCGTCTATGGCAGTTGAAAAACGACAAGCATGCGGCGCGTTGGTGACCCTTTTGTGACAGGGCGATTGCCCCAGCGCCGTGCAGGGCCTTCAGCCTACTTGATCAGCGCCAGCATCGGCTTGAACAGTGGATGGTCGGCGCTACGCAGCCACTCGAAACACACCATCTCGGTGGTCACCAGCTCGGCGCCGTTGCCCGCCAGCCTGTCGAAGGCGGCGTCTCGGCTACGTTCGGTGCGCGAGGTGCAGGCATCGGTGACCACCCAGACCTCGAACTCCTGTTCCAGCAGTTCGAGGGCGGTCTGCAGCAGGCACACATGCGCCTCACAACCGGCGATGACGATGCTGTTGCGCTGTGCGCGGGCCGGTGCCGGGACCGCCCTTTGCAAATGCCTTGGCAGGCTGCGGGAATTGCCGCCGCCCCCGGCAGCCCGCTGGGGCGGGCGCAGCCAGTCGACCAGTCCGTCGGCACAGGCGCTGAAGGACATCTTGGCGAGCGTGCGGCCATTCGCCTGGTCCATGGCCTCGCGCAGTTCGGGCATGTTCTGTCCCAGTTTGTCGGGGTTCTGCTCGGTACCGAACGTCGGCACCTGGAGCAGGGCTGCCATGCGGGCCAGCCGAACGGCCTGGGCCAGCGCGGCCGGGCCGTCGCACAGGGCTGGCATCAAGCGGGCCTGGTAGTCCACCAGCACCAGCTGGCATTCTTGGTCATCGAGCAGCATGCAAGTCCTTGGTACTGACCGCCCTGCCGGCCGTGGCGCGGTGGCGGGTTCAAACGACAAAGTGTAGATCGACCCGGCCCGCGCGCGATGCGGGGGCTCGTGTATAAAGAACCCGTTGACGTCTGTGAAGTACTCCCGCATGAAGAAGAGCGCCCGTGGTTTGTCCCTGTCTTGTGCCGCCGTTGTCCTGGCCACCCTGCTGGCGGGCTGTGCATCCATGTTCGAGGCACAGGGCCCGCTGCGCAAGGAGATGGTCTACGCCGTGACGGCGTCCATGCAGCTGATCCGGTTCAACGCCGGGCAGCCGCAACGGGTGCTGGCGCGCAAGCGCATTACCGGCCTGGCCGCAGGCGAACGGCTGCTGGGCATCGATTACCGCGTCGCACGCGGTGTACTTCATACGCTTGGCAGCAGCGGGCGCCTGTACACCCTGACAACCACCACTGGCATGCTCCTGCCGATGGGTGCCGCTTCATCGGTGGTGCCCCTGGAAGGCAGGCTCTTCGGGTTCGACTTCAACCCGGCAGCGGATCGCATTCGCGTGGTCAGCGACAGCGGCCAGAATCTGCGCCTGCACCCGGACACTGGCGCCGCGGTCGACGGCAATGCGTCGCTCGATGGTGTGCAAGGCGATGCCGCTCTGGCCTATGCTGCGACTGACCGCCATGCCGGACAGCGTCCCGTCGTGGTGGCTGCGGGGTACACCTACAACAAGAAGGATGACAAATTGACCACCAACTTCGCAATCGATCGCCGCTTGGGGCTGCTGGTCATGCAGGGGTCTGCCGAAGGCAGCACGCCGGTGGTGTCGCCGAATACCGGCTTGCTGACGACCATCGGCCCGCTGGGGCTGGGTGAACTGACCGACGTGAGCTTTGACATCGCCGATGTGTCGGGTGCTGGCTTTGCGGTGGTCCGCACTGCCGGGCAGCCGCAGACGCGCTTGTATCTGGTCGATCTCGCCATCGGTCGTGCCCGGCTCGTTGGCACCGTGGGGGATGGTGCCGCCGTGATCGGTATGGCGGTCGAGCTCTGAGTTGGCAGCAGCACGACGCACGATGACCCAAGCCTGGTTTCTTGTTCTTGCGGGTGTCTGCCAGCTGGCCGTGGCGGCCACGGTGCAGGTGCAGGTCAGCGACGCTGACGGCAAGCCCCTGGCCGATGCGGTGGTGTTCCTGGAGTCGCGCGAGGCGCGCCAGGCGGTGCGGCCTGTGACCGGCACCGAAATCGCCCAGAGCAACAAGCAGTTCGATCCCCGTGTGTTGGTCGTGCCGCAGGGCACCTCGGTCAGCTTTCCGAACCGCGACACGGTGCGCCACCATGTTTACTCCTTCTCACCCACCAAGACCTTCGAGCTCAAGCTCTATACCGGGACGGCGGCCAATCCGGTCGTGTTCGACAAGACCGGGATCGCCGTGCTGGGCTGCAACATCCACGACAACATGGCGGCCTGGGTGGTGGTGGTCGATACGCCGTACTACGGCCGCAGCGCCCAGGCGGGCTCGGTGACGCTGTCCAACGTCCCGCCGGGCAGCTACCGCATGCGGGTATGGCACCCCGGCTTGCCGATGGGTGCCCCGGCCGCCGACCAGGCGCTGGTGGTGGGTTCAGCCGATGTAGCCACGCGTTTTCGGCTAGTCGTCGCGGCCCCATGACGATCCCGTGGCGCCCTGACCACTGGGGCCTGTCGTCGCGCATCGTCGCGCTATCGTTGCTGTTGCTGCTGTTGGTGCAGGCGGCGGTATTCAGCGTGGTGCGCATCAGCATCCAGCAGAGCGCGCGCGCTCAGGTCGGGCAGGAACTGGCGGTGGGCGAGCGCGTGTGGCGCCGCCTGCTCGACCAGAACGCCCAGAAGCTGGCACAGGGCGCAGCCGTGCTGGCGGCAGACTTCGGCTTTCGTACCGCAGTGATGTCCGGCGACGTAGACACGATTCGCTCGGCGCTTGAAAACAACGGCGAGCGCATCGGCGCCACCGTCACCGCATTGTTCGACACCAGCCTCAGCCTGCGCGCTGTCGGTGAAAGCCAGAACCAAGCCGTGCTGGCACCGCTGCTGCAGGAGCTGGCGGGCCCACTGACCCGGCTGACCCAGGGCGGTCAGATCGCGCTGGTCGGCGGCCTGCCCTACCAGTTCGTGATGGTGCCGATGAAGGCGCCGCTGGTGGTGGGCTGGGTGCTCATGGGTTTCCCGGTCAGCGAAAGGCTGGTGGCGGATATGCGGGCGCTGTCCGACATGCACCTGGCCCTGGTCACGCAGCCGCCGGGTGGCGCGAGCCGCATCGTGGTATCCACCCTGACGCCGGAGGCGCTGTCGAGCTTGCAGTCGATGGTCGGTGACGTAGACGAACTGCGCCTGGGCGATGACCGGCTGATCGCCCGCAACGTCAAGCTGGACGAAGGCGTGAACGGCAGCGTGCGCACACTGCTTTTTCGTTCGGTGAATGAAGTGGTGGCACCGTTTCGGCAGGCCCAGGTGGCACTGGCATGGATCACCGCGATGGGTGTGGTGTTGTTCGGCATTGGCAGCATCTTCGCTGCGCGCCGGGTCACGACGCCGCTGCGGGCGCTGGTGGTTGCGACCCAGCGGCTGAGCCGGGGGCAGTACGACATGGCCATGGAGCACACCAGTCGCCACGATGAAATCGGCGGTCTGGCCAAGGCCTTCGACACCATGCGGATCAACATTGGTGCGCAGCAGGCCGAGATCCGCCGTCTGGCCTACTGGGATCGCCTGACCGGCCTGCCGAACCGGGCGCGGTTTCGCGAGGCGGTGCAGCGCGAGATCGACAGCGAGGGTGCCGTCAGCGAAATGGGCCACGGCAGCCTGGCGGTGGTAATGCTGGACATCGATCGTTTCAAGCACGTCAACGATGTGCTGGGGTACGCTTACGGCGATCTGCTTCTGAAAGCCGTGGCCAAGCGCCTCACCGAACAGAACCTGCGCACCGACGACATGGTGGCCCGGCTGGGAGGCGACGAGTTTGCGATTCTGCTGGTCAACAGCGACGCCGCCACTGCCATGGCAGTGGCGCAGCGGATCGCGCAGGCCTTCGAGGTTCCGATGGCGTTCGACGACCAGACCGTCGATCTCAGCGCCAGCTTCGGCGTTGCCTGCTGGCCGGCGCATGCGCTGGACGCCGACACACTGCTTTCGCATGCCGAGGTGGCCATGTATGTGGCCAAGAGCAAGACCACGGTGATGCAGCTCTACGACGCGACGCTGGATTCTTCCAGCACCCAGACGCTGTCGCTGCTGTCCGAGTTGCGCCGTGCGGTCGACCACGGCGAGTTGCGTCTGTTTCTGCAGCCGAAGCTGGCGCTGGCCAGCCGGCAGGTGGTGGCTGCAGAGGCGCTGGTGCGCTGGCAGCACCCGCAGCGCGGATTGGTACCGCCGCTGGAATTCATCCCCTTTGCTGAGCAGACCGGTTTTGTGCGCCACCTCACGCTGTGGATGTTCGAACAAGTTGCCCGTCAATGGGCGGGCCTGCAAGGCGGAGCGGGCCCGGTGCGCATTTCCATCAACCTGTCGACGCGCGACCTGCTCGACCTCGATTTTCCGTCCCGGCTCGACGCCATCCTGGCACGCCACCAGCTCGAAGCGAACGCCTTTTGCCTGGAGATCACCGAGAGCGCCATCATGGACGACCCGCAGCGCGCCGAGTCGACGCTCAACCGCTTGTCCGAACGCGGTTTCAAGCTCTCGATCGATGACTTCGGCACGGGTTACTCTTCGCTGGCCTATCTCAAGCGGCTGCCGGTGGATGAGCTGAAAATCGACAAATCCTTCGTCATGAACATGGAGAAGGACGACGACGACGCCAAGATCGTGCGCTCCACCATCGACCTGGCGCACAACCTGGGACTCACCGTGGTGGCCGAGGGCGTGGAGAACCAGCTCATCTGGGACAAGCTGCTCGAGCTGCACTGCGACGAGGCGCAGGGCTACTTCATGAGCAAGCCGTTGCCGGCCGATGCGTTTGTCGCCTGGTGCATGCGTTGGCAGGCTGCGGCCCCTGCTTCCGCAAGCCGGGGCCAGGCATAAGGGATCCAGGCTGCCCTTGCTGGACAGGAACCAGGTGACCCTTGTGGCGCCATTCACGGGATCGGCGCATCCCCGTTACCCGTTTGCCCAGGGGGTCCTGCGGCGCTGATCAGGCGCGCTGGCCGGCGCAGAGTCACTTGGCCGACACCCGCTACCCCCGGCCTTAATGCGCCGGTAATGTGAGCTTGGCAGACTGGCACCCTTCGGACAAGGGAAATGCCCATGCTCACCATCGACACCAGCCTCTTTCTGTGGCTCAACGCAAGCGCCACATCGCCGGCCTGGCTCCTCGCACTGGCGCGTTTTGCGTCCACCCAACTGCCGCAGTGGATGGTGGCGGGAGCGGTCGGTGCCTTTATTGTGGGGGACGTGAAGGTCCGGCGTGCGGTGGTCCGCATGGCGTGGGCCATGACCATCGCGTGGGTGATCGCGCGCATCGGGCAGCACTATTTCCCCATGCCCCGGCCTTTCGTCCTGGGCCTGGGAACGTCCTGGATGGCCCACGGTGACTCGCCCGGCTTCCCCAGTTCCCATGCGAGCGTCGCGTTCGCCTTTGCCGCAGCGATGGTGGCATCGTCAGGCCGGGCGCTGGTCGCCGCCGTGGCGCTGCTGCTGGCCGGCGTGGTGGCCTGGAGCCGCATCTGCCTGGGTCTGCACTTTCCACTCGATGTGGCAGCGGGGGCCCTGGTAGGGGCGTTCGCGGGCTGGCTCAGCGGCTTGGCACCCCGCCCCTTTGTGCGCGCGCGGGTGGCCCATGAGTGAGGTTCTGGCAGACGTGCTGCCTCGCTTGATCATGGGGCCGGCCGGAGAATCGGCCGTCGTGGCCGAATCCGCGAGTGTCGCGTACCGGTCCTTGCAGACAAGGGTGGTTGCGCCTGGGTCCGTCGGCAGGCCCGCGCGGCCCTCGCTCAGCTGCGTGGTGCCGGCGTATAACGAGGCGGCCAACCTGGGCCTGCTGCTGCACCACCTGACGCGCCAACTGGCGGCACTCACGGAGCGGTGGGAGGTGATCGTGGTCGACGACGGCAGCAGCGACGCCACTGCGCAGGTCATGCTGCCCTGGCTGGTGCATCCGGGCGTGCGCTACCTGCGGCTCTCGCGCAATTTCGGCAAGGAGGCTGCGCTCACTGCAGGCATCGACCGTGCCGTGGGCGAGGTGGTGTTGCTGATGGACGCGGATCTGCAGCATCCGGCTTCGCTCATCCCCCAAATGCTGGCGACCTGGGCCGGCGGCGCAGATATGGTGTGCGCAACGCGCGAATCGCGCAGCGACGAAGGGCTGGTCAAACGCATCGGCACCGCACTGTTTTACTTGTTGGTCAACCGCGGCGCTGCGGTTAAGGTACCGATCGACGCGGGGGACTTCCGGCTGATGGACCGATGTGTGGTGGATGCCCTGCGGCAGTTGCCCGAGCGCAACCGTTTCATGAAGGGCCTGTATGCCTGGGTCGGGTTCCAGACGGTCGCTATTCCCTATGTGCCGCTGGCGCGCCACGCGGGGCGCAGCAGCTTTTCTTTCAGGCGGCTGGTCCGCCTCGCGTTCACCGGCGTCACCTCGTTCACCAACGCGCCACTGCGCTGGTGGAGCGGCATTGGCGCGGTGATTGCCCTGGTGGCGCTGGCTTATGGTGTGTGGATCGTGGTCGAGCACGCCATCTACGGCGTGGATGTGCCCGGATGGGCCACGGTCGTCGCCAGCATGATGTTTCTGAGCGGCGTGCAGTTGCTGTCGATCGGCATGCTCGGCGAATACGTCGGGCGCATCTTTGACGAGGTGAAGCAGCGGCCGGTCTATCTGGTGGGTGGCGAGGCCGGGCGGGGGCGAATTCTGCCGCCTGGCGCTGCGCCGCCGGCATGACCACCGCGCACCCGCCACAGCGCCCGCTGACGCTGTGCGCCGACGATTTCGGCCTGAGCCAGGGCATCTCCGAGGGCATCGCGCAGCTGGCGCATGCCGGACGGCTGTCGGCGGTATCGTGCATCACCAATGCTGCAGGCTGGCTGCCTGCAGCTTCCCTGCTGGAGCCGCGACCGCGCGCCTTGTCGCTCGGTCTGCACATCAATCTGACCGAAGGTCGGCCACTGAGCCCCGAACTCGCGCGGGTCTGGCCTCGGCTGCCCTCGCTGCCCCGGTTGATTTTTTCGGCCCACGTGGGCGGTCTTCCCCGCGCCGCGCTGCGCGCCGAGATGCAGGCGCAACTGGCACAGTTCGCCAACGGTACCGGCAGGGCGCCGCAGCATGTGGACGGGCACCAGCACGTACACCACCTGCCGCTGGTGCGCGATCTGCTGCTCGAGTTGGTCACGGGCATTTCCCCCGCGCCCACGGTACGCAATACCGCCTGCCTGCCAGGGCCGGGTTTTGCACGCAAGCGCTGGCTGATCCGGCTCACCGGTGCGCGGACGCTCGAACGCCAACTCGTGCGACTCGGGCTGCCTCACAACAGCATGTTGCTCGGCGTGCACGACTTCCAGCCTGGCGACTACGGGGCCTGGATGCGGCGCTGGTTGACGCTGTTGCCGGATGCTGGCGGTTGGCTGTTCTGCCACCCAGGAACGGAGGATTTGCACGATCGCGTCGACCCGATCCGCGTGGCCCGTGCGCGTGAGTTGGCCTATTTGTCCGGCGCCGAATTCCTGCGCGATCTGGACGCGTCCCGGGTGCGCCTCACCGGCTGCGACCGGGCTCAGGCGAAGGTCCAACGCCGGTTGATTCCGAACGTCAGCAGCACGGTCAATCCGGTTCCCAGCACCTGACCCAGCAGGTAATGCCAGCCCAGCGTCACCGCTGCGGCGACGATGGCCATGCTGACACCGGCGCCGATCACCGCGGCCACCTGGAAACCCAGCCAGCTTCCGGCGCCACGAGCCTGGTGCGCAAACGTGTACCAGCGGTTGCCCGCAAAGGCGATCTGTGCTCCGATGGCAGCGCCCAGGCCGCCACAGATCCAGGCCGGCCAGCCGGCCAGTGCCACCCCGGCTACCAGCACGCCGTAATGCACAGCGGTCGCAACACCGCCCACGGCGCCGTAGCGCATGAGCCGCTTCACGGGGGCGCTGCCGCGGCGTTGCAGGCGGGCATCGGCGCACGCCACAGCTGCGTCCCCCCTCGGTCGAAGACGGCCGCCGCGCCAGGTGCGCCCTGCAGCGCGGCAGCCTTTGCGCTGGCAACAACCATCCAGACCGTGCCCTGCCCGCAGGCGAGCCGTGGCAGGGAAGTCAGGGGTTGGAGCACCCGGCGCGCCAGCGTCGGGTCGAATCGCCCGGCGTCTGCCAGTTCCTTGCGCCAGTTGTCCTGTGCCGGTATCCGGGGGTCGTCCCAGTCGCTGACGATCACAGGGGGGTCGGCCAGCGCGGCATAGAACGAGACATCGTGGAAGGCCTGGTCGACCATCACCACCCGGTCACCGGGGCCCAGCCGCGCTGCCAGCACGGCGGCAAGCGCCCGGTTGTCGTGCGGCGCGCGCCATGCCAGTGCTGCCACGATGGCGAGGCACACCACGGCGGCGCCTGCAGTCAGGCGGTTCAGGTGGCGGTGCTGGCCACGTTCCAGCACCAAAGCCAGCAGGATCGACCAAGGCACGAGCGCCGGCATCACATACCCCACGAGCTTGGAGCTGGGCAGCGAGAAAAAGCCCACGATCGCCAATATCCACCAGTACCACAGGCTGGTCAGGGGGCTGCGCTGGCGCCATGCGCTGCGCAGCGCCGCGGGCAGCCACAGGCTCCAGGGCAGGGTCAACAGCGGCAGCACCAGCAGGAAGAACCAGAACGGCTGCAGGTTGTTGAAGCTCGATTGGGCGAACCGGCGTACGTGCTGTTCCATGAAGAAATAGTCGAAGAACCCGGGGAAACGCAATTGCATCGCGATGAACCAGGGCGCTGCAACCGCCAGCCCGGCCAGGACGGCGAGCGGGTGGAACAGCCGGGGCAACTGATGCCAGCGGCGCTGCGCGAGCATCCAGGGGCCGACCACCAGCGCCGGCAGCACGAAGCCGATCAGGCCCTTGGCCAGCATCGCGACTGCACAGGCGACCCAGGCCAGCACCAGCCAGCGCAGATGCACCCGCGCCGGCTGCTCCAGTGCTCTCGCAAACGCCAGCACGGCCACACTGATCAGGCCTGCCACCAGCAGGTCGTGGTTGGCGTACTGGGCGCCGATAAAGAAAAACGGGCTGGTCGCCAGTGCCACCAGGGCGATCGTTGCCAGCCGCGGGCCATGCCAGTGCCGTGCGCCCAGAAACAGGCTGGCGCCCATCAGCCAGGCGCCGACCACGGCACCGGCACGCGCCGCAAAGGCGTTGGCACCCAGCCAATGCATCGCCGCCATGTCCAGCCAGTAAAACAGCGGCGGCTTGTGGAAGAACGGCAGGCCGTTGAGGGTCGGCACCCACAAGCTCCCGGCCAGCATTTCCCGCGCGACGGTGGCGTAGCGGCCCTCGTCGGGCATCAGCAGCGGGCGCAGGCCGAGTGTCGCCAGCAGCCAAAGCGCCAGCAGGACCAGCGCCCAGGGGGCTGACAAGCTGAAGGACGCCGTGCCGTTGCGGTGCGGCAGGCCCGGCGCAGCAACGCCGTCCTTCATGCTCCGCTCCAAGGGGGTCTGGCTTTGGGCACCGCGTCGGCGAGCCGGAGGCTGATGGCGGCGATCCACGGTAGGCACAGTCCGATGGCGGCATCGCGGGTGGCCGAATTGACCAACGCGGCACCCAGCAAGGAAAGCGCGGCCAGGAACGCCAGCCGGCCCTGCAGGCCACGAGATTGCCATCCGATGCGCGCGGCCACCACTATCACGGCGAGCCAGGCCAGTGCGCCGGGCAGGCCGGCTTGCGCGCCCATCCACAGGAAATCGTTGTGGGGCATGTTCAGCCCGGCGATGGCCGCCGGGGCGCGCTGGCGCCATTGGTCGTTCCACGCGCCGATGCCCCAGCCGCTCAGTGGTCGTTCCAGCACCATGTCCAGCGTGTGGCGGATCATCTGCACGCGCAGGTTCCAGCTGCCCAGGGTCACGTCACCCTGCTGCGCCTGCTGCAATTCGGCCAGGCCGAGCGCCAGGCGGTCTTGCATTGCCGGGACCAGCGCCAGCAGCAGTACCGAGGCCGCGGCCATTGCCGCCAGGGCGAGCCACAGGCTGCGCCGGTGCGCCCGCCATTGGTGGATCGCGGCGGCGGGCATCAACAGCAGCGCAATCAGCAGGGCGCTGCGGCTGGGCAGCAGCAACACGATCGAGCCCAGCAGTGCCAGCGCCACGCCGATGGCCACGAAGCGCAGGCGCTCCGCACCGGCCAGCGCCATGGCCACAGCCCACCCGGCCAGGGTGGCCAGCAGCAGCGCATTGGAGATCGATTTGTTGCCCGAATATTGCAGCTGGTTGCGCCACGGCGAGTCGATCGGCAGGTGCAGCCAGGGGCCGGCCACCATGACCACCAGCGCGCATGCCGCCGCCAGCAGGAAACCCCGCAAGGCCCATGTCGCCTCTCGCTGCGTCAGGGCCAGCGCCATCGCAAAGGTCAGCATGAATCGCAGGCCGTGCCACAGGTTGGAGGCGGTCTCGGGGTACATGCGTGGCTGTAGCGCCAGCACCAGCAGCGTCCAGCCGGTGTACACGCACAGGGGCCAGAAAAGCCGATGCGCACGCAATTGGCGCCAGCGGGTCATCCGGCCGTCCTGTGCCAGCAGGGCCAACGCCAGGGCAAAGAACGCCAGGTAGGTCAAACCCACCGGCATGAAAACCACCAGCCCCCAGGCACCGGCGCTGACAGCCACCCACGGCGCGACCTGTAGGGCCAGCACTGGTGGGTCAGCCCGGGCTGGCATCCTGTGCCCAGCTCAAGGTGAAGCGCGTGGTCATCGGCGCTACGCCGGTGTCGCGAACCAGCTGCGCCTGGTGCAGCTCGGCGATGCGCTCCACCAGTTTCAGGCCCAGGCCCAGGCCCAGGCCGGCAGCGGAGCGCGCTGGCCGTGGTTGCGGCGAGGCCGCACCCGGGTCGCCCTGCTGGCCGTCGTCGCTCACGGCCAGGCTGCGGACGTCGCCTTCTTGCGCCACGGTGATCTGCACACGCGATCCGGCACGGGTGTGCGCCAGCGCATTGGAGACCAGGTTGCCCACCGCCAGGTCCAGCAGCAGGGGGTTGCCCTGCACGATCACCGGGCCCGGCGGGCCATCAAGTTCGAGCACATGGCCGCTTTCGTGGCTGGCCTGCCCAAAGTGGGCCAGGACCTGGGCGCCTAGTTCGGCCAGATTTACGGGCAACGCCGCGTCGTCTGCAAAGCTCTGGGCGCGCGCCAGGTCCAGCAGTTCGCGCAGGATCTGCCCGGCCCGCAGCGCTGCCTGCTGCATTGCTGCCAGCGACGCCGCCCGGTCCTGCGGGCTGAGCTGGACCGTGGCCTGATCCGCCTGCAGCGCAATCGCCGCCAGCGGCGTGCGCAGCTCGTGTGCCACGTCCGAGGCAAACTGGCGCTCGCGCGCCACCTGTTCCTGCAGGCGGTCGATCAGGCTGTTGATGGCGCGCACCACGCTGTCGAACTCGGCGTACCGATGCGCGTCCTCCAGCCGATCACCACTCTGCAGGTTCAGGCCCGCCACGCGCGCCGTGAGCTGGTTCAGGGGTTTCAGGCCGCGGCGTATGGCCCACCAGAGCAGCAAGGCGACCAGGGGCAGCACCACCAGGGCCGGGCGCGCGATGGCGATCGCCACTTGGCGGCCGATCCAGGCCCGCTGCTCCAGATCGATCATCGCTGCGGCGCGGCGCGTGCCGCCGGCGCGTTGTGCGGCAAATATGCGCCAGTGGTGTCCGGGCTTGCCGGTGATGGAGGGTGCCATGAGGTTCGAGTACCCCTCAGGCGGGGCCATCGGTCCGCGCTGGTCTTGTGGCCGGCTGTCAGCCACGATCACACCGTTGTCCCAGACGATCACCGCCATGCTGCGTGTGAAGCTGAGGTGGCGCCCCAAGGGAACAAAGGAGCGGAACTCCTGCTCCGGCGGTATCTGCAGCGTCGAGGAGTCTGCGGGCTGGGTCCCGAAGGCCGCAACCTGCAGCAGCACGTTCACGGCGGACGCCAGGTGGGCATCGGTGATTTCTTCGGCCTCGTCCAGCCCGGCATAGTAGGACGCCGCCATCAGCGCGACCCAGGCGACCGCCAGCGCCCCGAGGGTCCAGCGCCACAGGTAACGCCACAGTGCCAGGCGCTTCACGCGGCGGTTTCCCGGGGCACGAAGTAGCCAACACCGCGCATGGTCTTGATCAGGTGCTCGCCCAGCTTGCGGCGCAGGTGGTGCACGTGGACCTCGATGGTGTTGCTTTCCAGGGACTCACCGAAACCGTAGAGCGCGGTTTCCAGCCGCGCCTTGGACAGCACCTGGGGGCTGGCCTCCACCAGGGTCTGCAGCAGCGCGAATTCGCGCACGCCGAGCGGCACGTTTTCGCCATGGAGCAGCGCCGTGCGGGCCGCCGGATCGATGACCAGATCGCCGTGGACCAGCAACGGGCTGGAGCGCCCGGCACAGCGGCGCACCATCGCGCGGATGCGTGCGAGCAGCTCGTTGGCATCGAAGGGCTTCACCAGGTAGTCGTCGGCGCCATGGTCGAGGCCGGCGATCCGCGCGTCGACACCGTCGCGGGCGGTCATGATGAGCACCGGCGTGTCGGGATCGGGCAAGGAGCCGGCTGCCCGGTGGCGCGCCGTCCGCACCAACGTCAGCAGCCCGACACCATCGCCATCTGGCAGACCGAGGTCGAGCAGAATCGCATCGAAGCGCTCCACGGCCAGGGCCGCTCGCGCCAGTGCCACCGTGTCGCACACGTCGGCCGCGTGGCCGGCGGCCTTGAGCGCCAGCAGCAGGCCGGAGGATATGCCGGGGTCATCTTCGACGATCAGGAGTCGCATGGGTGTTGGAGTGGCAGGACAGGCGCAAGGGTCAGGAGGGGCGCGGGGTCCCTTTATGCCTGACGCATGTTAAGGCTGCCTTAAAGTGAGAAGGCGCCTGTGCAGCAGTTAATCGGGGCCGGCGTCGCGCTGGCCTCGCGCCGGTCACCGGGGGAAAGTCATGGCGTGAGCCCAGCCAGGGCCTGCGCCGCGTTCGAACCCTGCTGGCAGTCGGCGATGTACTGCCGGATGATGTCCACGAAATGCGTGTCGGGTTGCAGCCCCAGGCGCGCAGCGCGTTCGGCGCTGGCACCAGACGGCCAACCGGCTACGATGCCGGCAATGCGTGCGTCGCGCTCGAACCGCACCAGCGCGCGGACGCGCGTGCCGGCCACGGCTTCGAGTGCGTCCAGCATGTCGCAGACCCGGACGTTGAGCGCGGGCAGGTTCAGTGCCAGCCGGCCGCCCAGCGCCGCGCGGCTGGCCTCGAAAACGGCGATCAGGCCCGCGACTGTGCGAGCCGGCGATGCAACCGGATGCGCCACCTGCGCGTCCACCGGGCAGACCGTCTCGATGCCGGCCAGGGGCTCGCGGATGATGCCGGAGAAGAACGACGACGCAGCACCGTTGGGCTTGCCGGGACGCACCGTCACCGTCATCAGGCGGACTGCGCGGCCATCGATGAAGCCCTTGCGGGTGTAGTCGGCGATGAGGTGTTCGCACACCAGTTTCTGCACGCCATAGGAGGTCTGTGGGGCTGGCAGCGTGTCGTCGCCCACCACGGGTGGCAGCGGCCGGTCGCCGTCGGGGCCGAACACGGCCACCGAACTCGAGAACACCAGGCGCGTCGCCGGATGGCCCGCCAGCACCGATGCGCGCAGTGCGTCGAGCAAGGCGCGTGTGCTGTCCAGGTTGGAACGCATGCCGAGGTCGAAGTCGAGTTCGCATTCACCCGACACCGCCGAGGCCAGATGAAATATGCCGTCGAATGTTTCGTTTCGCAGCGCATCGCACTGCTCCAGCAGCGGGCCGATGCGGCCCTGCACCCGGGGGTCGGCGCGCAGGTCGGCGGGGGCTTCGACCTGGTCGGCCACCACCAGGGTGGCGAGCGTGCGGCCACCCAGTTGGCCGCGCGCGAGCAGCGTGCGGGCCAGATAGGTGCCGACAAAGCCGCTGCCACCGGTGATCAGTACTTTCATTGCATATCTCCTTCGGGTATGTGTGTTTATAACGCGGGGGCGAGGATCCCGGGCATGGCCAGGAAATCTGGCTGGTGCCGCAGATCGGTGATCCAGGCCTGCAGCGCCGGGAATTCGAGCAGGTCGATGCCGGCCTCTGCGGCCAGTGCGGCATAGGGAAAGCAGGCGATGTCGGCCACGGTGGGATGCGATGCCGCCAGCCAGGCCTGCCCCGCGTGGCGATTTTCGGCAAGTTGGTCGTCGAGCAGGCGCAACACGGCGCGCCCCGCGCGCTGACAGGCGGCCAGGTCGGCCGGATAAGCAAAGCCCAGATGCAGCCGCGCGGCCGACACCGTGCGCGTGATGTCCTCTGCGGTGGCAAGCCACAGGCCGATGCGGCCACGGGTGGCCGGGTGGTCCGGGTACCAGCGGCGCTGCGGGTCGTAACGGCTGGCCAGGTAGACCAGAATCGCCTGGGCATCGGGCAGGCGCAGGTCGCCATCCTCCAGCACCGGCAACTGGCCGCGCGGGTTCACCTGGTCGATGAATGCGGCGCTGCGGTGTTCGCGTCCGGGGTGGAAATCCACCGGAATGCGCGTGTAGGTCAACCCCAGCCAGTGCAGCAGCAGGCGCACCTTGTAGCAGTTGCCTGAAAGTTCGTAATCGAACAGGCGGATGGCGTTGGCAGCCGTCATGGCGCGGCCTCTGCATGCACGCCAAAACGCATGTTGCGCGCCGCCAGCCAGCGGCGGTAACTGACCGAGGCGAGGTCGCAGCGCATGTGCACCTCGAGCATGCCGCGGATCGGCATGCGCCGTGGGCGCTGGCTTTCCAGGATCGGCTTGTCCTGGCCGAAGATCATGTGCTGGAAGCGGATCATCTCGGCGTCGGCCAGTTGCTCCTCGAAATAGACCAGCAGGCAATGGGCGATCACGCGCTCGTCGTCCAGCGGCTGGATGAACAGCCCGATGACGTCTTGCGCGTCGGGCCGGTTCGGACAGGATTTGTACAGCGCGGCACACAGCGGGTGCATGACCCGGTAGCGGTACTGCGCGTCGATACCGCCGCCGGCCGATGCCGAGGCCTGCGGCTGGTGGAAGCGGCAGTCCAGGGCCCAGATCTCCCGCGTCTGCGGATCCACCTCCACCCGGTAGGGCGCGACGGTCGTTTGCGGCACACGGCCCAGCGTACCGGTATGCACGTAGGGGAAGTGGCCCATGTCCAGAAAGTTCTCCACCACGCGCAGGCCCGAGGTGGCCACGCCGAGGCCGCCGCAATCGACGATGCGCCGGCCCGGCTCATCGAACTCCGGCAGCGCAAACAAGGGCCGGTTGGCGACTGGCGCGGTGCAGACCCACAGGTAGGCATAACGCTCCTGAACGGCCAGCGGCTGCCCGCCGTCGCAGCGGCCGTGCAACGCGCCGGCTGCGTCGCGCCACAAAGACAGTGTCGCGCCCAGCAATTGCGTGTGTACAGGGGCGTGCGCCGAACTGCCCGCTAGCTGGCCTGCCGGTCCCACGGTGAGCCACTCGTTGCGTACATTGGGGTCGTCGGTGTTGTAGGGCATGGTGCGCGGCGCGTCGTGCGGCTCAGGCGGCGATGCGCTCGGCATCGCTGCGCAGCCGGCGCAGGGCCTTGAACGCCGCCGCCCCGCCGGCCGGTGTCGGCGCCTCGCTTAACCAGGCATGGATGCTGGCCAGGCCCGCTTGTAACTCCTGGCTGAACAGACGCAATGGCTGACCTGCCAGAAGGCCCTGCCAGACGCAGGGTGCCAGCGGCTTGAAATCCAGGGTACACAAGTGATCGTGGAGCTGTTCAAGCGAGGTGCGCAGGGTCAGGGTACGCAGAAAATGCAGTGCGGGGTGGGCGTTCAGTTGCGGCGCTGTGGCCGGCGCGGCGCTGTCATTCGCCGGCGCGGGCCGCAGCACCCACACCATCTGCGCAGATTCAGACGCGCTGCAGGTGCTGGCGTGGACCTCGCGGGGCACCCCGGCCAGGTCGGCCAGGGCGGGGATCGCACTGCAACGGCCACTGCCGGCGTCGAACTCCCAGCCGTGGTAGGCACAGGCCAGGCGCTCGCCACTGACCCGCCCCAGACTCAGGCGCACACCACGGTGCGGGCAGCGATCGTGCCAGACCTGCAGTGCGCCGGCGGCCGTGCGCCAGACAACCAGATCCTCGCCCTGCAAGCGGGCCGGCACCGGCGGTGCCCCTGCGCGCACCGTGTGCGCGGGCAGGAGCGGGAGCCACGGGCTGGAAGACAGCATGGCAGCATTGTCCACATTCCCGCTGCCGGCAGGCGCGTGCTGCGGCGATACTTGCTACGCCGCCCGCCTGACTTGCATGCAGCATCACGACACTCCCTGCGCCCCCGTGCTCGCCATTGGCGCGGCCAATATGGACATTGCTGCCTCCACGCCACATGGGCTTACCGTGGGCGACTCCACGCCCGGCACGATCCGGCATGCGCCCGGCGGTGTGGCCCGCAACGTGGCAGAGAATCTGGCCCGCCTGGGCCATCGCGTGAGCCTGCTGTGTGCCGTGGGGGACGACCTGTTCGGCCGCAGTCTGCTGGCCCAGACGCGCGACGCAGGCGTCGATGTCGACGCCTGCTGGGTCTTGCCGCAGGCCGCTACGTCGACCTATCTGTCCTTACACGGCGCCGACGGCGATATGGCCGTGGCAGTCAACGACATGGCCATCGTCGACCGGTTGACGCCGGCGCACCTGCAAGGCCATGCCGAGCTGCTGGCGCGGGCCAGCGCGTTGCTGATCGATGGCAACCTGCCGCCTGCGGTGCTGGGTTGGCTGTTCGAACAGGCTGCGCAGGTGCCGGTGTTCGTCGATCCGGTGTCGGCTTTCAAGTGCCGCCGCTTCCTGCCCTGGCTGCACCGGGTGCACACGATCAAGCTCAATCGCATCGAGGCCCAGGCGCTGACGGGGTACCCGCTCGATTCCGATGCTGCCATCGCGGCGTGCCTGCAGTGGCTGCATGCGCAGGGGGTTCGCCAAGTGGTGCTGAGCCTGGGTGAACGCGGCGCTTGCTGGAGCGTGGCGGGCGGCAGCATGGGGTGCTCGCGGGCCTTGCCGGTGACCGTGCTAAGCGCCACCGGCGCCGGCGATGCGCTGATGGCAGGCCTGCTGCACGGGTACCTGCAGGGGCACAGCCTGCACGCGTCGATGGCGTTTGCCTCGGCCTGTGCCGCGCTCACCCTGATGGCGCCGCAGGCCAATCACCCCGGTCTGTCGGTCGCTGCCGTGCACGCGTTGCAGCGGCAGCATACGCCTCCATAATTCCCTATTTCCACCACGCCGCCGGCCTGAGCGCCGCCCGGCATCGCAGTGCGCAGCACGGAGCAACCCATTGATTCCCAACCCCTATCTTGATGTGTTTGCCGAAGTGGCCGACGCACTGGCCGAGCGACGCCCTGTCGTGGCGCTGGAGTCCACCATCATTGCGCATGGCATGCCCTACCCGCAGAACGTCGAGACCGCGCTGCGCGTCGAAGCCGAAGTGCGTGCCCAGGGTGCGGTGCCCGCCACCGTGGCGATCGTCGGCGGCCGCCTGAAGGCGGGCTTGTCGCAGGCTCAGATCACGCAGCTCGGCCAGGAGGGCGCCGCCGTGCCCAAGGTCAGCCGGCGCGACCTGCCCTTCATTGTGGCGCGTGGCGGCACCGGAGCCACCACCGTGGCGGCCACCATGATGATTGCCACCATGGCTGGAATCCGGGTATTTGCTACCGGGGGTATTGGCGGCGTGCACCGGGGTGCGCCGCAGAGTTTCGATGTGTCGGCCGACCTGCAGGAACTGGCGCGCAGCCCGGTGGCGGTTGTCTGCGCGGGCGCCAAGGCCATCCTCGACCTGCGCCTGACGCTCGAGTACCTCGAGACCCATGGCGTGCCGGTGGTCGGGTACCGCACCGACTGGTTGCCCGCCTTCTACACCGCCCGCAGCGAATGTCCGGTCGACTACCGGCTGGACAGCGCCCTGGACATCGCCCGCGCCATGCACGTCAAATGGGCGATGGGACTGGCCGGCGGCATGGTGGTCGCCAATCCGGTGCCTGCGGCAGATGCCATGCCCCAGGACCGGGTGGATGCGGCCATCGCACGGGCCCTGCAAGAAGCCGACGAACAGGGAATTGGGGGCAAGCGCTCCACGCCATTCCTGCTGGCCCGGGTGGCGGCATTGACCGGCGGCGACAGCCTGGCCACGAACATCCGACTGGTACTCAACAACGCCCGGCTGGCGGCGGATGTGGCGGTGCAATTCGGGCAACTGGGTGGTTATGATGCCGGCGCAGCTGGCAGGCATGCGTCGTGCTTGTAGTCGCCGCTGGCGCGTGCCGCGTTATCGGGTAAGCCCGGATTGATGTCGGG
>Ga0209181_10000663_pt1 | contig 63551 bp, 47 predicted proteins | sample MAT05_FD_187208 | JGI IMG/M metagenome (GOLD analysis project Ga0209181, IMG submission 187208) | Freshwater microbial communities from Lake Fryxell liftoff mats and glacier meltwater in Antarctica - MAT-05 (SPAdes) (version 2) | ecosystem: Environmental > Aquatic > Freshwater > Ice > Liftoff...
GTGACGCTCGTGGAGTCCGGGATGACCGTGGAGCCCGAGGATACCGGGACGAACGTGGACCGCGCGATAGCCGTGGGGTCCGCGACGAACGTGGGGTCGGCCAGGAGCGGGATGAACGTTCGCATCGAGGTGATGAGCCTGGTCGGTACGCCGAACCGGTCCATGCGGAAGACGATGACGGACACCATCCTCAAGAAGAGCACGAGGGTTCACATCCCGAAGCGACCGCTGCGCCTGAGAGGATTCCGGGCACGGTGGAAGCGCTTGCCTTTCGCCCAGCCTCGCTCAAGTCGATTGAGCAGGCTGTTTTGGAAGTGAAACGGGTGGTCGATGCTCTGCAGGACGCTCTCGAAGACATGGAAGAGGTCCTCGAACTCATCGAAGACGCTGAGCAGCAGAAGGGTGCCGACGAGCGTGAGTTGAATCGGCTGCAGGATATGCTGCGGCAACTGAACCAGGTACGGGAACGGATTCCGTCGACGGCTCCGTCGTTGGCGCGGTCGGTTCCTTCGGAGGCAGAAGGAGCTCCGGTGGCCCCTTCGCGTGCGCCGCTAACTTCGGGTGGAGTATCGCCGGGACCCAGCCTGGGTTATGGCGGTGGCGGGCAAGCTCCCAGCCAGGCTTATCCTGCGAGCCAGGCTTACGGTGGTGGTCAGGGTCAGGGATATGGCGATGACCGCCGTGGTGGGGTACGTCGTCGACGTGGACGTGGACGCGGTGGACGCGGGCGAGAGCCGGTGGGTCCGGCCGGTTCCTACGGTGGGCCGGCGGACGCAGGTGCTCCGCGGGAGCCGAGGGAACAAGGGGGTTCTCCCGAAAACCGGGGTGACGAAGGCAATGATCGGGGCGAGCGCGCTCCGCGTTCCGAGTCGGCGGGTCCACGCGAAGCGGGGGGGCCTGCGGAGCGGGAAGAGCGTCCTGAGAGCTGGGATCGGGAACCCAGCGGGCCGCCGGATCGTGGCCCCGAGTATCCGCCGGCAGCTACCGGGGAAGCCTGACCTACCGAAACGGTTGACTGAATGCACCCCGCGGCACCGGGTTCTCGTCGGTCGAGACCTGGCCGCGGGGTTTTTGTTGTCGTGGTGAAATGGCTCCCGTGGGGGGCGTACGGCAGGGTTGTGGCGATCGCCCCTGGACCGATGGTTCGAGGGAAGGGCTTGAGGGGTGTCAGGAGGTTGAGTAATGGAAAGGGGAGTTTTTCCGAATGCGGCGAATGTGGCTGAGGTTGTATTGGGTCGGATGGCTCGGGGTGTCCGGGCTGACTTGGGTGCAATCTGCGGAGCCTATTCGCTATCTGAACTCGACGACGGACTCGGACTCGGTGGTGACCTTCAACGAGGTGATGCACCAACCTTCAGACGACAATCCGCGCGACGAATGGATTGAGGTGCACAACCAGCATGCGGTTCTGGAGGACCTCTCGGCGTGGACCCTTGAAGGCGGTGTGAAGTTCCGGTTTCCGGAGGGGACGACGATTCCTGGAGGTGGGTATCTGGTGATCGCGGCCGATCCGGTGGGATTCAAGGCCCGAACCGGGTGTCAGCCCTGGGACCGTTCAGCGGCCGGTTGTCGAATAGCGGGGACCTGTTGGTTTTGCGGAACCTGAACCGTCGTTGGATGGATGGGTTGGAGTATGGGGACTCGGGCGCCTGGCCGGTGGCTGCAGATGGATTGGGGGCGAGCTTGGCGAAGCGGGTGGCGGCTTCGCCCAGCAGCCCATCGGAGAACTGGCGTGCGAGCCATCAAGTGGGTGGGAAACCCGGAGCCGTGAACTTTCCGGAGACGGGATCGTCGCCGCAGGTGGTACACGATGCGCTGGTGACCGTGCGGAGTTCGGGGAGGTGGTGGGTACGATTCGATACGGTACGGGCGGGAAGTCTTGTGCTTCGGACGGATGATGCCGGGCCGACGGTGTCCTGGTCGCATCAGTTACGAGTCACCGCGGGGCGACGGTTCGAGCACTACACCTTCGACGGTGAGTGGAACGTCATCACGGGGACCACGCCCATCCAGCCGGGCCGCTGGTATCATGTGGCGGCGACCGCGGAGAGTGGAGGCGTATCGCGGCTGTACGTGAACGGCCTGCCGGAAGGGGGTTCCGAGCCGGTGGGGACGCTGTGGGCGGGTGGAAATCGCTGGATGCTGGGAACACCGTCGCAGGGATTCCCGAATGCCTTTCAGGGTTCGCTGGATGACTTCGCGATCTGGGATCACGCTTTGAAACCGGTGGGTATCGAAGCATTGGTGCGGGAAAGCGCGCCGACGGCGGGAGGCGGCCTGGGCGCCTGGCTGAGGACGGATCTGGAGCCAGCGGTTCGTGGAAATCAGTCGAGTGTCTGGGTACGGCAGGAATTTGAAGCTCCCGCGTCGAGAGGGTATGACGAACTGATGCTCCGGATGCGGTACGACGATGGGTTCGTCGCCGGGTTGAATGGTGTGGAAGTGGCGAGGGGGAACGCGCCGGAAAGCGTGACCTGGAGATCGCCTTTTCCTTCTCGATGACGAGGGGCGCCGGGTGGTGGATGCGGTAGCCCTTTCGCGGAAGGGTCGGGCGCGACGCAGCCTGAAGGTCGAGGACCCCTTTCTGCGGCCGGCTCGGGCGACGCCGGGTGCGGCCAACGCCATCGAGCTTCGGGACGAGATTGTCATCAACGAGATCCTTTATCATCCCCCGCCGCGGCACAGTCGTCCCGGAGGTCCGGGCCAGCCGCCGCAACCCTATGAGGAGAACGACGAGCAGTGGATCGAGCTGTTCAACCGATCGGCGAGCACGGTGGATCTCTCCGGTTGGCAACTGACGGACGACGTCGAGTTTCGATTCACTCCGGGCACCGAACTGGGGCCTGGCGAGTTTCTCGTGGTGGCCCCAGGTGCGATTGAGGAGATCATCGCCAAGCACGCCCAGAACCAAGCTGGGATTCCGGGAATGTACGAGGACATCGTTGAGCTGTTTTCCCATCGGCGCGGGAATGCAGGAGCAGCGCGGTTGTCGCTCGCGCATTACAACGACATCTTTCTCGAGTCTCAGTTCGAGAATGGCGCGGACGGTTTCCTGTACAACATGGAGGGGATTCGGGTCCTGGGGACGACGCACAACCGTTTACCGGAAGGCATCAAGCTCGGCATGCCGGTGGATTGGGTGGGCGACTATGACGTTATGAACCTTGGGGATGACCCCGAGCAATACCGGTTCTCGACGACGCTGCGGAACAACCGATCCCGCAACGATCACGGTCCCTACATCGCGATGGCGAAGGCGTTCAGCCTGTCGGGAACCGCGCTCGAACAGGCGATTCCCAGGGTGATCGATGTGGATCAATGGATGCGGTATTACGCGATGCTCACGCTCTTCGAGATCGGTGACACCTACACCCTGGGCAATCCCCACAACATCGGGTTCTACGCTCGACCCTCGGATGGTCGGATCCTGGCGTTGCCTTACGACTGGGATTTCTTCTTTGCGAACGGTTCGTCCAGCCCGTTGTGGGGCAATCAGAACCTGGCAAAGGTGATTGCGCGTCCGATGTTCACCCGGCTTCTGCATGGGCATCTGCACGATCTCATCCAGGGGGTTTTCACCGCCGACTACCTCGGCCCGTACATCGCCAACTTTGGGCAAGTGGCGGGGCAGAGTTACTCGGGATACCTCGCGCGGATCCGGGCACGGGCACAGTACGTGCGCGGTCGATTGCGGGCGGCGGTGCCATTCGAGATCACCTCCAATGGGGGTGCCGACATCGCGGTCACGACTCCCGAGGTGACCTTGGAAGGGCGGGGTTGGATCGATGTAATCGACCTCCGGCAGGCGGGCGGGGAACCGTTGGCTCTCGCCTGGCTGGATGGTTTGCGATGGCGGGCCAAGATTCCGTTGGTTGCCACGACTCAGCGCCTGGAATTGGAGGCTTTCAATCGGCGCGGTGAGAAGGTCGGAGCCGATGGGATCGGGATCACCACAATCCAGTTGGACGACGTTCAACGACGGTCCCTGAGGATCTCGGAGATTCACTACCCTCCCTCGGATGTCACCGACGCGGAGCAGGCGGCAGGCCATGCCGAGGATGACTTTGAGTTCGTCGAGGTGGCGAACTACGGGAGCACGGCGGTGGGTTTGGACGGGGTGCGTTTGGAGGGTGCGATCCGGTACGCGTTCGGCGGTTTGGAGGCGTCGGCGTCGGCGTTGGCGACGGGCGAGCGGGTGCTGGTGGTGAAGCAGCGACAGGCCTTTGGGCAACGTTGGGGAACGAGTTTCCGGGTAGTCGGTGTATTCGAAGGTTCCCTCAACAACGCGGGGGAAGTGATCCGGCTCGTCGATCGCCAGGGGGTGGTGATCCCCGCAATCCACCTGCGCCGAAGCGACCTGCTGAAGGGGAATGAACGATTCGGGCTAGAACCGGATGGAGAAACCGGCGTGGACGGCGAACGCGGATGTGAAATCGAGTTCGACGGTCCGGCCTTCGACGCTTTGGCTGAAGGTTTCAGTGGGTTGCCATCGGCCCCCGGCGACGATGCTGACGTCCTCCCAAAGCGCCCAGTCGAAGCCGAGTTGGGCGAATCCGCCAAGAATGAACTCGGTGGTTGTGTCGGAAGCCTGAGCGACGAAGGAAGGCAAGGCACCGACCGTGCTGGTTTCCTGATAGCGCAGCTCCGCATTGACGAAGGAGGCCAGCATGCCAGCGGAGACGATGGCGTTGAGGCGTCCGGCGACCTGGAATTCGAGGTAGAGTCCGCCGGTGACGGGAATCATTTCGGAGGTGAAATCCCAGTTGCCCGTGAGCAGCCGTGAGCCCGGGGCGGTTCGGAGGGTGCGGTTGGGTTGAGAACCGATGCGGGGGGCCGTTCCCGATGCGGTCCCTTCGTAGGGTGCTGTCGGAAGATCTTCGCGACCCACGGTTCCGAGGCTGAACCGGTCCTCGATCAGGTCCGCGTCGGTGACAAATGAGCCGGAGACCTCCTGGTTGACCGTCTGGTAACCGACTCCAAGGATGACGCCCCAGTCCGATTCGCCCCAGCTTCCGAGGCTGCCGCGATACTCGAGGTTGGCGGAAGGTTCAAGGAAGGCACCGGCATCGTCGATGGAAACGGAGCCGTCAGTGGAGGCGGAAGTGAGAACCATGCCGTTGCCGCCGAGCTGTGAGGCTGACCGATACCCGTAGTTCACGGTGGTGTTATCCGCGTTGCCGGTGGCGTCGACGCGGTTGTAGCCGTTGTCGTAGGTGCGATCGATGGCGGCTCCGGTGGCGGGCCCGGGTTGGGCCGCGGTGGCGTGTCGGCCGAGGCCACTGAAATTGACGGACGTGTTGAGCAGAACGCCGCCGGTGAATGCCAGCGATTGATGCTGGGCGACGGCGTGGAAGGCCGGCAGGGCGGTCAAGAGGGCGACGCCGATGGCGGGAGCTGAGGGGAAATGGCCGCGGCGAACGAAGGAGCGGAGAGTGCGCGTCGGTTGCATCGCACGACTTGAACCAAGACGCGCATTGGGCGCAATGCTGGAGGCGCCGTTTGGTTCAAGCTAGGTAGGGGATCGTCAGAGGGCCTTGGGGCAGGACGGCGACGCGTGCCTGGGGTCCGCGGCGTTCGAGTTCCTCGGCGACGGCGGCGGCGATGTCGTGGCAGGGCGTGAGATGGCAGGCGCGAACGACCTCGTCAGGGAGGGAGGAATGGACCAGGACGCGGGCGCGGCGTTGGATGAGGGCCTGGATTTGGGCCTGCCATTGCTCGGGACGGACGAAACCTGGGGTGGCGAGCATGGTGAGGATTTCCTCGGCGCTGCCGCCGCTGCGGAGGAGGTGATCGAGGGGGCTTCCTGCCGGGACACCTTCGCGGCACTCGGCGGCAAGGATGAGGGTGCCTTGGTCCTCCAGGATGCGGGCACCGGCGCTCATGCCTTTGACGCCCTGGTAGAGATTCATGTCGAGCGGGTAGCCGCTGTTGGTTGTGACGACGACCTCGAAGGGTGACTTGACCTTCTGCATCGCGGACGTGCGGACGTATTCGATGCCGGTCTGGTGGGCGGCCATGAGCTCGCCGGCGAACACGTTGGTGATCTGGCGATCTTCGTTGAGGGTGACGTTGAGTACGAAACTCGGCCCGGCGCGGAGGGCGATGTCCCGGAGTTCCTCCCACAGCGGATTGCCGACGGTCACGCCGAAGGTGGCGCGGGGGTCGCCGATGTTCCGGTAACCGTGGTTGCTCATGACCGTGCGCAGGCCGGCGACGCCGGGCATAATGCCTTTGGGACCACCGCTGAATCCGGCGAAGAAATGCGGTTCGATGAATCCGGTGACGATGCGCACGTCGGCCTCGACGGCATGGCGGTTGATGAGGGCGGGGGTTCCGTCGTGAGTGACGCCCAATTGCACCAGCTCCGCATCGTTCTCGGGTTCGTGATTGATCACCCGGAAGTTTCGTACCACTTCGGGCGTGAGCATCCGCTCGAGTTCGGCCGGGGTATTGGGGCGGTGGGTGCCCAGCTGATTCAGCAGAACGAGGTTCTCGCGGGGATGCCCGGCAAGGTGCTCAAGAAGCCAGGGGATGATCCGGTCGTTGGGCGTGGCCCGGGTGATGTCGGTGAATAGAATGCAGACCTTGTCCGTGGACTGGATCCGTTGGAGAAGAGGAACGGAGCCAATGGGCGCGTGAAGAGCTTGGAACATGGCGCCCTTTTCATCGGACAAACCCGGACGGTGGGTGGGGGTAATGACCGTCGTGCGATCGTCGGGGAAGGGGAGCTCCAAGTGGCCTTGGCCGTAAGCGAGGCGGACGTTCATGGGCGGCAATGGGATCGATCGGATATGGGCAGGTAACCTGAGTTCCGTCGAAGGTCACCCAACACGGGACAACGGCGAAAGGGAAGGCGGTTTTTGGGAACAAAAAACCGGAAAACCGGAGAGGCTCGGTGAGCCGCTCCGGTTTTGAAGAAAGAAGGTCGAATCAGGGAAAGCCCGAACTTCGGTTCAGTTTCCGGCGGGCTTGTTGGTGTCCGTCGACGTGACGGTCGGTGCGGCTGGGGGAGCCGGAGTGATGGCCGGGGTTGGCGTGACGACCGTCGTGGTCGAGATCAAGGACGGCGCGGGTGTCGTGTTGGTGCTGGAAACCAAGGGTTGGAGACCCAGATTGGCCGGAGGTTGGGTGGGAGGAAGCGCCTGAGCGGCACGAGCCTTCTCTTCGAGCGCCCGGGAAACATTCAGGCCGCTGGAGCGATAGTGGCTCGAGAGCAGCACGGAGACGACCAGGGCAAGTCCGAGGAAGATGCCGACGCTGTACTTGGTGATCCGGGTCAGGACGTTGCCGGAACCGGCACCAAGGAGCATTTCACTCATGCCCGCCCCGAACGCCATGCCGACGCCGGCTTCCTTTTTGGGAAGCTGAACGAGCACGAGCAGAATCAGGAACAGGGCGATGAGGATCAGGAGAAACGTCAAAAAGCCGATGGCGATGGTCATGGCTGGAGAGGGGGCGGGTGATTAGATCGAGTTGCGGATGATGTCGGCGAAGCTGCGTGCTTCGAGCGCGGCGCCGCCCACGAGGGCACCGTCGACGTCGGGCATTCCCATCAGTTCGCGGGCATTGGACGGCTTGACACTGCCGCCGTACTGAATGCGGACACGACGGGCGGTGGCGTCGTCGAACATGCCGGCGAGGATCTTGCGGATGAAGGCGTGGATGTCCTGGGCTTGCTGGGAAGTGGCCGTCTTGCCCGTGCCGATGGCCCAGACGGGTTCGTAGGCGACGATGGTTTCCTCCACCAGTTCGCGGGAGAGTCCGGCGAGACTGCCGCGGACCTGGGTGCCGATGACCTGTTCGGCGAGACCGCCTTCGCGTTCGGCGAGGGTTTCGCCGACACAAACGATCGGTTTGAGGGCGGACGCGTGGGCGGCGGCGGCTTTCTTGGCGATTAGTTCGTCGCTTTCCTTTTGGTATTGGCGGCGTTCGGAGTGGCCGAGGACGACGTAGCGGACGGAGAACTCCTTGAGCATCGAGGCGGCGATCTCGCCGGTGTAGGCTCCGGAGCTCTGTTCGCTCATGTTCTGGGCGCCGAGACGGACGTTGGAATTGAGCAGAGCCTGGGAGACGGCGGGGAGGGCCGTGAACGGAGGGCAGACGACGATGTCGACTTCCTTGACGCTGGCGACTTCGCGCTTGATCCCATTGACGAGATCGAGGGCTTCAGCCGCCGTTTTGTTCATCTTCCAGTTTCCGGCGATGATGAGTTTTCGGTCCTTATCCATGGTGCAAAAAGGGGGTGGGTCAGTCAGGGGAAACAATTATTTGTCCTGGAGCGCGGCGACTCCGGGGAGAACCCGGCCTTCGAGGAACTCGAGGCTTGCACCGCCGCCGGTGCTCATGAAGGTGACCTGGTCACCGAGCTTGGCTTTGTTGATGGCTTTGACGCTGTCGCCGCCGCCGATGATGGACTTGGCTCCCTTGGCGGTGGCAGCGGCCACGGCGCGGGCGACGGCGAAGGTTCCCTCGGCGAAGCGGGGGTCTTCGAAGATACCCATGGGCCCGTTCCAAAGGACGGTCTTGGCCGAGGCAAGGATCCCGGCGTAGTTCGCGATGGTGGCGGGGCCGATGTCGACGCCTTCCTCGGTGTCCGGGATGTTGTCCCCTGTATTCACGCGGGGATTGGTGAGGTCCATCTTGGGGCGGCCCTTCTTATCCTTCTTACCCGAGTCGACCGGGGTGGCGACGAGGTTGTCGGAGGGAAGGACGAACTGAATGCCGCGGGCCTTGGCTTTCGCAAGGGCGAGGAGCGCGGTGTCGGTCTTGTCCTTCTCGACGAGGGAGAGGCCGACCTTGGCGCCCTGGGCGAGCTTGAAGGTGTAGGCCATGGCGCCGCCGATGAGGATGACGTCGGCCTTCTCGATGAGCCGGTCAATGACCTGGATTTTGTCGGAGACCTTGGCCCCGCCGAGGATGACGACGAACGGGCGGGCGGGTTTCTCGAGTTCATCCCCCAGGAACTGGAGTTCTCGGGCGATGAGCAAGCCGGTGGCGCAGCGACCGCCGCGCTGGGCGACCACCCGGGCGACGCCTTCCGTGGACGCGTGGGCGCGATGGGCGGTGCCGAAGGCGTCGTTGATGTAGGTGTCGGCAACGGACGCGAGTTCCTGGGCAAAGGCCGGGTCGTTGGCCTCTTCGCCGGCGTGGAACCGGACGTTTTCGAGCAGGGTGACGTCGCCGGGCTTCATGGCGTCGACGGCGGCCTTGACGGCGGGGCCGACGCATTGGTCGACGAAGCGGACGGGTTGACCGAGCAATTCGGCGAGGCGCACCCCGACGGGGGCCAGAGACAGGCTGGGGACGACCTGGCCATCGGGGCGGCCCAGATGGGAGGCGAGAATGACCTTGGCACCCTTGGAGATGAGGAGCTTGATGGTGGCGACGGTTTCGCGAATGCGTGTTTCGTCCGTAATCACCATATGCCCGTCTTTCTCATCGAGGGGCACGTTGAAATCGACGCGGACGAACACCCGCTGACCGCGGACGTCGAGATCGTTGACGGAGAGTTTAGCCATAAGTCCCGATATGTCTCAGGGCCGGGCAGGATACGTTACGGGGGGAGTCAGTCAAAGGCATTAAGGCGATTGTCAGGACATCGTCACAGGCCCCCGGGCGGTGAGATCGGTCTCGGATTAACGGTAGTGGTGCCGTCCCGGCTTGCCGGTGGGGGGCTGAACCGTCCGTTCGCGGCTTCCGTGAAGGCCGCCAGCGCCGCCCCGCTGTCGGGACACGACCTCCATCGGGACGATGTTCTGTTTTGTGTTTCGTCGATGGGCAGGATCGGTTCGGATCTCCAACAACTCTCCGGCACGTGCCGGTGTTCCTGTGGCACCCATGGCTAGTTCCAAACGCGGCAAAGTTTCCCTCATTGTGGCGGCGGTCCTTCTGGTCCTGGCACTCGGCGGTCTAGGTGCCTGGATGTACTGGCGAAAGAGGGAGACGGCTCTCACGGTCCAGACGGAGAAGGCCCAATTCCGGAACCTGACCGAGTTGGTGGTGGCGACGGGCCGCATCCAGCCGGTGACCAAGGTGGTGATCAACCCCGAGGTCAGCGGTGAAATCGTTGAACTGCCCGTGCGTGAGGGGCAATTGGTGAAGAAGGGTGACCTGTTGGTGCGCATCCGGCCGGACCCTTACCAGGCGAGCCGGAATTCGGCCGAGGCCAGCTATCGATCGTCGCTCGCGAACGTGGAACTGGCGCGGGCCGAGTTGGAGAAGGCGAAGATCGAGTTTGTGCGGTTCTCGCAATTGGCCGAGGCCAAATTGATCTCGGAGTCGGAGTTTCTTTCGGCCAAAACCTCCCTGGACGTTGGGCAGGCGCGGTTTGAGACCTCGCGACATCAGGCCGACCAGACCAAGGCCGGTGTGGCGCGGGCGGACGAGGACCTGACCAAGACCACGATCGTGGCGCCGATCGATGGGACGGTGACCAGTTTGCAATCGGAGCGGGGCGAACGGGTGGTGGGAACGGCGATGATGGCGGGGACCGAGATCATGACGGTGGCGGACCTCAACGAGATGGAGGCCCGGATCGACGTGGGTGAGATCGATGTGGTTTCGGTGATGATCGGTCAGCGGGCGCGACTGGAGGTGGACTCGTTTCGGGACCGTAAGTTCACCGGGGTGGTGACGGAGATTGCGAACGCGGCGCGGACTCAGGGCATGAACACCCAGCAGGAGGCGACGAAGTTCGAGGTCCGGATCCGGGTGCAGGAGAAGGAGTTCTTCCGGCCGGGGATGTCGGTGACGGCGGAGGTGGAGACCCGCTATCGGACCAATGGCTTGGCGGTCCCGATGCAATGCGTGACGACCCGGTTGCCGAAGGAGGCGAAAGAGCAGATGGAACAGAAGAAGAAGCTGGAGGCCAAGTCGGGGGTGGAGGGCCTGGAGGACGAGGCAGTCGGTCAGGCGAAGCGTCGGACAAGCAACATTCCCAAGCCGATCGAAGTGGTGTTTGGTGTGAAGGACGGCAAGGCGGTGATGCTGCCGGTGAAGCGGGGGATCAGCGACGAGACCCATACCGAGATCACCGAAGGGCTGGAGGACGGGGCGGAGGTGGTGTCGGGCGGATTCAAGGCGATCAATAAGGAATTGGAGGACGGGAAGGCGGTGAAGGTGGACAACACGGTCCGGCCGTTCCTTCGCCGGGACGAGGAGAAGAAGCCGTGAGCCTGATCCGGATCACGGGATTGGGGCGGCACTATGTGATGGGCAGCGAGATGATCCATGCGTTGCGGGGTGTTTCGGTCACGATCGAGCGCGGGGAATACATCGCCATCATGGGGCCGTCGGGTTCGGGGAAATCGACACTGATGAACCTGCTGGGCTGTCTGGATACGCCGAGCCAGGGGGTTTACGAGCTGAACGGGGTGAATGTGGCGGACATGGACGACAACCAGTTGGCGGAGATTCGGAACCGTGAGATCGGCTTTGTTTTTCAGAGCTTCAACCTGATGGCGCGCTCCGATGCGCTGCACAACGTGGAGTTACCGCTGGTGTACGCCGGGGTCCCGCCGGCGGAGAGGCGCGCGCGGGCGTTGGAAGTTCTGAGACAGGTGGCCTTGGCGGACCGGGTTCACCATCGGCCGAATGAATTGTCCGGCGGTCAGCGCCAGCGGGTCGCGGTGGCTCGGGCGTTGGTGAACCGGCCGTCCATCATCCTGGCGGACGAACCGACCGGGAATCTGGACTCGCGGACGGGCACCGAGATTCTGGGGTTGTTCGACCAACTATCGCGGAACGGGAACACCATCATCGTGGTCACGCACGAGGAGGAGGTGGCGCAGCACGCGCGGCGCATTCTTCGGATCCGCGATGGTTTGATTGCGGCGGATGAGGCGAACCAAGCACCGCGTTGGGCGGAGGCGCCGCCGAGGGTGCCGCCGATTCTGACGACACCCCCTACGGTGACGCCATGAGATATGCGGACGAGATCCGGGAGGCGGTCGTCATCGCGCTGGGAGCGTTGCGGTCGAACAAGTTGCGCGCCGGTCTGACCACCTTGGGTATCGTGATCGGGATCGTGACGGTGACCTTGATGGCGACTGCGATCGACGGCTTGAACCAGGCGTTTCAGCGGAGCATTTCGATGATTGGAGCGGACGTTCTGTTCATCCAGCGTTTCTCCTGGTTCACCGGCAGGGAAGAATGGGCGAAAACGCGGAATCGACGTGAGCTGACGCTGGCCCAGGCGCGCGAGGTGGCGAAGCTTTCGACGCTGGCACGGGCGGTCGGGGTGGAAGCCCATGGTTCGGCCGACGTGCAGTATGGGAACCGCAGTGCGCGGGCGGTCTGGGTGGTGGGCAACTCGGAGGACAGCGCCCTGGTGCGCGGGGTCTCGCTGTCGGAAGGGCGCTGGCTTTCGCCGGCGGAGGTCCAAGGGGCGCGGCCGGTGTGCGTGATTGGCCACGATCTCGCGACGCGGTTTTTTCCGTTGGAAAGCGGGGTGGGAAAGCGCATCCGGGTGGGGCGTTCGATGTGCGAAGTGGTTGGGGTGCTGGAGAAACAGGGGCAATTCTTCACGGGAGCCAACCTCGACAATCAGGTGGTCATTCCGATCACCCGGTTCACTTCAGACCTGGTGCGCTGGCCGGATGTGACGATCGCCGTGAAGGTGTGGGACGCGACCCAGATGGAAGGCGCGAAGGAGGAGTTGACGGGAATTCTTCGACAATTGCGGCGGGTGCAGCCGGGGGCGCCGGACGATTTCGCGATCAACCAGCAAGATATGCTCGTGCGCAATTTCAACCAGATCGGCGGATCGCTGGCGTTGGTGGGCCTGTTCATCACCGGCCTGTCGCTGTTCGTCGGGGGGATTGGAGTGATGAACATCATGTACGTCTCCGTGGCGGAACGGACCCGGGAGATCGGGGTGCGGAAAGCGATCGGGGCGAAGCGCCGCAATATTCTCACTCAATTCCTGGTGGAAGCGGTTTTCATCTCCCTGGGGGCGGGTTTGGTAGGTTTGGCGGTGGCCTGGCCCATGACCTGGGTGATCGACTATTTCCTGGCGGCGCGGATGTCGATTCCGACGGCCCTGGCGGCTTTGCTGGTGGCCGCGGTGACAGGAATCGTGTCGGGATTCCTGCCAGCCTGGCGCGCGGCGCGACTGAATCCAGTGGACGCGTTGCGCAGCGAATAGCCGAGGAACGAGTCATGACCTTCGGTTCCAATTCCACCCGATCCGCGCGCCGGAACCTGTTGCTGGCGGAAATCCGCGAGAGCTTCGCGATGGCGCTGAGTTCGATCGCCGCGCACAAGCTGCGGTCGGGGCTCACCCTGCTTGGCGTGCTGGTGGGGGTGTTTTCGATCGTGCTGGTGATGACGGTCCTGCGCGTGCTCCAGAGCAACATCGAATCGAAGCTGAATGTTCTGGGGGCCAACAGTTTCTCGATCCAACGCACTCCGGCGATCCAATTGGAGGGGGGGCCGGGCGCTTCGGCCCGCTATGCCCGCCGAAAGGAATTCGTGTATCGGGTGGCGAAGGCGGTCGAGGAACGGGCGACGTTGGCGAAGAGTGTGGGCATCATCTGTGGGGTGTACTCGGGGGAAGTGACGTCGCGTTGGGGCAAGACGAATCCCGGGATTTCACTCATGGGCGTGACGCTGGGCAGTTTTCAGACCTTGAACTGGTCGATCGAGGAAGGGCGCGCGATCAATGAAACCGACACGATCAACGCACGCGACGTCTGTGTGGTCGGCTCGAGCGTCGCCAAGAAGGTGTTTCCGCGCGGGGGAGGCGTGGGTGAGTCCATCAAGGTGGGAGGCATCAGTTATCGCGTGATCGGCATGACCGAGGAAAAAGGGCAGCTCTTTGGCCAGGATCAGGACGCCTATGTGCTGGTCCCGGTAACCACGGCCTTGAATCGGTATGGGCGTGAGCGACCGCTTTCCATCCAGGTCGAGGCCTGGTCCCGGGCGATGTACGACGAGACGGTCGAACAGGTGCGGGGCGTGCTCCGGACGGCCCGCAAAGTGGCGCCCGGAGAAGAAGATGACTTCGAGATCATTTCCAACGACTCGATCGTCCGGCAGTTTCAGGCCCTGACCCTGGCCGTCCGGGTGGCCGCGGCGGTGATCAGTTCGATTGCCCTGGTCGCCGCAGGCATCGGGATCATGAACATCATGCTGGTGAGTGTGACCGAGCGGACACGGGAGATCGGCATCCGCCGCGCGATCGGCGCGAAAAAACGCCACGTGATGACGCAGTTCGTCGTGGAAGCGATTGCCTTGTGCCAGATCGGCGGCGCCGCCGGGGTCGTGCTCGGCATCGTGGTGGGCAACGTCGCGACGGTAATGTTCGGATTCCCACCGGTCATCCCGTGGGACTGGGCCTTGATCGGGATGATTGTTTGTTCGGCGGTGGGCCTGATCTTTGGGACCTATCCCGCCTGGAAGGCCGCGAACCTCGATCCGATCGAGTCGTTGCGGTACGAATAGCCCCTACAATCGCTGTTCGTCGGCGTCGATGAAGTCGATGAAAGTCTGGATATCCTCGCGATCGGCGAAACCCCGCTGGTCCTTTCGTAGTCGAAGCCGGGCCTGGCCGGCGACGTCGTCCGCGGCCGGGTAATTCAGCATCCGTTCTGCATGGGCCCGCTTTTCGTGGTCGGGTTTCTTGACATGCTGTCGGACCCAATCGGCGACTTCACCGTCGGAGATGGAGTCTTTCACGACGTCAGCGAACGTTTCGAACTTCAGACCGGCGGCGTCAAGCCATTGGCCATCAAACCCCTTACCCAGGTTGGGTAGGTAGTCCGCGTATAGTTTGCCGGCGAGGTTGAGACGGATCTTGTCGATGAGCCGCGGCAGGTGCATCCAGCCGCACATGGTTTCGCGCGGGCTGCGGGGATAGATGATGTCAGCCATGGGGAGAGGCTTTCCCGCGGAAGGCGAGACGTCAATTGAGGACGTGCTCGGTGAGGTCGACGGCGCGGGAGCAGAGGATGTTCCAATCGAGTTCCGCGGCGACCTTGCGGCGGGCGGGTTCGACGGCGGCGGCGCGTTGGGCGGGGCTCATGTCGAGCCAGCGGAGGGTGGCCTGGGCGAAACTGGCGCCGTTGTCTCCGGAGAAGGTGACACCCGCGAGGTCGGCATAGTAGCGGACGCCACTTTCCAGCGGGGTGGAGACCACTGGAAGGCCCATGGCGAGGTACTCGACGGTTTTGGCCACGAAAGCGCAGTGGGTTCCGGTGGAAGGTTCGTACGGAGTGATGCCCAGGGTGGCGGCGGCGAGTTGGCGGGGGATTTCATCGTACGGGATGAATCCGGTGGTTTCCGCATGGAGCGTGGGGACGAAACTTCGAACCGTCTGGAGAAAGCGGGTGAGTGCCGGGGTTTCGCGGCCGATGAAGCGAAAGCGGGTCTCCGGACGCTGGTGGGCGATGGAAATGACGGCGTCGCGGGCGATCGCGCCCAGGTGATGGTGATCGAAGGAACCATGCATCACGATGACGGGCGGTTTCGAGGCGGACGGCGCGTCGTCGGGCAGGCGCTGGAAACGGCGGGCGTCGTACCCGTAGTAAATCGGGTGGATTCGATCGGCTGGAACCCCGGCCGAGGCGAATCGGTCCCGGAGGGCATCCGACACGGTCAGAACGGCGTCCGCCTGGAAACGCCGGGGGATTCCGAGTTCGTATCGGACCAGGGCGCGCGCGACGGGCCTCGGCATCAGCCAGGCCGGCCACGTCTCCATGAACCCGGTCAGGCAATCGAGGAAGTTCATGACCACCGGAAGCTTGAGGCGCCGGTGCAGACGTCCGGCGGCGACAGCGGCGATGGCGTGCTGGGAGAAGAGAAGATCGTACGAGGCGGAGCGGGCGGCGTCGCTCACGAGGCGTTCGAGTGCGAAGGGGTAGGCGAGGTACTTGAGGGTGCGCAGGGAGGCATAACGTCCCATTTTCCAGGTGCGAAATGGACGGAGGCGAATGCCAAACGAGCGCTCCACCTGGGCGGCATCGGGCAGTTCTGGCCCGAAGACATCGACCGCATGGCCGCGACGGACGAACTCCGAAACGAGGTACACCGCCTCCGCCGATCCGCCGCCGGACGGAGGGTGGAAAGGTTCATGGGTGAGGAAGGCGAGGTGCACGAAGGTCGTACGGGGGCGAGTCAATGCGGGAGGTGTTCAGGCTCGAGTTCGACGGGAGGTTCGAGGTTCGGTGGGGTTGGCCGCGGGCTCCAGCACCGGACGCAGGGCGGTGCCCGTGTGACTTTGGGGGCAGGCGGCGACGGTTTCCGGGGTGCCGGCGACGACGACCCGTCCGCCGTCCGCACCGGCTTCGGGGCCAAGATCGACGAGCCAGTCCGCGCACTTCACGACGTCGATGTTGTGCTCGACGATCAGGACCGAGTGGCCGGCGTCGACGAGGCGCTGGAAGACCAGGAGCAGGATGCGTACGTCTTCGAAGTGAAGGCCGGTGGTGGGTTCGTCGAAGATGAAAAGAGTGCGTGCCGTGGAAGGATGCGAGGGTGCCGACGCCGACACCGCGTCGGTGAGGCGGGCCTGGGCGAGGTGTCCGGCCAGTTTGAGGCGCTGGCTTTCGCCGCCGGACAAGGTGTTGATGGGCTGGCCGAGCCGGAGATAACCGAGGCCGACCTCCTGAAGGACGCTGAGGCAGTTGCGGGCCCGCTGGGCCGCGGGAGTCGGGAAACGCCCGAAAAATTCGAGGGCATCATCGATGGTCAGATCGAGAACTCCGGCGATGGAGAGACCCGCGGGGGCCTGCGTCGGGTGGAGGGGGGACTCCACGGCAGACGGGACGTCTGCCGCCGCGGACCGTCCTTTTCGGGGTGCGGGCGATGGCAACGCGGGCGGGGTTTCGGGTGGCGGCGGAGCGAGGATGATCTCGAGGATATGGGGGCGATAACGACGACCTTCGCAAGCGGGGCATCGGATGAAGACGTCGCTGAGGAACTGCATTTCGACCTTTTCAAAGCCGGCACCACGGCATTGCTCACATTGACCCTGGGCGGAGTTGAAGCTGAAGGCGCTGGAGCTGAGGCCGCGCTGTTGGGCGGTCTCGGATTGGGCGAAGAGATCGCGGATGTGTTCAAAGGCGCCGGTGTAAACGGCGGGGTTGGATCGCGGGGTTCGGCCGATGGCTGATTGATCGACCAGCAGGACGGCGCCGAGCTGTTCCGCACCTTCGAGGCGGCCTCGGGACACGGCTTCGGTGGCGGACTCCGGATCGTCATCACCCTCGGCGGATTCGCGTTCGGCCTCACGGACGCCCAGTTGGGCGGCGCCGGACCCGGTGGAGACACGACCTTCAAGCAGGCGGAGAAGTTCGGAGACGAGGGTGGTCTTGCCCGAGCCACTGACGCCCGTCAGGCACACGAGGCGTCCGAGGGGGATCGCCACGTCGACGTCGTCGAGATTGTTGCGGGTGATGCCGCTGAGGATGAGGTGCGGTGTGGGAAGATCCCTGTTCAGGACCGAACGGATCGCGGAACTGGAACCCGAAAGAGTTCCGCCGTGGGGGACGTCCTTCGCTGCGGAACCACGCTTTGAGGGAGGTGATGGCGGTTCGTTCTCCTGGGTTCGGTAGGGAGCGGAAACATCGGCGAGAAGCAGTGCTGCGGTTTGGGCGAAAGGTTTCTCGCCTCGGTTGGGGGAGGGTGAAGGCGAAGAGTTGTCGGAAGTCGAAACGGGGCGGCGCGACGGGACGTCGATCTTGCGGCGACCGGAAAGGTAGGCGGCGGTGAGGGAGGTGGGGTGTTGGAGAATGGCCGGTAGTGGGCCTTGGCACACGAGATAACCGCCGGCGTCTCCGTGTCCGGGGCCGAGGTCGATGATCTCATCCGCGGCCTGCATCACGGCGGCTTCGTGTTCGACCACGACGACGGTGTTTCCGAGGTCCCTGAGGCGGAGGAGGATGTTGACGAGGCGTTGGGTATCTCTGGGGTGAAGGCCGACGCTGGGTTCGTCGAGCACGAAGAGCGTGTTGACGAGGCGGGTGCCGAGGCAGGTGGTCAGGTTGACCCGCTGGGTTTCGCCGCCGGAGAGGGTTCGGGTGGGGCGATCGAGCGTGAGGTAGCCGACGCCGACGGCGTCGAGGAACCGGATGCGGGCACGGACTTCGTCGAGGGCGAGAGTGAAGGGGTCGTTGGCGGCGTGGGGACGGTCCTTGGCGAGTTGTTCGATGAGATGAAGGGCGTCCCGGGCGGACGACGCATAAAAATCCGCGATGCTCAATGTCGCGGGAAGAGCCGGGTTGGTGGGGGTGGTGTCGGTGGTCTGAGGACGGGGAATGCGCCAGAGAAGGGCATCCGGCTGGAGGCGTTTGCCGGAGCAGGTGGGGCAGGTGGTGTAGGCGCGATACCGGGAGAGAAGCACGCGGACGTGCATCTTGTAGGCTTTGGACTCCAGGTATCGAAAATAGCCTTTCACGCCATACCAGGCGTGGGGCCATTCGCTGCCTTTGCCGTAGTCGGGTTCACCCTCAATGACCCAGCGTTGTTGATCGACGTCGAGATCGCGGAACGGGACATCGAGGGGGACCTTCTGTTGTTGGGCGCTCTTGACCAGGTCGGCCTGGCTTTCGGCCCCGGTGCCGGTTTGCCAGGGTTTGACGGCGCCACCGGCGAGCGTTTTGGAGCGGTCGGGGATGGCGAGGTTGTAGTCGATGCCGATGACCCGGCCGAAGCCCTTGCACGTGGGACACGCGCCCGAGGGGTGATTGAAGCTGAAAAGCGCGGGAGTGGGTGACGCGTATTCGAGGTCGCAGGCCGCGCAGTGGAGGTGGCGGGAGAAGGCGATCGGCTCGTTCCAGCGGGTCTTCCCGGACTCGGCGAGGGTCCCGGGGAGGAGGATGGTGAGTTTGCCGTGGCCGAAGTGATAGGCCTGTTCACAGGCATCCACGAACCGCGAACGGCTGGCGGGAGTCAGCTTGACGCGATCCTGAACGACATGGAGGGCCGGAGGCTGGAGAAGGGCCAGTCGGGCCTCGGCGTCCTCGAGTCGGATGACCTCCCCATCGAGCCAGATGCGCTGGAAGCCCTGGCGGGTGATGAGCGCGACCTGTTCGGAAACGGTCAGCTTGGTGGACAGTGTCACGCTGAACGTGACGAGAACCTCGATCGCAGGGGTTGAGGGAGACGGGATGGAACGAAGAACACGTTCCCAGACGTCCCGGGGCGCCTCCTTGATCACGGGCATGCCGCAGACGCGGCAGTAGAGGTGGGCGAGGTGCGGCCACAGGACTTTCATGTGGTCGCAGATCTCCGTCATGGTGCCGACGGTGGATCGGGTCGTGCGTACGCTGTTGCGTTGTTCGAGGGCGATGGCGGGCGGGATGCCTTCGATGGCGTCCACCCGCGGCTTGTCCATGCGGTCAAAGAACTGCCGGGCGTAGGGAGAGAAGGTTTCGATGTACCGGCGCTGGCCCTCCGCATACAGCGTGTCGAAGGCGAGCGACGACTTGCCCGACCCACTCAAGCCGGTGACGACCACGAGCCGGCGGGTGGGAAGGTCGAGGTCGAACCCTTTGAGGTTGTTGTGGCGGGCGCCCCGGATTCGGATGGGGTCGTACCCCGCTGCCTTCGACATGTGACAGGGACGATAGGTTTCGGGGCGGCCGAGTCAATCGGGGCCATGAAACGACGAAGGCCCTGCTGTGAACTGTCGGCAACGCCCGGCCGAAGCCTCCGCGCCACCCATCGTTCTTGCAGGGCCTTAGGCCCTCGCACCGGGGGTCCGATCCAGTATGGAGAACCTGGGGATCCCGGTCGACTGCGGGGACACCTTCGCGGAGATCAAGGATTCCGCGCTACGCGTACCTTGTCCAAGCCTGGGCGCGGGTTGTTTCGAGTGCTTCACCGGGCGATGGCTCGGTAGAAGGAGGCCACGGGTCCCGTGGGATCGGTGACGTTGGCGGGCGCACGAAAGTTCCCGAGATCCGTCCACGTCTTCAGATCGGGTGACTTTTGCACGGTGTACGCCCCGCCCGTGGTGCCACCGAGAGAGAAGGTGAAGGAACCCGGCACGATGCGGGGTTGGCTGAGTTGGGCGGGAACGGTGGGCACCGTTCCCAGGACCATCTCGAAGGCGCGGAGACCGTGGTTGGTGTCGAGGACGAAGATCCGGTTGCCGCCGAAGTCGATGGAACCGGTGCCATTGGCGTTCGGTTGCTTGGGCAGGATGAGTTGTTGGTCCAGGAGAACCGGGTCACCCGAACCGCCGAGATCATAAAGCCGCACGTTGTCTGGGTTTTCAAACGCCACCCCGGCGAGGCGATTGCTGGCGGCATGGTATCCGATGAAGCTGATGGCGTTGGGAATCTCGGTCGCGGTGTAGCTCCTCTCGAGGGTTGCGCTTCCGTCGGTCGGATTGAACGCCACCCGGACGAGTGGTTGGCCATTGGCCGTTCCGAAGAGGGTGTTGCCGGTGCCGAAAGCGATGCCGAGTCCAAAGGCGCTGGCCGAAACGTCGGCGACGGTGAAGATCTGGCCGTTGAAGCTGATACCGTCCGACGTGGTGAGAACGGCGAACTTCTGGCCTTCCTGGGGAGCCAAGCCACGGCTGCCGAGGAGGATTTCGGTGGTCGCACCACGTCCGCGGACGTCAAACGTGTCGCCCCAGCGTTCGGCGATTGCCAAGTCGCCGGGGAGGCTGGTGACGACGGGCACGGTGTCGGCGGCGTCGTTTTCCCAACGATAGATCTGGAGTGGCGCGGCCGAGGCGTCGGTGACCAGGTTGGCGGCGTAGACGACACCGTCGTCGGCGACACCGATCATGTTCAGCGGAAGGGTTCCCCCGACAACGATTGGGGTAGTGTCCTCTGCGGTGGTTCGGAGCGTGTGTTGGTGAGCGCCGGTGGCGCCGTCGAGCACGGCGATGGTGTTAGCCGGCGAACGGGAAATGACGAGCAGATTGCCGGTGGCTGGATTGAAAGCGAGGCCGCGTTGGGTGTTGTCGGTGGTCAGGTAGGATCGATCGCCGGGATTGAGGGACCAAAGAGGCTTCAGGATCCCGGTGTTGAGAGATTTTCGAACGACCAGGGTGGCCTTGGAACTGGTGGCGATCACCTGGGCGGCGTTGGTGATGGCAACCGAGTAGGTGCCAGCCTGCGACTCCGTGATATGGGTCAGAACGAGTTGGGCATTCGTGGCCCCGGGGAGAAAGATGGAATCATTGAAGAGCCATTGGTACCCGAACGGCGGAGTTCCCTGAGCGGCCACGGCGAGGGTGAAGCTGGCGCCTTCGTACACGGTGCCGCCAGCCGGTTGGGTGGTGATGTTGGGTGGGTCGACGACCTCGGATTTTTCGATCCTGACGGCTAGGACGCCGTTGTTGGATTCGACGGCGACGACGTTGTCGCCGGCGAAAGCTGCGGCGCCGGTGCCGTTGCCGTTGGCATTGGCGGCCGGAAAGGGAACCGGGTCGCCGATGCTGACCAATCCGGCGGGATCGGAAGCGTCGAAGATCGACAGGGTGTGGTTGACGTAATCGATGGCGGCGAGGCGTTTGGACGACGGATCGAAGCCGAGGCCGGTGGCGCCGAGGCCGACGATGGTGGTGGGGACGGTGCCCAGCAGTTGGGCGGTGAAAGTCGGATTGCCAAGGATGAGTTGGATACGATGAAGGGCGTTGCCGCTGACTTTGGCCCACAGGGTGTTGCCTTCACCAAACGCCACGCCTAGGCCGATCATCCCGATCACACTTGCGGGGCTGGAGATGGCATTGGCGGTGAAGGTCACTCCGTCCGTCGTGGTGTAGAGAAGGATGTACTTTCCGTTGCGCGAGGTCTGGATGAGTTGGGTGTCCTTTCCGGCGCCGCGGACGGCAAAGTTGTCGCCAAATCGAATGTCCTGCACGGATCCCGGTTCCGTGATGCCTTCGAGCGGGTCACCGGAGAAGGCAATGGAGAGGGGGGTTTCGGGCTGGTCGTTGGCCCATCTGTAAATGCGGACGGTGCCGAGAGACGAGGCGAGGTTGCACGCGTAAACGGCGCCATCGTCCGCCGCGCCAACGAGGTTCAGGGAGAAAGAGCCGCCGGCGACCGGATTCTCGCCGGCCTCGTCGGTGAGGCTCAAGGTGCGAGGTTCACCAGTCTCGGCGGAGCCATCGGAACCATCGGCCCCGTCCAGAATGTAGACATTGGGGCTGAGGGCGCGGCTGAGCAGGAGGACGTTCTTGGAGACTGGGTTGAGGGCGATGCCCCGTTCCTGGTTGGCGGTGGCAACATAAGGCCGGTCGCCTGGAGCGATCGACCAGAGAGGGACGAGACTGTCGGCGACGGCGGCGAGCAAGGAACTCGCGGCGAGCATTCCGAGGATCGCGAGAGATTGTCGAAATGGAGGAGGTACGGGGTGCATAAGGCAGGAGTTGAACGAACGAACTGTGTGTGGGCGTAGCACAGCTTGCGGGGAGGGTCAAAAGGTCGGTGGTGGTGGTGGGCCCCGTTATTTGCGGCAAGTGGGTGGTGCCGGTCTTGGCGCTTTGGGGCTATGAAACGGGGAATCCGCTGGGTCGGATGCCTGGTTCCATGGCAGGCGGGAGGCCCGCCGACAGGGATCAATTCCGAACGAATAAATCGGGCGGGCTTAGGTGGGGCGGACGTCGAGACGGAGAAATTGGGCGATGGGATGAGGCGAGACGACGTTCGCACGCATTCGGATCCATCCGCCGGAGGTGCCTTCGGAGGTCGACGGGACCGGGACCCATTCGATGAGATCCGTCGAGGTGTGAACCTGGAAGGTGACGTCAGCGCGTTCCCCGGGTTTCACGTACACCATCGACGCGGTTCCGGGACCAAGGACGATGCGTGGTTTCCCGGGAACGAAGCCGTCGCCCACGTCGGGCGCAGGAACCTTGGGGTCGAGTCCCAGAGCGTACTTGGTGAAGTTCGTGAGTTCGTCGGAGGTGAACACATGGTCATCCGCGGCAACGCCCTTGTTTTCGGAGGTGCCGAAATGAGTGAGTCGCCATTGTTGCAACGGGGTGAGGCCCGCGGCGAGCGCCGCGGTGACCGACGGTCCTTCCCCCTCGGAATTCTGGGCGCGCAGGAAGTACGCGAGTCGCGGGGCGTTGGCGGGAGGGAAGTCGTCGAAGCTGACCGCCTGAGAGTTGAGGGTGGCGATGGTGACCCAGGACGCGCTGGCGTCGAGTTGTCGGTCGAGAAGATAGCCGTCGGCGCGTTCGGCTCGGGTCCAAGTAAGGCGCACGCTGGTGGGTGTGGTACGTTCGACTCGAAAATCTCCGGGAGCAGTGGGGACGGCCGCGGTGTAGTCTGGGGTGAGGTCGGTGCCCCGAACGATTCCGATGGGTTGGTAGGCGGAATATTTTGGGAAGACCTCGCCGAGTTTGGGATTGCCGAGTCGCCGGATGAGAATCTCGGAGAAGATCTGGCGATAGTCGGTGGTGGCAGCGAGGTCGGCGCCGTCGAAGAGCTGTTCGTTCTCGAGTCCGGGCCACGCGCCATAGATCCCGCCGTTGACGTTCCCGCCGAGGATGAGCAGGGGATTGCCGGTGCCGTGGTCGGTGCCTTGGTTGGCGTTTTCCTTCAAGCGCCGGCCGAACTCGCTTTGAACGACGATGGTGACGCGGCCGATGGGGGCGGCCGAGGTACTGGCGTCGAGGTCGCTGTAGAAGGCTTTGAGACCCTCGGAGAGAAGCTGGACGAGTTGCCAGAAGGCGCCGTTGGCATCGGTGGTGCCCTGGCGTTCGTGGGTGTCCCAGCCGAAGACATCGACGGTGGCGACGCGGAGGCCCACGTCGAGTTTGATGAGGCGAGCGACGAGTTCGAGGTGTTTGCCGAAGGGTTGGTTGGGGTAGACGACGCCGGGGGCGGGTTGGTAGACGGCGCCGGCGTAGCTTTCGATGAGGCCTGCGGAGTTCAGGGCCTGGATGCCGGCGCGGTGGACGGCGGAATCGCCGTTGTTGAAGAAGCGTCGGAGCGCGCGAAGCTGGTCGCCGCGGGACCAGGAAGGGTCGCCGTACTGGCTGAGACTGAAGGTGCTGACGTCCTCGAGGGTGGTGGTTTCCGTGCTGTCGAGGAGCGACGCCGCAGGGAGTTGTCCGGTGCTGACCGAGGGGATCAGTATTTGCGCGGGCAAGGAAGGGGCGCTGCGGAGGTGTCGGGCGAGCCAGCCGCTGGAGGTGTTCTTGTTGCCGGGAGTTCCCACCTCGAGATAGCGCATGGCATCGAAGTGGCTGCGGCTTCCGGAGCTGCCGACGGCGTTGACGACGGCCAGTTTTCCGGACTGGAACAAGGGGTGAAGGGGGGCGGCCGCGGGGTGAAGCCCGAACTGATCAGTGAGGCGGAGTGCAGCGCCGGCTCCGGTGAGCGGAACGCGAAGCCTTGGCCGGGCTTCCTCGTAATGACCGCGATCGGCGCCATCGATCGGCGGAATGAGGCTGAGGCCATCCATGCCCCCTCGAAGGAACACGACGACGACCACGTCGCGGTTGGTGGACAGGGAGCCGGGCTGGGCCAGAGCGACCGAGGAAAGGCGCGAAGCGGCGAAGGCGGCAATGCCGGTGGAGCAACCGACAAGGAACTGGCGTCTGCTGGTGATCATGGAGGGCGGGTTCAGCGCATCAGGTTCTCGGGTGCCATGAGGATCAGGCCCAGAAGGCCGTAGATCCGCTCGCGGACGACGTCGTCGGAGAATCCCGGGAGTTTCATTTCCGGGTCACGTCCGCGGGCCATGAAATCGATGGCTTCGAGGCGGGAGGTTTCGGGGAGGGGGCGGCCGAGGAGACGTAGGATCCAAAAATCGACGATCTCGATGGGGGAGCGCACCTCGGCGGGAATGGCGGCGATGGGGTCAAACAGGATGTATCTGCCGCTCCACCAATTCTTGAGGTTGACGAGCCAGTTGACGGTGCGCCAGCCGCCGACCACGGCGTTGGTGCCAAGCCACTTTTCGGCAATGTCCGGATAGCCGTCGGGGGTGAGCCACTGGAAGAGAGGTTGTCCGCATTGGCCGGCGAGCCAGACGAAGTAGTCGCTGGGCTCGTGATTGAAGGCGAAGCTCATGTCGACGTCGAGACTGCGGAGGATGCCGGCGGTGAAGTCAAAGGGGCGCTTCACCTTCTGTCCCCAGGTGGTACGAAACTCGGGTGAGAGCAGGATGGTGCGGGTGACCTTGAGCAATTGGTCGGGGTCGGAGGCGTTGTCCAGGAAGACCTTGGCGGCCTCTTCGACGATGCGGGTGGGGGGATTGTCGGAGATGAGGCGGCGCGCGAGTTTCCGGGCGATATGGCGAGCCGTTCCGGGATGGGTCGCCACCAGATCGAGAACGTCGTGGCCGTCCTTGAGTGGGGCCTGATCCTGTTTGAGCGGGTGGCTGAGCACCTCTTTGCGGAATCGGTCGTGATCGGGGGCGGAGTATCGGAAAACCGCCTGATCAAAATCGACGGCCCAGCCGGTGAAGGCGCGGGTGGCCTCATAGACATCGCTATCAACGTAGGCGATGGGGCGTCGTTCGGCGTCCTGGGGGACGTCTTCGGGTTCACGGACACCGAGGTAATTCTCCGAGCCGAGGGTGTGGAGTTCGAAGAGTTCGCGGGCGAAGTTTTCGTTGGGACCGACGACCGTGTTCACGAACAGGTCGAGGTAATGAAGCATGGGGAAGCTCTTGGTGACCGCCTCGAGCAGGGTCCGGAAGTTTCCGAGGAGGTGGGGCCGGATGACATCGCGGTCGTAGTGGGCCCAGAGCGGCCCTATCCAGTAGTCGGGGGCGTGGATGTTGAAGTGGTTATGCCAGAAATCTGCCAGGACCTCGGTGAGTTGTCGGCGGCTGTAGACGGCGCGAATGTAGGCGGCCCGCTGGGTCTGGTAGATGGGCTGGTAGCGTACGTTATAGTCGTTCCCGGCGTTGACGTGGTGATCCTGCCACAACGTTTCGCGGGATTTCTGAAGGGTGGTCAACCCGGCTGCGACGAGTCGTGCTTCGACCGCGGAATCGTCGAGAGTCGTTGGGTGGAGCTGTTGTTCGACCCAAGCTTCGAGGCGGGCGTCCTCCGTGGTTCCCAAGGCGTTGAAAGCTTCAAGGTCGCCCGGGCGAAGGCCGAACCCCGCACGGGTCAGAGCGATCACGCCGAGTGGCGGCAAGGCCGTCGACGCAGGGGCGGCATCGGAATGCAGTCGACGTGACGACGTCGGGGCCGGATTTCGCATGGGTTGGAGGTCGGGGCTGCCACTGGGGGTCGAGGATGGGGCGAATCCTCCTTCAGTCGGGGACGAAAGACTCATGCGTTGAGTGGGTAATGGGGACAATGCCTAGCGCCGAAATCGGCGCCAGAACAGACTTCTGCCAGGCAGGTTGCCGGGGTTGAAATCCCCAGCAGTGCGACCCGGAAAGGTCGGGTCGGGGGCGACGCAATCCGATGAAGTTGGAAATAAAAATGGATGGGTCGGTTCAACAGGGCTGATGTCCCCAGTCATTTTCCTTAAGGTCATCCTCGAACCGGGCCATCTGTTCTTCAGGCGAAAGCACCGTTCTCTCGTTAGGGATCGGCTCGGGCGGGCGGGAGTTAAGCACCAATTCTTTCGCCGCATCGGCCGTGGGGGGCAGCGAGTTGGGAGCCAGGGGCGGTGTCACGGGGCTGCAAAGTAGTAGAGGTTTTGTTCGCCGCGAACCCGGAGTCCAAGGTAACGGCACTCAAAGCCGGTAACAGGTCGTGGCGTTGGTGTGAAATACGGCGGATTGATCCAGGTCGGAAGCACCTGAAATGGCGGCACGGACGGTTTCGACCCATCGCGGGTACGTGGTGGCGAGTGTGGCGACGGGCCAGTCGCTGCCGAACATGACGCGCTTGTAGCCGAAGCAATCGAGGACGTGCTGGATGTAAGGTCGGAGGTCCTCCGGCAGCCAATGGGCAGGGTCGGCCTCGGTGACGAGGCCGGAGAGCTTGCACCAGACATTGGGGAAGGCGGCCAACAGCTTCATCTGGGCCATCCACGGCGCGAGCTCCCGGCCGCGGATGTCGGGTTTGCCGATGTGATCGAGCACGAAGGTGATCTCCGGGCAGCGGCGGACCAGCTCGAGCACATCGACGAGCTGGTAGTGATAGATGCAGATGTCGAATGAGAAACCGTACTTGGCGAGGCTTTTGACTCCCTGGATGAAGACGGATTCGAGGCAGAATCCGGGGTCGGTTTCATCCTGAAGAATGCGGCGAACTCCCTTCACGAGCCGATGGCGGGAAAGAGCCTCGAGTTCCTGCCGGACGCCGACGCCGCGCTCGATGGTGGCGTGGGCGACGATGCCGCAAATGCGGGACTCCCGGGTCGCCAGGTCTTCGACCCAGTCGACCTCGAGAATGTTTTGGGTGGGGGCCCTGCCGGCCTCGACGAATACGACTTTCTCGACCTCGACCGGGAGGGCCTGGGCAAAAAAGTCCGCCGGTTCGAAGGCTCGGTTGAGGGCTGTATTGGCGGTAAGCCAGGGATAGCGGAGTCGGCGCGGATTCCAGAAATGGACGTGGGAATCGACGATGGAGGTGGGATTCATGGAAAGGGGGCTGCTGGAGAGGTTGGAAAAGGGTTGGGATCAGCTCGGTGAGCCGGAGCGTCGGGCCGGGCGCGAGGCCCGAGATCACCGCAGGTGCGACGCCGACCGCGGCGAGCCCATGATTCATCGAGTCCGGACGCGGAAGAAGCGCGGAGATGCGGAGGTTTCCATCGGCACCCGGATCGACGACGACTCCGGGGTGAGGACAACGGAAAGGACTTCGGACCACGGTCCGAACGGCGAGGGTGCGGACTCGATGCTGTAGGCAATGCCGGGCTGGCCTTCGATCTCAAGTTCAAGGGACCCGGGCGCGCGGAGACGGATGCTGAGTTCAGGCGGACCACCGGCGACGACGGTTACGAAGGCTTCGTTGTCGTCGAGGGCGCCCGCCGCCTCGTTCAAACTGTTGAGCGTCACCCGGACGGTGCTTTCGCCGGAATGAACGGGTTGGACGAACACCTCGAGCATTTCGTCGATGCCGTTGGGAAGCCTGCCGAGGACGAAATGGACGACGCCGGTGTCAGGAGCGGATTCCCACGTGCCCCGTTCCGATCGGGCCCGGACGAATCGAAGATTCGAGGGCAGGTGGCAGGTGACGCGCACGGCCAGCGCTTCACAGGCGCCGGTCGGGTGCACCTGGATGGTGACGAGGAGTGTACCCGATTCAGGGTTTGGGGCGGGCTCGATCCGGACGAACGGCACCAGATTCAGGTTGGCGCAGTGCGAACAGTCCAGGAGCCACCACACCGCATTTTGAAAGAGGCGTTTGCGCTGAAGCTTTGAATTGCCGTCGCCCCCGGTGGTGACCTGGAACGACTGCGTCAAACGTCTCGCCTGCGTGAGTTCGGTATCCCGGGGAACGGCAATCAGGACATCTCGGTTGCCGGCGCGGGCGAGGACGATCTCCCGATCCGGTTCGGACCTGGTGCCAGAGGCGCCGGAGAAGGGATAGTCGAAGTCCGACACATCGCCGACCTTGCCGCCGCGCACGATGGGTTCGACTGAGAACGGGAGGTCATCGGCGGTCAGGGTCACCCGCGGGACGGGGTCGGCGGAGGAACCGGGTCGCAGTCGGGTGAGGCGGATCCAGGTTGCCTGGGTGACTGGATCGAGCTCGGCGGAGGATTCGATGAGTTGATCGCCGATGAAGAAGAGAGGGACCCCGGCGGCGGCCAGGGAGTCCAGGACCTGAACGTTCGTGACACTCAGGGCGCGCTGACCGCCATCGTGCCAAATCACCAGATCGAAGGCCCGCAGAAGGTCGTCGTTCGCGGCGTCGAACACGAACACCTCGGAGGGTTGCCCGAGTTCGAAGAGGAATTCGCGCAGGAGTTCGGTTTCCCCAGGCAGCGCAGGGGTCAAGATCGCGACGCGGCCACAGGCCCGGGTTAGGGCGATTCGGACAACCTCGGACTCGGTCATGGCGCCGTCGCGGTCGAAGGCCCGGGCTTGAAGGAGGTGGTCCCCTGGGACGCCGGAACTCCACTCCCGCTGGAAGGGCGCCGAGGTATCCGTTCCGATCAGGGCCCCGTTCACATAAAACTCCACCCGGCTGACTGGGCCCTCCAGATCGGCGGCGTCCACCTTGATGCGAACCGGTTGATCCGCGGGGAGGACGTCGAGTGCGCGAGGTGACGCGATGGCGGCGGACGGTGGGGCGTTGGTCGAGGGCGGGACGTCGTTGTCGGTGAGAGTGACGGTGACCTCCGTGATGCTGAGGACGGCATTCTCCGGGGATGCGAGGTCCACGAAGAACGACTCCTCGCTTTCCGTGATCGCGTCGTCGATCAGCGCGATGTCGAGCAGGCGGTTGGTTTCGCCGGGTTGAAATACCAGGCTCGTCGCGAGCGGTGTGAAATCGAGCCCCTGGACAGCTGAGTTATCTCGGGTGACGACTTGCAGCCGGACGGTTTCCCGGACGGCACGGGAAAGGGAGAAAGGGAGTCGGGCGAAGCGGTTGGTCTCGGAAGTGGAAATGGAGGACGCCAGGACAGTGGCGGGTGGCAGAAGGCGAATCGCCACGGGATTGGAAGTGGCGGTGAGTCCGGCGTCGTCGGTGGCGCGGGCCGTGAGTGTGAACCCGCCGGGAACCGTGTGGGTCCAGAGGAGGCTGAACGGAGGCGAGGCGGCTGTGCCGATGAGAAGGTCGTTGGCGTAAAAGGTGACCGTCACGGCGAGGTTCTCGGGATCCGTTGCGGTGGCGACCAGGGGAATCGGGATCCCGGCGGTCGATTCGTCCGCCGATGACGGCACGCTGAGCACCACGGTGGGGGGCTGGTTAGGGAGCGGTTCATTCACCAGCGTGATACGGATGCGGGAGACGTCGATGACCACTTGGAAGGTGGGGCCGATTTCAAGCCAAAAGTACTCGTCGGTCTCGGAGATGGAATTCGGAGCGATGGGAACGGTGATGGAACGTCGTGTCTCTCCCGGAAGGAAGACAAGGGTTCCGGTGGTCGGCGTGTAATCGGCGGTCGCGACGGCGGTACCATCGACGGTGGTGTACGGAATCTGGACGGTTTCAGGGGAGGCCTGGGACAGGGTGAAGGCCACCGTGGCGTTCGTGCTGCCATCGCGAAGGGCGATGAGCGAGACCTCCGAAATCTGAACGCCGGGCATGTCGTCGTTCAGAATCGTGACCTCGACCGTGTCGCGCTCCACGCGGACGTTGCGGGGATTTCGCATCGCCAGGCGGAAGGTCTCGTCGGGCTCGGCGATGGCATCCGCGACAACGGGTATTCGGATGGTTTCGGAAGTGGTACCTGGGAGGAAGACGATCGTGTTGGAGACGGCGAGGTAGTCCGAGCCTGCCACGGCCGAGGCGTCGAGGGTAACGAGGTCGATGGCGACGACCTCCGATGCCGCGGACGAGAGGGAGAGCGTGAGCACGGCCTCCGGGGAGGTGGCCGTGCCTTCGAAGAGGCGGACGTCGTTGATCTGCAGGATCGGCGGGTCGTCGTCGATGATGCGCCCGCGGGCTCGAGCGCGGCTGAGGATGGCATGGTCGGGAGCGCCCAGGACGACTTCGAAGAGTTCATCACGCTCATCCAGGTCGTCGCAAAGAACGGGGATGCTGACGAATTGGAGGTCCGACCCGGCGGGAAAGACGAGGAAGTTGGTTGTGCCGGCGAAATCGATCTCCGGGAGGGCGGTGACGGCGCGGGTCTGAAACGGCATTTGGATGGCGCGACCGCTGGGAGCGCTGAGTCGTACGAGGAAAGACACCGTTGAACGGAGTTCGGACCCCGAGCATTCCCGGGCCTCGCTGTCTTCGATCGAAAGGAAGGGGGCAGGATCATCGTCGATGAGGGTCGCGACCGTTTTGGGTGTGGCGATCCGGGCGAACCTGGGATTGGAAAGTACGAGTGCGAAGGTTTCGTTGTCCTCGTCGAGAGTGTCGCTGAGCGTCGTGATGGTGACCTGCCGTTCGAGGGTGCCCGGGGCAAAGGTGAGGCTGCCGGAGAGCGGCAGATAATCGGAACCTTCCTGCGCGGTCCCTGGTTCCACATGGAAATCGACCGCCACATGGTCGGTGGAAACCGCGTCGAGGCGGATCGCGAATGAGACCAAGACCTGTCCGGCATTGCCTTCGACGACGGTGACGGGGGCGACCGTGAAGGCGGGGAGATCATTGTCGACAATCCGGCCGATGGCGCTCGACCGAAGGAGGGTTGCACCGATCGGATTGAAGAGTCGGACTTCGAACACCTCATTGGATTCAACGGTGAGATCGGACCGGACGAGCACCGGAATGGTGGCCACGGTCTGGCCGGGGACGAAGCTGATGATCCCGGAGCGCGGCACGAAATCGGTGGTGGCTCCCGCGGTGAGGGCAACGGTGGTGTAGGATGCGCTCGCGGTTTCGAGAGTGGGGCCAAGCCGGCGGACGATGAACGGTGCGGTGACCTCGTCCTGATCGCGTTCCGTCACGGTCGCGTCCTCGATGGAGAGGATCGATCCGTCATCATTGAGAATCGTCCCAACGGCCTCCGAACGGGAGAGGGTGGCGTTGACCGGCTGGTTCAATCGAAACAGGACGGTTTCATTCGGCTCGATCTCGTGATCCCCGACGATGGGCACGTGGACCCGGTGGAGGGTGGTTCCCTGGCCGATGGTGATGAAGGTGAGGGTGCCCGTGGTGGTCAGGAAGTCCGAGCCGTGGGTCGCAGTCAAAGGCTGGATGGAGTAGTCGACGACCACCGAATTGGTGGGTGCATCGCTCAGCAATACCTCGAACGAAAGTATTCCGGGGTTTTCGGGCGACCCTTCCCGGCTGGACGTGTCGAAGACCGAGATCATCAGGGGTCGATCGTTGTCGAGGATCTGGCCCACGGCCTCGGCAGTGCCAAGCGTGGCATGGATGGGCTGGCGGAGTACGATCGAGAAATGTTCGTCAGGCTCGGCGAGGGCGTCCCCAAGGATGGTCACGCCCAGGACAGCCTCGGTGTCGCCCGGAGGGATGACCAGGGTGCCAATGCGGGCCAGGTAGTCGACGCCGGCCGTGGCGGTGGCATTGCGGGTGGAATAGCTGACCCGAACCGGCTGGGTGGATGGGCCGGAGAGCCGGACACGAAACTGAAGGTTGGAGTTGCTCCCAGTGGGCTCCGTGAGCCATGCCTCGGAGACGGAGACCGTGGGAGTCGGGTCGTCGTCGATCACCAAGACTTGGGCCAGTGCGTTGCCAAGGGTGCCGGCATCGGGGTTGGAAAGTTCGATCCGGATCGTTTCGTTGAATTCAGCGATGTTGTCGGGGTGCAGCTGGAATTCGAACACCTCAAGCCGGCTTCCTGGCGGGAAGGCGACGATGCCTGAGGAGGCGCTGAAATCGGAGGGTGATTCGGCGGTGCCGGCGGTGGCGGTGACCCGGACCAGGACCGTGAAGGTGCTGGGATTGGAGAGTGCGATGGGGACGCGAACGGGGGTTTCGAAGCCGGAGCCTTCGATGACGGTAACGTCCCGTACGGAGATCAGCGGGACGTCGTCGTCCAGCAGGGTGCCGATGGCGCGAGCCGTGCCGAATTCGACGCCTGGGGACGGCAGGAGAAGGAGTTCGAACGTTTCATCCCTCTCGGCGAGTCGATCCGTCACGATGGGAACGGCGATGGAGCTGGTGATGACGCCGGCGGGGAGGATGAGGGTGCCTCGACGCTCGAGGTAATCGATTCCCGCCAGGGCGGAGCCATCCCGGGTGACGTAGTCGACTTGGACCGGTTGGGACGGCGGAGGTGAGGCGACGACTTGGAAGACCGCGTAGGCCTCGCCGCCGGATCCTTCCAAGAGTGTGGCGTGACGAACGCTGAGGGTGGTCCTGGGAGGCTCAGCGGCGGTTGCCCGGGCCGGCGGTTGTGCCCAGACCATCCATGCCACCATGGCAACGGAGAAAAGGCTTAAAATGCGACGCGCTAGGTTCATCCTCCCCGAAACAACGCGTGACGGTACCCCCCGAGGGTCGGTGTGGCCAACGGGTTTGTTATTCGGAGTTCAGCGGGATTCCGATATCCACGACCAAACGGCGAGCCCTTTGATATCGCGGATGGCGAGGTCGGTGTCCGCCACGGCGAGGTGGGCCCACGTTTCGGAATCCGAGACGCGTCGTTCGGCGGTTTGGGCGAATCGATCGGGATCTGCAGGGAACAGGAGGAGAATACCGCGTTCGTCGAGTGCGAGAATCTGATTTCCCTGGAGAACCAGGCTCAAGTACTTCCCGAATTTTTGCTCCGACTGCCAGCGCTTGGTGCCGGTGGCGAGATCGACACACGCGAGGTGCTGCGAGCGGGTATGGAGGAAGGCGTGGCCCCGGTGCACCACGGGCGTGGACATGTAGGCTTCGAGCTTGAGGTTCCACTCCGGCTGGATCTTCCAGGTGTCGCCATGGAGCGACACGGTCCAACCCTGGGTTTGTCCCCCGTAGGACGAGGTGAGGATCTGGTCTGCCAGGCTCACCGGAGTGAGGATGTTCATGCCGCGGAAGGATTTGATGGTTTGTTCCCAGAGAACTTTCCCGTCGCTGGGTTGGACGGCGGCGAGCTTGTCGCGGGTCTGGACGATCAGCTGTTCCTTGCCGGCCATGGTCGCCAAAATCGGGGAGCTGAAGGCGCTGCCCCACATGCCTCCCCCATCATCCAAGGTTCGCCACAGGAGTTTGCCCGACTCCGCCTGGAGCTTGGCGAAGCCGGCGCCAGCCTGCACATACAGGGCGTCTCCCGCGACCAGGGGGGACGAAACCAATCCGAAATCGGGCAGCGGCTTCTGGAGGTCCTTCGGGAAATCGAATCGCCACAGTTCTTTTCCCGTGGCGGCTTCCAGACAAATGACGACATCCCGCATGCCCCCCACGTAAAGTCGGCCGTTGGCCAGGGCCGGGGTGGAACGGATCCAGTCGCCGTTCGATTTGGCGAAGAACGGCACCTTGACGTACCCCTCCCACTGATGGCGCCAAACCTCCTGGCCGGTGGCGCGGTCCACGGCGATGGCGGCCTCGAAGGCCTGGTCCTTCGCTTCGGTGACGAAGACGTGGTCGCGGGTGATCAGCGGACCGGAATAACCCGGCCCAAGCGGAATGTGCCAGCGGCGTTGAAGGGTCTTCTCGTCGAGTTGAGAGGGCCAGGGCGGGGAGCTCCCGACCGTTCCATCGCGGGTGGGCCCACGCCATTGGGGCCAGGTGTTCCCCGCTGACGCGGTGAGACTGGCGGCGAGGGCGAGAGCCAGGCCGAGGAGGGGCTTGGAGCGTGGCGGGAAGGCAGTCGGCACGACTGGGAAGTTAGGGGGGAAGCCGGGCGACGCAACCGCGGGGTGGGACCGATGGCGGTTGGCGGCTGTGGGGTTCCCAGGCAGGATCCGTGCATGTCGAAGGCTGATCGTGTGGATCACTTGCGGGTCGAAGGGTCCGACGGGCTGGATCCACACTATGCGGGGTGGTTCGCTTGTTTCAATCGGGGCGAGTACTACGAAGCCCATGACGTTCTGGAGCAGCTCTGGCTGCGGGAGCGTCGCCAGCCGAACGACCATTTTTTCAAGGGGCTGATCCAATTGGCGGGGGCGTTCGTGCATTTGCAGAAGGGGCGGTTGCGGCCGTCGGAAGCCCTGTTTCGATTGGCGGACGCCAATCTGCGCGAGTACGGGGACCTGCACGAACGACTGGACCTGGTGCGGGTCTTGAGACTGATCGCGGAATGGCGTGAGGCGCTGTCGGTGGGTGGTTATGCGGTCAATCCCCTGGGGCGACGAGAGGCGCCGCAGGTGGAGGTGGAAGCTCGATGATCGACCACACGCGTTACGGTTGTGGAACCCCGCGCGTTGTATTTTGGCGCCTAAGCGGCGTATGTTTTGCAAAGGACAAGACCAACCCATGAGGCTGCAGCAGCTGACGCTGAAGAATTGGATGAATTTTAGGGAACTCCAACGTGTGGAGTTCGGGGACGTTTCCTATGTGATCGGTCCCAATGCGGTTGGAAAATCAAACCTCCTGGATGCTCTTCGCTTCCTTCGAGACGTTGCATTGCCCGCAGCTCGTAAACCGGGATCCGGCGGGCTTCAGGAAGCCGTGGTCCGGCGCGGAGGCCTTTCAAAGATTCGTTGTCTAAACGCCCGCCGGGATACAGAAATCCGGATCGAGGTGACCCTGGAAGACAAGGAGGACGGCCAATGGGGCTACAGCCTCGGATTCAAGGGTGAAGGTAAAGGCAACAACCGAATCGTTGTATCTCACGAATCCGTCGCCCTCAATGGTCGGCCTATCTGTTCGCCTCGGCCTGACAGGGATGACGAGGGAGATCGGGAATTGTTGACTCGCACGCGCTTGGAAACGCCAAGAGACAATAAGGATTTTCGGGAAATAGCGCATTTCCTTGGGGATATCACGTACTTACATCTGGTGCCGCAGCTATTGAGATACTCGGATGAGATTGGGGGGCGTACCCTTCAACGAGACCCGTTTGGGCAGGGATTTCTGCAACGAATCGCTGAGACCCAGCCGAGAACTCGAGACTCGCGTCTTCGAAGGATTGCCTCCAGTCTCGGCAAGGTTTTGACGCAATTTGTGGAGATTCGTTTCGTGAAGGACGAAGTTTCAGGTCAGCCCCATCTTGAGGCAAATTTTCGGCATTGGCGCGAACGAGGAGCATGGCAAAGAGAGAGTCAGTTGAGTGACGGAACTCTCCGCCTTATCGGCCTGCTTTGGTCGTTGCTCGAAGGCGACTCGTTTCTCCTCCTGGAAGAACCTGAACTCTCCCTGAACGAAGAAATTGTTCGTCACCTCCCTAAGGTTATTCGGACGGTATTGGAGACAGCAAAGGCTGAATCAAGACAAGTCGTCCTTACCACCCACAGTGAGGCTCTGCTGTCGGACAGTTCCATCGGGCGGGATTCCGTCATCCGCCTTAAGGCCGCCAAGAATGGAACCCAACTGGATCCTGCAACGGCGGAAGAGAAAGTCATGTTGGAGTCCGGATTTCCCGTGGGAACAGCGCTGCTTCCCTCGACGAGACCCAAGGATGCCGGGCAGATGCTGCTCGAATTGGCACGATGATGGGTGCAAGGGTCTATTTGGCTGCAGAGGATTCAGTGGGACTTGCGCTCGGGCGGCGGTTGATCCGCGAGCAGTCAAGCCTTGAGATTTTTCGTGACTTCAACGGACAGGGATTTGGGAGGCTACGAGCGGATGCCAGGCGATTTGACACTATGGCAAAGAATGGGATTCCCGTGGTCCTTCTTATAGACTTGGATCGGCAGTCCTGCCCCATAGGACTCTTGGAGGATTGGTTGGGAAAGAATCACGTACTCAATCAGAATTTTTTGTTGAGAGTCTGTGTGCGCGAAGCAGAGGCGTGGGTCATGGCAGATACTGAAGCAGTGGCTAGGTTTCTGGGAATTCCGTGCGGCAGGTTGTCATCACAGCCAGAGGACTTGTCGGACCCGAAGCACGAGTTTCTTCGACTCGCAGCGCAGTCCACTCGGAACATCCGGAATGGACTTCTGCCCAAGGGGCGATCGAAGGCGTTGGTTGGGCCTGAATATAATCGGCATCTCGAATCGTTCATTCGCGAACACTGGAGCCCCGATGCTGCCGGGCTGCGCGCACCTTCCTTGCAAAGTGCCAGGCAAAGGATTTCCGAGCTCTCCCGGCGGTGTTGAATTTAAGAGCCTGTCTGAGTGCGCCTTTTCACGGCGCACTCAGACAGGCTCTAAGACCCGCTGATCTTCCAGAGCTTGCCGTCGCTGCGGATATAGAGGGCATTTCCCGAGATGGCCGGAGTGCCCAGGATGGTCTCGCCCAGATCCATTTCGCTGATGAGTTCGCCTTCCGGCTTGCTGGTGTCGACGACCTGAAGGAGCCCCTTCTCGTTGGTGGCGTAGACGTAGCGTCCGGCGGCGACGGGGGAGCTGGAGAACGGGCCTTTGAGGCGCAGTTGCCAGAGACGGCTGCCGTCCTGGATATCGCCGGCGGTGAGCACGCCAGCGTCGTTGAGGGTGTACAGGCGGTCGCCCACGACGATCGGGCTCGATGTGCCGGGACGGAGATTGCCTGCGCGCCAGAGCTGGGTGGGGGCCTCGCCGGCGACGCCGGGTTTCAGGGCGGTGATGCCGGAGGAAGGGACGTAGATCACGCCGCGGCTGGAGGCGGAGGACGGAACCGTCGAGGCGCCTTCGGCGTAGTTCCAGAGTTCCTTGCCGGTGGAGGGTTCGATGGCGAGCAGCCCTTTCGAGGACTGGAGGAGAATCGACGGATGTCCGTTGGCAGGATCGGTGAAGACGATCGGGGACGTCCAATTGGCGCGCTTGGGACGTTCCAGTTTCCAGCGATTGATGCCGGTGCCGGCGTCGATGCCGAGAGCGAGGGATTGGCTGTCGTTTTCGACCTGGGCGACGACGGTGCCGTCGGCGACCACCAGGGAAGACGACATGCCGAGCGAATTACTGACGTTGGGGTAGTCGAGGCCGAGGCCGCGGAGCCAAAGGAGGTTCCCCTCGAGATCCAGGGCGATGATATCGCTCGAAGAGTATAAGGCGAAGACGCGTTGGCCATCGGTGGCGGGGCTGTTGGCGGCGACGCTGGTCTTCTCGTGGCACATCGTGCGGCCGGTGGCGAAGAACTGGCGTTCCCAGAGTTTCACGCCGTCGCTGGCACGGAAGCAAAGGACATGGAGCCGTGTCTGCTTGGGACCGCTGGAGCAGGTGACGAAGACCCGGTCGCCGACGATGATGGGCGACGCGAGGCCTCGACCTGGGAGCGGGAGTTCCCAGGTGATGTGCTTCCTGGGTTCAAGCGCCGTGGGCAGGACAGCGTCAGGCACCGAGCCCGAGCCATCCGGACCGCGGAACTGGGTCCAGTCGGCGGAGGCTGTACCGGCGGCGAGCAGGGAGAGCAGGGCGAGGGCGAGGCGGTTCATGGGATGGAAGCAGGCGGTTTTTATAGGATGCCGGCGGCGTGGGCGGCAGCAGGAACGGAGCGAATGACGCGGCCGGAGGGGTCGGTGATACGGAGTTGGAACTCCCATTCGATGGTCCAGTCCTCCTTCTGTTCATTCTGAGTGAGCTTCACGAGGAGGGTGTTGCGTCCGGGGCGGAGTTGGATGGGCAACTTGTATTGATCGAGTTCGGCCCCGCGGTGGTACTCGTCGCGACCGAAGAGGAAGGCGCCGTTGTACCAGAGCTTCCAGCCATTCTTGCAGCCGATCCGGATCTCGGCGGCGCGGGGGGCGTCGCTGTGGAATTCGGTGAAAGCGTAACCGGCGACTTCCTTGAGTGGTGCGCAGGCTTTGTTGAAGTCGACCATGCCCATCGGGTGTGCGGACTCGAAGTCCTTCCAGCGGACCTTGGCTTCCTTGCCGTCGTATTCGGCGTCGAATTTCAGTTCGTTCTCGGGTGCGAAGACCTTTTCGAAGCCGGCGCCGCCGGTGTTGTCGAACGGGCCGATGACCTTCCAATTCACGAGGAGCCCGAGTTGTTGAACGAGGTCGACCGGGCGGCCGAGGTCTTTCAGGGGTTGGGTGAGAGCCTCGATTTGGTCGGCGTCGCGGGCGAAGACCAGGGCTTGCTGGTAGAGCACGGAGGCGGCGTCTCTGCGACCGTCGGACAAGGTTTTAGAGGCGCGATCGATGAGGCGCTGGACGGCTTCGCGGCGGAGTTCGGTGGAAGGGTCGTCGAGCAGGCCGGGGAGAAGGGTTTCGGCGGTGGCGGCATCGCCGCGCGCGATGAGATCGAAGGCGAGCCGACGAGCGCGAGGGTCGTTGGACGAGTTGAGCAGAAAATCAGCGAGAGCCGGGAGGGGCAGGGTGGCGCCGGCTTTGAGGGTGCGGTCGGTGATGGTGTCGGCGGCGGCGAAGATCCAGTTCCGGGCGAGGTCATTGGCGCCGTTCATTGCCGAAAGCAGGGCGGGAAGGTCGCTGGCGTTGGACTTGCTGAGGTCCGCCCAGGCGGCGGTGGCGGCTGGATTGCCATGGCCTTCCGGAGCGACGCTGCGGAGGGATTGCAGTGCGGCGGCGAGGTCGGCGGCCGGAGACGCGAGGGCGGAGGCGAAAAGGAGGGAGAGCACGGTCATGGAACGGTGCGACGCGTCGCCGCCTGGCGAGACGCCCGCCGCTAACGTCGGGAGGTCATTGGTGAGGGAGGTGGGCCTATTGTTCATACGCGGAATCGAGCTTTTTGATGCGATCGAAGACAGGGGATCCGGGGACGGTGCGGGCCTTGATTTGAAGAAAACGTTCACGAGCGGCTTTGTGGTCCTTCAGGTTGAGCAGGACAAGATAGTCGAGCTCGATCCAGGCGAGGCGGGGGTCTTGGACCTGTTTGCTCCAGGATTTGAGCCATTTGCCGAGTTCCTCGGCTCCTTGCTGTTGGGCTTGGACGAGGGAGGTTTCGAGGAACGGGGGAAGTCCCGGGAGACTATCGCCGGTCGGGGTACTGGTGATCTCAGCCGAAGGGTAGGACGAGTGACCGTTCTGTTGTTCGGCGGTGCGTCGGTAGAAGCCAACGAGTTCCATGAAGAGGTACACGCCGACGAGGGCAAAAAAGATGGCGATGAGAGCCTTCATTCAATCGGATTCGGGACGGTCGGGGACGCGTTCGATTCGGGCCCCCAACGTTCTAAGTTTCTCGTCCATGCGATCATAACCGCGGTCGAGATGGTAGACTCGTTTTACCGTGGTGGCACCCTCAGCCGTGAGACCGGCGAGCACGAGTGCGGCGGAGGCCCGGAGGTCGCTGGCCATGATCTGGGCGCCGCTGAGGGGGCGACCACCTTTCACGATGGCGCTGGGGCCTTCGATACTGATCTCGGCGCCGAGGCGGCAGAGCTCGGGCACGTGCATGAAGCGGGCCTCGAAGATGCGCTCCGTGATGACGGAAATGCCGGGGACGAGCAGCATCAGCACCATCATTTGGGCCTGAACGTCGGTGGGAAACCCGGCGTACGGTTGGGTGGTGATGTCGACGGGGCGAAGCCGGGCGCGTCCGTGGGAAACCACGAGGTCGGGGCCGCGTCGTTCGGCTTTGACGCCGGTTTCCCGAAGTTTGTCGAGCACCGCGCCGAGGTGGTCCGGGCGGGAGTTCTTGATCGTGATTTCGCCGCGGGTGACGGCGGCGGCGATGGCGAACGTGGCCGCTTCGATGCGATCGGGGATGACTTCGTGATGGGCGCCGTGGAGTTTTTTGACGCCGGTGATGGTGATGGCGGGTCCGCCGGCGCCCTGGATTTTGGCGCCCATGGAGATGAGGAAGTTGGCGACGTCGGTGACTTCGGGTTCGCAGGCGGCGCTTTCGATCAGGGTGGTGCCTTCGGCGAGGGTGGCGGCCATCATGATGTTGACCGTGCCGAGGACGGTGGGTCCGACGCGTCCTCCCAGGAAGACTTCGGTTCCGACGAGTCGTTTGGTGTCGCCGAGCACATAGCCTCCGCGCACCGTGAAGCGGGCGCCGAGAGCGCGAAGGCCCTTCAGATGAAGGTCGATGGGCCGGGCCCCGATGATGCATCCGCCGGGAAGGGAGACACGCGCGCGCCCCAGCCGGCCCATGAGGGGCCCAAGGATGCAGATGGAGGCGCGCATCTTGCGGATGAGATCGTACTTGCCGACTTCGTGGATCTTAAGGGCGCGGATGGTGACCGAGTCTCCCTCGAACGTGACCTCGGCACCGAGCGATTGGAGGATTTCGCCCATGAAGCGCACGTCGCTCAGATTGGGAATGCGCCGAAGGGTGCAGGGCTCGCTGGTGAGGAGGGCGGCGGCCATGAGCGGGAGCGTTGCGTTCTTGCTGCCGCTGATGCTGACATCGCCATGGAGGGGACGTCCGCCCTTGATCAGAAATGCGTCCATGTTGCGCGGGAGAGGGTGCTTGGGCTGGGATGAGCTCGCAGCCGAAATCGCTCAGGAATTCGCGAATGTGTTGGGTAATTGGGTGACCAGGAATCGGTTCCGGCCGGAATGGTCCGGATGGACCTCGGGCTGCATCCAACCGGCGGCGGTCAGGATTCCCGAGACGGCCTGGGACTGGCCGTCGCCGAACTCGAGCATCAACGCCCCGGCGGGTAGGATGTGAGTGCGCAGAGTGGTGGCGAGCCGGCGGTACAGGTCGAGTCCGTCGGGGCCGCCATCGAGGGCGAGCGCGGGGTCGTGGTCGCGGACTTCGGGTTCGAGGGTGGGGATTTCCGCGGTGGCAATGTAGGGGGGGTTCCCGACGATCAGGTGGAAGCGGGAATGGCCGGGTAGGGATTCGGCGCCGTCCGTGTGGAGGAACTCGATGCGATCGGCGACCGCATGGCGGGCGGCGTTGCGTCGAGCGACCTCCAGGCTTGCGGTGGAAACGTCAATGGCGGTGATGCATGCGGTCGGGTGATGGGAGGCAACGGCGATGGCGAGGCAGCCACTTCCGGTGCCCCAATCGAGAACCAGGGGAGAGTTGGTGGTGTGTTGGGACAGCCAGGTCCAGGCGTGTTCGGCCAGCAATTCGGTTTCCGGGCGGGGGATAAGAACGTCGGGGGAAACGTCGATCTCGAGGCCGCAGAACGAGGCGGAGCCTAGAATATGTTGGAGGGGGACGCGCTGGCCGCGGCGCTGGATGGCGAGGCGGACGGCGTCGAGAATCTCGGTCGGGAGAATTCGCTCAAACTGGAGGTAAATCTGAAGACGTGGGATTCGGAGGACGTGGGCGAGAATGAGTTCGACCTGGAGTCGCGGGGATTCGACGCCGCGGGATTCCAGGAATGAGGCACTGCGTTGGACCACCTCGATGAGGCGCACGTGGGGCAACTATCACTTGCTGGCCCTCCGCGGCAAACCTAACCTTCCTCCATGCGATTTCGCCACGCGGTGAGCGGGTTCCTCGTGGCCGGTATGCTGGCGGCTGCGACGGCGGCCCGACTGAATGCACAAACCCTGGATCCAGCGGTGGTGGGTGAGCGGATTCAACGACTGACCGCGGCGGTGGAGTCGTTGGAGCTTTCCCTCGCGAGCCAGAAACGTCAGATCGACGCCTTGGGCAACGAGGTGCACAAGATGCGGGACGAGATGTCCCGGCAAGGGGATTCCTTGCGGCAAAGCAACAGCCAACGCCCCTGGGCGGACGACATGAAACGCCTGGCGGATGCGATCAGCGAAGTGGATCGCAAGCGTGCTGCCGACGGCGAACAGGTGGTGCGGGTCCTGAATGACTTGAAGCGAGCCGTGGCGGCCTCCACGGAAATTCCGAAGCCGTCCAAGGCTGCCGCGGGTGGTCGAGCAGCCCCGGGGCGGGGTGGAAGTACGGAACCGGCCGCGGAAAAGGGAGGCGACAAACCCGCCGAGAAACCGCCTGAGAAGGCGTTGGAATACGTTTTGGAGCGGGGACAACGGCTGTCCGAAGTGGTCGGCAGTTTCAACGAGGAAGCCAAGAAACAGGGGTACAAGACGCTGACGGTTTCTCAGGTGATGAAGTTCAACGACATCAAAGACGACAAACGGATTCGCGAGGGGACCAAGATTCTCCTACCGGTGATTCCGGCCCGCTGAGGTCACTATGGTTCGCTGGCTGCGCCGCATTCATTTGCATCTGGGGGTTTTCTTTGCGCCCCTGCTGCTGTTCTTTGTTCTGACCGGTTGGTACCAGACGGTGACTCCGGATCGTCGGAAGGGGGTTGCGGATTCCGACGACTGGTTGAGCCGGATGAATCGGGTGCACGTCGAGCAATACTATCCGACCCGGACTGCGGAGGGCTACTCGACGCGACCCTTCACGGTATTGGTGGTGGCCATGTCGGTGGCATTGGCAGCCACCACGGTGCTCGGAGTGGTCCTAGCTTTTCAGGTTCTGAAGAAGCGGGGGTTAGTCTGGATTTCCTTGGCCCTGGGCTTTATTGTTCCGGCCATCTCCTTGTGGCTGGGACAGAAGCATTAGGCGAAGACTGGGGCTCGATCTGGAAGGTAACCCTCCTTTCCGGAATCGCTGGCGTCTTCTTTTTGCAGTTTTGGTTCACCCGCTATCGTTTGGGCCGTCACGAAGTCGAAGTCCTCTTGTTCGGAAGGGTTATTCGCAAAGTGATGCTTGGAAATATCGACGACGTGATCGTGGGCGCGAGGTTTCCGGCGGAATTCTGGGTGAATAAGGCGCTGTTCCAGGGACGTTTCCTCACGATTCGCCGCAAGCGCGGCCTGTTCCGGTACATGACCATAACCCCGCCGAATCCGGAGGAATTCCGATCCAACCTCTACTACGCGCTGGGGTGGAATCCCAAAGGGTGATCCGTAAGTGGTCCGGCCTTGGTGGATCTGGTCCGGAATTCGACATGGGGATCGACTGATGGCGGTCCGAAAGCGGAACCCTGGGATTTTTGGAAGAAGTCGTCCGGAATTCGAGGGATGAAGTGTCTGTTTTGGATCCGATCTAACCAGTTGCCGGAGATTCTGTTGCGCTTATTCCGATGCGGTTTAACGAACCCCGGGCCATGTCATCGGGACCTTCGTGGAGACTATGGCACGTCGGCTGCTAAGGGAATGGAGTATGAATCTCTATTTAGGAGCCCGATGAAACGACTGATTGCCCGACATCCCTGTTGGCCATGCGAACGGCGTGCCAAGCCAGCACCGCGTAGGGTGACCTCAACAATTTCGATGTCGCCAACGAAACCGGCCGCAAATGCTGCGGTTTTGTGATCGAATTGGATGACGTGTCGAATCTGGGCACGCTGGTGCGAGGTCCGATCGTCAACGTCTCGACCCCCAGCATTGTGTACGGTGCCTATCCGCCGGTGCCTCCGCCGGTGCTTCCTGGCGACCCTCCGGCCGCCCCGGACGTGCTTGAGATGATTATCCAGCCGCCCGAGGAAGAAGTGGAACGTCCTGCGGATCAGTTCGGGGTGCCGGTGTGGGTCAAGATGTCGGGTTCAGCTCGCTCGCGCTGTCCGACATCATCCTGAGCGACGCTGTCGGCGACGGGTTGATCCTGGATACCTACCGACCGAAGAGTCGGAAGAGACCCTGCGAGATTCGGGGGGAAGCCAGGTAGCGGTCCCAGCCTCCATCGAGTAGGAAGTCGTACTGAAGGACCAGCCCTACCATGTGTCCTCCCTGGTCATCGTCGCGGATGGCGTCGAAGCCGAAGCCGTAGAAGCCCGTAACGATCCAGTCCCGCCGTGGTGAACGCCAGCTGATGCCACCTCCAATCCCGGAATGGGCGCGGGAGGGGTCTTCGAGCCCCGGGAGGTAGTCGAGGCTGGCGGTGGCGCCGAAGAGAGCGAGGCGCCATGAGTTGTCACGACTCACGCCGAAGGAGTAGTTGCCACTCAGCAGGAGGAAATTTCGGGCCGTAAGTTCGTCGAGATAGTATCCCGGGATCATCAACGGGAACTCGCTCGCGAACGGGAGCATGCCCCCGAGCCGATAGGCGGAGAGACGATCCGAATCGATGCTTCCCCCGGAGGTGAGGGCAAATTCGACGTCGTGGCGCCGGTTCGGGGTGGAGTACCGGCCGAGGATTCGGCCCCAGTAAAGGTGGGAGAGGGGCTCGACTTGCCGATCCCCATCGTAGCCGTAGGGCCCGTTCTCCAAGCGCCAGCGGGCCTCGTACCAGGCCGAAACCTCCAGGGCGAAGGGGGATCGGAAGTCGGGTTCCTGCCCACCCCAGCGCAGACCGGTGCGAACGACCGGATCGGTGTGGTCCTGGGGGAGTTCAAAATCCGGATCCGTCCGGTCGTCGAGGACGTAGTAGTTCCCTTCGAGCGTGCCGGTGAGAATGCCGAAGAGCGGAATGCGATCTCCTGGATTGAAGACGTGGTAGGCGGCCGCACCCACGGTGTAACCATGCCCGGTGAAGCTCTCGTCCTGTTCCCACTCCCCCAGTCGCAGTTCGTTGTAGTTGCGGGCGAAACCGCCGCCGGCCGCCAGCAACCCCAGGTCGGTGTTGGGACCGAAGGCGTTCTTCCAGCCGAGTTGGGCATCGAACCAGACGGGCGCGACCGCGGCACGCAGGGTCCAGTCTTCGCGCAGGAAATTGGTCTGGTTGTGCAGGTAGAAGGCGTAGAGAGCGATCGGCGTTTTGCCTTCAGTCGGCTGGTTGTAGCCGAGATGGAGCAGACGACGTTCCGTCGGGTCGACCTGGGCTGAGGCCCGAGGGAGCAACGTCAGCGCAAGCAGGATGACCCAAAGGACCGACGCATGTGACCGTCTCACCGGCGGAGGGAGATGGGGACCTGAATCACCCGGCTGCACGAGCGCGAGGTTGGGGGGGGCTGTGCCTTGAGCGCAAGCATGCTGGGGCGCTGCTCAACCACCCCTGCCGTCACCTCGGGACGGGCGGGGGGATTGACGGGGCGCTCATCACCGCCGGCGACGAGGGAGAAATCGATGGCCAGAAGCGTGGCGTCGCCCGTGGTGTAGCCGGGAACCAGGCGATTGAGAATCGTGGGAAAGAGCCCCATTGCCCTAGTCGAATTGGCTACTTGGGCTGATCAGGGAGGTAGACGCGTGCGAGGTCGATCAGCAGACCTTCGAGCGCCTGATAATAGGCGTCCTCCTGGAACGAGGCTTTTCGGTCCCGGAGGGCCGCGATTTCCAGCTCCAATTGGTCGCGTCGGGCGCGCATCGCCGCGGGCAGTTCGTTTTCTGCGGTGCTCCGCACCAGGTGCATTTGGTGGGCGCGCATTCCATCCAGTGCGCCGCCGTCGCGGGGGCGTTTCGTGGCCCGAAGTCCCCGAAACCAATCGCCCGGCGTTCCCAGGCCGTCCCCGTTGTCGTCGATCAAGGCGTGCTCGGTGGCCAGTCGGCCTTCGGTCTTGTAAAACTCCGCGACCTGGAAGGTGGCGCTGAGAAAGGCTTCGAGCAGGGATGTCTGGCCATCCTGATCGAGGTCGGCGTCGGGGCTGGCGATGGATTCGGCCAGGCGACTACCGAAGCGGGTGAAGTTGACTTCGTTGCCGCTTCGGGTGGCGGTGATGACCACCCGGTTGGTAGCGGAAAGCGATTTCAGGAAAGGGGCGCTCGCCGACGCCGTGTTGACGATCGCCAGTCGACGACGAAACGGTTGGAGCCAAGCCACCAGGTTGGACGCGGAGAGATCCGGACCGCGCAGGTTGAACCTTGCCTCACGCCCGTCGAACGTTCCGTGCCCGACCAGAACGATCCAGGTGTCAGCTCCGTCCTTGGGGGTATTCTCGAGGATCTGACGGAGTCGGAGGATGTCGTCGATGGCGGGGGCTTCGTTCGTGGGCGACAGGCCGATGGTGGTGAGGTGGGCAGCGGCCGATTGGCAGGCTTTCTGCCATTGATCGGCTTGTTGAAGAAAATTGGTCCCGAACTCGGATTCACCGGCGGCGCCGACGACGAGAATAACGGTGGGGGCTTCGGACGAGGTGGAGGCGGGGCATAGAACGCTGGCGAGGACGAGGCCGACGCCGGTGATGAGCAGGGTGGCGAGCCGGTGAAGCCTTCTCGGGGAGGGGGGACGGTTCACGGGAGTCCTTTCACGCGGCGCAAGCCCCATTCAGCGATGAAGCAGGCGAGAGCGAAAGCGAAGAGGTAGGGCGTGTGCCAAGCGGGGTGGGACCAGGACTCCATGACGGGGGCGGTGTGGGTGGGAAGCTCTTGGACGAAAGCGCCCAGACCCTCGGCTGGGACGACACGGCCACCGGTTTTTCGGGCGATCTCTTCGAGGAGCGGGAGATTGGGAACGAGCGAGCGGAATTCCTCGGCGACGGGATCGCTGGACCAGCCGGTCTCGGCCCGGCCTTCTTCGGCGCCGAGAGCATTTTGAACCTTGGCATTGGCGCGGAAGCCACCCGGTGTGCGCGGGATGTAGGAGGCCTCGTACAGGCCTGGTTCGGTGAGAGCCGGTTCGGCGCGCAGGGTCAGCGTGTTGGTGGACGGCGCGGTGCCAAACGTAATCGGTTCCACTTCGATGGAAACGGCGGCGTTGTCGGCGGGTTGGAACTGGGCATCCCGGACCCGCACTTCGACGCGGATGGCGCCATTCGGGTCTTCCGGGATAGGTTCCGAGGCGATCTCGACCCGCTTGGGAATGTCAGAGACGAGCCAGCGCACCAACTGGCGCCACGTCTTTTCCATGTCGTTGCGCGCTTCGGGATTCTGCATGCCCCAGCGCCAGAAGTCGCCGATCAGCATGGCACCGGTGCGCCCACGTCCGAAGCGTTGGATGGCAAGGGCGGGGATGTCTTTGCCCTGGGGATCCTTGGCGGTGGCGATGATGGAGGCGCCGGGTTTGGGGTCACGAACGCGGTTGGCAACGAGGAAGGGCGGCATGGTTTCGATGCGACCGCGTTCCTCGGCCTCGGTGTCGCGGAGGCGGGCCCACGACTGCAGCCAGCCGTCCCGACTCAGTTCGAAGCGCAACGGGACGCTCTCGGTGGGGGCGACGGCGTTGTCGAGGTAGACGGGAAGGATGTCGCCGATAGGGGTGCGGTAGTAGCCGCCCTCGCGGAAGGATTCCATGCCGCCCAGCATGAGCAGCCCGCCGCCGCGTTCCGTGACGAAGCGTTGGAGAACGGCGGCCTGGTCGGGGGCAAAGAACGCGCATTCGAGGTCGTCAAGAATGACGGCGTGATAGGCGAACAATTCCTCGGCGGTGCGCGGGAAACCGTTGCGGAGTTCGAGTTCGTCGCGGGTGTCGAGCCGGACGAGAACCGGCTGATCGTAGCGCTCGACGTCTTCGGGGGATTGTTCGCCGAAACCGCGGAAGAGAGGGTTGCTGGTTTCGCCGGCGCGGCCTCGGAATTCGAACTTGGGTTCGCGACGGGCGACGCGGATGAGCCCGACGAGTTCGACCTCCTTGTCGGCCTGGATCGCGCGCTTGAGGAATTTGAACTCCCAGTTGGGTCGGCCGGAGACGTAAAGGATACGATACGGGCCCTGCTCGCGGTTGACGGCCACGATGCGGGCGTTGTTGGCGAGCGTGGCTTCGGAGGCGGTGGCGGCTTTGACGGCGTTGGTCAGGATGCCGGGATTCAAATCGGCACGGGTTCCGACCCGGAGTTGGTAGAAGGAGAGCCCGGCCTTCTCGGGTTTGAACTGGAAGCGGACCGGGGATGAGGCATCGCTGCGCCCGGTCTCGACCGGTTGCTCGCTGACGACCTGCCCTTCGCGGTTCAGAAGCTGGGCGCGCACGTCTTCGCCCGAAAATCCGGCCGATCCGATCTCCGCTTGAAGCGTGACGGGGGCATCCTCGAAGACGGAGGTCGTGACACCGACCTGGGAGATTGAAAGGTCACGGGTGTTGCCGGGTTTCCCGAGGACAACGGGATAGACGGGCGGTACCCCGGCGAGGTCCGGACTGGTTCCGGCGATGTCGGTGGCGTTGCCGTCGGTGAACACAAGGACACCGGCGAGGGGTCGTCCCTGGAAACGTTCCTTGAGGGTCTTGAGGGAGGTGGCAAGGGCGGTGCCGCGCCCTTCGAAGTTGAGGTCGCCGAAATCGCGGCTGGATTGAAGCCGGGCATCGAAAGCGTAGCGACGAACTTCGAAATCCTCGCCGAGATCGGCCTGCCAGGGAGAGGAGGCAGGTGAGACAAGCGTGCGCAGGGCATCGCCGCGGGATTGCGGGTCACCGGAGTCGTGGATCTGAAGGCTTTGGCTATTGTCGGCGAGGACGGCAAACAGATTGGCGCCCGGCCGAACGCGTTGTCCGGACCAGAGGGGTTCGAGCAGGCAGGCGGCGAGGGCGGCGATTCCCAGGAATTTCAGGAGCGGTCCCAGCGAGCGGGCGGCGGACGGCGGTGCCGAGAAGTAGCCCCAGGCGAGCAGGATTGTCGCGACGGCGAGGACCCCGGCCACGGGCCAGAGCCAGCTCCACGAGGAAATGGTGAGTGCGGCGGTCAGCTCCATTTAGCGATCCTTGCCGAGTTCTTCGTAGTAGCGGCGCACGAGTTCCGAAAAACGTGTGGGAACGGGATCGCGATCGATCGGAACGATGCCCTCCCCGGAGCCGCGACGGGCGAGTTCCTCCTGAATCCGGGATCGGACTTCGACCAGGGGACCGACCACTTCCGTGCGGACGACGGCCCAGTCGGGTTTTTTGAGGTCCTGCCTCAGGTCCTGGCGGACGAGGCGGGCACGTTCGCGGGCTGTGGCGACATCGCTGCGGAGTTCAGGAAGATCAATCATCTCCTCGACCTCGCGCAGGCGATCCGACCAGGGAGCGAAGGATTCGCCCGAGATGGGGCCGGAGCCGCCGCCGGTATCGGCGTTGCCCGAGAGCAGGCGGTTGAAGTCGAAGCCGGCACGGCGGTTGTTGCCGCGTGTGCCGCCGTTGCCGCCACCGGTACCGGACTGTTCGCCACCCTCACGGCCGCCGCGTTGCGCACCGGGTTGCTGGCCTTGGCCCTGGCCTGAGGTTTGAGCTTGGGCTTGGGACGGCGACGGACCTTGTCCCTGACCTTGTCCCTGACCTTGACCGGGGGCCTGGCCTTGGCTCTGTGCTTGGCCCTGGCCCTGGCCCTGACCGGGTTGGTCCTGACCTGACTGACCTTGCTGGCCCTGGCCCTGGGCGGATTCCTGTCCTTGACCGGGGGATGGCGAGGGATTCTGGCCGGCGCCGGTTTCCTGTGGATTGGAGGGTGATCCGGCGGCGCCGCTGGCGGCGAGGTTGGTGCCGGCGGCGCTGGCGATCTCCCGCTCGACCTGGTCGACGAGCGACTGGAGTTCGGATTGGGCGAGGCGAAGCGCTTCGGTGTCGTCGCCGAGCACATTCTCCGCGGCGCGCTCGACGCCTTTGCGAAGACGCTCGATGGAGGTGCGGGCGCGGTTGCCGGCCTGTCCGGCCTGGGCTTCGTAGCCTTGGCGGAGCATCTCGGCGGTGAGTTCGAGGGATTTGGCGCGTTCCTGTTCGGACGTGGAAAGCTGCTGCATGCGTTCGTAGAGCCTGGGCGTCATGAGGCCGCGGCGGACGAGGTCGGTTTGCAGTTCCGGGGCGGCCTGGGCCTCGTTTTGGGCGAGGTCGCGGAGGGTGTCATAGAGTTGCCGGGACACCAGGGGCTCGGAACTTTCGGCGGCCTGGGAAAGTTGAGTGGCGCGGTTGACGAGGTTGGTGAACCGATTTTTCTGATCGGCGACGCGCTCGGCGAGGTCCTCGTTGGCGGTGGGGGTGGAGAGGGAAGGGCGGGCGGGCTGAGCGGGAGCAGTGATTTCGCGTTGGAGTGCTTCCTGTTGCCGGGCGAGTTCGCGGGCTTGAGCGCGCATGTCGCGGAGATCCTCGGCGAACTCGCCGGCGGACTCGCGTCGGAGCTGGTCGCGGGTTTGTTCAAGTTGCTGTTCGGCGCGGGAGCCGGCGGCGAGGGCTTGAGAGACGGAGCCCTGGCCGGTGGCCTCGGAGGACCTCTGCATGTCCTGGCGGGCCTGGTCGAGTTGCCGCTGTTGTTCGCCGGTGCGCGACTGGTTCTCCGGGCGTTGCATGCGCTGCTGGAGTTCGTCCATGTCCGCGAGCATGCGTTGCTGTTCCTCCTGCAGGCGTTTCAGTCGCCGGCGGATCTCCTCGCGATCGGCCTCGGTATTGGCCTCCTGGAGGGCGGTTTGGAGTTCCTTGAGTTGTTCGTTGACGTCTTCCTGGCGGCGGGCGAGTTCCTGGAGCCGGTTGACGATCTGAAGCTGTTCACGGCGTTCGGGGTTTTGGTTGGCGGATTGGGCGTCGCGCTGGGTTTCGTAACGGTTCTCGGCTTCGGCGAGTTCGAGTTCGTCGAGCTGGCGTTGATTGCGCGCCTGGCCGGCCTGGCCTTGTCCGCTTTGGCGTCCGCGAGCGACGTTGGTTTCGCGGGCCTGGAGTTTCAGCAAGGCTTGGTAGGCGGCTTGTTCGGCGGAAAGCGCTCCTGCGAGCGCGGCGGTGGCAGTTTCCGCCTCCGAGAGGCGGGCAAGAGCCCCGTCCATCTCCTTCAGCACATTGTCCCACAGCACCTCGGCGCGGGGATCCTCGGTCTCATCGCGCTGAGACTGGGCGCGGGCGCGGGCTTGGGCCTGGGAGTCGCGAACGACGGAGGCGTCCTTGGCATAGGCCGGAACTGCATTGGTGTAAGTGCGACGGAGTTTCCAGGTGGCATTGACGATTTGCTTCTGGAGTTCGGCGAGCTGGGTGGTGGGGCTGCCTTGGCCGCCCTGTTCCCCTTCCTGCTGCTGTTGGCCGCTGGAATTGGAGGCTTCCCGAAAGACCTCTTCAAAGGGGCGGATCTCACCGAAGAACAGATCGCCGGAGGTACGTCGGATCTGGCCGTCGGGTCCGATGTCATCGGCCCAGACAAACCACGAGACAAGATCGTCGGGTTGTAGGCCGAAGTCTTCGAGCCTGAGCAGGCTTTGGAAGGGGCGCTTTTCGCCAGCGGGGGCGTTGGTGCCGAGTTCGACGAAGCGGGTGTCCTGTCCGACCAGGTTGAAGCCGAGCCCGTACGAGGGCATGCCGAAGTCATCCCACGCGGTTCCGGTGAAGGACAGTTCCTCAAGGGCGGAGGGGCGTTGATCGCCGCGCGGGGTGGCGAGTTTGAGTTCGGGGGTGCGATTGGGAACGACGTCAAACGTGAACTGGGTTGGGACCTTGTTGGTGCGGCCTTCGTCGTCGACAAGGAGGAGGTCGTAGGCGGCCTTGGTCAGGAGCGGGTGGGCGAGAAGTTGGGCGGTGGCGCCGTGGGTGGCGAGGGTCAGTGGGAGATCGGTTGCGCCCGCTTCACGGGCGACGAATTTTGCCGAGGCGACAGGCTTGTTGAACTGGAGCGCCAGGTCGAGGCGGGTGCCTTCGACGGCGGTGATGCGGCGGGTGTCCTCGATGCGTTTGGGGGGGAGGGCGGTGTATTCCGGGTAGTTAAGGTCGGCGTCGGCACGCTCGAGGCGGGGGAACTCGAACACATTCACGCGGTACGCGCGCGAGAGTTTGCCGTCGTATTCGATGCGGTAGGAGGTGCTGTTGGTAATTCCGGGGAACGAACCGCCGTAGACCGGGTCGGAGAGCGAACGGGTGAGAGGGTATCGGCGTTCGGTGGTCGGGGTGTTGCCGATGATGAGGGTGGCGCTGGGGGGAGCGGAGCCGAAGCGGGCAAGAACCACGAGGTCAGTGCCGCGTTCGAGGTCCGTATCGCCCGGAGTAACGCTCAGGCCGGTGAGACTGGCCAAAAACCCGCTTCCAGTGGCGCTGAGGGGGGAGCGGAGCTGGATCAGGACGAAGATGAAGAGGGCGAGGGCGGCGAGGTGGCCGAGTTGGGCGAGGCCAATGTGGAAGCCTGGGACGGCAGCACGCCAGTCCTGTCGATGACTGTGGGCGACGGCTTCACGGAGGATGCGATCCTGGAAATACGTGAGCCGCCCGCCTTTGGGGGGCTGTTGCTCAACGGCCGTCAGCAAGAGACCCTTCAGGTCTGGATGCGCCTGTTCGACGGCTTCGGCGAGGATACCGATGGCGGGTGGCCGGGAGAGATGCCGGATCGTGACGATGAGGGCGGCGATGGCAGCGGCGATGGCGACCACGGGTAGAGCGAGGGGCGGCGAGGCGCCGGATGCTTCCCGCACCAGCAGCAGGGCGCCCCCGACGATGGCGGCGACAGCCCAGATCACCGAGAGACGCCGCCATAGTCCAAGGCGTTGGCGGCGTCGGGAAACCGGTTGGAGACGGGAGGCGAGGAGGACATGATTCATGCGGCGATTTCTCCTGCCGGAGTCCGTTTGCGAAGGGACCAGCCGGCGACGGCGGTTTCGGTGAGGAGCACAACGAGGGTAGCGATGAGGAACCAGCGCCAGAGTTTCTGGCGGCCTTCAGCCTCGGCGGCGGCCAATTGGGCGGCACGAACGGGGGAAAGGGCTGGTTTGGCGGTGGGATCGGCGACAGGAGCTCCGACGCGTTCGAGGTCGTCTGGATTCCGGGGTGCCGTGAGGGACTCGGACGGGTCGAGATTGACGGCGATCTTGCGGGTGGTGTTGCCCGCGGTGAATTCGTAAATGCCCGGCGCCCTGGCTTCGGTGAAACGGGTGGTGCCGTCCGGCAGGGGGACGGGTTCGGCGCCGGGGGGGCGGACGGCTACGGAGGCGCCCGGGTTTTCGGGAAGCAGGATGGGAGCATCGACGAGTTGGACGGCCGTCATGGGGCGTAGGGAGGCACCGCCCGATTCGATCATGGAGAATAACAGGGGAACGAACTTGGTGGAGAGCGCGAACTGGCTGTCCTCGGGATGCCAGCCGCTGGTCAAGACGATGATGCGCCCCTTTTGCAGCGGGACTTCGAGCCATGCCGGATCGCCGGTGTCGAAGGATGCGACCTTTCGGGCATTCGGGATCGCCTGGGGGTCGATCCGTCGGTACTTCCAAAAATGAATGCGGGTGAAGTCGCTGAATCGCGGGTCGGCGAAGGCCGTCAGCAACGGGTGGCGGAAATCCAGGTCGCCGAGCATGACGTAGGTGGCAGGCTTTTTTTCCTCGGCGACGATTGTCGGGAGCCCTAGCAATCGGGCGAGTGTGGCGAAGTCCTCGGCACGTCGCGGGGCGAAGAGGAGGGTTTTGCCGGATTGGACCGCGCTTCGGACGGCGTCGGCGGCCGGGGCGTCGAGCGTTCCGATGGCGACGATCAGGGCAGCGGAGTCGAGCACTCCGGGAGCTGCGGGAGCGGCGGGAGAGGCGACGGTCAGGTGAACTGCGAGGCCGGGGGTGGAGGGAAGGGCGCGGCGCAGGAAGAAAAGCGGTTGTTTGGTATCCTCCTGGGTGTCTTCGCCGACGAAGACGATCGGCAATTGGACGGGTTCTGGAGGAAAGACATAGACGATGTTGTCGAACGGTTCGCTGTCACCCTGGAGCATGATGCGGTCAGGGGCGGCGTTGGTGGGGGCGGGCAGGGAGACCGTTCGGGACTGGCCGGGGGGAACGTAAATTTCCTGAGGTGTTCCCACCGGGACATCGGAGCCGGAGCGGGCCCAGGCGACGGTGAACTGTTCCTGGCGAGAATCGGCGGCGTTGGTGACGCGGACCCGGACCACGGTGCTGGTGGAGGCGACGGTGCCGTGGGGGTCGTTGATGATTTGGAGACCGGCATTGCCGGGAACCGCAGGCCTAGCGATTTCGACCCGGAGAGCGATGTCCTTGGGCCAATCGTAACCTTGAACGCGATCGAGGCGGCCGCCTTCCTGGAGATCGGTGATCAGCACGATTTCCTTGCGGCCTGTAAACGCGGTGTCGCCCTGGTCCTGGAGCGATTCTGCGGCGGCGATGAGGGCATCGCCGAGGTGAGTGGCGGACCAGCCAGGTTGGCTGTCGTCGAGGCGGGCGATGGCGAGGGCGGAACGTTCCCCGGCGGGGGTGCGGGCCCATTCGTCGAAGGAGAACCGGGGGATGGTGGAGCGGTCGAAGGTGAAAACTGCGAATTCGTCGGCGGGCTGGGCTTGGCGGAGGAGGGCGGCGGCCTTGGCGCGGGCGTCCTCCCAGACGCCGGGGCGTCGCATGCTGGCGGAGGTGTCGACTAGGACCGTGATGCGGCGGTTGGGGTTGAGGGGGGTGTCGGTGGTGGTGTCGCGGCGCAGGAAGGGTCGGGCGAAGCCGGCCGCGAGCAGGGCGAGTGCGGCGCAGCGGAGGAGGAGGAGAAAAAGGTTTTCCAGCCGGCTGCGCTGGCTCATGCGCGGCGGGGAGGCCCTCAGGAAACGGAGCGAACTGAAGGGGAGTCGGTCGCGGGTGGTGCGCCGGATGAGATGAAAGAAGATGGGCAGCGCAATGGCTGCGGCGCCGGCGAGGAACAGAGGCGCGAGGAAGTTCATGCGCTGACGAATCCTCCGGAAGCGGTCCGGTGTCGGACCTGACGGCCTTGCCGGGCGCGTTCCTGGAGAAACGCGAGCAGAGCGTAATCAAGCGGTTCGCTCGAGAGCAGTCGGTGCACGGCGACGCCGTGGGTCTGGCAGCGGCGGCGGAGTTCCTCGTTGTGCGCTTCGAAGCGGGGAACGTAGTCGCGCCGGGCGACCGCCGGATCGATGAACAGGGTTTGTCCGGTTTCGAGGTCTTCGAACACCGATTCGCGTTCGAATCCGAAGTCGACTTCAGCGGGGTCGAGGACCTGGAAGACGACCACTTCATGGCCGCCGGCAACCAGGGCGGCGAGGCTGCGATCGAGGGCGTCGATGGGGGCGAGGAAGTCCGAGATGAGCACCATGAGCCCTCGTTTGTGAACGATTTCGGCGAGGTGCCGCAGGGGCGAGATGAGATCGGTGGTCTTGCCGCTGGCGGGCCGTTCGAGCGCGAGCAAGAGTTGGCGAAGATGGCTGGCGCGATGCCGGGCGGGGAGGTAGTCGCGGACGCGGTCGTCGAAGGCTAGCAATCCGATGGCATCGCCTTGGCGATGCAGGAAATAGGCGAGGGTAGCGGCGAGGGTGGTGGCGTATTCGGCTTTGGAATGGCCGATGGAGCGAAAGGTCATCGACCGGCTCTGATCGACGATGAGGTGGCAGCGGAGGTTCGTCTCGTCCTCGAATTTCTTGATGTAATAGCGGTCGCTGCGGCCGTAGACCCGCCAGTCCAGGTAACGCGGGTCATCGCCGGGGACGTATTGGCGGTACTCGGTGAACTCGACGGAGAAACCGTGGTAGGGACTGCGATGGAGACCGGACCAGAAGCCTTCGACGACGACGCGGGCGCGGAGTTCGAGGCTCCGCAGGCTCATGATGGCCTTGGAATCGACGAACGATCGGTTGCCGTTGCTGGCGGCGATGGGCGGTACCTGGCTCATGCGGGCACAGGAGCTTTCACGGTCTCGAGAATGCGGGTGACGACATTTTCAATGCGGACGCCTTCGGCTTCGGCGCGGTAGTTGAGAAGGATGCGGTGCCGGAGCGTGGGGAGGGCGAGGATGCGGATATCCTCGACGGTCACGTGGGCGCGGCCGGCGAGTAGGGCGCGGGCTTTGGCGCCGAGAATCAGGAATTGGGCGGCACGGGTGCCGGCGCCCCAGCTGACCCAATCCTGGACAAACGACGGGGAAGCCGGCTGACGTGGGCGTGAGATGGCGGCGAGTTGGACGGCGTACCGGATAAGTTCCTCGGCGACCGGGACGCTGCGAACCAGTTGATGGAATCGGAGCACATCGTCGCCGTTGAAAAGCGAACTGATGGATTGGGGCGGGCCGCCCGTGGTCCGGCGGACGACCTGCACTTCGTCGGCTTCCGGCAGGTAATCCATCATGACGTTGAACATGAACCGGTCGAGTTGGGCTTCGGGTAGGGGATAGGTGCCCTCCATTTCGATCGGGTTCTGCGTGGCGAGGACAAAGAAGGGCGGCGCCAGAACGTGCCGGACCCCGGCGGCGGTGACCTGGTGTTCCTGCATGGACTCGAGTAGGGCGGCCTGGGTCTTCGGCGGTGTCCGGTTGATTTCGTCGGCGAGAATGATGTTGGCGAAGATGGGGCCGGGAACAAACACCATGCGGCGCTCGGAACCGCTGTCCTGAAGGATCTCAGTGCCAGTGATGTCGGCGGGCATGAGGTCCGGGGTGAACTGGATGCGCTGGAAGCGGAGGTCGAAGACCTGGGCGATCGACTTGACGAGCAGCGTCTTGGCCAGACCTGGGGCACCGGTGATGAGGCAATGGCCGCCTGCGACGAGGGCGATGAGAATCTGTTCGATGACGTCGCGTTGACCGACGATGGCCTTGCCGAGTTCCGCCTCGATCTGGACCCGGCCTTTGACGAGACGTTCCACGGTCTTCCGTTCCGTATCGACGGGATTCTCGGCCTTGGGAGGTGGCGGCGGAGCGGTTGCGGGAGTCGTGGGCACCGGACGGGAGGTTGGGAGGATCGGGGGCGGAACCGGGGTCAGGGCGGAATCCGGCAGGGGGATGGGCGTGGGGGTGAGAGCCGGCATGGCCGGGGGCGACGACGCCGATGGGTCCAGAGGGGGAGGGTTGGAGAAGCTCATCAGTGGGTCATGACGTAGAAGATGATGTTGATGCCGAGGGGGTAAGAGATCTTCTCGGAGAAATTGTGGAAATAGTAGTCATTCTCGCCCTCACGTTCCCAGCCGTCGCCGTTGTCGGTGTTGTGGGTGGCGAGGACCACGATGCGGCCGTTGTCGTCGACGATGGCCCGGTGGTGGACTTCTTCGGCGTCCTCGCGTTCCGCGGTGACGCCATGGAACTGGCTGTCGATGCCAAGGCGCATGTTGGGGACCTGACCTTTGGCGCGGATGACGAACGGGCGCTTGTAGAGGTCGTGGTCGAGGCTGAGTTCCTGGAAGGGGCGACCGGGCAGAACCTTGCCCATGACCTGTTCAACGTTGTTCCATTCACGCTCGCCCCAGAAGTCATCGAACATGAGAAAGCCGCCGTTGAGCAGGTATTGACGGAGCAAGCCAGTTTCGTGGTCGTCGAGGCTCAGCGCGCCGGGTTCGACGATGTAGAGGAACGGGTAGTTCGGCAGCTCGGGATCGGTGAGTTGAAGCAGGCGTCCGTTGGGATCGACCCGCATGGACGTCATTTGTTGGAGCCGGTAGGAGAGGTTGAGATCGCTATCCGGGACGTCGGTGGTCCAGCCGCCGCGGCCGTACTTGCCGTTATGCTCGTAGCGGACGCGGGTGAAGGTGAAGACGTCGTGGTCGAAGCCGTTCACGTTGGTCCAGGTGGGGGTGCCGGTGCTGTGCGACTCGATTTCGCGCGCCGTGCGAGCGCCTTCGTGGACAGTGCTTTCACCCCAACCCCCCCGCCAACGGCGTTGGGCGAAGACGGCGATGGTGGTGAAGAGGAGGAGGACGGTGAGGAGCATCCTGGGAGCACAGACCCCCACCCGCGTTCGTGGGGCTTCGGTAGGCCATACCCCTGTTTTCTCCTGGGAAACGGGAGAGGGAGAATTCGCTCCGTCGCATTCGGAGGTCGGACCGGGGGGATGACCGGGAGCGATTGGCATGGGCGAAGCCGTGGTCCCTATTCAAATCCCGCGGGGTTGGGGGGCTTGGGTTTCGCGGGTGCATCGCCCATTTGGAGGAGCAACTGGAGTGCGGCGCGGTGGCGCGGGGCGTCTTCGAGCGCCTGGAGAACATGGCGGCGCGCACCGGGATCGCCGGACGCGTACAGCAATCGAGCGAGTGGGTAGTGGATCTCGGGTGGATTGGGCGGGTCCAGTCGGAGCAAGGTCTGGTAACTGGCGATGGCGGTGGGGAGGTCCTGGGCCGCTTCACTGGCCTCGGCGAGCCGGCGATAGGGGGCGGCGACCAAGGGATTCACGGACAGGTAACGTTCGGCGTTGCGCCGGACCTCGGGCCAATCGGCTGCGGCGGTGGCGATTTCCATGAGGCGGAGATAGGCCTCGAGGGCCTCGGCGTCGATCGTGGCCCAGCGGGACAGTATGTCGCGTTCCTCGGCAGCCTCGCCGAGTTCGCGATGGGCCCGGGCGAGCAAGGCGTAGGCGCTGGCGGGACCGATGTCGGTCGGGTGAAGCGTGACCAACTGCTGAAGCGGCGTTTTGGCGTCGGCCCAGTTCTTGGCTTCGACGTGGCGACTGGCGGACTGGAGCAAGAGCCAGTAGTTCGTCTTGCCCGGGGTGTTGGATGAGGCGGTCACGCGCCGGGCGAGCTCGCCGAGGGCCGCCGGCACGCCTTCGAGAACCGGTTTTTCCCAGTCGAGTCCGGGGCCGAGGGATTCCGCCTTGGTTTTGGCGAAGGTGGCGAATTCCTTCTCCAGCGCATCCATCGCCGTGGTGTGGCGGGCGAGCGCGTCGTTGATGAAGGTGCCGGTCTTGAGGTCGGCGAGAATCTTGCGGATGGCATCGATGCCATGGCGTTGGATGAGGAACTCGATCACCAACGACGACTGGTAGTAAGCGAATTGAAGGTGCTGGGGCGTCTTGGGGATGAGAAATGCGGCGCTGAGTCGGGAGACCGGTGTCAATTCGCCGTCGAGGATCATCTCGCGGTATTTGGGGATGAGCTGTTCGCCCCAGGCGGGGTCGGCTTCGCGTTCCTCGTAGACGGAAATGCCTTCGCTGAGCCAGCGCGGCATTTTGTTGGCCGTGAGCTGGAGGGTCACGACGTGGCAGTACTCGTGCCAGAGCACCGCCTCCCAGTTGACCGGGTTGCCGCGACTCGAGGCGGGGCTGTTGGCGGTGATGACCTTGCCGAAACAGACGCCCAGGTAGCCGGGGTTGTCCGGCATGCCGAACGTGCGAACCCCAAAATCCTTCTGCTCAGGGAAGATCTCAACCGTGGTGGGGGTGGTGAGTTCGAGACCGTATTTGGGAACAAGCGTGGTGCGGGCTCGGTCGAGCAGATGCAGCACCCGGCCGCCGTAAATGGCCGCCTCGTTGGTGCTCATGCGGACGATGAAATGCTCGTTGGTCAGGGTGATGAAGGACGCCATGGTGTCCTTTAAGGTGACCAGGTTGTAGGCGGCGATGTCGTAGGCATCGGCTTCATGGACTTCCTGGGCAAGCGACCAGCCTTCGTCGTTTTCGCCGAGACGAAGCAGATCGGTGGCAAGTTGGGCCTTGGCTGGGATGAAGCCAGGATCGAACCGAAGGGCTTCCCGCTGGAGTTCGGCGCCTTCCGTGAATCGATACTTCTGGGACAACTTCCGGCCGATGAGGTGGGGGACGTTGGGATTGTTGGTCCAGTAGCGTCGAGCGGCGGTCCGCGCCTCCTGTTCGGCCGGGGGGTCGTTCTGAAGATGGGCAATGACGGCCGAGTAGGACCAGGCTTCGGAATTCCAGGGGTTGGTCTTTCGGATCTCCCTCAAGACCTCGATGGCGCCCGGGTAATCCTCGGAATCGATCCGGTGGTCGGCCAGGAGCAGTAAGGTGGGTGCATGGCGAGGGTTTTCGGTGAGGGCCGCCTGGAGCATTTTGGCGGCTTCCTCGCGATCGCTGCCTGCGAAGGCGCGGGCGCGGCCTTGAAGCAGGTCCGCGTTCTTGGCGTGATGCTTGAGGCCTTCGTCGAAGTGCTTTGCCGCGAGGGCAAAATCGTTCTTCTCCAGGGCGAGTTCGCCGGAGGCCAGGTAAAGATCGAGCAAATTGGGCGAGGCCCGCTTGGCGGTGGCAAAAACCTTGTCGAGCACCTCCTTGGGGTCCGCGCCCAGGGTCAGCATGGCACGGCCGAAGGGGATCAGATTCTCGGCGTCGCGGAAGGACCAAGGTCGCTGGGAGACGAGTTTGGGGATTTCCTCGACCATTTCGGCGGCGCGATCGGGTCGGCCATTGGCGCGGAAGACGTCGCGGGCAAGCCAGTAGAGGGGGAGGCTGCGGGTGGAACGGGCGAGGGCGTTGGTAAGGACGGATTGTGCGTCAGGATAGAGCCCTTGGGCCATGAGGGCCTGGATCAACACGATGTGCCAGTCGTCACCGCGCGGGCGTTCGTCGAGGGCTTCACGGATGCTCCCAGCAGCGGCCGCGTAGTCGCCCTTGGCGAGTCGCGTGCGGGCGGTGGCGAGCTCGGCACCCGAGGCGTGGGGCTGGAAGACGCACAGGAGACTAAGGATGGCGATCAGGGCACCTGCGGATGATGCAAGTGCGACGCGGAACCGCCGGGTTTGGGCGGGCCGCCGGGGCGTCCGGGCGAGCGGTGCTTCCATCTGCGTGCTTACTGTTGGATGCAGTTGGGTGCGGCCACAAGGGCGGCTTTGGAGATTCCAGACGCGGATGGAGGCTGTCGAGGTTGCAGTGAAGTTGGGATTGCTGCGAATCGAGGGTGGGCGAAGCAACGCACGGAGACTGGGGCCCGCAGTTGATCACGACCTTGAATTCAATTCCCAACGCGGCGGGCTTCAGTGAGTCTTCCAAGCCGTGCCGGCCTCTTAGGTTCCAGCTGGTTTTCACGGCGGCTCGCCCACAAGCCGCAGATAGGGTCCCAGCACTCCTTCAGTTCACTTTGTCGGGCGAGTGAAGGAGCCTCGGCGCCACCCATCTCATGACCATCACCGCTAGCCAGATTGCGAAACAGCTCGACGGAGAAATCTTTGGCGACGGATCAGTCCTTCTCACCGGATTGGCTCCCGCCGATCAGGCGGGGCCCGGGGATCTGACTTTTGCCGACAACGAAGCCTATTTCGCCGCCGCGGAAAAAAGCGGTGCGTCTGCAATTCTCGTGGCAGGGCCGTTTGCCTCGACGACCAAGGTCATCATCCGCGTCGCCAACACCCGGGTCGCGGTGGCGGTGGCGTTGCCTACCTTCTTCCCTCCGGACGAGCACGCCTCAGGCATTCATCCCGACGCCACGATCCATGCCACGGCCCGAGTTCATCCCTCAGCACACCTGGGGCCGGGCTGCGTTGTCGGTGCACGAGTGGAGCTCGGGACCCGCGTCGTCCTGATGGGGGGGAATCAGGTGGGCCACGACACACGGATCGGGGACGACACCTGCCTGTATCCCAACGTCGTCGTCTATCCGCGCTCGCAGATCGGACAGCGCGTCATCATTCACGCCGGTGCTGTCATTGGTTCGGACGGATACGGCTATGTGCTGGACCAAGGCCGCCATAGGAAGGTGCTGCAAGTCGGTCAGGTGATCCTCCACGACGATGTCGAGATCGGAGCGAATGCCGCCATCGACCGCGGAGCCCTTGGTGCGACTGTGATCGGCGAAGGCACCAAGATCGACAACCTCGTCCACGTGGCGCACAACGTCGTGCTCGGACGACATTGCCTGGTGATGGGGCAGGTTGGTTTCGCGGGAGGCACGCGGGTCGGAGATTACAGTGTGGTCGCCTCCCAGTCCGGCATCGCGGGACACCTGACCATCGGCCGCCAGGCGGTCATCGGAGCCAAATCCGGGGTCATGCGGGACATCCCGGATGGCGGGAGGGTGCTTGGAATCCCGGCGGCTCCGGATCGGCAGGCCAAGCGTCAGATGATCGCCGTGCAACAACTGCCCGAACTGATTCATCGACTGCGGGCCCTGGAGAGCGAAGTCGAACGACTCAAGGCGCTCGTGCCGAAATGATTCCGCAGGAATCGGACGCCCAATCAGTCCCGGGTTGCGGAGCGCAGAAAGGCACGGGTGCTGAAGGGCAATGACTTTTGGGCCCGCGTCCGGGCCACGGAGGCACTTGGAAAGATTGGACCTGGGGCGGAGGACGCCGTTCCGGAATTGCTCGAGCGAATCGCGGACACTTCGGGGATGGGATACTCGAAGTCAGTCGGTTCAGCGTTGGCTCGCATCGGAGAGCCTGCCGTACCGGGGTTGGTGCATCGTTCCGAAAACAACGCGGGTGAGCCGGGGATCCTGGCCGCCTTGGCGTTGTCGGTGGTCGACCCGGGCAACACCCGGGCAACACCCGGGCACTTGCCCGGACGGTGGAGACGTTGCGTGACGAACGGGATGTAGTCCGGGAGTTGGCGGTTTTGGCACTGAGGCTGAGGCGCCCGCTTCCGGCGGAGAGCGTGGCCGCCCTCCTGGGTGTGTTGAACAGACCTTTCGAGTCGGGTGGCGTTCGACGCGAAGTCTTGGCGACGCTGGGTGTCCTGATTCCGCAATCGCCTGACGCGCTTCGGGCGCTGATTCGTGCCACACAGGATGAGGACGAGTGGGTGGCTCTGGCGGCGGTTCGTGCCTTGGGTGAAGCGGAACCGACGACCCGGTCGACGCGACGAAATTGGACCGCCAGGGTCTGACGATGGACCGAGGGGTGAACTACGAGTCTCGCTGGAGGTTTTTGGGGCTTCCGCTCGTGGCGTTCGCCTGTGGTGGTTTGGATGCGGGTTCGCACCGGAGTCGGACCGCGCGGGCGTGGATTGCGGGAGGGGATTTGGCGATCAGTCCTCTGTTGGCGTTTGGCGGTGTGGCGATTGCTCCGATTCGCGCTGCCGAGGCGAACACCGTCGCGGCGAAGGCGTGGTTTGGGTCTCAGTGGTTCATCGAGCCGGTGGGCTTCATCTTCCAGCACGTCTTCTGGGTGATTCTGCTGAGTGCGGTGATCCCGCTCGGGCTGGTCGTCTGGCGGGCTTGGAAACGGCGACGGCTGGCGAGTGAGTGTGTGGCCGAGCCCCTTCACCGATGTGGCTGGACGCGCCCTCTGAGCACCTCTGCGCGCACGGGCGTGCGCGTCGCGGGCGTCGAGGGTGGGTGCATCCCCAGGTTCTCGGGCAATGGCAGGAGACCCAAACCGACGATTTCGCGGTTGTCCGGGTGACCCAAGTGCTGGACGGAATCCCTCATCCGGCCATCCGGATCCAGCGAACCCTGCCGGAGAGCCGGCATGCCTCGGTTTACGACCTCAACACTGGGCTGCTCCTGTTCAAGAACGCCGCCGTCTTGACGGGCGACACCACGTTCGTCAGCCAGATCTTTTACAAGGTCTCCCGCCCGTTGCCTTTCGTGGGCCAGGGCAATCTGCTTCCGCTCTGGTTGAGGTCCGGGGTCCAGCTGAATTACCGGGGCACCTACACCGCCCGCGTCGAAGGTAAGTTTCCGTTCTCCCTGCCGCTTCGAGCAGGGATTGAGATCCAGCAGGTGGATGAGAGTTGGTTCCTTTACCGCCAGACCACCAGCCTCTCGAGCCTCAACGGCCTGCCGCCCACTGTCGAAGTCGCCACTCTGGTGGGTGGTGGCACCCTGTTTATCGATCCGCATGCGCTCGAGCGGTTGATGCCGGAGACCGTCCTGGATACCGACCCCATCACTGGCGCCACCCTGAAGGTGGTGGCCCAGGGTTCCAGCGTCATCCTGGTCGCCTCGGCTGGAAACCAATCCGTCACC
>Ga0209181_10000664_pt1 | contig 63513 bp, 50 predicted proteins | sample MAT05_FD_187208 | JGI IMG/M metagenome (GOLD analysis project Ga0209181, IMG submission 187208) | Freshwater microbial communities from Lake Fryxell liftoff mats and glacier meltwater in Antarctica - MAT-05 (SPAdes) (version 2) | ecosystem: Environmental > Aquatic > Freshwater > Ice > Liftoff...
AGGGGTCCATGGCTGATAAGTCCGTTTGTCTGACTGCCCACAAGAAAAGATGGGGGTTCTGGGAAAGTACTGCGCCGAGTGCGTTTACGAAAGGGAAGATCAAGAAAGGCTACATTTTCAGGGAAATATCAACGGTCGGGAATTGCTGTCATTTCAACCACGAATACACCGGAACAGCCCGGACAAGTTATGGTTGTTTTGCTGGGAGCATGATCTGGAAACCCATCGTTGTACCCTCCACAGTGTGGACAAGACACACATGGGCCAAGAAAAGTGCGTTGAACCTCAGAAGTATGAAGTACTTTGCGAGGAGGTGGAGGAAGCGGGGGCATCGAAAGCCGTGCTGGAGAGTGGCCATGACTAACGACGAAAGCCCCATGACAACTTGGGCAGACTAATTCGATCGTGTGCGAGAATCGAGCCGTAACGGTGACGTCGAACGCACGGCAATGAGGGCACAACGTATGCCATCGGCCTTCGGAGTCGATTCGCACTCCACGCGGGGGTGCTGTTGAAACGCTCTCAGGTGTTGGTGGCGGCTCTAGAGAAGGTACCGGTGGCGAGCTTCCGTCGGAGGCGATGAAGTCAGTGCCACACGAATCGCACCTGAGCGGTACCCACCCACCGGCCGTTCGTGGTAACTCTGTTTGTGTAAGGCACACGGGGCAAGACGATGCTCGCCCACCGTCGGGTTCGGAACAGATGGGTGCGACAAGGTGTGAGCCATGAGTCAGGGGAATGTAAGGGACATCAACATTCCGTGCTTCATCTGTCGGGAACATCCGCAACAAGTCACCACCGATGCCGCGAAACTCACTCCCGTCGTGCCCCGAGCCAGAACGCGGCCAAGTCCCAACATCGGGGATTGGGGATTCCGGTGGGGTGGGCGATTCCTGCATTGCGACTTCATCCTCGGAACACACCTAGAAATCGGTTCAACACCAGCAGCATCATTGGGCCAACGAGAATCAACCACATGCTGATCAGGATGGGGAGCGCGACGAGGAACATCACCAGCAGTTCCCATCCGGGCGTACCCCGAAATCGCAACTCGGCCAGCGATCGCGGTTCCCCCTTGAGCGGTTTTGGTGCCTTGATTGGAACTGCCGGTCGCGGTGGAAGTGGAAGCGGCGGCAACTCTGGTAACGAACCGGAAGCCAGCCAGGAAGCCTCCGGCGGGTGCGAATAACTGACGATGAAGGAACCGCGACATCGCGGGCAATCGAGCGTGATCTCGTCCGTGAATCGCTTCGGAACCGCAACATCCAGTTCGAGGCAATTCGGGCACAGCACAAACCAGCGGCCATCGGGATCGGTTCGCACACCTGGCGGCGGATCCGCGACCCACTCGGAAGCCCACATCGACAGTGGCGAGTGAACCGTCGGCATCTCCGCTGGCATCGAGAGTGCTTCTGGTGGGGGGCTGCCGTCGGACGCGATGAACTCGCTGCCACATGAGGTGCAATTCAACGTCACCCAGCCTGCCGAGGTTGTAGATAACTCCGTCTGAGTAAGGCACACGGGGCACGATGCAACTCGTTCCCCTTCGGCACACTGTTGAATTGGCGAAACGAGATGTGACCCGTGAACCGCGATGTAGACAGGAACCGAGCTGATTTCACCTGATGAAGCAATGGAGGGGTAGGTCTTCAGCAGGTCGCCACCGATGCCACGAAACCCAGTGCTCTCCCCCGCTCCGGAATACGGAGACGACCCACATGCCACGCTCGGATGAGCCTGCACCTTGGCTGCTCGGTCATCCAAATCGGATGGACACATGGAACGCTCGCGACGAGTTCACCACTCAGTTTTCCAAGAATCTCCGGAACATCCAGAACAACCCCCCGATCACAGGAAACACTAGCGCTCCCAGTGTGGCCACGATCATGGCTCCGACGAAGAACGCCCACAGTTTCGAGCGGGCTGGCGGATGCGTTCTTGGCTTCCTGACGATCACATCCGAGGCGGGTTTCTTGATCGCTCGCCGAAGGTTCACGGTAAAGGGCCGTCGGCAACCCGTGCAGGTCACGGTGATCGTGAAGGTGGGCAACACCCGGGGGAGTGTCATGCTGAAACGGCGACACAGCGGGCAGATCACGGAGCGGCTGCCATCGGTGGCCGTGCGAACCGCATCCGTGGTTGGCGTTCCCGAATCGGGAGCGGGTGCCTTGGCTGGCACAGCAGCACGTGGCGGAGGTGGCACGGCGCGCGGAGGTGGAGCGGGCGGAACCGGGGGAGGTGCTATGAGTGAGGATGCTGCGGTGAACTCGGTGCCACAGGACTGGCAGCGCATCTCCACGCGACTACCTGCGAGCGGCACGCTTTCCAATGCGTGACATGCCGGGCAACGGGCCAGCCGCCGTCCACCATCGCCAAGCAAGATCAGGGATAGGATTCGCGATCCGGCAGTCGCGATCTTCACGGCGGCAGTGGGTTTGGAGGGCGGCGGCAACGGGGGAGGAGGGCTGCCATCGGACGCGAGAAATTCCGTGCCGCACGAGTCGCATCGCAGCGGCACCCACCCTGCTGAACGCGAAGGTAGAACCGAATGCGTGAAGCAGACCGGGCAGGCCGATGTGGCGTACTCACCCACACCCGATTGGATGGGAGAAACTAACTGCGATCCATGGACTGCTGGCACGTCCGGGATTCGGATTTTGGGGAGATCGGCCGGTGGTTCTGGAGCAGGTGCTTCAGGAACGGTTGCCGCCTCTGCTTCCGGGTCTGTGGGGGGGCGTGCCCCCGGCTCAGGGGAAGGCGATTCCGGCGGTTCGGGCGATTCGGTCATACGCAATATCCGGGCGGCACTCACCCGTCAGGATACAACGCGGGAAGACAACAGGAGAGGGACGCCCGCGATTCATGTTCAATCTCGATATCGCACGTGAGTAAGCAGACGTTGCCCCGGGAACCACAGGCATACAATTCCAGCAGGCGATCGGCCGGCTGTTCGTGCCGGGTTCGGTTCGTCAGGAGAAACACATGCCCGACATTCGCGAAACGCAGCTTCTCGTGATCGGTGGTGGTCCCGGTGGTTATCCGGCCGCGCTTCATGCAGCCGACCACGGGATCAAGGTCACGCTCGTGGACGAAGACCCCAAGCTCGGCGGCGTGTGCCTGAACCGGGGGTGTATCCCGAGCAAGGCCCTGCTTCACACGGCGAAGATCATCCGTGAAGCTCACGAGATGAGCAAATACGGCGTCACGTTCGGCGAGCCAAAGCTCGACATGGACAAGCTGCGGGCCTTTGTACAGCAAACGGTCGTCGGCAAGCTGACATCGGGGATCGCTCAACTCACGAAGGGTCGCGGCGTCGATGTGGTTCGAGGGCACGCCAAGTTCACCGATGCGAACACGGTTGAGGTGTCGGGCGAGACCATGGCCACGATCAAGTTCCAGAACGCCATCATCGCGACCGGTTCGGTTCCCATCGTGCCGAAGCCGTGGCAACTGAACGACCCTCGCGTGATGGACAGCACCGCAGCACTGCTTCTGCCAGACGTGCCGAAGAAGTTGCTCGTCATCGGTGGCGGATACATCGGCCTGGAAATCGGCAGCGTGTACGCGGCGCTCGGCAGCAAGGTCACGGTGGTCGAAGCGCTCGATAGCCTGCTCGCGATGGCCGACGCCGATCTCGTCGCGCCGTTGGCGAAGAAGCTGAAAGCCGAGTTCGAGGCGATTTACACCAGCACGAAGGTCGCGGCGCTGGAGGCAAAGCCCGAAGGAATCGTCGTCACGCTCGAAGGGAAGGACGTGCCAGGACAGATCACGTTCGACCGCGTGCTAATCTCGGTGGGCCGTCGGCCAAACTCTGCGAACCTCGGACTCGACAAGGCCGGCGTGAAGGCAACCGACCGCGGCTTCATCCCGATCGACAAGAAACGCCGCACCAATGTGCCACACATCTACGCAATTGGCGACGTCGGCGAGGAACCCGGCCTGGCACACAAGGCGACGGCCGAGGCACGAGTGGCAGTGGAAGTGATCCTGGGCGAACCGGCGGAGTGGAGTCCGCGAGCGATCCCGGCCGTGATCTTCACTGATCCGGAAATCGCGTGGGCGGGGATCACGCAGAAGGAAGCCGAGGCCCAGAACGTGCCGCACGAGGTGTTGAAGTTCCCGTGGGCCGCGAGTGGTCGGGCCGTGAGCATCGCCCGCACGGAAGGGCTGACCAAGATGCTGGTCGATCCCGAGAGCAAGCGGATTCTGGGCGTGGGGATTGTGGGGGCCGGTGCGGGCGAGATGATCGCCGAGAGCGTGCTGGCGATCGAGATGGGTGCGGTGGCCCGCGACGTGATGGAGAGCATTCACCCGCACCCGACGCTATCCGAAACGGTCATGGAGAGCGCCGAACTCGCTTACGGTGCCGCAACCCACGTGGGGAAGCCCCGCAAGGTCGCGAAGTGAGTGTGCCTTCGAGCCACGGGGTTCACCCCCGTGGTCTTTGGTGATGCAACCACGGGGATGAACCTCGTGGCTCGCCATGCTGAAAGCGGCTCGCCGAGGCGTATGCCCGTGACCGAAACCCAATGGCAGGGGCGGGGATACCGAGAATTCTGCAAGCAGTGGAACAAAGTCAGTCGCAATCGCGGATCGACAATCAAGTCACGTCGTAGCAAGGCCGTATAATTCCGTAGTTCCATTCCATCGCGACGGTCCTCTCCCCGTTCGAGGTGCGTTGTTATGTCTGCACTGGTCACCAAATCAACGGATTCACATCCCATCACGCTGTTCGATAGCTCTCCGACCTATCAGATGGCATGCCATCAGCTCGATACGGTGGCCAAGGCCATCAACCTCGATCCCGGTATCACCCAGCGTCTAATGGTGCCGAAGCGGTCGCAGGTCGTCGCGGTCCCTATCCGCATGGACAGTGGCGAGGTTCGCTCGTTCATCGGGTATCGCGTGCAGCACTCCCTCACCAGTGGTGCGAGCAAGGGTGGCTTGCGGTATGCCCCGAGTGTCGATCTTGGTGAAGTCGCGGCACTCGCGATGTGGATGGGCTGGAAGTGCGGCATCATGAAGCTCCCGTTCTCGGGGGCCAAGGGTGGCATCGCGTGCGATCCTTCGCTGCTGAGCCTCGGTGAGAAGGAACGACTCACCCGCCGGTTCACCGAAGAAATCCTGAACATCATCGGGCCGCGCATCGACGTCATGGCTCCCGACATGGGGACCGACGAGCAGACGATGGCGTGGATCTACGACACATATTCCATGAAGGTCGGATACGCTTGCCCCGAGATTGTGACCGGCAAACCAGTCGAACTCGGTGGATGCGTTGGCCGAAAAGAAGCGACCGGCCGCGGGGTTGTGTACTGCATTCGTGAAGCCCTGGAAGAGTTGAAGATTCGAGCGGTCGAATCCACCGCGGTTGTGCAGGGCTTCGGGAACGTCGGCTCTGTGACATGTGAAGAGTTGTACCAACTCGGCGTGAAGATCATCGCCATCGGGGACCGCTATTCGGCGATCAAGAATCCGCACGGCATCGACATCCCCACGTTGATCAAATACACCAGTGACGAGAAGAATCTGCTCAAGTCGATCAAGGGCTTCCCGGGGGCAGACGAGATTGGACTGGATGAGTTGCTCATCACGCCCTGTACGATCCTGGTGCCGGCCGCACTTGAACGAGTAATCAGTGGAGACATTGCCAAGAAACTCGATTGTCGCATCCTGGCCGAGGGGGCGAATGGGCCAACAACCCCAGATGCTGATGACGTCCTGAGCAACTCCGATGTCTATGTCATCCCGGACATTCTCTGTAATGCCGGTGGCGTCACGGTCTCGTATTTCGAGTGGGTGCAGGATTTGCAACAGTTCATGTGGGGTGAGGATCAAGTCAACGCACAGTTGAAGAAGCTAATGCTCGGAGCGTTCCACCGTGTTCGTGATCGAGCCAAGGAACGCGGCATGACCAACCGCATGGCGGCGTTGAGTCTGGGTGTCGAGAAGGTCGCCACCGAGAAGGCCAAGCGCGGCCTGTACCCGTAAGCCTCGATGTTGTGTTCCGGGGATCGCCTCCATGTCCAGTGCTCCCGTGGTCGCAGACACGCCTTCAGGCCAGCCCGGTCGGCGCGATCTGTGGATCGATCTGCTTTGGCTGGCGGTCCTGGCGGTGTGGTGTACTTCCTGGTGCGTGACATCCGCCGCCCGAACGGGCGCGACCTACGACGAACCTTTCTACCTGGAAGCGGGGATCTCGAACTGGCGGCACGGGAAAACGGAAGGGACCTCCACGAACGGGGTCATGTTTCTTCCGGTAAACGTCGCCACGCTTCCGCTTCACATTCACGAGAAGCAAAGCGGAGAAACAGTTTCCACGCCGGAACTCATCACTCACCTACCGCGTGCCCGCCTCATGACTCTCGGGTGGCTCGCGATTCTCGTCCTGTCCGCAATGCGCCTCGGGCAGACCTTCGGCGGCCCCTGGGCTGGTCGGCTTGCGGCCGGTCTCATCGCGGCTGATCCCACGTTCCTCGCCCATTCTTCGATCGCAACCACTGACATCTCCGTGTCCGCGACCTTGCTCGCATTGACGCTGTATGCGTACCTCGGGCAGACCGGGGGGTGGTTACAGCGTGTGCTACTTCCGGGGTTCTGCTTCGGGATTGCCGTGATGTGCAAACTCTCGGCACTCCTCTACGGGGGCGTGATCCTCGTCGCGATCGAGGTGATTCACTGGGTTGCGTCTGGGGAATTGCTGAGACCTGCGGGAGCCAGCATCGGGGAATGGTTGCGGCGTGTCGCAGGCAGAATCACGCGGTCGGTGCTGGTGGTTGCTGCGATCATCGGCATCGGCATCGGTATCGCGATCCTGGTGACAGGGTTTCCTGATCGTGGCACGCGACCAATGGCCGATGTACTGAAGGCGATTCCGAAAACCGACCCACAGCGGGAACGATACCAGCGATATGCCGACGAGTACGATCAAGTCCCCTACGCGGTCGTGGCCTTTGCGTTCCAGATGTGGCACAACTCAACCGGGCGACCGGCATTCCTGAACGGCACATACTACCCCGAGGGGTGCTGGTATCACTTCCCCGTGCTCCTCAGCATGAAGATCCCGGTGCCCGTGATGCTGCTGGCGCTGGGAGTGCTGCTCCGCATCCGGCGCGCGTTCAACCCGGTGATGTCCATCGCCCTGGTGCTCCTGATGGTCACGCTCACCGCGAAACTCCAGACCGGGATTCGGCTCGTCCTGCCCGTGGTTGCGTTGGGATATGTTGCCGTCGCGGTCGGTGTCGTGCGTGGGTACGGTCGCTGTGGAGCGTATGCGGGTTGCGTGGCGGTTGCTCTGATCGCGGCGACATCCGTGTGGGTCTGGCCGCACGGCCTGGGTTACTTGAATCAACTTGCGGGTGGACCGTCGGCGGCACCTGAGCGAGTCGCAGACTCGAACCTTGACTGGGGCCAGGGAATCCCTGATCTTCTCGAATGGCACAAGGCCAACGGCGAACCGCGGATCATGCTCTGGTACTTCGGAACCGACCCAGCCGCGTGGAAGTCGCCATTCATGCCGATCGGGCCGGAACGTGCGACGATCACGAGCGGTGGCGACCTGCGAAGGTTGGTCGGTCCGAACTATCTCGCGGTGAGCACATCCGTGTTATCGCTGCATCCTGACATCTCTCCCTCGAAGCGTGCGGCTGTGGATTACCTTCGCACGGTCACGCCCGCTGCTCGCACACCGACGTTCGTCATCTACGATTTCCGCGTGTCTGTGAAGCCAGCACATCAGGAGTGAGCCACTCGTTATCGTGATGTCGCATCACGATTGATCGTGCTACTGATGCCATCGGTATGTCTTGACGTGGAAATCGTAGTCAAGTATTACGCGGGACAATCGCGATAATGGAAGCGAGCGCACAGAGTCAGATTTTGAATCCGAAGCATCCACGAGACTCGTCTTGCGCGAAAATCGCGGGTGTGTGATGATGGGTGAGAAAGAAAATCGACGAAAGATGTGACTATCGGCACAGCAACAACTTGTTTTTCTCTGACCCTGCGTTACGATTCGTTTTTATAGCTTGCTCGTTGTGCCACATGCGCACGACGATGACCTGCACCCGAGAGCCGCAACAACGTAAGCTGCGACCCGGTACCAGTCGACCCTAAGAGGTCATCTGCCGTATGTTCGAGCCCGATGCGTGCCGTCCGCTCGCCTCCACTGGTCAAGTGACCTCAGGCGGGTTCGAGGATGATGAGCCTCCGAGTCGCCTTCACCGGCATCCCGTTTGGGAAAATGTTCCCGACGCACAGTGGGATGACTGGCGATGGCAGACCCAGAACTCAATCCGCTCCGTTCGCCAACTCCGCACTCTGTTGCGGTTCTCGAACGAGGAACTGGAAGCAATCGGCCGCCTGGAAGGCGACTACAAACTGGCTATCCCTCCGTACTACTTCTCACTCATCGACACCGAGAACCCGGTTGACCCGATCCGGATTCAATCCGTACCCAACCCACTGGAAGCCGAGAACATCTCGGGCTACGAACTCGACGATCCTCTGGAAGAGGACAAGGACTCGCCGGTTCCGGGGCTAACGCACCGTTACCCGGATCGAGTTCTGCTGGTGACGACACCAAACTGCACGATGTACTGCCGGTACTGCACCCGGAAGCGCGCGACCCTCACTCGCGGCGGCTGGGAAGGGATCAGTGCCGACGACGAGCGGATGATTCAGTACGTCCGGAGTCACCCCGAAATTCGCGATGTCATCGTTTCTGGCGGTGATCCGCTCACGTTACCCATCAACAAGCTCCGATATTACCTGGAGAACCTCAAGGCGATCGATCACGTCGATGTGATCCGTATCGGCACGCGGGTTCCCGTGACGCTGCCACAGCGTCTCTACGATCCGGAACTGCTCGATCTCCTCGCCTCGGCCGAGAAGGTGTACATCCAGACGCACTTCAACCACCCACGGGAGATCACTCCCGAGGCGGCTCGCGTCTGTAAGTCGCTCCTTCGGGCCGGAATGCCGATCAACAACCACTCGGTGCTACTCAAGGGCGTCAACGACGACCTCGGCACCATGCGCGAACTGCTTCGCGGTTTGCTGCGCATCAAAGTCCGCCCATATTACCTCTTCCACTGCGACCCCGTAACTGGGGCTGGTCACTTCCGCACCAGCGTGTGGAAGGGTCTGGAGATCATGGAAGGTCTGCGAGGCCACATGAGTGGCATCGGCATCCCGACATACGTTGTGGATAGCCCGCACGGTGGCGGCAAGATTCCCATGATGCCGAACTACCTCGTGAGCATGTCTGACGACGCCGTCATTCTGCGGAACTACGAGGGAATGCTGATTCGCTATCAGGCTGAAGACAAGCCGAGTACGATCGAGCCGACCCGTACCCGGGGTGTGAGCAGTTTGTTGCAAGGCGACAAGACCGCTCTCATCCCTCAGGACAACGAGCGGATGGCACGGCGAAAGTCGCGTGCCGCTGTTGACGGATGCTCGGGTGGATCTGAAGCCGGCACCGACGGGGATAGTCTGCGGCCAATCATCCCGCTTCCGATGCTCAACAGCAACGGATCCGCGAACGGGTGATATTGAGGTTCTGATCGACGAGCGGGGGGCGTAAGCCCCCTGTTTCTGTTTTGTGGCGAACCCTGAGCGTCAGCGACGGGGTGCGATTCGCCAGGAGAACACCATGCGTATCGGTATTGCGTTCGACCTGAAGCCGACTGGTCCCGCTCCAGTTGGCGCTCCGGACGACATCCACGAAGAGTTCGACTCACCGATCACCGTGAAGGCGATTGCCGAGGTATTCCGGTCGCTGGGCCACACTACGACCGAACTGGGCAACGGTCGCCCACTGATCGAAGCCCTTCTGCGAGAACCGCCCGATCTCGTTTTCAACTTCGCCGAGGGAACGGGCATCTCCCGTTCTCGCGAAGCCCGCGTGCCGGCGGTCTGCGAGATGCTTGGCGTCCCGTATACCGGGTCCGACCCACTCGCGCTGGCCGTGTCACTCGACAAGGACATGACTCGCCGTCTCGCCGAGTCGCTGGGCCTGACCGTTCCGAAAGGGATCGTCCTGGCTCCGCCACCGGGTGAGTATGACGGCGACTGTGCCGAGTTCCTCCCCGTGCTCGAAGAGGCAGGGTTGCCGCTACCGGTGATCGCGAAGCCGACATGCGAGGGGTCGAGCAAAGGCATTCGCAATCGTTGCCTGATTCGCTCTGCCGAGGAGTTCGGGCCGACGGTCGTGGAACTGTGGCGGAACTACCACCAACCCGTGTTGGTGGAAGAGTTCATCGCGGGCGACGAAGTGACGGTCGGCATCGTGGGGAACGATCCGCCGGAACCGATCGGCGTGATGCGAGTGATCCCCAAGACGGCGAGCGAGCACTTCGTTTATAGCCTGGAAGTGAAGCGGAACTGGGAAACGACCGTCGATTACGAAGCGCCGGCGAACCTGCCGCCTGCGGTGATTCGAGCGGTCGAATGCGACGCGCTAGCGATCTTCGCCGGTCTGGGTTGCCGCGACGTGGCCCGTGCCGACTTCCGCATTCGCGACGGGGTGCCGTACTTCCTGGAGATCAACCCGCTCCCCGGCCTGAACCCCGACTCCGGCGACATCGTGTTCCTGGCCTACCGCATGGGGCTAACGTACCCGCAACTCGTCGGCATGATCCTCGACACCGCCGTGAAACGCTGCGGCCTACGGTAACCGCCGCCGCCAATAGCCCGGACGCCGATGTGCGTGAGCGATTGCGATGACAAAGACAGGATCAGGAGGGAGTTCGAGATAAATCAGAAGATGTCGGAAACGACCGAAGCGACGAACACGAGTTCCGTGAAGATGCGGTGGATTGGCTACCGGATTTGTTCCGATTGCAACAACAGCCGCGTCGAGTTCAGCGACGAAGCGAGCCGCAAGGTTCGGACTGACACGAGCGAAATACCGCCGCGCGACACGAGTCTCCTCAATCGAACGCGGATGGAATTCAACGATTGCCATCGTCATCCGCCAGAATTTGTGCCCGTGCCTCGGCCCAGGAAACGGGTTTCACTTGGCCGGTCCGCACCTCCTCAATGCGTTTTGCGATTTCCTGATCCCAGGCGTCGTCCGCGTCCGCATCGACTTCAGAATCGAGACTTTCGAGTAGTCGCGCGGCGAGTTCCGCCCGGTCGTCGGGTGTGAGTTGCAAAAGTGTTGATAGGAGTTGGTTCGCTGCGGTTGTCATGGTCCACCTCGTTTCCTCAGAATGATAATCGAGCCAACCTAACCCCGCAACTCATGGTGTCGATCGAGTCGATCGATCGGAGAACCGAATGGCGATCCTCGCGGGCGTGTTGCTGGCGCTTTACCTCCTGTGAATCGTGTACGCCCTGCTGGCACCGTCGCGGGGCCATGATCCGCAGCGAGGGCGGGCGGTTGGTTGCCTCATGATCGTTGCGGTGGGGATCGCGTTACTCGGGGCAGCGCTGGGAATTGGTGTCGCGTTTGAGCTGGAATGGCTCGTCTCGGCCATCATCTGGATCGCAGTGTTCCCGGTCGTGCTGCTTGCCGTGAACGCAGCGCGGTATCTGATGGTGAAGCTGGCACCGCAGCGCGACTGAGCATCACTCGCCGAGATAAGCGGCGCGGATGCGAGGGTCGTTCAGGAGCACATCGGCCTTGTCCGTGAACGTGATGCGGCCGGTTTCGAGCACGTAGCCACGGTGAGCCACCTTCAATGCCATCCGGGCGTTTTGCTCCACCAGCAGCACGGATACGCCTTGCTTATTCAACTCCTTGATCACCTCGAAGATTTGAACCACGATCTGCGGGGCAAGGCCCAGCGAGGGTTCGTCGAGCAGCAGGAGTTTCGGGCGAGCCATCAGGGCACGGGCGATGGCGAGCATCTGTTGCTGGCCGCCGGAGAGCAGGCCGCCCGCTTGATGTTGCCGTTCCCGCAGAATGGGGAACATGACGAACGCTTTCTCGATGTCCGCCTTCACGCCGTCCTTGTCGGAACGGGTGAACGCGCCCATCTCCAGGTTCTCGAGGACCGAGAGCCGGGAGAAAATCTTCCGTCCTTCGGGTGACTGCGCCAGACCGAGTTTCACGATGCTGTGTGCGGGCACGCGGTCGGCAACGAGATCCTTGCCGTCGAGCACGATTTTCCCGCCACGGGCCTTCACCACGCCAGAAAGGCACATGAGTGTCGTGGTCTTGCCGGCACCGTTCGCACCGATCATGGCGACGATCTCGCCGCGATCAACTCGCAGCGACAACTTGTGCAGCACGTTGATCGGGCCGTAACCCGCTTCGAGATCGGTCACTTCGAGCAAGGCGGAACTCACGTCACTTCCTCCTTGCCCAGATACGCCTCGATCACCTTCGGATCGCGGCTCACGTCGGCAGGGCTTCCCTCGGCGATCTTCACGCCATAGTCGAGCACCGCAACGCGGTCCGAGATGCCCATGACGAGGTTCATGTGGTGCTCAATGAGCAGCACGGTCACGCCGCGGTCGCGAATCTTGCGAATGAGCGCCATCAGGTCAACCGTCTCGCTGGGGTTCATGCCGGCTGCGGGTTCGTCGAGCAGTAGCAACTTGGGTTTCGTGGCGAGGGCGCGGGCGATTTCGAGCCGACGCTGATCACCGTAAGGAAGGTTCTTGGCGAGTTCGTTGTGCTTCCCGGCAAGCCCGATGAACGCGAGCAACTCGGCCGCTTGCTTCTCGGCTTTACGCTCTTCGCGGCGGTGCGGGGCCAGGTTGAGTGCACTCAGCAGTGGGTGTGTAACCATCGAACGAGTCATGCCGACCATGACATTCTCGACAGCGGTCATGGCGTGGAACAGGCGGATGTTCTGGAACGTGCGGGCGATCCCTTGCTGCGAGATGACGTCCGGTGCGTGCCGCGAACGGCGCCAGCTTGCGAGCGTCCCCGCGATGCCGATCACAAGGCCAATGGTGAAGCCGAGCGCCGCCCGCGGGAGATAATCAATGGCCTGGGCCTGGTTCAAAATGAGGGTTGCGTATCGCTCAGCAACGTCCTTGTCGAGTGCGTTGACGACGGCTCGCTCAAGGTATTCCCGTGAGACGAACTCCTTATCTCGTAATCCACTCAGTTTGGAGACAACTGATTCTGGCACCTCCTCACGCCGAAGTGCAGCAATGGACTCGTTCGTGAGTTTGAACCCTTCGATGAAGTGCTTACCCGCGTCGCCAACAGCTTTGTTCCAGGGGAATGGTTCATGCTTCCCCGCGAAGTTGTCGCGGATCGAGACCTGCCACAATGTCTCAATGTTCACGGCCAAGGTCATGAACGCCAAACCTGCGAGCAACCCAATCATAATCGCAAACGCAACGATTCGTTTGCTGAGTCGCTTCACGAGTAGTTGGTTCTCGAACAGAACGCGGCCTTCCGTTGGTTCGTAGATGCCGGTCACGGCGTTGAACACCGTCGTCTTCCCGGCTCCGTTTGGACCGATGACGGAGAAGATCTGCCCCTTTTCAATGGTGAGATCGACGGCGTTCACCGCAGTGATGCCGCCGAACCGCATGGTCAGTTTTTCGATCTTCAGCAACGACATAGGGGACAGGGGATAGGGGTTAGGGGATAGGAAAGTTACACGGCTGTCAGCCCTGTTCTGGCCTCTTCTCGGCTGTTTCACCTGCTGGTACTCGGATTTTCTCTCCCCCCTCTCCCCTCTCCCCTTGTTCCTCGTTGTCGTGCAATTCGCGTTTCACACGCTGTTCCGGCAGCAACCCCTCGGGACGGAACCGCATCATCAGAATCAGCACGACGCCAAAGATCATCAGCTTCCAGCCGCTGATCTTCTCGTAGTTCTTGCCGCCCGTGCCGAGTTGTTCCTGAAGCCAGTTATCGAGCATGTTCGTGGCGATGCGGTCGAAGCCCATCAAGAGAAACACGCCGAGCAGCACACCCGCACGGTTACCGAGACCTCCGAGGATGATGCAACAGACCATGATCATCGAGAGCGTGAAGTCGTAGGTCGCGGGGTTCCCCGTGGTGCGGAGCGCCATCGCGTAGAACGCGCCGGCCAACCCCGCCAGACCCGCACCAATGGCGATGGCCGCGAGTTTGAGTTTCGCGGGGTTCAGCCCCATGCACGACGCCGCAAGTTCGTCTTCCCGCAATGCCACCCAGGCCCGTCCTAGCCGGGAGCGTTCGAGGTTCCTCAGGAAGATCATGACCGAGCCAAGAACCCCGAGCGCGAGGAAGTACAGGTAGGGGTACTTGTACCATCGGATGCCCCACTCCGAATTCACCTGGTAGTCCGAGAGGTCCACGTTCTCCTTGATCCCAGGAATCGGGCCAGCCTCGATCGGGTTCATTCCCTTCGTGCCTTCAGTGATCGCGTCGAGGTTGCGGATCGAGTACAGCGCGATTAATCCAAATCCCAGGGTGACGAGCGCGAGGTAATCGCCGCGCAATCGCAGAATCGGCGCAGTCGTAACCACGCCGACGAGCGCGGCAAAGAGGGTCGCCGCAATGGCGGCAACGAGGAAACTCTGTTGGAACGGGAAGAACGGAACCGTCAGGATGCCGACGGTGTACGCCCCGAGGCCAAAGAACGCGGCGATGCCCAGGTGCAGCAAGCCGGTGTAGCCGATGATGACGTTCAGCCCGAGAGCGAGAATCGCGTAGATGAACAGGATCGTGAACTGCTCGCCACGATTGGCTTCCGCGAACGGGAAGAATGGGTAGGCGGCGAGCAACACGAACAGTGCAGGAACCCAGTGCCGGAGAACGCTCATACTTTCTCCCGAACGCGGGCACCGAGCAGGCCGGCGGGGCGGAACAGGAGGATCACAATCAGGATCGCGAAGATGGTGGCCTCGCTCCACTTCGCCCCGAGATACGCCTTCGATAACTCACCCACGACCCCAATCACCAGGCCGCCGAGCACCGCTCCCGGAATGTTCCCGATGCCGCCAAGCACAGCTGCGGTGAAGGCGTACAGCCCGTTCTGGAAGCCGATCTGATAGTCCACCGCCTTGATGTACAACCCGTACACCACAGATGCGACGCCCGCGAGCGCGCCGCCGATGGCGAAGGTCACGGCGATCACCCGATCCACGTTGATTCCCATGAGCTGAGCGGCCGTCGGGTTCTGGGCGGTCGCTCGCATCGCCTTGCCGAGTGGGGTGTACCTCACGAAGAGCGTCAGTGCGATCATAGCGGGCACGGTGACACCCACAACCATCAGATCCTTCCAGGTGAACGCCAGACCGCTACTGGAAAAGATGCTGTCGTCGGGAATCAGGTCCGGGAACCGCACTGGGGTGGCCCCTTTCCAGAACAGCCCGAGGTTCATGAAGATGAAGCTGACGCCGATTGCCGACACGATCACGGTGAGTTTCGGACTGTTGCGGAGAGGTTTGTAGACGATGCGGTCTGCGAGGATGTTCAACGAACCACAGGCGAGAGGTGTGACGACGAGCATCAAGAGGACGGTCGCCGTGATCGCAGCGCTACTTTGCCCGGTGGTGGTTTCAACCCCCACCCAGGTCGCGAGCGACAGGGCGAGGAAGGTACCGAGCATGAACAAATCGCCGTGGGCGAAGTTGATTAGCTCGATGATACCGTACACCATCGTGTACCCGAGCGCGATCAGGGCGTAGAGCGATCCCACGACAAGCCCAAGCAGAAAGTACTGCTGGAATCCGGCGGCTTCGGACTGAGCGAACAACTCAAGCATCGGCTCTCCCACGAGCATTTAGCCGCGGCGCGGATCGGAACGCGATTCCCGCATTCCAATTCGAGTCGCGGCTAAACGTGCGATCGCATCATTCCTGCGTCTTGACGGGCTTGAACTTGCCGTTCTCGATCTTGCTGATGGTGAGCACCTGGAGAGTGGTGTCGCCATCGTCGTTGAAACTCCAACTGCCGAGGCAACCCGCCGCGAAATCCTTGGTGGCGAGCACAGCCTTGCGGATCTCTTCGCGATCCTTCTTACCGACTTTCTTGACGGCCTCCAGGAACACCTTGGCGGCCTCGTAGCCATACACCGAATACGCTTCCGGGTCGCTCTTGTACTTCTCCTTGTACTTCTTGACGAAATCGGCACCCGCGCCGGTCAACTGGCTGGGGTCCTTGCCACCGATGGTCGCGTAGACCCGGCCGTTGAGAACTTCCGGGCCAGCGGCCTTGATGAAGGCCTCTTCGTAGCAACCATCTGGCACGAACAGCGGGCAGTTCAGCCCTTCACCCTTCATGTCGATGGCGATCTGGGGTCCCTTGCTCTGAGTCGTGCCGCCGAAGTAAACCACATCCGGCTTGAGGTCGGCGACCTCCTTCATCAACCCCTTGAAGTTCTGCTGGCTGACCACGATGCTCTGGTGGCCCAGGACCTTGATCCCCAGTTTCTCGCACTCGGCTTTGAACAACCCGGCGATGCCCGCACCGTACAGTTCCTTGTCGTCGAGGATGTATACCGTCTTCGCCTTCAGTTCGTTGAAGATGTAGCGAGCGGTCAGTGGCCCTTGCGTGTCATCGGTGGGGCAGACGCGGCAGAAGGTGATTTTGCCCGATGGCCGGTAGACCATCGGTTCATCGTTCTTCAGTCCTGGTACTGGCTTGGTTAAACCCGGCCACGTGGCTGCGGGGGAGATCTGGACTAACCCGGCTTCATTCAGGATGGGCATCGAGACCTTGGCGGCCCCGGAGTTATATGGCCCGATAACGACCATCACATCCTTGTCCGAGACGGCTTCGCGGGCGTTGTCTGCTTCCTTGCCTGCGTCCCACTGTCCCTGAGCGGCGGTTGCGTCGTCCTTATCTTGGTGCTGAAGTTTCATCCCGGCGATTTCGCCACCGTAGTCGTCAATCGCCATCTTGATGCCGTTGACGATCGTGTCGGTCTGGCCCTGCGCGGAACCTGTCCGTGGGAGGCTGGAGACGATCTTCAGGGTGTTTTCTTTCTTGCCACACCCACTTGTGAGGAAGAGACCACTCGCGGCGACCGCGCCGACCCCACCACCCGTAACGGATAAAAATTTGCGACGGTCCATGACGAACTCCCGGTTTTGATTGGTGATGGGATCAAGTCAGACTTTAGGGCCAAACGCGCCCCACGTCAACGATCCGATCCCCAACACATCATGCTTATTCCCCGGGAATATGTTACGCCACCCGACGCACCAGCTTGTGTCCCGTTACCTCGTCCAGATATTCAAACAGTTCCGACTCGAAGCGATCCTTCCGGAATCGCACCGCATTCCGGCGAGCGGCACGCGGGTCGAAGCGATCTGCGTGCCGCTCGAATTCCTCGATGGCGGCGACGACCGAATCGGGCGTTTGCTCCTCGAAGTACAACCCTGTGGCGTTCGCTCCGTCGCCGAGGGGCCGGACGGTTTCCGTCAACCCACCGCGACCGTAGCCAATCACGGGGCACCCGCACGCCTGGGCTTCGAGCGGCACAATCCCGAAGTCCTCCTCGCCCGGGAAGAGAAGCGCCTTCGCACGCCGAAGGTGATCGCGAATGACCTCGTCCGACTGCCAGCCGAGGAACTGGGTGTGCCCGTTCGCCTGTGCTTTCAGCTTCGCTGCGTTCTGCCCGCTGCCGATCACAATGAGTTGGCGACCCAGTTTGCGGCACGCCTCCACCGCCAGATCGAACCGCTTGTAAGGGGCCAGGGCGGATACCACGAGGTAGAAGTCCTCGCGGGCTTCCCCGGTGGGTCTGTAGAACTCGGTATCGACCGGAGGGTAGATCACGTCCGCATCGCGGTTGTAGCAATCTCGGATGCGGTCGCGAACCGTGTTGCTGATCGCAACAAAATGAGTGACGCGGTCGGCGGTTCGGCGATCCCAGTCGCGGATACGGGACAACAGGAGGTCAATCGCCTTCGCTTTCAACCCGCCGAGGAAGCCCGCGCTGCCGAAGTACGATTCCTTCATGTGCCAGGCGTACCGCATTGGAGTGAAGCAGTAGCAGACATGCGGAACACCTTTCGGCGGCTGTGCGGATTTCGCGACGGCATGGCTCAGGCTCACGACGAGATCAACGTCCGCGACCCGCCAACCCGCCGCGAAAGGCATCAGAGGCAGCAGGTAGCGGTAATACTGTTCGACTTTCGGCAGATGATTCAGGATACTGGGTTGAACCCGGGTTTGCTCGATGATCGGGGACACACTTCCCGGTTTGTGCAGGAGCGTGAGCAACCGGCTCTTGGGCCAACGCTGACACATGGGTTCGAGGCACTTCTCGCCGCCACGCATCCCGGTCAGCCAGTCGTGGACCAGCACCACCCGTTCGCCGGCATCCATGCCTTGCTCCATCAGAGATTACGGAACGCAGTGTGTTGCGGAGCTTCCCGGCACAACCACCTCGCAGTCCGAAGATGCGGACTGTACCGTTTTTCGGGGATCCGGAAAAGGCTGCTCTGGTTTGAAACCGTCGAATCCACAGGCATGGATTGCCCGTTGCAGTTATGCGGTGTAAGCTAAAACAGAATCAGACGCAGCGAGCGCCCACGGCAACCTTTAATCTGCGTCATCCGGATGCACTCGTTTGAGTCGGCGGATCCCGCTCATATTGCGAGTTCGGGGATTGATCATGGCATTCACGCTGAGCATCGGTAAGTCCAGCCTCCTGGGGAACTACCGAGAAAACAACGAAGACTCAATCGACGTCAAGGCCTTCCCGGATCTGACGGTCTGCATCGTCGCCGATGGGATGGGTGGGCAGGCGGCCGGCGAAATCGCCAGCAAACGAGCGGTCGAAATCATCCCCGCCGTTCTGCGAAAGACCCTGGCCCCGAGCCTTAATGGGGAGGCGGTCAAAACCGCCACTCGCCGGGCCATCGTTCAGGCGAACGAAGAAATCATGGCGATGGGCGCCCTCGACAAAGACATGAAGAACATGGGCACGACCGTCGTGTTGGCCCTGTTCCGGAAGGGTGGCGATGTCTATGTCGCGGGGGTGGGTGATAGCCGCGGCTATCTCGTCCGCAACAAGAAGATTCAGCAACTCACCGTCGACCACTCACTCGCACAAGCGCTCGTCGAAGCGAAGACGATCACCCCGGCCGAAGCCAAGGACCACCGCTTCCGCAACGTGCTGTGGAAGTACCTCGGCAGCAAGGAAGTCGGCGAGGGTCCAGAAGTGGCCGTGGTTCCAGTTCAGGCTGGCGACCGGTTCCTGCTCTGCACCGACGGTCTGACAGGCGTTGTTCCCGACGAACAACTCTGCACGGAAATCAGCGCTGCAGAAGACATGCAGACGCTCGCGGAGGCACTCGGGCAACTCGCGCTCACCCAAGGTTCGCGCGACAACGTCTCGTGCATCGTGTTTGAAGTTGTCGAGTGAGTTGTGCGAAGCCGCTTGTGGCTTCGCACCCCCCTTTCCTCACCAGTACATCTGTGCCGTGGGCTTGATCACCAGTTCCGGCACCGAAACCCGCGGCGGCAACGCTGCGACGAACAGTACCGCATCCGCCACGTCTTCCGGCTTCAGAATCAAGGCTCGCTGCTCTTCCGAAACCGGTCGCGGTCGCGCCGCCAGAATTGGTGTGTCGATTTCGCCGGGGTACACGTTACTGACCCGCACGCCGCTGTCCTTCTCCTCGCCTGCCAGAACCAACCCCAGTGCTCCCATGCCGAACTTCGCTGCGACGTAAGCCGCGCCACCGAGAGGGTTTGCACGCTTCCCGGCAACGGAAACCACGTTCACGATGACGCCGTCCTTGCGGTCGAACATCTGCTGAAGCACGGCCTTCGTGCAGTAGAAGGCTCCGTCGAGATTCGTGCGGATCATCATGTCCCACGATTCTGGGGTGAGTTCCCGTAACGTTCGTTCCTTGAGGTTGGTCCCGGCGTTGTTCACGAGCACATCGACCCGACCGAACGCCTTCGTCGCGGCGTCGATGAGAGCCTGACACTGCTCGGCCTTGGTCACGTCGGTGGGAACCGTGCGAAGGTTATCGCCCGCCTTCAGTTCTGCCGCGACAGCCGCCAGTTTGGCCGCGTCCCGCCCAGCGATGACGACCTTCGCGCCTTCCTTGAGAAAGAGCGCCGCGGTCGCCTTGCCGACGCCGGAACCGCCACCCGTGATGACCGCGACTTTGCCTGCGAGTTTGGACATTGTTGGTGCCTCATGCAGTCCCGTTGGGACCGCCGCTATTGCTTGGCCTTTGGTGTGTGAACCCACTTCGCTATGCTACTGTCTAACTGAATGGGCGGCTCACGCCCTGTGTAATCACAAAGGATGACTGCGATGAATCCTGACCTTCGACGGCGAACCGACGAGTTGTGCGCTCGGCTCACACAGCTACGGGACTCTCTTTGACTTGCCTGGCAAAACCGCTTATCGCAATCAACTTGAAGCCAAGCAGAACGAACCCGATTTCTGGACCAACCAGGAGAAGGCCAAGGGGATCATCTCGCAAATCAAGGTCGCGAATTCGCTGCTGAAGCCCTTCGAAGAACTCACCGCCGCTACCACGGAAATCAAGGCGATGGCGGAGTTGGCCGAGGAAGATGCTTCGTTCGAAGCCGAGATCGAACCCGCGCTGCTCAAGGCCGAGACGCAATACGATGCGTTCGAGCTGCAAACGATGATGAGTGGCAAGCACGACTCGGCGTCGGCGGTCGTCTCCATCAAACCGGGGGCCGGCGGCACCGATGCCTGCGACTTCGCGAACATCCTGTTCCGGGCCTACACCCGCTGGGCAGAGCGCCACGGTTTCGATGTCCCGAAAGACGAAATGGACATTGAACCGAACCTCGAAGCGGGCCTCGCAAGCGTCACGTTCAAGATCATCGGGCCGTATGCCTACGGCTACCTGCAGAGCGAAGTCGGCGTTCACCGGCTCGTACGTAAGAGCCCATTCGGTGACGGTGACACCCGGCAAACGTCGTTCGCGGCTGTCGATGTGCTTCCCGAACTACCTGACGACATCGAAATCGTCATTAAGGAAACCGATATTGAGTGGCAGCACTTCAGCACGGGCGGTCCTGGTGGTCAGCACCAGAACAAGACGCAGTCCGGGGCGCGTGTCCTTCACAAGTCTGGCTTGCGTGCCGAGAGTCGCATTCACAAGAGCCAGCTGAAAAACAAGGACGAGGCGATGAAGCTACTCAAGGCCCGGCTCTACGCGATCGAGGAACAGAAGCGACTGGGCGAGACGGGCAGGAACTACAACTCGAAGGATGAAATCGCGTTCGGCTCGCAGATTCGCAGCTACGTGATGCAGCCGTACACGCTGGTGCGGGAGGAACGCGACGGCATCGACGTGAAGACCCCGAACGTGAACGAAGTTCTCGATGGCGACTTCGATCAGTTCATGCACGCATACCTGCGGCACAAATCGGCGAAGTTGAACAAGAAGAAGTAACCCAAACGGGGAATGCGCAATTCGGAATGCGGAATCGAAGACAGAGGCCTTCTTGTCTTCGATTCCGCATTCCGAATTCCGCATTCCGAATTTCCATGACCATCGAAATCCCTGATCTCGCCGCAACCGAAGCCTTCGGGCGGCGGCTCGGCGAGTTGCTCTTCCCCGGGACAGTGATCGCACTCATCGGTCAACTCGGGGCCGGGAAGACGCACCTGACACGGGCCGTCGCCGATGGGCTTGGCGTCCGCAACCCTGCTGCGGTGAATAGCCCCACATTCGTGCTCATCCAGGAATACCCCGCACGCTTGCCGATCGCGCACTTCGACGCATATCGACTCAGCGGCGCACGCGAGTTCGCCGAACTCGGCGTGGAGGAATACTTCCACGGCGACGGCGTCAGCATTGTGGAATGGGCCGACAAGGTCGAGCAGACGCTGCCATCCGATCATCTGCGAATCGAGATTGCGATCGTGGACGAGAACCGCCGTCGGTTCACCCTCATTGCCACCGGCGAGCGATACGAGCGATTACTCGCTTTGATTCGCGAGCAGCAAGAATAGCCCGCAGATGACGCAGACTTCGACGCAGATGAAATCAGATCGAGCGAGTTGTATCTGATTTCATCAAGGTATTTGTCTGTGGACCGCGGCCGGCTCGGCCGCAGGCGAACAGATCCATTTGCGTATCGAGACTGCACAATGGGAAGGGATCTTCGTAGGTAGAGCGGCCGAGCCGGCCGCGGTCCACGGAGCGAAATCGGCGTCTGCGGCACCTCGCTCGTTTTGACTTGTGATAGAATCTGCGGTGTCTATTTTGCGTTTCCCGCGACTCGAGAGGGGTTGAGGATGTCGAAGCCGGCCCCCACCCCCAATGGGGCAAATGCGAACCCCGCACCACACCCCGGTGCTCCCAAGAAGTATCCGTTCCTGTCGCCGCCGCTGGAGCCGGACGAGATCGGCCGAGTCGGGTCGTACCGCGTGTTGCATCTGCTGGGTGAGGGCGGGATGGGGATGGTGTTCGCGGCCGAGGACATCGCTCTGCGTCGCCATGTCGCAATCAAGGTGATGCACCCAGAACTCGCGTCAGACTCGAATGGCGGCTGGCAGCGATTCCTTCGCGAAGCCCGTGCTCTCGGAAGTGTCAAACACCAGAATCTCGTCACCGTGTACCAGGCGTTTCAGGACCAAGGCAGCGTTTTTCTTGTGATGGAGTTGCTGCAAGGTGAGTCGCTCGACACGCGGATTCGCCGCACGCCGACTCCCGAGTTGAAAGAGATTCTCCAGATCTCGCTCGAGATCGCCGCCGGGTTGGCAGCACTCCATGAGCACGGATTGATCCACCGAGACATCAAACCCGCGAACATCTGGCTGGAACGGAAAAAAGGGGTCCACAAACTCGAATCGGGTTCCACCACCCAGGTGAAGATTCTCGATCTCGGGCTGGTGCGATCTGTTGAGGAGACTGATGCGCTCACCGCGTCGGGCATGGTCATGGGGACGCCGGCGTATATGTCCCTTGAACAGGTTCGTGGGCTTCCTCTGGATCACCGAACAGATCTCTTCAGCCTGGGTTGCGTGATGTATGCCCTGTGCACGGGAAGGGCGCCATTTCATGCGGAAAACCCCGTTGCGCAGGCCGCTGCCCTCATCAAGGGGAAGTACCGGGCGGTCTCCGAGGTCAACCCAAGTATCCCCAAACCGCTCTCCGATTTGATTGCCCGGCTACTGGCAAAAGAACCAGTGGACCGACCCGCGACTGCCGAAGAGGTGATTGAGAAACTCACGGAAATCCGGCCTTTGACCGCCCGCGAGACCGAACGAATCGTATCGATGCCGGAATCGGTTCAACAGCCCACTGCCACGAAGAAGGCCGAGGCTGCGGAAGCGACAGAACCCCTCCGGAAACCGACCCGCAAGATGGAAGCCGTTCTCGTTCCAGAGCGTCAAACCCCGCCAGAACCGGAGAAGTCGGGTCGCCGGACTAAATCAAGGCCCAAGAAGAAACCGGCTCCCTCGTTTCTCAAACGGCACGGATTAACGCTCCTCGCTGTAATCTGGCTGATCATAGCGGGTGTGCTCGTCGTCTCGGTCGTTGGTCGGGGCGAGAAGACACTCCCCCAACCGCCGTCCGACACCGCGACGCCACCAAAGGGGAACGTTAAGGGGACCGACATCGTGTTCCTGACGGCCTTCCCTGCCGCGAAGACAGTGAAGGGGCCTGTCGCGCCCCTACCGCCCGGGTTCGACGGAACCATCAGTGTGAATGGCCGCACTTCCGAGCACGGCCTCTTCATGCATCCCGCGCCATCCGATCGGCCACCGATGCGAAATAGCTTCATACTTGGCAAGGAGTTCAAGCAGTTCATCGCGCAAGTTGCCTTCAACGACAGCGCGCCAGGGGATGCACGCCCCGCGCGGTTCACGGTGTACTGCGACGGCATATCGAAGTGGCAATCGAACGTCATTGGGCGTGGTACCCCTGCCGAAAACTGTGAACTGGACGTTCGGGGCGTGAACGAACTGACTTTGGAAGTGACAGCCGTGGGATCGGAACGCGGGGCACACGCTGTCTGGATCGAGCCACGGGTCACGAAGTGAGACTGTTCAGCACGTCACAATGGGGCGTGGCTCGTTCCGTTGTCATCCGTGTAACCAACTCGAATACGGCTCGATTCAGCGGGCACGGGGTTCCCGACTGATCTGCGAGTCGAATCAGGTGGCCGTTGTAATTGTCGATCTCCGTGCGGCCCTTTTGGATCTCACCAGCCATCGAGCAGTACGTTCCCCGCAGGGAAGGCTCGAACCCCTTCGCCATTAACCCCGCAAGCCACTTTCGCCTGAGAATCCAGGCCACGGTGGAAGGGTGGAACGGCCCAACCTTCCCGAGTTCAATCCGGGCCGAGCTCAGGATGCGGTAGTTCTCTTGAAGCAGTGCGAAGAACAGTCGCCGTGCGACCGGTAACGAGAGAAGCTGCCCGTTGTCGATCCCCGCAGCGGCGGCGAGTGGTGAGATCGCTGCGTTATACATCAGCTTTGCGTGCTTGATCGGGGCGATATCGGGAACCTGAACGACCGAGAATAATTGGGCTTTGGAGAGCAGGGGCGATAAATACCCCGGGGCCTTACCGCCCCCGCTTGCCACGCGCCCACCCAGATGCAATTCCCCCGGGCGCGTGATCCGTGTGTGAGGCCGGTCAGCGGCGCACTCGGACACGAACGACGCGATCCCCTCGCAACGGTGACCGAACGTATCGAGTTGCGGGTCGAATCCGTTTTGAACGGGGATCAGTTCCACTCCTGCAGGCAGTTTCGCGAGAACGGCAGCGTTGTCGTAACATTTCGTACAAAGAAGTATCGGTGTATTGGGATTTGGCTGCCAATCATCGAAATGGACAAACTTTGCTGCGAGTGCGGGGTGGTGATCGACACGCACTCCATCTCGCTCTCCAGCAGCGACTTTCACAGGGTTTGCATCGACGAAAACGACCTGGACTTCTGCTGCGAGAAGTGAGTAACCGATCGCGCAGCCGATACCACCTGCACCAACAATTTGAATGACGTCCATGTCAGCGATGCCCCCAACTTGAATCCGTACCAGACTGCTGGTAGGTTACGAGCTTGTGACGGTGTATTCCCGTTCGATTTGCTCTCACCCAGTTGACAGGTCATGTCGCTGACTCTCGAACAGTACATCGAGCGACTCGACTCACGCTCCGACCTCCCATGGCCGGCAGCGCCGCAAATTGACCCCGTGAAGGCCAAGCCCTCGCTTCATCCATTGCCCGTGAAAGCGGTGTTCTGGACGGTGTATGGTACCCTGGTTGCGATCCCGGGCGGCGAACTGCAATTTGAACACACTCACGACTTTGTTACCGACGCGGCACTGGACAAGGTCATCAAAGAGTTCAAAATGTGGAACTCGATGAGCCGCAAGCCGGGTGCCCCATCGGCGTACATGAAGGAACTGTTTCGCAAGGCACTTACGACGATGCAGATGGCCGGCAGTGGCGGGGAGAAGCATCCCGAGATTCAGGTCGAACGGGTCTGGGACGACATCGTCAAGAAGTTGCTTCAGAAGGACTATACCTACGACGCCTCGTTGTATGGATCGATGGCTGATTACGTCAAAAAGATCGCATACTTCTATCATGCCAGTATCCAGGGAACCGGAGCGTATCCCGGTGCAGCCGACGCCCTGAAATTGGTCGCTGACCAGAGCATCACGCAAGGGTTGCTCGGCGACGGACAGTGCTTCACCGTCGGCCAGTTGCAGCGCGGTCTCAAGCAGCAAGATCCGGGTTTCGAGTTGAATGCCGTGACGCCCGAATCCCTACGGATCATCTCGGGCGAGAAGAAGGCGAAAAAGCCTTCCGAAACGCTGTTCAAACTGGCGGTTCAGGCGGCATCGGCGCGAGGAATCTCGCCGGGCGAGGTGCTGCACGTGGGATCGAACCTGGTCCGTGATATCGGTCCCGCGAAGAAGGTTGGGTTTCGCACAGCATTGTTCGCGGGAGACCGGAACAGTCTGGCCGCGACTCCTGAGCAGTTGAAGGACCCGGCGACTCGCCCCGATGTGTTATTGACGGAATTGCCGCAGATTCTCGAAGTGATCTCGTAGGACCAGAACCCTGGAGTGGCTGAGGAGGAGAAGCCGCGTGCCCGCCGATATTCCCACAGTTGATCTTAGCACACTGAACTTCGATCATCCCGTCGTCGATCTCGACGGGATTCGAGCAGTCAACCCACAGCGCTTCGAGTTCGAGATGCTCTCGGGAATCGTTCATATCGATACCGACCGGCACCTGGTCGTGGGGTTCAAGGATCTCACGGAAAACGAGTTCTGGGTGAAGGGCCACATGCCCGGCTACCCCGTTCTGCCCGGGGTGTTGATGTGTGAGGCTGCCGCACAGCTGTGCGGCTATTACATCGCGAAATTCGTCGCGGGTGTCGGGTCGATGATCGGACTTGCGGGGATTGACGAGGCGCGCTTCCACCGTCCCGTCCGTCCCGGAAAGCGACTCGTGATGGTGGGAACCGGTTTGAAGATTCACCGCCGGCTCACGAAGTTCCGGGTCGTCGGCACCGTGGAGTCGGAAAAGGCTTTCGAGGTCGTTGTTGCGGGATTGTCGCTGGGTCAACTCACGGAGCTGCGCGGTGCGTAAACCACGACGGTTCACGCCCGATGAGCTTGCCCCGTACCAGTGGCAGATGCCGATGCGTCGGAGACGGGAGTCGGACACCAGGAGCCCCGAGTCCGGAGCCGAGGAAGCCCTTGACCCCAGACTCCCGGCAACACAACCGATCGACTGGGCTGCGCTGTTTGGAAACGCGAACCCCGTCGAGGTCGAAGTCGGGATGGGGAAAGGATTGTTCCTGCTCACTTCCGCGACCGCACGCCCGGATACGAACTTCTTCGGCATCGAGATCGTTCGCAAATATCAGCTCTACGCTACGAGCCGGTTCGCGATCCGGGAACTGCCGAACGCGAAGACTGTGTGTGCCGATGCAGGCTGGGTGTTCCGCAACTTCGTTGCCCCCCAGAGTGTCAGCGCTGTTCACGTCTACTTCCCCGATCCATGGTGGAAAGCACGCCACAAAAAGCGCCGGGTGTTCTCTCCGCGTTTCGCGGTCGATGCGGCCAACATTCTGTGCGTGGGCGGCCGATTGCTAATCGCAACAGACGTGGAAGAATACTTCGGGGTGATGACCGGAATTGTTCGAGCGATGCCGGCATTTCGCGAACTGCGAGCGGAGACGAGCACGGGTTCGATCGAAGAAGCGGGATACCAGACGAACTTTGAGCGAAAGGCCCGCCAAAAGGGGACTCCTGTCTGGCGAGCGGAATTCGAACGAACCACCGGGTCGGCCACCGAAGTGCCCGACCCGGCGACCTGATCAAGCGGGACGATTCTTACTTCAGCGCTTCTTCGCACGCCTTGGCGCACGCCTTGCAAACCTTGGCGCATTCCTTGCAGCACTCAGCGTCGGACTTGTCGCACATCGCGGCGCACTCCTTGCAAACTTTCGTGCAGAGCTTGATCGCGTCTGGTGCGAGTGGCGAATTGGTCGCGCACAGTTCACTGCACACGTGACACATCCGGGCACAGGTCTGGCACATCTTGGCGCAGGCATCCCGCTTCGCCGTCACACAACACTTCTCGCAGCTCTCGCATTCCTTCGCGCACTCCTTGCATACCGCGGCGCATTTCGTCAGGTCAGGCTTCTTCGCGTCGGCTGCCGATGCGAGCGAGAGGATGCCCGTGACACACAGTGCAGAAGCGAAAACGATTGTCTTGAACATGGAACTTCTCCAGGAATTTCAGTTGAGGTTGGTTGGGAAATCATGGCACGGCGTGACCGTACCTAACGGTAGTCGATGCGTAAAACGCAGAGTCACTGCTTGTGAAGTTACAATCGAGGGGTCTAACAGCGCAAGACGTGGCGCACGAAGAGAGACTCGTATCGCGTATCCACTCCGGCCCGTTCGGGTGGGTCGAGACCACCGATCAGGGCGAGGTGTTCGAGGGGAATGGCCGTCTGAACCCGGAACGGATCGAAAAGGAGGAGTTCGCCGGTTGGTTCCGCTGGTGCGATCTCGGGTGCGGGTTGCAGCAGCACCGTGTCGGAGCGTTCGCACGCAGGGCAATGAGGTTTCGGCTTGGGATCGGCCTGCCGCTCGGGCGACTTGCTCGCAGGACAGCATTGATTCGCGGGCGTTGCCTCGCGATGGCAGCAACTCGTTGATCCCGCGACAATCGGGGGGGCACTTTGCAGACTTGCTGGGCACGAAGCGTGCGAAGCCGCGACACTACCAACGATGTAGTGAAGGTTGCAGCAACAGAGGGCCGGGGCGATAACCACAAGCGCCGCCAACCCGATGTGAATCAGTGCCCGCATTCGCGTTCGATACCCCGGTTTCAACACGCACAGTGATAGTTATACTTCGCACGCCGAGCGAAGTATAGCAACCCCGCTCGGGAAGTGCTTCCACTTTCACATTTCCCGAGATTGCAACCCGCGAATCTCGAGGGTACGTTGCTCTAAGTTCAGGGAGAAACTACCCGGGGGAACCATGCTCACAATCTCCTCGAAGGCCGTCGGCCGCAAAAAACCCATACTCGGTGATTTCTCGATTCCCGTACCCGAGGGCGTTGCCGCTGGGCGACCGCTTCTGCTGCGCGATGTGATCGAGCATATCGTTCGCTCGGAAGTCGCTGCGTTTCGCGATCGGCAGGCCGATCGTCGGTTATTCCGTGCGTTAACCTCCAAGCAAATCGAAGAGAGCCTCGCGACCGGGAAAGTCGCGGCAGGCCCGAGCGATCTCGATCAGGCGGTCGATGTCGAACAAGCCGTCGCCACCGCTTTGGAAGCCTTCTCGGATGGGCTATTCCTGGTTGTCGTGGACGATGTGGAACTCACCGATTTGAACGCGGTCGTGCCGCTCACCGACTCGAGCCGGCTGACATTTATCCGTCTCACCATGCTGGCTGGAGGCTAATCCGTGCTGAAGCCCGACCTCGCCCGAGAACAACTCGGAAAGCTCCAATCGAAGAAACACCGGCATGGCCGCATCACCCGGTTGCAGAAGCTCTCGAAGCCGCTTGCAGCCACGGGGCTTGGTGTCTTCGGGTTGCTCCCGACAGGATCGCCACCAAAGGAATGGGCCGAGCGCCGCAAGCTCGAAGCGGAGTCTGCCCTTCAACTCAGCGACGATCACAAGGGACGCGTGAAGATCCTCGCCGCGCTCTTCCCGACGATCCACGCAGACGTCGAAGCTGGGTGGCAATTGAAGGGCCGGATGCCATACACGGCGGGCTACAACCGTCGCGGGTTTCGTGCCCCCACGCGACCGGAGATGTATGCTTCGACGCGGCAGTCGTATCTCGAATCGCTGTTCGATGAACTCGGTCAGATCCCCGATGATGTGCTCTCGGCCGAGTGGCTCGCAGCGTGGGCAGTTTACCTCGGCTATCAGACCGACGAGTTCGGTTACCTTCTCGCCGGAGTAATCGATGCTGGTGGGCCGGATTCCGAGAGCGTGTTCACGATCTTGAAAGACTCAGCAGCGAATCGTCACGAGATCGGCGGGCCAGGTGGCCACGCGCTGCGCGGATTGCTCTGCAGCGCCCGCAAAGAGGCCTGGGAATTCTGCGAGAACCTGTTGCTGGCGGCGCAACGCCAGGAAGGACTTCGCCAAACGATCCTCGAAGCCGTTGACGAAGCCCATCCTGAAGCGTTTCGGCGCATTGTCGGCCTCGTGTTGGATCAGAACCTCATCCGGTTCGCGTCAGTCGCTCGCGCCGCAGGTGTCTGGTTCGGCGAGGATGAAGACGTCGGCGACGCCAAGAAGTTGAAAGCCGATTTGCAAGCATGTCGCGATCTGCTCGGCAACCCCGCGGTCCGGAAGAAAGCGATCGACAAGGGCGACGCCGCGACCGCATATCGCGGACTCTGGGCGCTAGCCTACGAGGACGTGGAAGTAGCGGTGAAGGCGGCGATTCCGCTCCTCAAGGACAAGGACGCGGGCCGACGCTTCGCAGCGGTGAAGCTCATCAATGAAAGCGATTTTCCCGAAGCTGCTCAACTCTTGCTTCCCCTGCTCGACGATCCCGACCTGCGGGTGGTGAGTTCGGTCATTGACTACTTCAACTCCGGTTCCAACAACGACGAATCCGCAGCCCACTTCGTGAAGGATCTGTTCGAACGGCTCGAGAAGGTCATCCCGAAACTCCCCACGAAGCAAAAGGAGTTGAAGCCGCTCGTTCCATTCTGGCCCGTAATGGATATCGGACAGGAAGACGCCGCCGATCTCCTGCTGGAATATCTCGGCAAACGCCCGGCCGAACGGCTCCTGCCCTACCTGCCCATGATGAGCGATTACCGCCGCGTACAGGCGCTCGCGAAGCTCTGCGAACCGCGAACGCTGACGACAAAAGTTCGCCAAACGCTTCTCGCAATCGCCGGCGAACCGAACCGCTACGTTCGCGAAGCGGCGATCAAGTACCTGAAGAAGTCCAAGCTCGCGGAAGACGAAGTTCAGACGCTCGAGGGGTATCTCACCCGCAAGACAGCTGACTTCCGCCGCAGCATTTTCGTGCTGCTGCTCAACCGCGCCGACAAACTCGTGGTTGGCACGATTGATCGATTACTGTCTGCGGGGGACGCGAACCAGCGGGCCGCAGGGATCGAACTCGCACGACGAATGGTCGATGACGAGCGGATGGCAGAGCCGATCCGCGAACGATTGCGTGACTACCGCGAGACGAAGGGGAAGCGGCTCGCCACTGCGGAAGCCAGTGCCATCGAGATCGTGCTCAACCCCGCGAGCCGACCGCCAACACTGGAAGACGGCCTCGGGTTGTTCGACCCGGCCGACCGCACCCCCGTTGTCGAACCCACGAAACGGAAGGTCAAGTTCGCCACCCCCGCCTCGATCGCGTTCCTGAAGGAACTCGACGAGTTCATCCACGAACACCGCGACAAGACATTCCTGGACACCCGCGACAAGGCGAACCCCGAGGAGAAAGTGCTCGGTTCCATTCGCTACAGATGGCACTTCCCCGGAATCGACGGGGCCCTCACTGCTGAGCGGGACCGCGCGAACCTCCCGCTTCTCGAACTCTGGGAAGGCTGGTGGAAGTCTCGCTCTGCCAAGACGCGCGACGCCGACGGGTTTGAACTGCTCCGTGCGATTGCCCTCCCCACAGTCGAAATCCGCGAGGGTGAAGAAGGTGACGATGATGATTGGGATGACGACGATGACGACGATGACGAGAAGCCAACACCGGCCATGATCGCGTTCAACAAGGCCAAGGAACAGGTCATCCCCAAGGAACGGGTGAAGCTCCGCTATGAGGATCTGATTGCGCAATTGCTTGATTGGTTTGAAAAGCTCTATCGCCCGAGTGGAGCGAGCGATTTCCTACTCGATGCCGCTGAAACCGCGTTGGCACTCGTTCCGCAAATCGTGATCGACCAAACTCCACTCGCCACGGAGGGTGAAGGTGACGACGATGATGACGATTTCGATGACGACGAAGAAAACGTGATCGAGTGGCGGGAAGACGATGAATTCCAAACGTGGCTCCGACTCGCGACGGGCAACCGCAACGCAGCGGACTGGACTCCAGCGCACGACGTGCGCCTGTATCAACTGGAGCGCTGGCGTGACGAGCCGATCCCCGGCGTGCAACGGCTCCGACCGGACTTGTCGATCCTCCTCTCCGCTTATGTTGCCAATGCCGCGACCCTGGTGGACTTCCAGGATCACCTCATCGGCCCGCGCCCCCGCGTTCAATGGGGTACGTCGTTCGATTCGCTTCAGGCGCTGACTTCACCAAATGCGGACGCGCTCTACCCGGTGTTCGCCAGGCGACCCGAGTTGAAGCAAGCCGTGGACGAAATCGTCGCGCGGGTGATCGAACTCGAACTGGCGCGCGGCGAGACTCCGACGGCCGCCACGAAAGCCGCCAACAGTATCAAGCAACTCTTCGGTCGCGAAACGCTGTTCAAGCTGATCGCGGCGCTCGGTAAGCACGGCTTCGGCAAGACGGCCCGCTGGGGGGAGAGCGAGAACAAGCCCGCCGTGCTGACAGGATTGATCCAGAAGTGTTTGCCGCTTCCCGCCGACACCCCAGAGGCCTTCGCCGCCGCAACGAAGGAGGCGGTTGCAGCCGGGCAGTTCGAGATCGAACGGATCGTCGAACTCGGCCTGGTTAATCCCCGCTGGGTCGAACACGTCGCAGCCGCGATCAAATGGTCGGGGTATGAAGAAGCCGTGTACTGGTTCATGGCCCACACCGAGAACCGCTGGGAGGGCGAGTTCGACAGCGATGATCACGATGACGACGATGACGACGATGAATCAAAGGAGAAGTCGAAGCCAGACACGCAGTGGCAGACGATCCTGAAGGCTCGCACCAATCTTTCCGCTGAGCAGCGTGGGGACGGGCTGATCGACGTGGCGTGGTTCCACAAAGCCTACGCCGAGGTCGGAAGCGCGACTCGCTGGGACACCATCGAGGCCGCTGCCAAGTTCCTGGGGTACGGACAGGGGCACAAGAAAGCGGCTCGCCTCGCCGATGTGCTACTGGGCAAAACCAAGAAGAAGGATTTGGTCCACGGCATCCGCACGAAGTTCCTCAAGGAAGCGGTTCGGCATCTCGGGCTGCTACCGTTGCCAGAGGACCCGGCGAAGCGCGATGCCGAACTCGCGGATCGCTACAAGGTGCTGAAGGAGTACGAGCGTTACGCCCGGGGACTGAGTTCGCTCTCGAAAGAGCCGGCCATGCAGGCCGCACGACTGGGGATGGAGAACCTCGCGGTCACTGCGGGGTTCCCTGACCCCGTGCGGCTCGAATGGGCCGTCACCGCCCGCGAGGTCGCCGATCTCGCGAAGGGACCGGTCACGGTGACGGTGAAGAATATCGCCGTCAGCCTGAGTCTCAACGCAGATGGGGAAATGCTCCTCGCTTCCACCAAGAACGGCAATCCGCTGAAATCGCTGCCTGCCGACGCGAAGAAGATCGCCAAGATTGCCGAGTTACTGGAGCGAAAGAAGAACCTCACCCGAATTGCAGCAAGCACGAAGCGCTCGCTCGAACAGGCGATGTGTTCGGGCGATCTCTTCCGTGCGGCCGAGTTGAAGTCGCTGATGGAACACGCCCTCGTCCGCCCGTTGCTCGAACGGCTCGTGCTCAAGACGCCATCGGGAATGGGCTACCCGGTCAAGGGCGGCACGGCACTCAAGAACTGGGATGGGAAAACGATTCCCGTGAAAGCCGCCGACGAGTGGTCGATCGCGCACCCGCTCGATCTGCTCGATGCGGGCAACTGGCACGAATGGCAGGGGGAGTGTTTCCGAACGGAACGCCGTCAGCCGTTCAAACAGGTCTTCCGCGAAATCTACGTCCTGACCCCGGCCGAGAAAGAAGACGGCGACAAGTCGCGCCGCTACTCGGGGCATCAGGTGAACGAACAACAGTCGAAGGCGCTGTTCGCGACTCGTGGTTGGTCAACTCGGGACGACATCAGCAAGCTCTATCGTGCAGCGAACCTGGTTGTGAGCGTGGACTTCGATCACGGGTATTCGACGCCAGCCGATGCCGCGGCTCCGGCAATCCGCGAAGCCGTGTTCCATCGTCGCGGTGACTGGAAGACGATGTCACTGGCCGATGTTCCGAAGAAGATTTTCAGCGAGGTGATGCGCGACCTCGACCTTGTCGTGAGCGTTGCGCACGTGGGCGGTGTCGATCCCGAGGCAACACAATCGACAGTGGCGATGCGGGCCGATCTCGTCCGCGAAACGTGCAGACTCCTAAAGTTGGCGAACGTTCAACTCGACAGCAAGCACGCTCTGATCGAAGGCGAGTACGGGCATTACTCCGTTCACCTCGGCAGCGGGGTAGTTCACAAGCAACCGGGCGGTTCCCTCTGCGTTGTCCCCGTGAATGCTCAGCACCGCGGCCGACTGTTCCTCCCGTTCGCGGACGACGATCCCCGCACGGCAGAAATGGTCTCGAAGGTACTGTTGCTGGCGCGCGACAAGGAAATCCAGGATCCTTCGATCCTGTCGCAGATTGTCGCGAAGTGATTCTCGTGGATTGTTACTCCGTGGACCGCGGCCGGCTCGGCCGCCGAGCGTATGGGAGTCGGTGGCGTTCCCAGACGCCCCGAAAGTAACCCGAGTGGAAGAGGTGGTGCGGCCGAGCCGGCCGCGGTCCACAGAGAAAGCAACCCAGCACGTTCCGAAGTGGAGGCTGAAATTGCTCTGATGATCTTTCTTCCGGACGAATTGAATGGTTCCGGGTCTGAAAATGATGGTTCCGGACGTGGGGTGGGTATCTGGTCCGGAACCAATTTCCAGCACACTCGTTGCTTGACAATCATCAATCGTTGAGTCTGCCCGAAGCGGTTGTTGCGGTTGACACTCCCTTGCGCTCACGGCATATCCCCGCCAGGTCGCCGATATCGCCAAAGAATACGTTTTGGAGGGAAGCGATGTTGCGGGTCGCGTTCTTGCTGGGGATAACGGGTATGGCCGTCACAATGTCGCTGTCGGCTCATGCAGCAAACCCAAAGCCCGAGGATGATCTGGCCTTGCTTCAGGGGAACTGGAAGCCGCTCCAGTGCGAGTATCAAGGCGTACCGCAAATGCCTGCCGACGTGATGAAGCAGATCACGGTTGTGTTCGACAAGAACGAATATCACCTATACTTCGTGGACAAGAGCGTGACGCCGCCGAAGGTGCTGCGTCTGGCTCTGGCGAATATCGGTCTGGACGGCACCACCAGTCCGAAAACGATGACGTTCGAGTTTGCCGATGGTCCGTTCAAGGGCCAGAAACGCCACGGGATCTATGAGATCGCGGGCAACCAGTTGAAGATGTGCTACGGCCCGGTCGAGAAGCCCAGGCCGACTGAGTTCAAGGCCAGCATGACCAGCGGTTTCTTCCTGGAGACGTGGGCACGTCAGGTCAAGTGACGCCCTCGCAACGCACACACTTCATCAGGAACCGCTGTGGTAGACCGCAGCGGTTCAAGCTCCCCTCCGGGTTCGCCAATAGCTATGCCCGCGAGGCCAGGAATGCGAACACGATCCGGATGTGGTCGTAACCCACTTCCTCGTTCAGTTCCATAAACACCGGTTTGAGCCGTGCCGTGCCGTGGATGTCGGCCGCGGCTGCGACCCGCTCGCACACATCCTCCGGCACCCAGCAGAAGATCGACGCGGGCTTCTCGACCGTCACGAACTCCGCGAGGTACTCGTTGATCGTCGATGTTGTCAGCCCTGTTTGCTTCACCACTTCGGCAACCGATCCACCATCGCGAAACAGCCGGAATGCGAGCATCTTCTTCGCCGAGAGCTGGCCCGAGCTTGAAGGCCGAACCGGCGCAACAAAGGTCTTCGGATACGGTACGTCGGTCGTGAGGCCCGTGCGGCGACAGTGGAACGCGATTGCTTCGAGGAATGCTGCCCCGAACGCCTGGAGTCGGTAGTCGCCCACGCCGGACACACGCCGCAGCGCTTCCTCAGTCGTAGGGCGACCTCGCGCCAGTTCCGCGAGCACGTTATCGCTGAAAACCATCTCCGGCTTCACACCAGCTTGTGATGCCTGCTGACGGCGAAGCTGTCGAAGTACCTCGAAGAGTTCCGGATCGGCGGTTGGTGGCAACGTCACCACGCGGGGTTGCGATGCGTCGGTTTTGTCCGCCTTCCCACCACGACCCCGTTTGAGTTGGATCAGCCGAACTGTCTGCTTGTCGCCCATCACCGCCCACGATGCCGCGTTCAATTTCAGGATCGGGTAGTCGTCACCAGATTGCACGAGCACGTTCTGCCCGATGAGCTGATAGATCCAGTCGCGGAGATCGGTCTTGGGAATCTCCTTGAGTATGCCGTAGGTCGTGAGTTGGTCGTGCCCACGTGAACGGATCGCGGCGCTGTTTGCCCCGCGAAGTACGTCGATCACGTGAGCCGTGCCGTACCCTTCCTTCACCCGGGCAACGCAGGACAGGATCTTCTTGGCGATTGTGATCGCATCAGGAACTTCCTGCGTGTCCCCGAGGCAGACATCGCAGGCCGCACAGTTTTCGATGTCGTAGCTTTGCCCGAAGTATTGCACGAGCGCCTTGTGTCGGCACGCAGCGCCACGGCAGTAGCGGGCCATCTCTTCAAGGTGTTTCACGCTGGTGGCGACGAACTCGGGTGCGGCCTGTGCTTCCTCGGCGGACTTCTCGATGATCGACTTGAACGTGAGGAAATCCGCTCCGGAATACAGCAGCACACACTCCGACGGTAACCCATCGCGACCCGCGCGGCCCGTCTCCTGCTGGTAGTGCTCAATTGTCTTCGGCATTGCGGCGTGGATCACGTACCGCACATTCGAGCGGTCAATTCCCATGCCGAACGCGACGGTCGCCACCACAATATCAGCTTCCTCGGCTGCGAACGATTCCTGGCTTTTGCGGCGGGCTTCGGGCGACATTCCGGCGTGATACGGCACAGCCCGATACCCCACCGAGGTCAGCGCCGAGGTCATCTCGTCCACATCCTTGCGCCGCAGGCAGTAGATGATTCCCGCATCGCCCGGATGACGATCGAGTACCGCCCGAACCTGGGCCATCACGTCGAGCCGAGGGAGCACGCGGAACGTCAAGTTGGGGCGGTCGAAGTTGCCGACGAGGATATCCGGCGAATTCAGCCCCAGTTGCTCGGCGATATCCTTCCGCACTCGCTCGGTAGCGGTGGCCGTGTACCCGTGGACCGCCGCCTTCGGGAAGAAGTCACGTAGTCGGGCGAGTTGACGGTACTCGGGTCGGAAGTCGTGTCCCCAGTGGCTGACGCAGTGCGCCTCGTCAACCGCGACAGTATGTACCCCGGCATCGCGGAGCAGTTGATACACATCTGTGTTCACGAGTCGTTCGGGTGACGTGAACACGAGTTTCACTTCCCCCCGGCGAATCTGATCCGCCGTGGTCACACGTTCGTTGGGTGTGAGCGTGCTATCGAGTCGGACAGCAGGCACGCCGATGCGCGACAGACCATCGACCTGATCCTTCATGAGTGCAATGAGTGGAGAGACCACAACCGTGAGACCGTCGCGAATGATGGCGGGTGCCTGATAGCAGAGTGATTTCCCACCGCCGGTCGGCAGCACAACGAGCGAATCGCGACCGGCCAAGGACGCGCGAATGGCTTGCTCCTGAAGCGGACGCAGCGACGCAAACCCCCAGTGCTTACGGATGGCGGTGAGAAGTTGCGGGGGGAGTGGTCGTGATGGAGTGGCGGGCATGAAGCTCCTTCCGTGGCCGCGAGCAAGACGGAAGCCACCGGGAATACATCGACAGTTGTACCCTACCCGAATACCCGTGCGCCGTCCATCTCAGACACCAACCTGGAGCATTCCCGGGGCGGCATTTCCCCCGCATTGTCCGTCTGAGCTCAATGTGCTGGCTCCTGATACGAACTCCCGTATATCGACATCGCTTTCTCTCCGACGATGAAAGGGAAGAGTAAACATGCTGCGATCACTTCATCTCACTGGTTTGGTTGGCTTACTGGGTTTGGTGGTCGGTTGCGACAAGGGTGCAAACCCGACCTCCGCCGGTCCCCATGTTCCACCGAATGTGGAAAAAACGCCGCCCGTGGTCACTCCTCCCAAACCGGAGCAGGATCGCTACGAGATCGACCCGGATAAGCATGTCATCCCCGACGTAGCGGCTACCGGAAAGCTCCGTGGCAAGGCGTTCACGCCGGATCGTGTCGAACTGGAAGGGAACCGGCTTTCGTTGCGGCAGGGGAAGGACTTCTTCGCTGATCTGGAAATCAGCATGTTCCTCAGCGACAAGCTGAAGCTGGCTGACGGGGTGAAACTCGTGGTTCGACCAACTACGAAGTGGACAGCAGGCATCCCTTCACTGCACGTCTCTTCCCGTGAAGGAAAGAACTTGCCTGACACGAAATTCATCAACGACGATTACGCCATGACCCTGGAGTTGGGCAAACCAGATAAGGGGAAGATCCCGGGGAAGATCTACCTGTGCCTTCCGGACTCGCAGCGAAGTTACGTGGTTGGAACGTTCGTGGCCCAACGAAAGCGAGCAATGTCCGAGGCACCTGGAGCGGAGGAAGTTCCATTCATCCAGGGGACGATCTCGCCGCTTCTCAAGAAGGATCAGGAGTTGTGGGTCGGCTACCTCGGTTTGCCGACCGGCGGGCAGATGATCTCCGATTCGGCGGGCGGTTCTGCCTTTGAAAGCGGCGGCGGCGGAAGCCGCTCCATGTCGTACGCGCCACGAACGGCCGGGGTGCGCTTCGAGAAGTTCACGCCACTGTTCGACTTCACCAACCTGCCACCAGGCCGCTACCTCGTGTACGCACGACTGAAGGACGGCCCGACTCAGTGGAAATGGGTTGATGTGGCAGCAGACGGACGGGCGAACGCGGATATCACACTTGATGCCGCCAATGTCGGGACTGTGGAAGTGAAACTCCCCGATGGCGTGAAAGAAGCTCGGCTCCTGCCTGCCGACCTGGGAAGTCCAGCCCCGGACTCGCGTTTCACGGATCGACTGATTCGCGCACTTGAACTCAAGGGCGATGCGAAGGATGGCCAGGCGACCATCGCGAATGTTCCGCCCGGCAAGTATCACGTTCACGCTGGCAACCTCCGTGGCGAAGTGGAAGTGGCGGTCGGGAAGACTGCAATGGTCGAGATTAAGCCCACGAAAGAGTGACCGTGTTATTCCCACGAGGTGAATGATGAAGATTGACCCGGGAGCTTACCCGCCTCGGATCGCGGAACTGCTCACCGTTCTCCCGGTCGCGCCACTCGGACCGGGAATTCCTGAGCCATCGGCTCGCGGCAAGCTTGCCGCGCTCGACGACGCGGCATTCGGAGGTCGCATCGCGGATCGCGACCTGGCCGCGTGCTGTCGGTCCGGGCTGTGGCTCGCATTCAACTACCTCGATGACTCACATCGGATCAGTCAGGACATCGAGACGAGCACGGGGAGTTTCTGGCACGCCATCATGCATCGCCGCGAACCCGATCCATTCAACTCGAAGTACTGGTGGCGACGCGTAGGTCCGCACGCGGTTCTCGAGCGACTTCGCGAGCGTGCCCCCGAGGTCGGCTACCCCTTCACCACAGCGGAAGCGTTCGTGGACTTCTGCGAACGGGTCCGCGACACGAACGCGCCAGACGAGGAACTCGCGAAGCGCGTGCAGCACCTCGAATGGGAGTTGCTATTCACGTGGTGCTACGACCGCGCCATCGGGAAGTGACCGCTTGAACGGATGCTCGATGGATCTATCTCTATCTGCATGACCACTCCTGTTGCGAAACCAGAGATCCTCAGCACCAGCATCGGCGACTTTCCCCTCTCCGAGTGCCGCATTACGGTTGGGGACAGAGAACTAGCGGTGCTGCACACGCACTCGGTCCTCAGTCTCGACGAGGAAACGCGGTTCCTCAACATCCCGGATCAGCGTGCTCCCTACGGCGTCGTGCTGTGGCCCGCAGCGGTTGCACTGGCATACGAGATCGCGCTCCGTGCGGACGAGTTCCGTGGGAAGAAGGTGCTGGAACTCGGGGCAGGAACCGGGTTGCCTGGGATCGCAGCCGCTTCGCTGGGTGCGGTGGTGGTTCAGACAGACCGATCCGAGTTGATCGTGCACATCTGCCAGCGAAATGGCGAGCGAAACAAGATGACGGGAATCGAATACAAGCTGGCCGACTGGAGCGAGTGGACGGACGAGACTCGTTACGACTGGATCATCGCATCAGATATCCTCTACGCGGACACGCAGCATGAACACTTGCGGCGAATCTTCAAAGGCAACCTCGCGTCAAACGGACGCATTCTACTTTCCGACTCGTACCGTCCACCCAGCCTCCCCTTTCTGGAGAGCCTAGAAGCGAGCGGATGGCGGTCGCGGCATTCCCGCTGGAAGATCGGCGAAGGGACCGACGCCCGCGCGGTCGCGGTCTACGACCTGACTCCGCCTTAGGCACAACAGCCGGTGAAAGGGCACGCGAAATCGTTGCTGGCCTTACTTCCCTTCAATTTTCTTCACGGCTTCCATGGCTGCTTCGCGATGCTGTTGCCGGGTCTCCTTCACCGCGATCTCCTTCAGGAGTGGAAGTGCGTCCTTCGCATCCGGGCCGATATCCCCGAGGAGTTCGATTGCCCTGTAACGCTGGCCGGGCACCATCGACTTCAGAGCCTCCAACAACTCCCGCATCAGGGGCTTCGAGGCTGGTCCCAGTTCCTTGATCATGTCGTCCAGTTCATAGTTGTAGCCGCTCTTTCCGCTCAGATGCTCCCGAATCATTGTGAGCGCTGGTTTCGCATTGTCCGCGTCGATGAGGATCATCGCGATCGCCAGCTCATTGCGGATGTCATAGCGACTGGGCTTTTCCGTCTCGAACACCTTGAGCAACGTCTGCATGGCGGGCCTGGCATTGCTTCCCAATCGGCCGAGGCTCTTGGTAGCCTCGCTCCGCAATGACCCGCGTTGTTTCGCCTCCTTTTTCTCCTCCACGACATTCAACAGGCCCAACAGAAGCGCGACTGCCTTCTCGGATTGTGCCGGGTCGATCCGTGCCGCTGCCTCGGCTGCCGCCACTCGCAGTGCGGGGGCGACCGTGTCCTCGAACTTCTTTACCAACTCCGGAACTGCAGCCTTCGCTGCAACGCCCATTGGTGCCAGTGCACGCGCTGCACGGGTTGCCTCGGCATCGGTTCCACTCAACGCATTCGTCAACGCCGCAATCGCTTCGTGTGCACTCTTCGGCTCAATGACGATCAATGCCAGTGCCGCTTCAAGTGCGACTGATTGGTTCTTGTCCGCGAGTAGTTGCTTCAGTTCGGGCACTGCGACCTTGGCGGTTTCTCGCGTGTAAACGAGCCACATCCCTGCGGCGAGTCGTGTTTGCTCGTTCTCTTGCTTGAGTCCTTCGACAAGAGCGGGAATTGCGGCCTTGTGGGCATCACTGCCGCGAAGGCCGACCTGAGTCAAACCTTTGGCAGCTGCAAATCGGACGATGAACTCGGGGTCCGCAAGGGCGGCGGTCAGCGCGGGCAAGGACTCCGGAACACCTGAGTGCCGGGTGCCCAGACACAGCGCCGCAGCTTCACGGGTCGTTGCGGCCTTGCCGTGCTTGAGGGCCGTTTCAAGTTGCTCCTTCACTGGCATACTGCTGACTGTGAAAATTGCCCAGCTGCGGACTGGCCCGGGTTCGTCGAACAACGCGATGAGTGCCTTCGCGGCCTGATCTGGTACAGGCCGGAACAGCTCCGCGGTTGCCAGGTGGGAGACTTGCGTGGACGTCTTGGCATCCTTCATCGCGGCGATCACGACGGGAATGGACTTCTCAGCCAACTGTGGGGCGACTTGGGCGATTGCTTGAGCAGCTGTCATGCGAACAATCATGTTCTCATCGGTCAACAACTTCTCCAGCGCCGCGGGAACGCCCTTCCCGCCTTCGCCTGCAAGTTCGATCGGCGATGTTTGGCCAGGGGCGCGACCGCCGAAGCGACCACCTCCACCAAGGACAATGGCGGCCTTCTCGCGCACCGTCGCGTCCTTGTGCCCGCACAGATCGACGAGGTGGGGCACGACCTGCTTTGGGTATTCTTTGAAGTACTGAGAGCCTGATAGCCCGACGGGATTGACCTTGGTTGAGGACATGAGCAAAGCGAGCGTGGAGACTGGTTTTGGTCCGTCGATGTTCGCGATCGCGACCGCAATTCGGTCGTTGTACCCCCCGTTGAAGTCCGGTTTGAACTCCGCGGTCAGGTAGGGCACTGCTGCCTTGGCATCGGGTCCAATTGCCCCGAAAATCTCGATTCCGATATACCACGGAACACGCGGAGGATCGGCGGTAAGCATCTCGATGAGATCGGGTACGGCAGCTTTCGCCCTTGCTCCCGCTCGCTTCAAACCATCAATTGCAATCTGTTGTCGTTCTGAACCTGAGTCTGCGAGATCGGCGACCCAGGTTGCGATCTGTTTAGCATCGGGGACCGCCGCTGGCATCGGTGCTCGTTCCACCGCGGCGGCTTGCGGTAACGCGGCTGAAGAAGTGGCCGCGAGCAGGAACAGCAGGGCGTTCATGGCCTGTCCTCAAGATATGTGTGCGGAACTGCACTCACATCCTACCTGGCGAATCCCTGCTGACATCTCGCTGTGTTTGATGAGTTACCATGCCGTTACTTGCGAACATCTACTCCGAGCGGTGGGGGTGAGTCGTTTTGGCGAGAGTCTCGCTCCAGGCTGAACAAAGTAGAGCTTCCAGCACGTCGCCAGCCAGTTCCGCATCACGCCATACGATCGGCGAGCCGTGCCCGAGCACGGCCGAGAATCATCGCATGATCGAAGGCCAGTGAAGGCAGCTCATCCAGGAGGAACCAGCCCACCTCGTCCGCGTCGTCGGCAGCAACGGGTTTCATCTCGCCTGGGTTCACTTGTGCCAGATATGCCACGGATACCGTCCAGCCACGCGGATCTCTTCCCGGATCTCCGGCAGTGTACAGTTGTTCCAGATCAGCGGCGACAACTCCAGTTTCCTCGACCAATTCTCGCCGAGCCGCGTCCGGGAGGCGTTCATTCTCATCGACGAAACCCCCTGGCATTGCCCAACTTCCGGCGAATGGATCTTTTTTCCTCCGAATCAAGAGCACACGCGGGCGTAGTTCACGAGTCACGATTGCAATATCGACTGTCAAGGCCGGTCTGGGATAATCGTAACTGCACCGACGCGGGGTTTCGGTCGCCATCGGAGGACTCCGGCAGGGTAAAGACTTGGGGCGGACGTTCCAGAACTCCCTTGAGGAACTTACCGGCGAATTGACCCCTTGCCAACGGGAGGATTTTGGAACAGCGCGGTACAATGTCGATGAACGAACAACTGCTCTGCGGTGTCCGTCCATTGGCCCGCCTGATTCGACGATATTCGCCAGATCATGCGTGTGGCCGGGATTCACCCCGGTGTTGAGCAAGGAGAGGTGCTTTGTGCAGGTCAACAAGATTGTGGTTTGGGAGGCATTCGACGCGGCAGACCCGATGACGCGGGCCGCCGGGCAGCTTTACGAGAACACGCTAGCCGTCGAGGAGCGCATCCCCTGGTACTGGATCGAAAAATCGGTTGAAAGTCGGACCAAGACGAAACCTGGCAAGGCCGACGGGTGGACAAAACACCTGCTCCTGGCCGCTCCCGAGGATCGCTCTGACGATCCGACGGGTCTTGCGGGGTACGTTTATGGTGCCCTGATCCCAAACTACGGTGGCTACCTCTGCTACATCGGCGTTGCCGACTGGGCTCGTCGGCTCGGCGTGGGAACCCGGTTATTCGACCAGTTCTTCCGTCAGATGTCCGTGGACGCGGGCGAACTCGGGACGCAACTCCCATTCGTGATCTGGGAGAGCCACCGGCCCGCGCCAACGGCCCCGGCATCGGAATGGGATATCTGGGCGGCTCGCACGAAGTTGTTCGACCGTGCTGGTGGGTTGTGGGTCGAAGGCGTGGACTTCTGGTCCCCGAACTTCACGACCGACGATGAATCGGGCGACCCGGTGCCGTTGCAACTGTTCATCAAGCCAATGAACGAATGGGCCGCTGCGTTCGACGCGGATCGCTTGAAGCAAGTGATCGCGGGGCTGCAGAGCGAAGTGTACCGCAATGAACCGGGCAGCGAGTTGTTCGACCGCACCCTGCCCGCCAATTGCGAACCGCGACTGCAACCCGCCAAGCTCGCTGGACTCGCCAAGAGACTTTAAAAGGTAAAAAGTGAAAGGGAAAAATGTAAGACGGGCAACTGCCTCTGTCTTTCATTTTTCCCTTTTACTTTTTACCTTTTAAATTCTCCGAGTAGGTCGGGTGGGAATCGAACTCACGATTCCGTGCTTATCAGACACGGGCCTTACCATTTGGCGACCGACCTGGCAGCCAGATGGACAGTCGCCACATCTTCTTGGTTCGTCTGTGTCTTACCTTTTCACTTTCCCAAACGGTTCACCCCGTGAGCGAGACCCATACGTTTACCGCACGCTGGGTGTTCCCGGTCGCACGACCGCCGTTGCCCCACGGCACAGTGACCGTTCACGGCGACACGATTGCCACGGTCGAGCCGCACGGCGTTCGCACGGCCGATGAAGACCTCGGCAATGTCGCGATCATCCCCGGCTTGGTGAACGCCCACACGCACCTCGACCTGAGCGGCGCTCGCGGCCTTATTCCACCCACCGACCCCGAACACTTCACAGACTGGCTTCGCGGCGTGATTGCGTATCGTCGTGGCCGCACGCCGGAACAAGTGCAAGCCGACATCCGCGCCGGCCTGGCGGAGTGCCTGCGATTCGGCACAACGCTCATCGGCGATATCACCGTTGGCGGCGCGAGTTACCAGGCGGTAACGGCAGCGGCAACACGAGCGTGCTTGTTCTGGGAACTCATCGGGTTGAGCGAGGAGCGATACCTGGCAGGCTTGAAGGCGCTATCGAACAACAAACTTGGGGGCTCGTGGGATCCGGACGCACCGCCTGCCGAGTATCCTGAAACCTACTTCTGTCGATGGGGTCTGTCACCGCACGCTCCTTACAGCGTGAACCACAGCCACGCTCGCGGACAATTATTCTTTGGGTGCTCCGCAATCCACCTCGCTGAGTCGCCAGGCGAGTTGGAACTACTTGCGACCAAGACCGGGCCATTCCTGGACTTCTTAAATGACCTCGGTGTCTGGCACCCGGAAGCGATCACGGCGACGTTCGGCGACTTCCTAGTCAGCCACGAGAAAGCCGCAGCGCCCTCACTGAACATCCACTGTAACTACCTGCCTCTCGACACCTCATTCCAACCGCACCAATCCATCGTCTACTGCCCACGGACGCACGGGGCGTTTCTGCATCCGCCGCATCCATTCCGAGCGTTCATGGCACGGGGTGTTCGGGTTTGTCTCGGCACCGATAGCCTCGCGTCGAACCCCGATCTCGACATCCTTGCGGAAGCGCGATTTGTTCACGCACGCCATCCCGATTTCCCCGGCGAGCGGTTGTTGCGAATGGTCACCCTTGCGGGAGCGGAAGCTCTCGGATGGGCAAACGAAACGGGGAGTCTGGAAGTGGGAAAGTCGGCCGATTTCGTCGCCGTGCCGCTCCCGGAACGAGACGCGGCCGATCCGCACGAGTTGCTCTTCGCCGACCACTCGGGCGAACGCCGAACGTTGTTCCGTGGCCAATGGCGCGATTGAAGCTCACTTATGTCTGGCTCCCGAAAACCTGCGTGAAGTATAGCGCACCCGTAGCATCGGCTCGAACACTCACACCGATCTCGGTGAAGTTCGGACTCAAGATGTTCGCACGGTGACCGGAGGAGTTCATCCAGCTTGTCATCACGCCCGCAGCGGTCGTGAAGTTGAACGCGATGTTCTCTCCAAATGTGAATGATGAAGTCCAGGTATCGTAGCCCGAGAGATCAAGCCGGTTCGCAAGCTCCGGTCGGGCCGTTCCATAAAGCGTGTGCTGCATCGCCTGCACCCCACCCAGGATTCCGCTGAACGTTACCATGTCCTGTGAATGCAGCGATGCCGCGTAGTTCAACGCACTGCTGGCGACCAACGGAGCAAGCCCCACCTGCGCCCGTTCGACATTTACCAACTGGATGATTTGCGATTCGATCTCTGTGTTGCTGAGAATCCGGACCGGACTACCCTCACTGACCGAATTCGCTCCATCGCCACCATCAACGATATCCACGCCGCCGCCACCCCAGATGATGTCGTTGCCTGCTCCGCCAAAGAGCTGGTCGTTCCCACTACCGCCGTAGAGTTTGTCGTTCCCGCCGTTGCCGTAGATGATGTCGTCACCATTGCCGCCATAGATGAACGCACCGAATCCGGAACCATCGCGGATGATGTCGTCGCCACCACCAGCACTCACCACGACACGGAAGAAACCCGCGTTCGCGAATGCAACTCCATCGACGATGATGGCCGTGCTCGTGTGCCGCAGTGTGATGATTTCACTGGCTTCCGTCCCGGTGACGGTGAGTGTCCCGCTCACGATGTTGACCGAAGTCGGGCAGTCGCGAGTTTCGAGAACTTCGACACCGAGGGCAAGTTTTCTGGACACAACAGCATCTCTTGTAGATATGCCGGGCAAGTTACAGCAAGCGGAGTAGTTACGCATTACTCACCCGACGCCAGAAAAACAATTCCCATCTTCGTTCAAGAGCGACTATCCGTGGTTGGCCTTCCCAAGTTGCCGGGGTGTGGGTATCTCCCCACCAGTTCTCGGAACCGCGGAGATTCCACATGTTTCACAGGTACGCTCTACTCGCTGCTCTGTTCGTCGTTCCGTGCGTGGCCAGCGCGCAGCCACCCGCGGCGAACCCACCCGTTCGCTTCAAATGGCAACTGAATCAGGTTCTGAAGTATAAGGTCACGCAGCAAACAGCGGTGCGTGAAACGTCACTCGACGAGAAGACGGAAAAGCCGGTCACCACCGAGGCCCGCACGAATCTCACGCTCATCAAGAAATGGACCGTCAAGAACATCGACGCCAAGGGTGTCGTGACTCTGGAAATGACGATCACAGCAATGAAGACCGAGTTCCGCAAGCCGGACGGTAGCAGCATGGTTCGCGACTCAGCCAATCCCGAGCAGGCCAAGGAACTGGCTGAATATCTAAACGTACCAATCGTAACGGTGAAGGTCGATACTCAAGGCAAGCTCATCGAAGTGAAAGAAGCCAAGGCCGGTTCCGCTGCAAGATTGCACGCCGAGTTGCCGTTTCGGTTCATCCTGCCCGATACCGGACCAACCGCAGGGCAGACGTGGGACCGGACGTTCACGCTAAAGCTCGATCCGCCACTGGGTACCGGCGAAAGCTACGACTTCGCACAGAAGTACACCGGCAGCATCAAGGATAATCTGGTGGTCATCGGCATTGAGACGACGCTGAAGACTCCACCGAAGACGCTCGCGGAGCAGGTGCCGTTGGTGCCAATGCTGTGGTCCGGTGAAGTGTATTTCAACCCGACCGCCGGGAAGTTCCACGCGGCTCGACTGAAGGTGAAAGCTGAACTGCCCAATCACCAGGGCGAAGGAACCAAGTTCGAGTACGAGAGCGCGTACGTCGAAGATATTCTCGAGAAGTGACGTTGTGAGTCGCCGCCCTGCATACCAGGGCGGCGTTCAACTGAGTTGCCAGATCAATCGATCGCTTTCTTGAACTCATCGACCGCGTGTTCAGTTTCGGTCTTGGCGGCTTCCCACTTGTCGGCGGTGACAGCCTTCAGTTCCTCGAACTTCTTCGCGGCCGCATCACGCTTTGGGGCGAGTTCCTTCCACTTCGCTTCGAGCTTGGTCTTCTCCTCGCCGGTCGCCTTCTCGGCCTTCTCTTTCAACTCGGTCGCCTTCTTGTCCAGTTCGTCCAGCTTGACCTTCATCGCCTTGATGGCTTCGTCCTTCTTGGTCACTGCCGAGTCGGGGTTGGTTGACTTGCTCCCGCTCGTGGTCGTGTTCGGCTTGCAACCGATCGCCAACGCACAGACTCCGCTCAAGGCGCAGCACAGCACACATGTTCGCAACATGGAACGCTCTCCAATCGTGGATATGAAACAGATTTGGACACGGAATGAGATGGTGTCGAGGGATCGGCCGCGTCCGTCTCGTCCCTCACAAGAAGAGACCCCGACGCGGCCCGATTATTCCCGGCGTGAACAACAGCTCGTTACTTCTTTGCCTTGGCAAGTGCGCCCTTGAGCCACGCGGCGAAGTTTCCAGGCGAGTTGATCTTCCCCTCGTAGGGGACGTTGTCTTTGCCCTTAAATGTTCCCCCGACAATCTTGAACTTGCCGTCAGGCAGCGGAACAAGAACGGCGTATAGCGGGAGTGCGATGTCCCCGAAGACATTCACCTGGAACGTCCGGTTCACCTCCGACTCCGCTTCTCGTGCCGCCTGCCCGGGGTCTGTTGAGTAGGAGACAGCAGGCACTTCATCGGTGTAGAGCTGTACTCGCTCAAAGTTCTCGAACTCGTCACGGATTGCCGGCTGGGTGAACACGGTCTCTTCGTTGTACTTGCAGTTTGTGCAAGTCACCCCTGTGAAGTCGAGGAGAACTGGCTTACCCGACTTCCGCGATCGCTCGATCGCGTCCTTCAGATCGGTCCCCCATCCCTGTTCCGATTCTGGCAGCAAGAACGCCTGTACCCAGGCGTACACGGCACCGGCGGGGCGCTGCGACTTGCCGTCTGCAGTCTTGAACATGGCAGGTAGCAGATAGAACCCCAGGCCCAAAAACAGCACGGCGAACAGCAACCGCGGTACGCCGATGTTCGGCTTCTCCTCGTCGTGCGGCAGTCGGTAGGTGTTCAGCAGGTAAAGCCCACACGCGAACGTAATGGCGACCCAGCCAGCCAGCACGAGATCGTAGGTGAAGAACTCCACGGGCGAGAACACCCGAAGCTCGGCGGTGCGGAAGAATTTCAACGCCGCCGCCAGTTCGAGAAAGCCCATCACGACTTTCACGCTATCGAGCCAGCCCCCGGAGCGTGGCAACGCCTTGAGCAATCCCGGCACCATCGCCAGCACGAAGAACGGAGCCGCGAATGCCGTCGCGAACGCCAACCCGCCGAGGATCTCCTTCGTGGTCGGCACTGCGATCAAACTTCCGCCGCCAGAGTCGGCAGCCGAGATACCCGCGAACCCACCGAGGAACGGTGCCACGCAGGTGAAGCTAATCACCGTGAAGGCGAGTGCCCCAAAGATGGTGCCGACCATGCCGCCCTTCGATTGCTTCTTCTGAAGTCGTTGCACGATGAAGTTTGGCAGCGTCAGTTCGTACATCCCGAACAGGCTCAGCGCCAGCACGAAGAACAGCGCCCCGAGGAGTACGTTGGTGACGGGGTGGGCCGATAGCCACGCCATGAACTTCAGGAGTGCGAATGCCGACGACCCCAGAACGACGATGATCGTGAGGCAGTAGACCCCCGCGAGTTTCATCCGTTCACGGAACGAACCGTGGGCGTGCTTCAGGAAGATGCTCACCGTGATCGGGATCATCGGGAATACGCACGGCGTGACAAGCGAGATCAACCCCCACGCAGCGGCCGTCAGGATGAAGGGCCACATGCCTGAGTCGCCAGATTTCGTGGATTGAGCATCGCCCGTTGATTCGTCCTTAATAACGGCTGCCCGGATCGCCTCCATGTCGGCGGCGTAGACATCGGGGGACTTGGCAACCTTGGCACTACTCGTGGCAGGGTGACTCGCCGACACTGGCGGAGTCGGGACAATCGGAGTCGGGCCTACCAACCCACCTCCAACGGGTGGGTCGTCAGTCACCTCGAAGACGAGGTTCGGAAGGTTGCTCGCAAACGCATTGATGCACTGCTCTTCGTCCGTGACATCAACTCGCCCGCAGACCTGAATTTGCGTTCCCTTGAGGGGCACATCCTTCTTGCCCGGAGTCGCAGTCGGGGAGACACGCGCCTTGAACTCCCATGTTGTCTTCGGTTGCACGTATTGTTGGTCGAACTGGCCTGGCGGGTCGCCGACACGGGGCTTTTCGACGAGTGTGGGCGGATCGACTGTGCCTGGGAGCAGCGTCAGGTCGCCGGGCGCAATCCCAAACTTATTCTTAGACGGTTGGTTGGGGTCTTTCGGGAAGAACGGGTATGTGTGGACGTCGAGTACGGGCTTGAGATCGACTGTGACTTTGATGGTAATCGTCTCGCCGCGCTTGACCTTTGCTGGCATGTCAATCTGGACATCTGCCATCGCGGCGAACTTCGAAGGAAGTTTGCTCGCTGTCAACGGCACATCACCCTGTGCTGATGCTGGCGCAACGCCAAGAAGCAGGGCGGCCAGCGCAACTAGGAGAGAACGCGGCATTGGGCACCACCGGAAGTGAATTAAAGCCCACGGGTCGCGCGACCCGCGGGCTTCAGGCTAGTTCTGGGGGCGACATGCCGGTCTGCCCCACTCGTTACGAGATACGCCGCCGGCACACGGGTCTTACAACAAGTCGAGAACAGTCGGCTTACGCCGACCGCTCGCCAGGATTACTTTGCCAGCGCCTCTGCGACTTCCTTTGCGTACTGCTTCTCGACTTCAACCGAACCCTCGAGAACCTTCAACTTCGCTTCAACCGGTACATCTTTCGGGGGGAAGCAGTTGTCATTGTCGCAAACGCTCAGTTTGAACCCGGTCAGTTTCATCGCCGTTAGGCCCGGGGTGGCTTTGGGTGATACCACAGCTTTGCGAGTAAAGGTCGCCGTACCGGAGTAGTATCGCAGCTCCATAATCCCCGCGGCTGGCTCCGCCTTCTTCTTGGGGTCCTTGGGATCTTCAACCATACCCACGAAGATCACGGAGCCGACCGTCGGGAACTTAATGGTGTTCACCATTCCGGCCGCCATCTTGTCCACCTGCGTGGTGGGATAAGTATGGAAACCCTCGTTGAGTTCCACGGTCACGCTGAATGTGACCGTCTGGCCCGGTTTCGCCTCTGCCGGTGTAAACGAGCCTTCGACCTTCTTCACGGCCCGTTCATACCACTTCTGCTTCCCGGCTTGTGATGCAGGAGACATTGCAAGAGTGACGGCAACTCCGGCACCAACAAACAGCGCGAACGTCCGGTTCAGGCGCATAGGAGAGGCTCCAGGGGAAACCCGCACATGGCAATAGACGGGCTTGGGTGGTCACTTCTTCACTTCGGGTTCTTTTGGAATCGGTGGCGCGTTCACGCCCTTGAGTTCCAGCGTAGAAACGGCCTTGGTCGCGATATCGACAACGCGGATCCGGTGGGCGTTCGTGTCGGCGACGTAGAGCTTGCCACCCGCGTAGCTGATCCCGGCCGGTTCGCTGAACATCGCCGGCACCAGCTTCCCGAGATCACCGCCAACGAAGTTCTTGAGTTCGCCGCTCTTCAGGTCAAACACCTTGATCTTGTTGTTGTAGGTGTCCGCAACGTAGAGCTTCCCGTCGTTGTACGCCACGCCGAGAGCATGTTGCAAGCGGGCTTCCTTGTCTCGCTTTGTTTCGTCCTCGATCTGGCCCTGCCCATCCACATCGCCGAACGTAAACAGTCCGCGGCCGATGAGCGTTTGCACGCGGCCCGTGCCACCCAGCGGCACCTTCCGGATCGAACTGATTTCGCTATCCGCGACAAAGATGCTCTTGCCGTCGGTCGCGAGTCCGCTCGGTTGCGCGAAGTTCGAGAACGCGAGCGGTCCGTCGCCAATGTTCTCGCGACCACTCCCCGCGTACGGGGCGAGTTCCTTGTTCTTGATGTCGTAGCCCCAGATCTGGTGGTGACCGGCCATCGCAATGTACAGCGTGTCGCCCTGAAGAAGCAGATCCCACGGGCTGTTCAGACCGATGCTGCGAGCGGGAACTGACTTGTCGAGGCGACGGGTAAGCGGGTCGCCTGCCTGCTCGCCCGTGCCCGCGATCGTGCGGACGGTTTTCGCGGCAATGTCAAGCTCGCGAATCGAGTGGTTCTTCCGGTCGGCAACGTATAGCAGATTGCCATTGAGCGCCATCCCCTGCGGGTCGTGGAACTCGGCCTTGTCGAACGTGCCCTCAGATTTCCCCGGGGTTCCGGTGCCAGCCACCGCGATCATCTTGCCGTCGAGGTCGGTGATCACGATGCGGTGGTGCGTGCTATCGGCGATAAACAATCGCTTGCTCTTCTCGTCGGCGAGCACCTTCCCTGGGAAGAACAGTGGGGTATCGCCCGTCTCGCGGAAGCGGGCCAGATCGAATCGAATCGGCTTGTCATTGAGCGTCTTCTTCTTCTTGTGCTCTTCGACGAGTTTCTCGATGACCTTGTCCAGGATCTCGAAGTTCCCTTCGCCGGAGATGTACCCGACGATGTTCCCTTCCGGGTCGATCAGAACCATCGTCGGCCAGGCGTCCACATCGTAACGATTCCAGACCTTGTGATCCGCGTCGTTAATGACCGGATGCTCAATCTGGTACCTCAGGATCGCCTTGCGGATGCTGTTCGTGTCCTTTTCGTTCTCGAACTTCGGGGAGTGAACGCCGATCACGACCAGTTCGTTCGGATATTTCTTTTCAAGCTTGGTCAGGTCGGGCATGACGTGAATGCAGTTGATGCAGCAGAGCGTCCAGAAGTCGAGGAGGACGATCTTCCCCTTCAGGTCTTTCTTGAGCGAGAGCGGACCACCGGTGTTTAGCCAGGCAATGCCGCCATCAAGTTCCGGTGCGGCCTGCTTCTTTTCCTCGGGCTTCTTCTCGTCGTCCCCCTTCTTCTCCTGGGCTACGACAGCTTGAGACTCCTTGTTGAGCCGTCCCATGCCGAAGAGAATCGCTACAGGTAAGCCGAATCCGATGACAACACCGAGCAGCGTTCCCCAGGGGAAGCGTTTTGTCGCGGAAGCAGTCGGAAGGGAACTTCCTGGTTCGGAAGGCAGGGCAACAACTGGGCCAGTAGGCTCGCTCATCAGGTCGCTCCTCGTGTCGGCAGGTCGCACTTCTCTGGTATGGTAATCGGGCGCGGCCTCCGCGTGAAGCTAAACACGTGTCCGAGAGTGCGTTTCGATTTTTGGCGCGCGAGGTTGCCGAGATCGCACATTAGGAAAGGAACCGCATGTTGATCGCGATGGCTGGTTTACCTGGAACCGGGAAGAGTACCCTCGCAGTGCGTCTCGCGGAAGCACTCGGCGGCGTCGTTCTGAGCAAGGATGTCGTGCGTTCGGCGTTGTTCCCGCCAACCGTGTTGGATTACTCCTCGGCACAGGACGACATTGCCATGTCGGCGGTCTTTGCAGCCGCACGGAACCTCCTGACCACTGACCCTCACCGAGTTGTGATCCTTGATGGAAGAACATTTCGCAGGGCGGTACAGGTTGCAGACCTGTTCGCGCTTGGTCGCGACATCGGCCAAGAACCGTTCGTGGTCGAGTGCATCTGCGACGAGGCGACCGCCCGAGAACGGCTCGACCGCGACGCGGCAGCGGGCTTACACCCGGCCGCGAACCGCACGGGGGCACTGCACACCTCGGTAAAGGCAAGCGCCGAACCGCTCACCGTGCCGCGCGTGGTGCTCGACACCAGCAAACTTTCCCCCGACGACGGACTTGCGTGCGCTCTCGATTACCTCCGCGGCTCTCGGTAAGTTTTCAGTTCGCGCTTCCCGTGCCGAGTAAGATAAACGCCCGGTGTTCCGCTCTGGCGTCACCCGAAACTGAGGAGCGTTGGTTATGAGACTGTTGTTATCGCTGGTCTGCGTCGGGGCGGCGTTCGCCCTCACGTCGCCCGCACAGGAGAAACCCATGGATAAGCCAGTGTTGCCCGACCTTCAGTCGAAGGAATGGACCAAGCAAAAGTCAGGCCTTGAAATCTGGGATTCGAAGGAAGGCAAGGGCGAACTCGTGAAGCCCGGAGCCAAGGTAAAGGTGCACTATACCGGCTGGCTCACGACCGGCGAAATCTTCGATTCGAGCGTTATCCGCAACGAGCCGATCGAGTTCCCACTCACCGGCGTCATCAAGGGCTGGCAGGAAGGGATCCCCGGAATGAAGGTCGGCGGCATTCGTCGGCTGCGTATCCCGGCTGAAATGGCTTACGGCAACCGAGCCGTGGGGAAGATCCCGGCTGGCTCGACGCTGATCTTCGAGGTCGAGATGCTGGAGACGGTAGCCAAGGCCGAACTGCCAGACCTGAAGGCCAAGGAGTGGAAGAAGCTCGACAACGGCCTGGAAATCTGGGACGTGAAGGAAGGCGAGGGCGCGGCCGTGAAGGCCGGCGCAACCGTGAGTGTGTTCTACACCGGCTGGCTGACCAACGGCAAACAGTTTGATTCGAACGTTGGCGATAAAGAGCCGATCTCGTTCTCGCTTGATCAGGTCGTCAAGGGCTGGGGCCTTGGCATCCCCGGCATGAAGCCAGGCGGCATCCGTCGGCTGAAGATTCCGTCGGAACTCGGCTATGGCAAGCGTGGCGCAGGCGACGACATCCCACCGGATTCGACGCTGATCTTCGAAGTGAAGTTGGTGAAGTGAGTTTGGTTGGGCGAGCGGGGCGTGTAAGCGCCTCAGGAAATCAACCAAACCGGGGCGTTCAAACGCCCCGCTCACCAAAAGTGGTCACAGAAACACGCGGTCTTCAAAACGTCGCTTCAATCTTGCTGCAACGACAGATGAGATCACGTTTGCGTGCAAGTCGAGATAAATCAACTCCGTCAGATATGGCGACTCCGCCAGCGCATCAGCGCCAGCATCTTCGATCAGATTGCCCGAGAGGTCGAGGTGAACGAGGTTCCGCAAGTGCGGGCTGTTCGCGAGTGCGATTGCGCCGGCATCGCCCAGGCGGTTCTCTCGCATGTCCAGAACGCGGAGGTTTGCCACTCGTGGACTGGCCGCCAAAACCACGGCTGATGCTGGTGTGAGATAGTCACCGCCGAGCGACAGGCTTCGCAACTCGTTCAGCACGGGCGAGTGGGCCAGCGCTTCAATGCCCGCCTCTTCGGGATGCGAGCGAAGCAGGTGCAGGCAGCGGAGGTGCGGCAGGTGTGCTCCCCCGATGGCCTGGAGTGACTCCGCTCGCAGGTTGTTGTCGCTCAGATCAAGTTCTTCAACCGCTGACAGTGCCGGTGCCGCCACAAGGCGCGTGACTTGCTCGGGGGCCAGTCGGTTGCCTAGGAGCTCAAGAACTTTCAACCGTGGCGGGTCGGCAAGTTGCGTTAATTCATTCACGAGCATTCGCCCGCCGGCCCGATCATCGCGGCAACTCAGCGTCGTGAGCTGGCGGAACATTCGGCTTCGCACAATGGCACGAGCGGTCTCGACAGTCGTGAGAATCGCTCCGATGTGGAGTTCACGCAATCGCTCGTAGCGGGTCGGTCCGAATAACCGTCTCGCTGTTGCCGCGCCAAGCCCTTGCGAGATGGAAATCCGCACGAGACGCGAGATCCACGGACTGGCAGCAAACTCCTGAGCTGCCGACAACTGGGCTTCACCAAGTTCAACCGCTTCAATGGGGAATTGTGAGAACAGGTCTTCGGCGTGGGTGACGAAAGCCGCCGAGGTGGGGGCTTGCACATTTGCCGGGAAACCACGAAGAAACGGCTCGCTGGGCCAGTCCAGATCGTCGGGCAACTTGGGGAGTTCCCGCACCCAGGCGCCGGGCATCTTGTCGCGGTCATGAAACCGGATCTGAACCCACGCGGGGTCGTACTCGGGGAGGTGGTTGAGTTGAACCTGCGTGCGGATGAATGCGGCTCGCCGCGATTCGCCGTCTTCCTCGATCGCGTCGGCGTAGATCAATCGCAGTGTGTTATCGTCCGGGTTTTCCAGAATCGCCCGGTACAGTGCTTCGCGGTCAGTCATCTTTCCATCGGGTGTCGGGTATGTCGGGTATGTCGGGTATGTCGGGTATCGGAGCAACCGGTCGCTTCCAAATCTTGGCTCTCCACCATTCATGGGGCGTTCGAGGTTATTGGTCGGGAGGGCTGAGGCTCCTGCCGAGCCGTTGGCCTGCGGCTCGGCAGGAGCCTCGCCCTCCCAAACCCAATTTTCCCCCATGAATGGCGGAGAACCCAATTCTTCCGATACTCGATATACCCGACACCCGATACCCGTCTCACATCGAAACTCGCTTCCCGAATCGTTCTCGTAATGCTTCACGGACCGAATCACCGAAGGTGCTCGTCGCGAGATTCAGCCGCAGCAGATTCCCCAGGTATGGCGACTCTGCCAGTGCGATGGCCCCGGCATCTCCCAGTTCGGCGGCGCCCAGATCGAGTTCGAGCAAGTTCGAGAACGCCCGTGAGTTCGCGATCGCCAGCGCGCCCGCATCGCCCACCGGGTTGTTGCTCAGATTCAAGACCCTTAGCCCGCGTGCTGTTTCTGATTCCGCGATCCACTTCACTGCGACGGGGCCGAGCCGATTCGCGGAGAGATCGAGACTTCGCACGCCACTAAAGCCGCCGGCCTCGGTCAATGCTCGCACGCCGGGCACCCCGGGCCGGGTATTACTCAATCGTATCACGCGAAGGCCACGCAGGGCACCACTCGCGGCCAACGCTTGTGCCCCGAATACCCCGAGTTGCTTGTTATCGGAAAGGTCGAGTGTCTGAAGCCCTTGCATGATCGGGAGTGCGAAGAGATGATCCGCGTCCGCCTCCGCGATACCATTGTTCACCAGAGATAGTCGCCCAAGGGTGCCCGGTTTGCGGGCCGCCGCGAGTGCATCCACGATGAGCGCCGGCGCAATCAGGTTCGACCGCAGTTCCAGTACTTCCAGCCGGGGGAACACATCCGAGAGAGAGAGCGCTTCCAGCCCTTCGGCCGTGATGCCGTCATGTTCGAACGCGAGTTCCACTAGCCCCATCGCGTTCTGTGAGTCACCAAGCCGGGTAATGGCATTGGCACCCAACCAGCCATGCGCGAACTCGAGACGGCGGACTCGCTTCAGGTGCGGCCACTCCGCGAGGGTCGATAAATTCGGGCGGTCTTGCGTGTTCACATCGAACGCCTGAATGGGCGCAATTTCGAAGATGCTGGCCCCGCCACTGAGTAAGGCCGCAAGTGATGTGACGCCCGTCTTCCAGGCGAAGCCGCGACGGAATTCGAACTTGTGCCAGCCGCAACCGCCGGGCACCTTCGGAAGTGTGTGGGCCATTGCCCAGCCGTGGAATGCATCGGGGTCGAGTTGCCGGGCCGAGATGGAGAACGGGTCGTACTCCTCGGCGCGGGCCAGAGTCACCTGCGCTCGGATGAACGCGGCGCGAGTGCTCTCGCCGTCTTCCTCGATGAGATCGGCGTACGCAAGTCGCGGCGTGTCTTCATCCGGTTCGGCACAGATGGCGCGATACAGTGCGGTGTGCTGGTGGGTCATTCGTCCTTCGTGGTCAACGAGTTCCGTTTCTTCCACCCGCGCAGTCTACTGATGCCGCAGTAGCCGCGCCTATGCCAGTGGCGGTGTGGAATTGTTGAACGACGAGGCGTGAGGGGAGATCAGTACGCGACATCCACGCCAACAAACGGCCCATGGAGGAGCAGGTTTCCGTTCGTATTTAACCCGGAGCCGGTGCCAGGAGGCGGCAGCGTGGACGGCGGTGGCGGGAAAGGCATGAACGACCCTGGCACGAGCAGAGACGACTTCTGAATCGCGGTGCCTGTGGCGGCGAGTTGCGTGGGGGCGAGTGCCAACCCTTGCACAAACAACACCTGATAACCTCCGCGAACCCGGATTCGCGATGTCACCCGAAGCGTCGCCGTGATGCCGCCTTCATAGAGGCTTGCGAAGTCCGTGCTGCCGTGGCCGGCAGCGAGCGTGGTGGTTCCGATCCCGCCACCGGTAAATAGCCGGGCACCGTTCGTCGTTTCCTGGCTTGCGCTGTTCGCGAAGATCCCGACCTTCCCGTTCGCCGACAGTCCGAAACGGTTGTTGAACCAGGCCCGCCCGATCTCGCCGCCGATCTGGGCACCGAACAGATTGTTGTTCGTCGTCGCGCTCGTGTGCTCAACAATGGTCTGCGACGGTGGCGGCGGGCCTTGTGGTAGGTTTGGGAACGTCTGCAACCCGGTCAGGCAGAACTGTTCGGATAGGTTGAAGTACCGGAAGCCGCCGAGTACCGATGCGTTCCAGTCGCCCGCGTCGAACGATTTCCGGAGATTCACCTCGGCATTGTGAATCTCGGAACTATACCGGGCCGTGATGCTCGTGTCGAAGCTCTTGTTTCCGTAGATGATCGAACTACCCAGAAACGGTGAGTTTGCGAACGGCGGATCGCCTGCGGGAATGCCGGCGACCCCGTTCCACTGCTGAAGCCCGAAGTAACCTAACTCGATGCTGGCACTTTCGGTGATCCGATATCCCAGGTTGACCCGCATCCCCGGTTGTGCCGTGGCGTCGGTCACGTTCCCCACAGTGAGGACTGGCGCGCCGGCGAGCGGAACAGGTCGGAAGTTCGAATCCAGAACGACCGTTTGGGCGAGGTGCACGTTCTGCGGGTAGTCGCGAGCGAGCCACAGGACATCGACCCCGGCATACCAGCGCGTGGAATTGCCCGCGGGTTCCGCTTGATACACAACCGGCCCATTCTCAACTGGTGTGGCAGGTGTGGCCGGAGTCGCTGGTGAAGTAACTTCCTGCGTGAAGGCTGTCGATGTGCTGGACACGAGGAGCGCCAACACCACACTTCGACCCCATCGACTGAGCATGGGACTTCCTCGACAGCAACAAGAAACCCCAGTTTTATCGGTCGGGGTGAAGTGAACAGTGGAGTAATTCTGGTGGGAAGACGAATGGCACTTCTTGGTTAATGGTTGAACCACCTGTGTGCCGAGTGGTACACTCCATTTTCTCGCCGACTCGCAATCTCGGGACCGTCGCCTCCCACACCGGGGTTCGCTTCCATGCTGATACGTCTCTGGCTACTCGCATTGCTCACGATCGGTTTCGCCCCCTTTGCCACGGCGGATGAGCCCGCGAAGGTGAGTTACTACAAGGATGTACGGCCGATCTTCCAGCAAAACTGCAACGGTTGCCACCAACCCGCGAAGCCAATGGGCGGGTTCGTGATGACCTCGCATACCGACTTGCTCAAAGCTGGTGAACGTGGCAAGGCTGGCGTCGTCGCAGGTAAGCCCGCCGCAAGCTACCTCATTGAGCAGGTCAAGGTTCACGACAACGGCAAGGCCGAGATGCCGCGGGGTCGCGATCCGCTGAACCCGATCCAGATCAAGCTGCTCACGGACTGGATTGCTCAGGGGGCGATCGACGATACGCCGGCCAGCGCGAAGACCGTGGCGATTGATGCCGCGAACCCTCCGAAGTATCTCGCCCCGCCGGTCGTCACGTCGCTCGCGTTCTCGCCGGATGGCCAGACACTCGCGGTCACGGGCTACCACGAAGTGTTGGTCTATCACACCGAGGATTACTCCCTCCGTGCCAGACTGATTGGTATCTCGGAGCGAGTGCAGGCGATCGCGTATTCGACCGATGGCAAGAAGCTCGCGGCCGTCGGCGGCGCTCCGGGTCGCTTCGGTGAAGTGCAGATCTGGAACCCCGAAACCGAGAAACTGCTTGTATCCGCCCCTGTGAGCTTCGACACGCTCTACGGCGTGAGCTGGTCGCCAGACGGAAAAGCGGTTGGGTTTGGATGCGCGGACAACACCGTGCGTGCGATCGATGCTGTGAGCGGCAAGCAGATCCTCCAGATGGGCACGCACTCCGACTGGGTGCTCGGGACAGCCTTCGCACAGGACGGCTTGCACCTCGTTTCCGTCGGCCGCGACATGAGCATGAAACTCACCGAGGTCGCCACACAGCGGTTCGTGGACAACGTCACGAGCATCACGCCGGGAGCGCTCAAGGGCGGTCTGATGGCAGTGGATCGCCGACCGATGCAAGATTCGTTCGCATGGATTCCGTTTCCGATGAAGCGATATCAGAAGGTGCCAGTCGATACGCCGGGCGCAACTCCAAAGGTGTACGACGAACTGATCATCGCCGGGTCGGACGGTAAGCCGCACCTGTACAAGATGCATCGCGAGAAGAAGCGCGAGATCGGCGACGACTCGAACAAGATTCGCGATTACGACCCGATGCCCGGCCGCATCTCGGCAGCGGTGTTCAACCAGGATGGATCGAAGTTCGCCGCGGTGAGTAGCCTCGACGGCAAGGGCGAGGTCCGGGTCTACGCCACCGATAGTGGCGCGAAAGCGATCTGCGAAAAGGTAACTGGCCCGGTCTACGCAGTGGCGTGGCACCCATCTGGAAAACTGATCGCCTCCGCAGGCTTCGACGGCACCGTCTGGCTCCACGACCCCGCGACCGGCAAGCTCTTGAACAGCTTCGTCGTGCTGCCGAAGGCAGCGGCCAAGAGCGGGGCACAGTGAATTGGTGAACGTCATTGCGAGCCACGGGGTTCATCCCCGTGGTATTCGTGAGTGTTCTCCGAAGAAAAGCCCCACGGGGATGAACCCCGTGGCTCGCAAAACCAAAACAACATACGCGAGACTCCCATGAACCTCTTCCGATATCTCGTCGCTGGCGCTCTGCTATTCGCGTGCGGTGCGCCGTCGTTCGCACAAGAAAAGCTTCCCGAGGGAACGAAGGTCACCAAACTCGATGTGCGGCCGACGCAGATCGAACTCACGGGACCGTTCACCTACTCGCAACTGCTCGTCACCGCGACGCTCGACAATGGCGAGACAATGGACGCCACCCGCATCGCGTCCATCACCACGAAGCCCGGACTTGTGACGATCACGAACGGACTTGTTCGACCTGTGATCGACGGCAAGGATGACATCGCGGTGTCACTCGGTGGGCAGGTCGTGAAAGTGCCGTTGAACATCACGGGGTTCAAGGCAGAGAAGCCCGTCAGCTTCGTAACCGATGTGCAACCCGCTCTGTCGAAACTCGGCTGCAACGCGGGAACCTGCCACGGAGCACAGGCGGGCAAGAACGGCTTTAAGCTCTCGCTCCGCGGCTACGATGCGATCTTCGATTTCCGGGCGCTCACCGACGATCTCGAAGGTCGTCGCTTCAACCGTGCTGCACCCGAAAAGAGCCTGATGCTCCTCAAGACGGCCGGTGCGGTGCCGCATCAGGGCGGCGTCATCACGCAACCCGGCGACCCGAACTACGAACTGATTCGCCGCTGGATTGAACAGGGTGTGAAGCTCGATCTCGATGCGGTGCGGGTGACCTCAATCGAAGTGTTTCCCAAGAATCCGATCGTCTCGCGGCTCGGTCAGAAGCAGCAATTCGCCGTGCTCGCCACATACTCCGATGGCCGCATTCGCGATGTGACCGCCGAGGCGTTCATCGAGAGCAGCAACACCGAAGTCGCCAGCGCCGACAAAACTGGCCTCGTCACAGTGCTGCGTCGCGGCGAATCGACCATGCTCGCCCGCTATGAGGGTGCCTATGCCGCGAGCACGGTAATTGCGATGGGCGACCGCTCCGGATTCACGTGGGAACCGAGGCCCGTCAACAACTTCATCGACGAACTCGTTGATGCGAAGTTGCAGAAGGTGAAAGTGCAAGCCAGCCCGCTCGCAGGCGACTCGGAGTTCATCCGCCGTGTGTACCTCGATCTCATCGGCCTCCCGCCGTCTGTGGAAGAGGTGCGGACATTCCTCGAAGACAAACGCGACACGAAAACCAAGCGCGACGAACTCATCGACAAACTGGTTGGTTCCGATGCGTTCGTCGAGCACTGGACCAACAAGTGGGCCGACCTACTCCAGGTGAACAGCAAGTTCCTGGGTGGTGGCGGGGCTGCCGCGTTCCGCAAGTGGATTCACGATCGCGTGGCCGAGAATATGCCATACGACAAGTTCGCGTACGAGATCCTGACCGCGAGTGGTTCCAACATTACGAACCCGCCGGCCTCGTACTACAAGGTGCTCCGTAGCGCCGATGCCGCGATGGAGAACACCACGCAGTTGTTCCTGGCGGTGCGGTTCAACTGCAACAAGTGCCACGACCATCCCTTCGAGAAATGGACTCAGGACCAGTACTACAACCTCGCGTCGTACTTCGCGCAGGTGACACGTGCGGAAGACCCTAAGTTCAAGGGTCAGAAGATCGGTGGGACTGCGGTCGAAGGAGCGCTTCCGTTGGTGGAAGTCATCACCGACGCCAAGAATGGCGAGATCACGCACGCACGCACCAATGAGGTCGCGAAGCCGAAGTTCCCGTATCCCATTGCCTCGCAAGTGCCGGCAACCGAATTACGTCGTGTGCAGGCCGCGAAGTGGATTATCTCCGCAGAGAACCCGTACTTCGCGAAAAGCTACGTGAACCGACTCTGGGGCTATCTCCTCGGCATCGGCATCATCGAACCGCTCGATGATATCCGTGCCGGCAACCCCGCGACCAATCCGGCATTGCTCGACAAGCTCACCGAAGAATTCGTGAAATCCGGGTTCGATGTGCGAGCCAGCATCAAGACGATCTGCAAGAGCCGGACGTATCAACTCTCGATCGCGACGAACAAGTGGAACAAGGACGACGATATCAACTACTCGCACGCCTTCGCACGCCGGTTGCCGGCCGAGGTGTTGTTCGACAGCATCCACAAGGCGACAGGGAGCATCAGCCGCCTGCCCGGGTTGCCACCCGGAGCGCGAGCCGCACAGTTGGTCGATGGCTCCGTTGACCTGCCCGGCGGGTTCCTCGATCTGCTGGGGAAACCTGTTCGTGAGAGCGCCTGCGAGTGCGAACGGACCGGCGGGCTGAACCTCGGGCCGATTCTCGCGATGGTCAACGGGCCTGTAGTCGGCGAGGCCGTTCGCGACCCGAACAACCGGATTAACAAACTCGCACTCAGTGAGAAAGATGACGCCAAGGTCGTCGACGAGATCTTCCTCTCTGTTTTGAATCGGCTGCCAACCGCGAAGGAACGTGAGGAAGGAATCGCGGCGGTCCGCGGTGCAGGTGCGGATCATGCGGAGATGATGGCGGAGTACAAACCGAAACTGGCAGCATTTGAGGCATACAAGGCCACGCTGGACCAGAAGCAAAAAGCGTGGGAAGTGGCACTGCTCACTCAGAAGCCGACCGCATGGACCCCGCTCGAGGAACTGAAGGCCGAGTCGAAACACGGAGCACCTGCGAATGCGAAACCCGGCGCGACGTTGACCGTGAACAAGGATGGGTCGATCCAGGCGAGTGGCAAGACCGACGCGATCGACATCTACACCGTCCATGGGATCGTGAAGACCGACAAGCCGATCACAGCGATTCGCCTCGAAGCCCTCGCCGATGCGGCACTCCCAGTGAAGGGGCCGGGTCGTGCCGAGAACGGGAACTTCGTGCTGAGCGAGTTCCGCGTCTCGTCCAAACCGTTGGATAACCCGGATTCGGCAGAAACGAAAATCAAGCTCGCTGCGATCGGGCAGATCTTTCAGCAGGATGGCTTCACAGCGGCTCAGGCGGTAGACGGCAACCCCGCAACCGGCTGGGCGACCGCCCCGCGATTTGGGCAGGACAACGCAGTCTTGTTCAAGTTCGACAAGCCCGTCAGTGGCCCGACCGGAGTTGCGTTCACGGTGGTGCTCGATCACCGCTTCGGCACGGCACACGTCATCGGCAAGTTCCGACTGTCGGTGAGCACCGACGCCAACCCGAAACTCGGCGGCACGCTCTCCCCGGAGCAGGTCACTCTGCTCGAAGTTGCCGATGACAAGCGGACACCCGACCAGAAGGCTCGGCTGCGGGCGTTGTATCTGGCTGAGGACAAGGAATACCAGCGGCTCGCGGCGGATGCATCAAACGCACCGCCGGCCGACGCGCGAGTGCTCGGAGCTCAAGACTTGGTGTGGGCGCTCATCAACAACCCGGCGTTCTTGTTCAACCATTGATGGCTGACGTGGTCCGGGGTCACAGACTCGGTTGACAGACCCCGGCCACAATTGGAAGCTCGCTGCTCGACCAATTCCACATCTTTGCCTGAGCGGGATTCAGCCAGTTCAGCTGCCCGTTGACCGTGGCGAGCAATTTGGGTTCGTGCGACACAACTGCGTCGGGAAGCCTCCCACTTTGCCCTTGTCTTCACTCCATCCGAATTAATCTATCTCACCCAACTAATTCTACTGTGTCCCGTCTTGATTCGCTGTAAGCGGTTTTGGTCTAATCCCTTCTGGCTCGAACGCCACACTGGGGGAATCCGTCATGGAACGACGATACGAGACGCGGTTGAAGGAGATGTTGGCCC
>Ga0209181_10000671_pt1 | contig 63285 bp, 51 predicted proteins | sample MAT05_FD_187208 | JGI IMG/M metagenome (GOLD analysis project Ga0209181, IMG submission 187208) | Freshwater microbial communities from Lake Fryxell liftoff mats and glacier meltwater in Antarctica - MAT-05 (SPAdes) (version 2) | ecosystem: Environmental > Aquatic > Freshwater > Ice > Liftoff...
TTTCAAATCCCAAAATATTTGTAATTTGTATATCATTTATATTTTCTACACCGCTTATGTAACATGTGCTGCATGGGTTTGGTGTGATTGAAAAATTAGCATTAGGTGAAATGTTTTTTGCGGATATTGTAAATTGTCTGTTTGATATTTTCCATTTTACCCGTATGTGTAAAAACTTTGTATTCGCCTTTTGGAATTTCTTTGTTTATGAAATGTTCTGGAAAAATCAATTTGTCCTGTGGAATTGTTGTCAAATAAAAATACGTTTCGTTGGTCTTAAAAGTAATTCCGTATCTCTCCCAATTTCCACCATTTTGGATTAAATTATATTTTTTCAATTCAGCGTTAAACCGTTTCCAATGATTTTTTATAATCTCAAAATTGTCGGTTTGAAAGTTTGTAAGTTCTGTTAAAAGTCCAAAAGTCGATATGTTTTTGTCAATGGTTTTCATTCGGTTTCGGTTTTTCTACAATGACAGCTAATGGTTACGGCTTGGCGAAGAAGCGGATTTCGAAGCACAAAACTGTCTGCCAGCACTGAACTTGATACGAAGCACGACTTGTTCAGTCTTCGCGGGAAAGCTTCATTTAACCACTGAACCGCCAATTTCTTGTAGGTGCTGTTATGTGCTTCCTTGCTCTTCCCACGAAGAGATACACTTTCAAGTCAGCAGAAACTTTGTGAGAGAGATTTATTTTCATTGCTTGTCCTCCGATGTCTGCCGTTTTAATTTGCTTTTGTCAAACAATGCGGAAATGTCAATGCCGTGTTCTTTTAAAAGCTCCACATCAAGTTTCCAACTCTGATTACTTCTAATTCTCCATTGTTTGAATACTGCACTTTTAATTTTTCTTGCTGTCGTTTCCTCCAAGTTGTTGACTTCACGAAAACGATTAGCTGCTCTTTCTCCATTGCCTCTGACACCTGCAAGTCCTATGTGTTTTACTTCGTGGCACAATGGACAAATTGCTTGAAAATAACCAAGTCGTTGAGTTAAAGTTTCTTCCTCGTAAATCCAAACTTCGTGGCACTCCACTGGATGTTTTGTTCCTTGTCCGCCACAAATCTCACAATGTAAATTTGCTTTTGCATAAGAACCTCTGCGTATTCTGTCCCATTGACTGGCTTTAACATTACTCCGAACATTGGAATACCAAAAACTTTTCGGCACAAGTTATATTTGTAGTTTTAATGTCCTGTGTTGAGCCAAAAAGTTTTTCTCTTCGTCTGTGAGAATAAATAAATCTGTCTTCGGTCTGGCTGTCGGCTTGGTAGTTTTTTTTGCTGTCGGTTTAGCTAACTGCTTAACAACAACATTTTTCTTCGTTGCAGATTTCTTAACAGACTTCTTAGCTGTCGGTTTTTTCTTAGCGACTTTTGTGTTAGATTTTGTTGTCGTCAAAACTTTTTTGGTCGTTGCTTTTTTTTCCATTGCTTTAAATTTATTGTGTCCGTTTGATGTTAGCAGAGTCGCTGTTTAAGGTTATGACTAACTAGTGTATATTCTCTAATCATTTGCGCGAATACGTGCTTTTTTGAGTAGATATGTGCTATTGTGTTACACTGTATTTTTTACGAATGTATTTTATTTTGATGAATCAACAATGTTGAATTGCTTTGATATAAATATGCAAGTGAATGATAAAATGGGTTGGTAGAATTAATGAAATGAAGCCAAATTATGTAGGACTATTCTAATAAATTGAAGGACTGCCCCCGCAAAAGGGATAGAAGCGGAAAGCCTTTTGTGAGGCACGAACAAAAGCTTGTAGCGGATAGCCCAACCCGCAGGGATTTGCCCAAAAGAAAAGTATTTAATGTGAAAACAAGCCATAACAATGTGGTTGATATTCAAAAGATAATGCGCGAATAATACAGGTTATGAAGCTATAAAAATGTATGAACTATTATAAAGTGAGCATTTCGGTTTATGAAATAAAACTGTTGCGGTACACCAAAAAAAAGAAATAGCAAAGTTGTTTTATTCAGCTACTTTTTGTAGCCTGCTATTCTATTCCCAATTTACTTTTAAACACTTTGCCGGTATTGCTCAACACAACTATTTCATAAATACCAGAAACTAAATTTTTACAATTAAGTGTGTAATTATTTGCCTCAAATACTTCTTCTAATTTAATAAGTTTACCTCTTGCGTCGTATAAGTAAATTGAATGTTGAGTGGCTGCATCGGCAAAGTTTATTGTAGCAAAATCTTTGGTTGGATTTGGGGCAATGGTTATATTGCTGGTATTAGCATTATTGTTAACCGCTGTAAAACTGCAAGCATTGCACGAGGCAAAACAAACTGTTTGTATTATTGTATCCGTCAATACATTTGCTTGGCGAAGCCCATTTGAAGCACAATTTGAAGGTACTGTTTCAGCATCGTTTTGGGTTGCGCCACCGTAAAATTTATAGTTGCTAATGCCAGCATCTACAAAACAATAGTTTTCATAAACAGTGCCACCAAAACTAAATAATTTAGAATATGCACCATTAAAATTAGCGATGCTGCCAGCCGCATAAACTGTGCTTGGTATGGTATTTATATTTTGAACATCTACAACCACTTTCAATAATTTTTTTCCTGCTGGTGCGTTGCCACCAAATAATACTGCGCCAATAAATGTGGTGTCGTTGGCAATAGAATCAACGTAAATCCAACGATTGTCATTAAACTCGTAGCCTACGCGTGAGTACTCGGGCACAAATTCTGTTTCATAAAACAAATCGCCATTAATAAACCGGTATTCGTATTTTTGGTGTGCAGGTATATCAACCACTATACTATAAATATTTGTATCGGCAGTTTCTGGTGTTAGCAATGTGGTTGCTGAGTTTGAGTTGCCTCCCGGGAAACCGGCTGCGGTTTGAAAATCGCCACTCACGTGTACTCCATTTGGGCTAATTTCTTGTCCCGTCATATCTACTGCAAACTTTACTTTTTTTGCATTTACAATTGTAAAACTGCAAATAAAAAGTAATGCTAATTTTAATTTAAGAAAGTTATTCATGTTGTTATTTTAATAAATTATTTCAACGGAATGAGTTAATTTTTAAAGAAAATTATTTCATCAAAATTAATTTTTTGCTACTAAATGTTTTATTGTTTGTTGTAATTGAAATATGGTAAATACCATTATCTAACATTGATAAATCTATATTTTTTGTATTGGTATTTTTATAGACAACATCACCAATATTATTTACTACGCGTACCTCAAATTCTGCCACATCCAATTCGTCAAAATTTACAGAAACAATACCCGTTGATGGATTCGGAAATACTTTAATACTGTTGCTATTATTATGTAATTTGTAAACATTTTCATTGGTAGTAATTGAAAAACTATAACCCACAGAGTAACGATAAACACAGGCGTTTGCGTTGGTTGTTTTCACAATATAAATTCCGTTTTGTGTTGGTAATAATGTTTGATTGGTTTCATTTGGCATTAATGCGCCATTCATATACCATTGATAAGAAGCTGCGGATGTTGAAGTAAGTGTGGTTGCATTGGCAGCAATAGTGGGTATTGCAGGCACAGCGGTATCAACATAACACACTGCATATTCTTGGGCTTGCGCTACTGTGCCAGCAGCAGTTTTGCTCCATAATAAATTACCCGCAGGGCCGTATTCGCGTATTAAGCCAGTTAATGCAAGCGTTATTAATGAATTACCATTTGGCAATTGTTGCGAATTACTCATATTGCTGCTGCTGCCACCAGGCACTATGCGGCTTGTGTAGGTTGCTGGCAAATATGCCGAACCTAAAGTTAAATTATAGTTATACCCATTATACGGAGGCGTAATTATATCTACACATGACGATGATGTGGAAATACCATTATTATTAAAACCAACTAAATTACCTGCACCGGGTGTACCTTCAGGAATAAAATGTGCATCGTGTACAACATGTAAAATAGTTGTGCCAGTGGCTCCGTAAGCAGCTGGGTTTCCCCAACGGTACAATAAATCGCCACCCTTGCCAGCGTTTCCGCTGGTGTGTGATGCAGCTTGTGCGGTAGTTGTGCTATGGTCTATTACATACATTTCATTTAAGTTATGTGAGCTAAAAGTTATTTGGTCTAATAGCGGATTGTAGTCAATACCATTCATGTGAATCCAATCTTTGGTGCTAGAAGTATTGTTATAATTGATGTTGAATAACTCGGGGTGGTTAACAATTGAGGTTTGGTAATTACTTTTTGTGGCGTCGAAATTTTGAACCAAGTGGTCCCAAGCATGCCATTCCCAAACAATATTACCAGTGGTTGCACCAGTAGGCTGTACTTCAATAATTTTGTCGGGCCACATAACGTGTGCGGTTGATGATACGCCAGCTTGCGTACCTTCTGCGGCTGTTTTTAATTCGTAAGAAATCATTAATACATTACCGTTTGGCATTGGGCAAATATCATGGTGCAAATTAAAGGTTGTTGATGAATGAGTATAATTCCAAGTTGCAGTGCCGTTCCAATTAACTTTTTGCACCTTGCCACTCATGCCGCCACCTGTAAAAGTGGTGTTGGTAACCTTTACTGTTCTAATAACTTGGCCACCTGGTGCCAAGTATGAGGAGTAAGCTGTTTTGTCGGTAGTAGCAAAATTCCATTGCTTAATAACAGCACTATTTGTATCAATTAAATAGGCCGTACTTTGGTTTTGAATGGCGTAAAAAACATACCCATTATACTGTTGTGCTTTTGCGGATATTACTGCTAATACTGCCGAAAATAATAGGCTTAAAAATCTTTTATTCGTCATAATTGCATTAACTTATTGTTATTGCAAATTAATGAAATTGCATTTTTATGGGTGTTACACAATTTGATTTAACAGTTATAATTTTTAACAGCCTTGTTTTCGGCAAAAAATCATTTGGTATTAATAAAATATTGGTACCGCTTAAGCAAGAATATTATAGTGCGTTTTTTAATACATTAAAATTATATGTTTGATACCAATCAGTTGCCTCATTATTAATAACATTTAGTTGTTCCACAAAATCAAAAACATTTTGATTGGGCTCTACTTTAATAACTAAATTTTCGGTTACCAAACTCGACACATAATCTTTGCTTTGTTCAAAATTAATTGCCAAAGTTTTTACATTGTTTCGCATGGCGTCAAACACGGTTGTAGAGTAGCATGTAACATTAAAAGTTGCTTTGCTTAAAATAAAATCTAACCCGCAATTAGCTATTAAAACATTTTTTGAATTAGAAAAATATTCATTATAAATTTCAATTTTTTCTGAAGGGTGCGGTTTAACAATAACAATATAATCGTTAGGTATTACGTTGCTTATTGCCTGTATATATTTACTAAAATTATGTTCCATAAAAGTTTGGGTAGTAAATAATGCAACCTTTTTATTTTCAATTTTTGCATTCAATTCGCGCTCCGTTTCTGATAGTTGTTTTGGTTGATAATGGTAATAACCAAGTACCTCTATTTTACTTTCGGGGTATTCATAGCCGCGCAAAAGTCTTTGTTTCCAAGCGTTTCCGTAAACCAGAATTTTGTCGGCAAATAACGCTTTTGACAATACGCTTTTTACTTTTTCAGGAAAAATGTAAAAAATATCTTCGTATGCAATAAGCCCATGTTGTAATTCAACAACTTTTACACCTCGTTTTTTGCAAGCGTAAATAAACCCTTCGTTGTGATAATGTACAGTAATTATCGCTGTTGATATGGTTGTTTTTTCTAAAAATTTTGCCCATATTGAAGCTTGTTTAAAAAACATTTCAAAAGCAATTTCTATATTCTGTAACTGGTGCTTATCAAAAATATTTGCCTGCTTAATTGTGTAAAATGTTTTACATAGTTCGGTGTAAAGTTCAAAATCACCTACGCTGAATTTTTGCAATAAACCAGCCAAATAAATTTCATTTTTATTAAAATCATTACCCAAATTTAATATGTTCTCAATGTCTGCATCGGCAATGTACATTGTGTTTTCAAGCCCTAAATCATTTATTATATTAGCGTAATAAATGCTTTTGTTTTTATTATTGGCTTCTGTAATTAAACGTGACGAAAAACCAATTAAATATTTTTTATTGTTTAATATATTTTTACTACCAAAAACTTTCTGTTCAAATTTTTTGTACTTTTTATTCCAAAGGAATTTTTGTTTAATTTTAATTTGAGAGGTATATAAAAACCAAGAATTCAAAAAAAATGTATTTGCTTTTTGTTTTTTTGCATAGTTTACTTTTAATCCATCCAAAACAATTTTTAGCGTATTAAAACTGCCACAATCAAATATTGCAGCGTCTTCAAAACTATTGTAAAAATTTTCTTTAAATTGAGTAAACGTTTGGTTCATAATATTAATTATGAATTAATTGTTTCCTCTACACTTGTAATTACTGCTTCAACAACAACATTCATTTGCGCAAGCGTTAAATTATAAAAAACGGGTAACGAAATTTCTCTCGAAAAATTATCATACGTTACTGGGTAGTTGTCAATATTGTAACCCAAGTTTTTATAATAACTTAAACGCGGAACAGGCAGAAAATGTACATTTACAGATACATCTTTATCGAAAATTAATTGCATAATTTTGTCGCGCTGCTCCTCTGTAATCCTCTTTATTCTCAATGGATATAAATGGTATGAGGTTGTTTTGGTTTCTGTTTTCGAAACAGGAATTTGTACCCAGTTTTTGTTTGCAAAAGCATTGTCGTAAAAATCAAAAATAGCCTTACGCACTTTTAATGTATCGCTTTCATAACGTTCTATTTCTACCAAACCAATAGCTGCACTTATATCAGTCATGTTGCATTTATAACCGGCTTCAATAACGTCATACTTCCAGTTTCCTTTTTGCATTTTTGCCAGTGCATCCTTGTTCTGACCATGCAATGAATACATGCACAAATAATTGTATATTTCTTGGTTGTCAAAAGCATCATCAAAATTTAAAGCTATAGCACCACCCTCGGCAGTAGTTAAATTTTTAACTGCATGAAACGAAAATACCGAAACATCTGTAAACGCCCCACTGCGCTTACTTTTATACACTGCACCAATAGAGTGCGCGGCATCAGCCAATATCATTATGCGTCCTAATTTTTTTTGATTTTCAGTGGCGGCAATAAATTTTTTGGTAACCGCTTCCTTCTTTACCAAAGCATTTAATTCATCGTAATCGCATGGGAAACCGCCAAAATCAACAGGCATAATTACTTTTGTTTTTGATGTAATGTGTTGTTCAATTTTGGCAACATCAATATTAAAATCACCTGCATTTACATCAACAAAAACGGGTTTTGCACCGCAATGTATAACCACATTGGCAGTTGCCGAATATGTGTAGGCAGGTATAATAACCTCATCGCCTTCGCCAACACCAAACCAACGTAGCATTAATTCTAAACCAGCAGTGGCAGAGTTTAAGGCAACTGTAGCTTTATTGCCACAATATTCAGTTAGCTTTTTTTCAAATAATTTTGTCTTTGGGCCCGTTGTAATCCATCCGCTTTGCAAGGCGTTAACAACTTCGTCAATAATTTTTTGGTCTATACGTGGTGGCGAAAATGGTATCATAATATAAATTGTAATATCACAAAGAAAATAAAAAATGCCAACGAAGATTAAATGTGTTTTAATTTATGCGTGGCAGTTGCAACAAAAACAATGATTGCCAAAATAATTATGAAACCTCTTTAAAACAAAAAAGTAACTTAGTTCATTAATTTTTTTGTGTGTAAAGATTTATTAGATACAGTTTTTGATATTAAATTTGTTGTGTACTTTTTGAAATATACATACTCTTACATAGCAAGTTTCAAAATTGTAGAATAGAAATACTTAATTACTACTATTGATTACATGGGCAAAAATACCATTTATGCAATTGCTATTACCTTTATTAATAGGTATTACAATTGGCTTGTTTACACCAATAAATGAGTATGCTTTTTTGCTCACTATTGCTGCCATTGTTTTTCTTGTTGTATCAGTGATTATGCAACACTCTATTGGCAATAAGCCCATTAAATCAATTCTTTTTAGCATGGCTATATTCTGTATTGGTGCGGCTTTGGTAAATATTTCAAAACAACATTGGCTAGTAAATCATTACAAGCAACACCTGCATAAAAATAGTATTGTTATTGCAAAAATACTTGAACCTACTTCGGAGAAAAAACAGTCGTACAAAACAATTGCCGAAATTGTTGCCATAAAAAATGGTGATACTTTAATAAATGTTTGTGGTAAAGTTGTAATGTATTTTGCCAAATGTATTGAGGCAAAAAATTTGGGATATGCCGATGTTGTAGTTTCAAAAAACAATGTTCAAGATTTAAGAGATGCGCCAAATCCACACGAATTTAGTCCCAAAGATTATTTAGGATATAGAGGCATTTATCAAAGTTGTTATCTTAAAAATAATAACTGGAAAAAACTACCAACAACCTATGGTAGTAAAATAAAAATATACTGCTACCAAGCGCGCAATTATTGTTTAAAAACCTTTAAACAATATGGCTTAGATGGCGATGAATATGCTGTTGCATCGGCAATGATAGTAGGTTTTGAGGATGAGTTGCGCCCTGAAATAATTAGCTTTTTTTCTGCATCAGGTGCAATGCACTTGCTATCCGTTTCGGGGCTTCACATTTCATTTGTATATATAATTTTGGCATTTTTTATGCGCCCTTTATCGCGCTTTAAACACGGCAAAAAAATTGAATTTGTTATTACCGTATTTATATTGTGGTTTTATGCAATTGTTACTGGTTTTTCGGCACCCGTTGTGCGTTCTGCCATCATGTTTTCGTTTGTGGTGTATGCAAAATCATTCGACAAATATTTGAACATGACAAATATTTTGGCTTTAGCAGGATTCTTTATATTGGCAATTGATCCTTTATCTATTGCCGATGTAGGCTTTCAACTTTCATTTTTAGCATTGCTCAGCATATTGGTAATTCAACCAATAATTTCAGAAATTTATTATTCTAAAAACTATTTTAAACGCAAAGCTTGGGAAATTACAAGTGTTTCAATATCGGCAACCATGGGCACTTTGCCACTCACATTTTTTTATTTTCATCAATTTCCTAACTACTTTATATTGGTTAATTTGATAGTGATACCATTGAGTACAATTTTGCTAATTACAGGTTTTGTAATTGTAATGTTTTCTTGGCTTCCGCCGCTGGCAATGGTGCTAACAATTATACTGAAATACATAACTATGTTTTTAAATTATATTTTAAAAATTGATGAAAATTTACCGGGTTCAGTTACCACAAGTATTCAAATAAATGCATTTGAAACGTGTTTGTTTTTTGTTGCCATTGTATTTTTCTGTGTCTTTTTGTATTCGAAAAACAACAAGCATATCTTATTAAGCTTGAGTGTATTTTTGTTATTTATTATTTCTGGATTTGCGTTCTTTATGCCAACTACCCACCAGCGAAAACTCACTATTTACAGTATTAAGAGCCATGTGGCAATAGATTTTTTTAGTAATAATAAAACATTTTTTATTTCGGATAGCATACTTCAAGAAAGTATTATTGATTTACGTTTTCATGTTTTTCCTAATAGAATTCATTATTATATTAAGAAAAACTTTGATGTTACATTGAATCAAAATTTCGTGGGCAATGAGTTTATAAAATCCAAAAAATATATTCAGTTTTATGGCAAGCGATTAGTAATATTAGATAGCAATGAGGGTACTCAAAAACATGTGGAAAAGCTAAATTGTGATTATTTGTTATTGGTAAACAGTTGTAAACCCAATCTTAAAAAAATTATTGAAAACTATAATTTTAAAACCTTAATACTTGATGCATCTATGGATAATAAATTAAGAAAAAAAATATTGAGGCAACTAAAAGAGCAACACCAAAATTATTGGGACGCGCTGAAAGACGGCGCATTTATAGCAAATCTCTAATTAATTTAGTAAATATTTCTATCCGAAAAAAAACTTTGGAATAACATTTGTAAAGCACCTTCAATAAATTTCTACTTTTTAGTAAACACCACACAATTATGACAAGCCATTTAATTTTGAGAGGTAACATTTCAAAAACAAATTTTGCATTCCTTTTTATTTATTTTTTATCAGCAACAACACTTTTTGCGCAATTTCGCACGCAGCCAAACAAAGCATTTAAAAAAGGTGAACAACTTGTTTACCGCATACATTACGGTGTTGTAGATGCAGGTATTGCCGAAATAGAAATAAAAGATGAAGAGAAAAAATTAGGCGAACGCAATGTTTATCATTGTGTTGGCAAAGGTTATAGCAAGGGCGCTTTCGATTGGTTTTTTAAAGTGCGTGACCGCTACGAAACTTATATTGATGACCATAGTATTGTACCCATTTTATTTGTAAGAAGAGTAGAGGAAGGTGGTTACAAAATATCTCAAAACTATTTTTTTAATCATTTGCAAAATTTAGTAATGGCTGATGGCAAACCCTTTGCTGTGGCGGCGCACATGCAAGATATGCTTTCGGCTTTTTACTACGCACGTACAATTGATTTTAGCAAAGCGCAAATAAACGATGTGTTTGCTATACCCGCCTTTGTTGATAACGAAACATTTAATTTAAAAATAAAATACGTTGGCAAAGAAATTATTAAAACCGAATTTGGTAATGTACGTTGCTTAAAGTTTAGACCAATATTACAAAAAGGACGCATTTTTAAACACGAAGAAGATTTGAATGTTTGGATTAGCGATGATGAAAACCATATACCAATGCGCGTCCAAGCCGATATTTTGGTAGGTGCAATTAAAATGGATTTACAGTCGTATAAAAACGCAAAAAGCAACATGGCCATTGTAAAATAAAGTAGGAGGTATTAGTGTAATATTCTACTCGATTTGGGGTAATAATTATTTACACGGTTGCCCAACAATTTTAACCAACCAAGTGCATTGTTTTTATATGTTGCCAAAGCCCAACCAATATGCGTTTCGGCAACATTAATATTTTCCTTTTTCAAATATTTTAGGGCTTCAGTTTCTGATAATTCTACCTTGTAAACTTTGCTGTTTACCATGTTGCTCATTGCCAATGCGTGGGTTGGTATAAAATCTTTCTGCTGAAAATTTCCTATTTCAATTCCTACTTTTTTTACGGTTGCTACCTGGCTTATTTTTTCAATTAAAGCAAAATGATTTTGATTTATTGCACAATTAAAATCGTTGCGCGTTACTATTATTTGCTGTGGCTTTAGCGTAACAAAGTCTTCAAATTTAGAACTGTTTAATTTCGTGTAAAGCGGATTTTTATTTGGTTTCATACTTGCAGTATTTTTACCCGAATTGAGTTTTAAAACACCCACAAAAAAACCTTCGCTGTTGGTTAGGTGTGGGTAAAATCTATAGCCATAACCACTTTCTAATTCCGATTTTGTTTCTATAATATTCCAATCATCCTGTATTGGTATTTGTACAGTTTCAAACGAATAAGTTTGCAATAACCAATCTACTATATCTTCATTTTCTTGCCTTGAATATGAACATGTGCTATATACCAAATAGCCACTGTCGGCAATACTTTCAACGGCTTCACTCAGTATTCTTTTTTGGCGTTTGCAGCACAAGTCCACATTGTTTAGGCTCCATTCGCCAATTGCTTTTTTGTCTTTTCTAAATAAACCCGAACCGCTGCATGGCGCATCAACAACAACCAAATCAAAAAACGATGATAGTTGCGAAAACCTCTCCGAATCATTGTTTGTTACCACCACATTTTCTCGGCCCCACTTATTCAAATTTTCTACCAAGGTGCTAACCCGCGTATTAATTACTTCATTGCTTACCAGCAAACATTCAATGGGTAAGGCATCTAATAACAATGTGCTTTTTCCACCAGGTGCAGCGCATAAATCTAAAGCAGTTGTAATATTTTGATTGGCGTTTATGGTGCTTACAATATGTTGTAAAAACATAGAAGAAGCTTCTTGCACATAGTAACAACCAGCATGAAAAAGTGGGCTATACGTAAAGTTTGGGCGTACTTTTAAATGGTATGAATGGTTGCACCAAGCAATGGTATTTTCAATTTCGAAACCAGCATCGGCAGCTAACTGTATATTTTTTTGCAAATTTACCCTCACACTTGTTGGCGCCTCTGTTTGGTGGGCGTTTAAGAATGCTTGCACATCAAATTTATCATCAATAAATAAAGTATCAATTAATTGCAGAGGTATCATAACTTAAATTGGATACAATAAAACATATAAATATTGATATTTTATGCCTTGGCAAATGAATGCGTTTATAGAAAGTAGTATTCATTGGCACTTTTCATTATTTGTTAAATAAAAATTTGAAGGTTGTGGGGCCGCCTTAGCAACCAACTAATAACACTAACCACCCCCCAGAAAACATTTGGTGCTATAACACGATACTTAAACCGTTCTCGGAAAACATGTGGTGCTATAACACGATGCTTAAACCGCCCCCTGAAAACATTTAGTGCAATCTGTATAAATCACATTGAAATAAAATTTTTATTAATAGGCAATAAAAAATAAAAATCTGCGTTATATATTTTTAAAAAATTATCGCCGCATGAAAGTAACCCTACTCTAAAAAAAATTTCAAACAAACGCCGCACGTGGCTAAAGTTCTTTGACATATTGGCTATGAAACTTTGAGGGTAATACCTTGGTTTAAAAGTTTCTATCTACCTTTTTTTACTAATGACAACGCGTGTTATCATAAAAACATACACCCAATTATGGGTTGGGCATTGTAACTGTTTCTAACAACGTACACCTGCCGCTGCACCTTGCGCAAGGTGCAGCATTTTAATGAATATATATTCTTTTTAAGAAGAAATAAAAATCAATAAAATTAATAAATATGACAAATAACACAGCGTATTTCGACAATAAATATGATGGCACAAATATAAAGCCAACATGTTTATACAACTTTGGTTCGGTTGTTAAAACAAGAATCACATTAAGAAACGATACTGGTATTTTTACCTCCGTTATAGCGATACTCTCTCCTGCACTTTTGGCTTTTGGCAACGAAATTATTAGTTTAGATATTACAATAAATTTAAAACTAGCAGCTACAAGTGTAACTGATACTGTTTTTAAAAACTTCAAAACTGCAATGAGTGACAATGAGCGTGCTATTGCAAAAGCCCTTGGAGGAGATTCTACACCTGCTTATCTATCATTCTATCCGCACAAGATTGCCGAATATTACGAAGCAAGCAAAATAGATATGACTGTGCTTACTTCGCGTATATTTGATGCTGAGGCAAACAAAGTAGCATTGGGCGTTGACCATACTGCTGAATTAAAAGCTTTTGAAAACCTTTGGACACTTGCACTTGCCGACCAACAATTGCAATTGGGTAAAGTTGCTGGTGGGCGCATTGCCCGCAGCACTAACCGCATTGCAGTTGAAAAGCATTGATGAAAGTGATGGCTACTGTTACCTTAAACTTTACGGATGAAGTTGCTGAATGCAAAAGTTTTTTCAACTTTTCATTGTTGTACCCTGTTTATCACCAAGAGGTGTTTCCGTATGATATACCTGCTAATGGAATGGTTGTGAAAGAAAACCATTTTGCTGCCGATGGCAAGTTTGAGTTAGAGGTAACCAACAATGTAAACCTACGTACCTTTTTGAGTAGCAGCCCTACTTTGCCGCAGGGTCAAATGCAAGAAACTGTTGGTGCGGGCAAGTTTACGCTGAACATTGCAGCTTACAATGTTGACACTAAAACTAATGTGTATTTACTTATTTTTAACCTCAGCACCAGCGAAGAGGCAGTAATTAAACTGCGCATTTAGTAGTGGATTTATGTATTAAAAAGGCTGTTATCTTTAGGGATAGCAGCCTTTTTTGTTATGCGTTAGCTTGGGTTAGTTTGTTTTGCATTGCGCCGCGTATGCAGCAGCTTCTGCGGTATTGTAACAAAATGGATACCGAAAAGAAAAAATTATCAATGCTAAATGCAGGTTAAGGGCATACTCGTAACACCGCGATAGGTGCATACTAGCTATACCATACAAAGCCTCGCCTTGGGGAGGATACAGGCTTTTTACTCCTTCACAAACTTCTTTACAAATAAGTCGTTTTCTGTTTTTGCTTTGATGAAGTAGATGCCTGTGGGCAAATATCCAATATATAATTCTAAACTTCTAAAACCGTAATGGTTTTCTAAGATACTATTGCCTAAAATATCCGTTATTGTAAATGTCGTCTTTTGATTTGTTGGAAAAGTTATGGTAACATAATCTTTTGCGGGGTTTGGTTTTATACTAAAAGTAGCTGTGTTTAGTAATATTGGTGTTTCATTTCCTTCTTTTTGAGGATTGTAGCTACTAAATATGGTTTTTCATTCAACAAAAAAGACCCTTCATGTACAAGTGCACAATATTGAAAAAAATGGCGTTTTGAATAGGGTTTTTATTCAAGTTGGTTTTTTGTAATTCCACCTCATCTCAAAATGAGGTGCATTTATTTTGAGTCCTTTTACCCTGCACAATATTTAACAAAAACAAAATTCCAATGCATACCATTTGCGATTACAAATTCGTAATACACTAAAGCAAAATAGGTTTACAAATTATCAATAAGTATAACCTTATATGTTCATATACTCCTTATGCCGTTATTAGCAAACGAGCCAAGTTATGGTCATTTTTTGAAAAGCTACCTTGTTTTGGTAATACACGATGTTTGAAATAATTGTAGCCACAAGCATGGCGGTAGCGATAGCGTTTAGCTTGTGGTAGCAGGGGCATTATTTATTTTAAAGCAAAATTGTAATTTCTACCATAAAAAATTATCTTGCCTCAATTTAGTTTTACAACATGAGTGAAAGAATTTTAAAGGCATTGATGCAGCTATTTGCCATCCTTGCCAAAATAGATGATGAGGCCACAGTTAGCAACGGACGTTTAATTGTATTGTCATTTTTAAAATCGCAATTAAATAGTGAATTGGTTGAAGAATATTTGGCGGTTTATGATGAATTTTTGGAGCAACACCACAAACTTTCTGATGCTACAAAAAGCAAGAAACGCACCGCTGTAAATTCAGTAAAAGTGCTGCGTATTTGCACCCAAATAAATGAGGAATTATTGCAACGCCAAAAAGTAATTGTTCTTATTAGGCTCATAGAATTTATAAATGCAAATGGCGAAGTAGGCGAACAAGAGTTAGAGTTTGTACAAACTGTTTCGCAAACTTTTAATGTTGAAGACCTTGAATACAAAGGACTCATGGAGTTTGTTAATTACAAACAAGATGCACTTTTTGCACCCGAAGGTGTTTTGGTAATTGATGGTTTAGATACAAACACCAACTCTCATTTGCACCTAAAACAAGATAATTTGAATGGGCAAATTAGAGTAATGTGTGTTCATAGTATTGGCATGTACATTCTTAAATATTATGGTATAGCCAATTTATATTTGAATGGGCAAACCATCAACAACGATAAAATTCACATATTTACGCAAGGCTCATCTATACGTGGTCCTAAAATAAAACCGCTGTATTATAGCGATGTGGTAAGCAAGTTTTTGACAAGTGGAAGTTTATCAAAAATTATTTTCGAATCGCATGATGTTGAGTTCCGTTTCAAGAGTGGTAAGCTTGGTGTACGCGGTTTGCGTTTGAACGAAGAAAGTGGTTCACTTATTGGCATAATGGGTGGCAGCGGGGCAGGCAAGAGTACTGTGTTAAATATTTTGAACGGAAATGAAATACCAAGTGCTGGAAAAGTTACCATAAATGGCATTGATATTCACAAAGAAAAACACAAAATACAAGGTGTAATTGGGCACGTGTCGCAAGACGATTTGTTGATTGAGGAACTAACCGTTTATCAAAATTTATTTTACAATGCAAAGCTTTGTTTTGCAAATAAAACCGATGCCGAAATAAAAGTAATGGTGCTTGATTTGCTTACAGATATTGGTTTGCAAGACACCATTGATTTGAAAGTTGGTAGCCCATTAGAAAAAACAATTAGTGGTGGCCAACGCAAACGCTTGAATATTGCTCTTGAATTAATTCGCGAACCTGCCGTTCTTTTTGTTGATGAACCCACATCTGGTTTGTCATCCCGCGACAGCGAAAATATTATGGATTTGCTAAAAGAACTTTCGTTGAAAGGAAAATTAGTGTATGTGGTTATTCACCAACCATCGTCAGATATTTTTAAAATGTTTGATAAATTATTGATTCTTGATTTGGGCGGATACCCTATCTACTTTGGCAATCCGGTGGAATCGGTTATTTATTTTAAGACATTAATAAACCACGTAAACGCCAACGAAAGTGAGTGTATTACTTGTGGCAACGTAAACCCCGAACAAATTTTCAATATTATTGAAACCAAAGTTTTGGATGAATATGGCAATGAAACATTGAACCGAAGGGTTGCACCAAAAGAGTGGAACGATTTTTTTAAGGAACGTTTAATGCCACCGTTGCGCACCGAAAATTCGGATGTAGAAATACCCGAAAGCACATTTAAAAAACCCAGCAAATGGCAGCAATTTAAGGTGTTTATAACCCGCGACGTGTTAAGCAAATTAACCAACAAACAATATTTAATTATTAATTTTTTAGAAACGCCAGTACTTGCTTTTATACTTTCGTTTTTAGTAAAATTTTATAACACCGACATCTCTAACAAAGTTGGTTACAAGTATTTTGAGAATGAAAATTTGCCTGCTTATATTTTAATGGGTGTTGTAATTGCCCTGTTTGTGGGGCTTACCGTAAGTGCCGAAGAAATTATAAAAGACAGGCGCATACAAAAAAGGGAATCATTTTTGAACCTCAGCAAGGGCAGTTATTTAAGTAGCAAAATTACAATTATGTTTACGCTGAGTGCCATACAAACTGCAACTTTTGTACTATTAGGAAACAGCATGTTAGGCATTAAAGGCATGTATATAGATTATTGGTTGGTGCTGTTTACAACATCTTGTTTCGCCAATATGCTGGGGCTAAATATTTCGGCAAGTTTTAATTCGGCTATTACCATTTATATTTTAATTCCATTTTTAATAATTCCGCAATTAATATTAAGTGGCGTAATTGTAAAGTTCGACAAACTGAACCCTGTTATTTCATCGCAAACTAGTGTACCTTTTGCAGGTGAGGTAATGGCTTCGCGCTGGGCTTTTGAGGCTTTGGCAACCAATCAATTTAAAAACAATGCGTATGAAAAACCTATATATAAATTAGAGAAATTAAAATCGAATGCCGACTTTTTAAAGAATTTGTGGATTCCAAAATTACGTGCAAAATTAGATGAGTGTCAAAATAATTTTCCGAGTACATACCCAATGCAACGTAAAATATTCGATTATAATTTGAGTTTTATAAAATCGGAAATAGTAAGACGCAACCAAAGTGCAGCAGTAAAATATGCTGATGTTGCCGAAATAACACCAGCAAATTTTAACCCGAAATTAGTTGCAAAACTGAAGGCATATTTTGATGAGTTTGCTGGTTTTCAAATGCGCAAATACAACAACGCCGTTAAGGACGAAGAAGCACTTATAAACAAACTTACCTACACTGATACCGAACGCGAAGCGTATGCAAAATTAAGGGAAGAATCGGACAATGATAACCTAAATCAATTGGTGCGTAATAGCAACGACTTAACAAAAATTATTGAAAGTGAAGATAGGCTTATACAACGCATAGACCCTATTTACAACGACCCTGACCGTGATAGGTTTTTGCGTGCACATTTTTTTGCACCTCGCAAAGCTATTTTTGGGTTTTACTTTGATACCTTTTGGGTAAACATTGGCGTAATATGGGCAATGAGTATTTTCCTTACAATTTCACTTTATTTTGATTTGCTTAAAAAGCTATTAGATAGTTTTGGGGCTATTAGTGACAGAATAAAATACCTGCGTAAAAAAGGCACCGATAGCTTAAAGAAAAAGAAAGTAGTGGCATAATCGGTATGATAAAGGAATAAACTATGCAATTAAAAAACGAATAAATTATGCTCAGATTTATAATGCCAATTGTGCTTGCAATACTATTTGTAACTTGGGCTTTGTATAGGCTTTTTATAAAAAAAGATTTGCTAAAAAATAAAGACAACCTTTATGCTGGTGTTTTTTTTATAGCAGTATGGGTTATTATTTACTATTTTATTTGGTAAAGTGTTAGTATTAAAAACTAAACCAATATTTATATTTTGAAAACTATAAAATGGACAGAATGCTAAGAATATTTATTATTAAATCTTTAAGTTATTTAAAATTGAGAATTGGCAAAAGTGCCACCCGATAACTATTGCGACGACAAAAAATAAAACGGCTTCGGTGATGTTTGAATACAATATTGCTGTATTTCGGTTTGTTTTAATATACTTGCTTCAAAGTCGTATTGCGCATGAATATATTAATACTTTTTGCAGAACTAGCTGGCTATTTTATGGCTTGTGTAAATGAGCTTGCCAAACAAACTGGCGCAACAGTGCATATTGTAAGGTTGCCTGTAAATAAAGAAGCTCCTTTTGAATTTGATTTACAACACAAGAATGTAGTGTTACACAACCGCGAAAATTTTTCGGAAAACGAATTGGTTGATGTAGCCATAAAACTAAATCCACAACTTATTATTTGTAGCGGCTGGAAAGATAAATCGTACCTGAAAATTGTAAAACACTTTAACGGAAAAGTGCCTACAGTATTGGGCTTCGACAATAAATGGGAAAATACTTTAAAGCAAAATATTGCCTCAATAATTTCGCCATTTCATTTGAAAAATAAATTTAGCCACTGCTTTGTACCAGGCCCCGAACAGTTTATTTTCGCAAAAAAATTAGGCTTTAAAAAAGAAAATATTATTACCGGAATTTATTCGTGCGATTATCATTTATTCGATAATATGTACAAAAAATATGATTCTTATAAAAAGGAAAATTTTAGTAAACGATTTATTTTTATAGGTAGGTATTACGATTTTAAAGGCTGCAATAATTTGTGGGAAGCTTTTATTGAATTGAAAAATGAAGGCAAAAATTTTGACTGGGAATTGTGGTGTTTGGGTACAGGCACGCTAAAGCCCGCCGAACATGAGGCTATAAGGCATTTTGGCTTTGTACAACCCGAAAATTTATCCGATTATATTAAGCAAACAAGTGTTTTTGTGATGCCAAGCCACATAGAGCCATGGGGTGTGGTGCTACACGAAATGGCGGCAGCGGGTTTTCCGATAATTGCAACTGACAAAGTAGGTGCTACCGTTAGCTTTTTAAGTGATACTAAAAATGGTTTTATATATGAGGCGGGCAATAAATTAGCGCTTAAAAATTGTATGAAAAAAATGACAGAATTGCCTATCGAAATTCTTCAAAAAATGGGAAGTGAGAGTAATAAATTAGCGTCGCATTTAACACCTGCTATTTGGGCTAAAAAGATGAAGCAATTATTGAACAATAATTAAGAAAATACTTTGCTCAGGAAAATAAAAGCCTATCTTTTTTTTATAAAAGTATTTGCTCCAATTTTGTATTGGACAATACGCCAACAAGTATTTTACTTATTTATTTTACGAAAAAAAATAAATAAACTTTTTGAAGTAACAGATTATTCTATCCAAAAAAACGACAAAAAAAGAGTGCGTTTTTTTGCGACTTATGTGCCGGTTATGATGGGAGAAGGATTTTCATTGATACGGAAGAAAAAACTAACTTTTCAAGAAAGAAAACTGCTGATGTTATTGAGTGCAGCTACTCCTTTATTTGATGATTTTTTTGATGATGAAAATTTATCAATAAACAATTTAGAATTACTAATTGCCCAAGGCATTCACTACATTCCTCAAAATACAAAAGAGAAAATACTATTAGAAATATCCTTACTTATAAAGCCGCTACTGAAGAATGAAAGTGATTACATACAACTTTGTTTGCTAATTTTTGAAAAACAAAAGTTGGCCAACAAACTGCAAAAAAATAATACCACAAGTTGGGAAGAAATTAAGAAAATAACATTTGAAAAAAGTGGAAACTCAACATTATTATACTGGCATATTTTAAAAAATAATGATGCACTAGAAATTAAAGAAATAGTATATTTAAGCGGAGCACTTACACAATATACAGACGATATTTTTGACATTTGGTTTGATGATAAAGATGGAATAATTACTTTGGCTAATAAAGCGGAAACCATAAACTTTTTAGAACATGACTTTAAAAATGAAATTAAAAAAATTGTAACTAAAGTTGATTTATTACCATTAGAAAAAAAGAAAAAAGTGAAGTTTTTGCAACTACAATTCTTCTTTTTTTCGAGAGGCTTAGTGGCTTTGCACCAACTAAAAAACTGTTGCCAAAATGAGAGTTTATTTATATCAAAAAGCCATACGCGCAGTCAATTGGTTTGCGATATGGAAAAAGTAAAAAACAATATTACTTGGATAAATATTTTTTATGAGAGCTACAATGAAGTAGTCAGTTTTTAAAAATAAAATAACCACCGAAAATATTTTCTTTCTTAATTTCGACAACAAAATATAATATATAAAGCGACTAAAATTTTGGAACAAAAAAACTATAACTTACTTTTTATCGTCATATTTTTTGTAGCCGCTGCATTGCGTTTTTATACACTTGGCAGCTATGGCATTACTGCTGATGAATTAAGCGCATTACAACGCACCAATTACAGCAGTTTTGTGGAGATGATACGAAATGGTGTACTCATAGATTTTCACCCGCCATTGGTGCAAACGTTTATGTATTTCTGGAGCATGATTTTTGGCACTACTGAATTTGCTGCACGATTGCCATTTGCCACCTTATCAATTTTAAGTATTTATCTATACTTTCAAATTGCACAAAAATGGTTCAATAAAAATGTGGCTTTGCTTGCAACCGCCGCTATTACTTGCAATCAGCTAATGCTTATTTATAGCCGGTTGGCGCGGCCTTATGCATTTGGTGTTTTTTTTACTGCTGCCGCCACGTTGTATTTTACTAAGATAATTGTTGATAAAAACTATAGTTTTAAAACAGTTGCACAATATGTATTTTACAGTTGGTGCGCTATGAATACGCATTATTTTGCATTGGTATTTATAGCCGTTTTAGGTTTAGGTAGTTTGTTTTTTATTACAAAAGATAATGCCAAAATACTTTTGATTTCGGGTGCTTTAATGTTGGTTTTATTTATGCCAACGGTTCTTATTTTAAAACACCAATTAGAAGCTGGCGGCATTGGAGCAGACAGCGGTGGCTGGCTTTGGCTACCCGATTTTAATTTTGCAATTGACTATATAAAATACCTGTTCAATGGTTCGCGTTATGTATTGTATTTTTATGCACTACTTGTAGCATTTTTTATTTTTCAAAAAAGCAAATCAAATATTGATTCTACACCCAAAATTCATCAAACAAAATTCAGAATTTTAAGTTTAGTTTTCTGGTTATTCCCAATCGTATTTGGCTATATTTATTCATACACTAAAAATCCTATTCTGCAACATTCTGTGCTTAGTTTTAGTACACCATTTTTGTTTATTGCCCTATTTAGTTTTGTACCCGAAGTAGTTTCAAAAAAAGTAATTTCCATTTCTATTTATGGAATATTAATATTTGTGTTTAGTGTTACAGTATTTGCAAATAATTTTTACAACACCAATTATTTTGGTGTTTACAAACCAATTGCAATGCGCACTTTGGAGTGGGAAACAAAATATGGAAAGCAAAACATTACGCATGCCATCAATACAGATAACCCATTTTTTATTGATTACTATTTTAAACAATGGAACAAAAAAGTAGATTATATAATATACAATATTGTTGGCAGAGAGTCTTTGAAAAAAGTAATTGAAATAGTTGAAAATAGTAATACAGAATATTTTTCTTTTGCTTGGACAAATATTGAAAATGCATTAGAAATTACAGAAATAATTAAGGAGAAATTTCCGTACTTAATTGAACGCAAATTCTTTTTTAATTCGGAATATTATTTGTTTTGCAAAACCAAAGTTGCAAATCCAATTATAGATTTAGGATATAGTTATGCTACAAATTTTGATAGCGGAAATAGCCTTTTCATGGGTAATGAACAAACCATTGTAAGCGGCATAGGTGTTGGAGGTTCTAATTGTATTGCTCTCAGCAGCACATCAGAATACAGTCCTAATTTTGAAGCAACTGCAAAAAATATTTTTGTTTCGGAAAATCAAATTTTAAATATAAAAGCCAAAGTAAAAAAATTAGATGTTGGTGCCAAAGCCGAACTTGTTGCATGGTTTACAATAAATGATAGCACAACCAGTTGGCAGGCAATGAACACTGAATTTTTTACCAAAGACACCAGCAATTGGTACACTGTTTTTTATTCATTGCGCTTACCAAAAACATCTTCATTATCCAACAAATTACATATCAACTTTTGGAATACATCAAAAAAGAATATTTTATTTGACGATATTAATATATATATGAGTGACGGAAACCCTATTATTTACAGCATAAACGAAAACTTTTAAATGAAAAGTAGGTTTGCGTTATTTTGTTACAATAAAATTCATTTTGTAATACCAATGTTTTTTGCTGTACTTTTTTGTGCCAATAAAGATTTTAATTCAAAGTACGAAAGGCTAATACAATCAGACGTTGCAGGGTACTACGCTTATTTACCAGCAACATTTATTTACCATGATTTTAGCTTCAATTTTACCAACGCTATTTCCGATGAATACTATGTGGACGGGCGTGCCACCAAAAAAGAATTTATAAATTACTACAAGCATCAGCCTGTAAATAAATATTGGGTAGGGTTGTCAATTTTATGGTTTCCCTTTTTTTTAATTGCACATTTTTTAAGTTTACTACTGCAATTGCCCAACGACGGATACAATAATATTTATCAGTTTTGTATAGGCATTTCAGCAGCAGTATATTTATATCTTGGTATTTTTTATTTCAAAAAAATATTAGAAAATTATAGCACAAGTAAATCTGTAATTTTTATAACAATTTTAGCTTTTTTATTAGGCACCAACCTATATTACTATTCTGTATTTTCGCCTTGTTTGTCACATTCATTTACATTCGTTTTCTTATTACTATTTGTCTCTCAACTTTTAAAATTTAAGGCACAAAGTGAATTCAAATTAGGTACATTTCTAATACTAATTACAAGTGCCTGTTTGGTTGTTTTTATTCGTCCACTCAATGCTTTTTTATTGCTATTTTCAGTTTTGTTTGTTTTCACTTTTACTGATATTAAATTGTTTTTTAAACAATTAATTAATTCAAAAAAAGCACTGGCTTTTACAATAGTTTTACCGCTACTTTTATTGTTTTTACAACTTTACATTTGGAAAATTCAAACAGGTTTTTGGTTTGTTGATTCTTATGCTGGCGAAAGCTTTAATTTGAACAACTCCAACTTTATAAACTTCACCATTAGCTATGCAAAAGGATGGTTGCTTTACACACCAATTTGTGTTTTTTCAATTGCTGGTATATTCATTCATTATAAAAAGCAAAAACTAAATTTAGCACTTGCTTTTCTAATTTTAGTCTGCTGGATTTATTTACTTTCTAGCTGGTGGATTTGGACGTACGGCACATCATTCGGGCAACGCTTAATGATTGATACTTACCCAATTTTGGCAATATTTTTCTGTACTTTTTTAAATGCGGTTACACAAAAAATGTTTAAGATACTTGCTGCTTTAATTGTACTGCTAATTGGTTTGAACTTGTTTCAAAGTTGGCAATTAAAAAACGGAATTTTGCCCGAATATTTTGTTACCAAAAATATTTACTGGCGCAGTTTTTTAACCACACAAAGGCATGCCTATAAATTGTATAATCCTTAAGCTGTTATTGATGAGAGCATTAAAAATTATTCAATTTTCAACAACAAATTTGAGTCGAGTGATGCTGTTGACGGGGCAAATATTACGCGTGTTTACAAAGGGAATATTTACTCTGCATCAATAATTGAAAAAGTACCTAAGCGTTTTTTAAATGGAATAGTTAAATTATTTTTTACTGCTGATATAAAGTCAAATTCTTCAAAAACGGAAGCCGGTATTGTGTTTGATATTTCAAGAAACGGCAAAAACTATTTTTACCAAATGAATAATATTCAAAACTATGTTGAGGAAAATTGTTTTTCTAAAATGAGTTTCAAAATTGATATGCCAAAGGAAATATTAAGCAACGACGATTTAAAAATTTACCTTTACACCCCAACCAACAATAGTGATACAGTATTTATAAAACGTGTTTCTTTGCACTACATTCGCCTCACAAAAGATGAATAAATAAAAGCCTTAAATATAAATTTATGAACCTATTAAAGAGTGAAGGCTTAAAAATTTCTGCTTTATATTTTGTATTTACAAGGTTGGCTTTGCTTTTAATTGGCTATTGTGTTACCCGCGAATTTGCTTTGCATGGCATTGTAAAACCAAGCGAATATATTTTTTCAGACAATAAATTACTCAGCATTTTTGGCACTTATGATACAGGTTGGTATTTACGAATTGTGCAAGATTGGTATCCTAATTTACAAAGCAAACCTATTGGTTATCCTTATGAAGAATATTCTTTTTTTCCGCTATATCCAGCACTTATCAAAGCATTAAATTTTGCGTTTGGCATTAATTATTTTTATGCAGGTTTATTAATTAGCAATCTGTGTTTAGTGTTTAGCGGATATTATTTATTTAGTCTTACCGAAAAATTTTTTGATAAAAATATTGCACAATGGAGTGTAGTATTTCTCTATTCATTTCCTGTATCATTTATTTATTCGGGTGTGTTTACTGAAGCACTTTATTTGATTTTGATATTAATTGCAATTTATAATGCATCTATACAAAAGTGGCTTTGGGCTTGCCTTGCAGCAATGTTATTAATTATGTGTAGGCCAATTGGTGTGTTTATTATTTTGCCACTTGGTGTTATATATTTAAAGAGTATTCAATTTAATATTAGAAAAATAAATGGTAAAATATTCTATTTTTCTTTTCTGTTTTTAGGCGTAATAATGTTGGGAATTCATCATTACATTTTTGCGGGAGGCAAGTTTTCTGTATTCAATTTGTATGGTGCGGGGTATAAATTACCTTTCATTAATCCTGTTCAAAACTTTATTAATTGGATTTCAAACAACTATTTTTCTATGCCTTTTTTGGCAACATTTACAATTGCAATTATTGTTTTTTGGTTTACTTTTTATAAGCAACTTAAACTTGAATTGCATTTAATTATGGCATATTCTTTGTTTGTACCAATGTGCTACACACTAATGAGCATGCCGCGTATGTGCTTGGTTGCTTTTCCTATTTTTATGTTATTGGCACGTGTTTCTACAAAATATAAAATACAAATACCAGTATTAATTTGCAGCGTATTATTGCAAGGCTATTTATTTGTTTGTTGGTGTTTAGGGTTTGGAAATGTTATTTAATAGCTAAAAAAAAACAACCTAAAATAAGGATGTTTTTGTATTTATATAAGTTAATGTCGCTAGTTAAACCAATGTATCCAACGCTTTTTTAATTCGTGCAATTGCTTCTCGTATATCTTTTTCTGAACAAGCATAAGAAAACCTAAAGCAGTTATCATCGCCAAACGAATCGCCTGATACAACGGCTACATGCGCTTCATTTAAAAAATACATACACAATTCATTCGAATTATTTATGGGTGTGCCATTAAAGCTTTTGCCAAAAAATGCTGTTACATACGGAAAAACATAAAAAGCACCATCGGGTTTATTGCATTTTAAGCCATTTATTTCTCGCATTAATTGCAATACCAATTCGCGTCGTTTTTCAAATTCGATGCACATAGGTTTTACAACATCTTTACTGGCACTAACGGCTGCAAGTGCCGCCTTCTGAGAAATTGAGCATGTGCCACTTGTAAATTGCCCTTGCATTTTCTCACATGCTTTTGCAATCCATTGTGGTGCACCAATGTAACCTATGCGCCAACCCGTCATCGCAAAGCCTTTGCTAACGCCATTTACAGTAATTGTTTGTTCATACACTTCCGGAAATTCTGCAAATGATGTATGGTTACCCACATAGTTTATATGTTCGTAAATTTCATCTGAAATTACAATTATATTTGGATGTTGCGCAATCACTTTTGCCAATGCTTGCAACTCGTTTCTATTATAAACACTGCCCGATGGGTTGCATGGCGAACTAAAAATCATCATACGCGTTTTTGGCGTAATGGCTTTTTCTAATTGCTCGGGTGTAATTTTAAAGTTTGCCTCAAAAGTGGTTGCAATGGTAACGGGTATCCCGTCAGCCATTTTAATTAATTCAATATAACTTACCCAATATGGTATTGGCACTATTACCTCATCGCCAGCATTTACAATACTTAGCACCGCATTAGCAATACTTTGTTTTGCACCAGTGCTTACAACAATTTGTTCGGGGCTATAAGTAAGGTTATTGTCGCACAAAAACTTAGTGCATATAGCTTGTCGTAAATCTAAAAAACCGGGCACCGGCGTGTAGTGTGTAAAGTTGTTTTTAATGGCCTCGTAAGCAGCATCTTTAATAAATTGTGGTGTATCAAAGTCTGGTTCACCAATACTTAAATTAATAACATCAATACCCTGTGCCTTCATTTCGCGGCTGCGGCGTGCCATAGCAAGAGTTTGACTCTCAGCTAATTTATTTAAGCGGTCAGCAATTTTTTGCATCAAAAAAATGTGTTTAGTAAAAAATTTAGAATAATTATTTTGCAGTAGGCATTCCCCAAGCACCCCATTCTTCTTTGGCTGGGCCAATTATGCCAGGTACTTTTAAGCCTTGCAGGCGCATTAAAATACTTAGTTGCCCTCGGTGATGTGTTTGATGAAATAACAAAGCACTAAGCACAACACCTTTTTTCCACTGCTGCCCATACATGCTAACTTCATCGTCTAACTGCGCATCAGTCCACGTATTTTGTATTTCCTTTATTGCGCTTTCGCATGATGATAAATATTGCGCAACCATTGCTTGCATTGAATTTGGCTGCACATTTTCATCGGCAGGGCCAGCAACTTTTAAACCAGCGGTGTTCGTCATTTCCGATATGGTAACAATTATGTGCCAGCTTAACCAACCAATGGTTCTTACATTTTCATGTAATTTATTTTCTAAAACATCGTCAGTAATGTTTTTAAAATATTTGAGTGTAGAATTTTTTTCGTGTTCAAAATCTTGGCTAAAAGATTCAATTGAATTGTACATTTTATTTGGGTTTTGTGCGGCGAATATAGAAAAATGTTTATTCGCGAAGTATCGAATTTAAAAACAACTAATTTGAAGACAAGGAATATTTTAAGTCTTGAATTAATCAAAATATTACAGTATTCTTAGCAACACCAGGCAAAAAGGCTTACTCCATTTCATAAAACAACCCTACGCTTTTTCTTCCCAAATTTGTGATAGGTGCAAAATAGTATCAACAGCAAGGTTCATATCTTGTATGCTTACCCATTCGTATTTAGAATGAAAAGCATGTTCGCCAGCAAAAATATTAGGGCACGGCAAACCCATAAATGATAAACGCGAACCATCAGTGCCACCCCTTATGCTTGTTCGTTTGGGTGTCATACCTGCACGTTTCATTGCCTCCATTGCATTGTCAGAAACTTCAGGATGTTTGTCCAAAATTTCTTTCATATTTCGGTATTGTTCACTCACCGTAAAATCATAGCTGCTATTAGGATAGTTTTTAATTATGCTATCAACAATTGCTTTTAATTCGGTTTCGTGCGCTTGCAATTTAGCTGTATCAAAATCTCTAATTATAAAAAGTATAGTTGATTTTTCTACGCCACCGCTAATGGTTACTGGGTGTACAAAACCTTCTTTGTTTTCGGTACTTTCGGGGCTTAACCTTTGCTTGGGCAATGCGGCAATTATTTCGCCAGCTATTTTTATTGCACTTTCCATATTACCTTTTGCAAAACCTGGGTGGGCGCTTACCCCATTGATAGTAAGCTTTACAGCATCGGCACTAAAAGTTTCGTCTTCAAAGTTTCCTTTGCTTTCGCCATCCATGGTGTAGCCAAATGTAGCACCTAATTTGGCAATGTCAACATGTTCAACACCGCGCCCTACCTCTTCGTCAGGCGTAAATAATATGCGAATAGTACCATGTTTTATTTCTGGATTATTTATTAATTGATAAGCTGCATCCATAATTTCGGCAAGGCCTGCTTTGTTGTCAGCACCCAATAATGTTGTGCCATCGGCAGTAATTATATCATTACCCATTTGGTTTTTCAAATCGGGCTGCTCAGCCATTTTCAGTACAATTGAATTGTCGGCAGGCAATATTAAATCTCTGCCATCATAGTTTTTGTGTATTTGTGGTTTCACTTCAAAACCGCTGCAGTCGGGCGAAGTATCCATGTGCGAACAAAAACAAATTACTGGCACATTTTCTTTTTCGGAGTTTGACGGAATGGTTGCATACACGTAACCCCAATCGTCCATGTGGGCGTCGGCTATTCCAATTTCTAACAATTCGGCTACCAAAATAGTTGCTAAGTTTTTTTGCTTTTCGGTGCTTGGAAAAGTTGTTGAAGCAGGGTCAGACTGGGTATCAACAGTTACGTATTTTAAAAAACGTACTGCTGTGGTGTAATTTTTTATTATCATTATTTCTTGTATTTATTCTTCGCCTTCTCCGTATTTTTTTTTAATTTCTTCTTCCATTTTTTTTAAATAAATCTCTCTTTCGGCTTCGGGCATTTGCATAATTTTATCCATATCAAAGTCTATACCCATCATAGTTTTAGCCATATTACCTTCTTTATAACCTGCTGGTATTTCAAACAACGATTTGTCTAGTGGTTTCTTTTCTATTTTTACCAATTCCATTGTAGTAGTGCCTTCCATTTTATTTGTTACAACTGTTTTCACCGGAAAACCATCACAAGCCGCGGCTTTCATAGCCTCTAGTTGTTCGGTTGATTTATCGCTTAGCCTTTGTACAGTAAACATGTTACTATATTTTTCAAAATTAGGTATTACATCTTTCGATGTCCAAACATCAGACTCTTCGCCATCATCCGTAACTTTTGAATGTATGCATTTATAACCAATTATAGTTTCCTCTCCTATTTTTACAACTTTAATAGTTGATTTTTTATAGTTATTTTCCGATTTAGTTTCTGTTGTATGAACAGTATAGCTTTTATTTTCGTCGCTAAGCATGTATGTTTTTGTAGGCTCGCTTGCTTTCATAATAGCTATGAGCTTCATATCTGGTGCGTGTGTACCTGGCGGCATTTTCATATTCATTTCTACTCGTGCGTTACTTTGCGATACATACATTACAAAACTACCCGATGCACCTTTAGTATTGGTTAATTTCATATTTATTACCATGCCTTCTTGCGCAAATAATACTATTGATGCACTTACTAAAATAATTGAGAGAATTAGCTTTTTCATTTTTTTGTTTAAAATATTTTCTCAAACGTATTAATTTATTTTAAGAAAAGAATACGACGTAAAAAGTATTTTCATAATCAAATAACCAATTTGGTAGTGTAGTTTTGTCGAAGTTAAATAACAATTAAAAAAATGAAGTATAAATTATTTGTAATTGCATTGTTGATTATAAAATCAAGCACATTTGCACAAGACAATAAGGCTAAGAAAATATTAGATGAGGTAAGTGCCAAAACAAAAACCTACAAAACCATTGTTAGCGATTTTGTTTTGAAAATTGATAATAAAGCTACCAATGTGCATGAAACCCAACAAGGAAAAGTGTTTTTAAAGGGTTTAAAATATAAGTTAGACATTTCCAATCAAACTATTATTAACGATACAAAAACGGTTTGGACAATTATCAAAGACGCATCTGAAATTCAAATAAATAATGCGGATGATAAAGGCGCAAAAGAAGATGCTATAACACCTTCTACCATTTTTACGGTGTATGAAAAGAATTTTAAATACGAGTTTTTTAAAGAAGAAAAAGACAAAAAAGGAGTAGCTAAATTGATAATTAAATTATTTCCGAATGAACCTAAAAAGAAAAATTACCACACCATTTTCTTAACTATTGATAAAGCAAGCAAGCAAATAAATAGTATGAAAATAATTGGCAAAGACGGCTTAGAAACCATGTATATTCTAAAAAATTTTAGAACCAACGACCCTATTGAAGATGCCGTGTTTACTGTAAACACCAAAAATTATCCAAAATATGAAGTAGTTGATATGAGGTAAGTGCTTCACCCCTAATTTTTATATCCACTCATAAAAACATATTGCAACATATTGGCTCCCATGCGCAAAGCTTTTTGGTGCGCATCGGGCGAATCTTTGTGAACTTCGTAACTTTCCCAGCCATCGCCCAAATCACATTCGAAAGAATAAAAACAAATTAAACGACCCTCATACATAAGCCCATAGCCTTGTGGTGGCTTATTATCATGCTCGTGTATCTTAGGCAAACCATTGGCAAAGTCATATTTTTGATGATAGATGGGATGGCTAAAAGGCAACTCTACAAAATCTAATTCAGGGAAAACTTTTTTCATCATTGGCCTTATAAACTTATCCATTCCATAGTTATCATCGATATGCAAAAAACCGCCACCAATAAGGTAATTGCGTAAGTTTTCTATTTCGTGTTGGTTAAATAATACATTGCCATGCCCCGTAATGTGCACAAACGGATAGTTAAAAATTTCGGCACTGCCCACATCGACAACCGCTTGTTCGGGGTTAATGTTGGCATGTATATTATCGTTACAAAACTTAATAAGGTTAGGTACAGATGTTTCTAAATTTGCATACCAATCGCCGCCACCATTGTATTTTAATATTGCAATTTGAAATGCTGGCGTACCTGCCACAATTGACTTTGCCGATAACGCAACAAATAATAATAGGATGTAAATGTTTAGTTTTTTCATTTTCTATATTTCAGTTTATAGTGTTGTAAAAACAATTGAATATTGTTTTTAAATTTATTTTTGAGTTCAAACTTAAAAAAATCATTCAAAGAATTATAGGTAATAAAACCACCGAAATATGCGTTTTTACCACTCAATATTCTATTGCAAATCCTCTTAGTTTTTTCAGAATTAAACACTTTTCGGGTTTTTAAATCGCTACAAAACCGAAGTAATAGTCGTTGCTTTAAATCTAATATTACCCCCGCACTCATAGGGTTGCTATACAAGTGTTGTAGCTGCTTTGCGCAGTTTTGCATAAACAAATTAAATGTTTCTGTTTGTTGAATATCTAATTTATACTCTTCAATTTCTGTTGGTGTTTGACCACAATACGAAAGTATTTTTTTAGCACATTCTATACCAATAAATTCTGCCAAGCCCTCATTGAATTTTGCACTATCTTTAACAAAAATTGTGGCGTGCACCATTTCGTGTATCACCGTTTCGGCCAAGTATGGCTTTGGCGAATGTAACACCGAGTACATAAGTGGGTCATCGAACCAGCCAAGTGTGCTCCACGCATTTACATTGCCTACATCAATATCTAAGTTTTTGCTTTTTAAAAGAATTAACTCTTGGGCAAGTAATTCTTTATTAAAAAAACCCTTGTAAGGCGCCGCTCCAATAATTGGATATTGCCACAAATAATTTTTTAATTCAAGCGGGTTTGCAGCATTTATAACCCACAATCTTATTGTATCTTTTGTTGGTAAATACACTCTTCTAAAATTATTTTTGCCCGAAAGCCCAAAGCTATCAATGGCAAATTGTTGAATTTTTTTTAAGAAAAGTAGTTTTCTTTTAGTGATATTATCGGTGTTGCTGCTTTGTAATACGTCGTCAATATTTTGCGATTGCCATGTAATTTTAAATTGTCCCAACCCTTGCCCAGCGGCATATTTTAGGATTTTATAATTAAAGGCACAAACAAGTAAAACAAATAAAAGTAATGAAACCAATATGCGCTTTCGGTATTTTTTTATTGTAGTAATTGAGGTTTTGAGTAGTTGCAAAAATTGCATAATCGTGGTTTTCAAATAATGCCAATGTTACAAATTGTGTGGTAATAGTTGCGTATAAAATTGAAGTGTACTAATGCAAACGAGAATTTTAAATTTTAGTTCGGTAATGCTGATAGTTATCGCGGACTTCTATGTTCTTAAATACATAGATGGTTCTATTTTAAAAGCAAAATATTTTGGCATAATAACAACTTTTGGTTTGCGAGAATAGGTTTGCAGAGAAACAAATTCTTAAAAAAAACATATTTCTTTGATTAACATTTTACAAAGTCGCCGTTTTGCCCGACAAAAGCTTCATTAGTCTTAGTGAAAACTTAAACCTTTGTTAATTTATAACCGTATTAGAAATCGTTTTTAAAATTATTATGATGAAAGAAATTACAGTTCAAGAGTTAAAGTTGAAGAAAGACAACAATGAAGATTTTCAATTGATTGATGTTCGCGAAGAACATGAATATGATATTGTACAAATTGGTGGAGAGTTAATACCAATGGGAGAAATAATGGACAATGTTGAAAAAATAGCAAAAGACAAACCGGTTATTATTCATTGCCGCAGCGGTGCGCGCAGTGCATCAGTAATTGCTGCACTCGAAAGCATGCACCATTTTACTAATTTATATAATCTTAAAGGAGGTGTGTTGGCTTATGCAAATGAAATTGATACATCATTAAATAAATATTAGTTTTATCCCTCAATAAAATTTTATGAGGAATAAATTATTTTTAGCAATTGCTGTAATAGCAGTATCTACGAACGGTTCAGTAGCCCAAACCACACCAACTTGGAGTGGTGATATTGCAAATATTATTTACAATAATTGTACATCGTGCCACCGATATGGCGGTATTGCACCTTTTCCATTGTCTGATTTTACTTCGGTTTCAAACAACAGTGCTTCAATAGTGCAGCAGGTTACGAGTAAAAAAATGCCGCCTTGGAAACCCGACCCCAACTACAGACATTTTAAAGGCGAAAAATATTTGTCGCAAGCACAAATTACCAAAATAGAAAATTGGGTAAATGCAGGTAAACCATTCGGAAATATCGCCAACGAACCGCCCTTGCCAACATTTGTAAATGGCAGTGTTTTGCAAAGCATTGACCAAACAATTAATACGCCTAACTATACCATAAATTCGGCGATAGATGTTTACAGAACTTACGTAATACATGCCAATAACACACAAGATAAATATTTAAACACCGTGGAATTTTTACCCGGTAATGGAGCTGCCGTGCATCATATTATTTTGTTTCAAGACTCTACAAATGTTTCAAATAATTTAGACATAGCCGACCCAGAGCCAGGTTTTGCGAGTAATGGTACTATGCAAACAAGTGCAGGTGCAAGCTATGTGGCTTTGTGGGCACCTGGTGCAGGTGTATATCAGTTGCCGCACAACATGGGAATTCGCATTAAGCCCGGAACAGATTTTTTGGTTGAAGTGCATTACGCACCTAACAACTTGGGGCAAACCGATAGTAGCACTATCAATATAAAATACACCACTGAGCCCAATATAAGAGAAGTTTTTGTGGATCCATTTATGGATTGGAATTTTCCATCAATTGTAAATGGCCCTTTGGCAATACCGGCCAATCAAACAAAAACAGTTAAACAACGCTTTACTAATTCTCAAGATATATCAGTCATTTCAGTGTTTCCGCACATGCACAAAATTGGTAAATCATATAAAATTTACACCACAAATTTTTCAAATGCCGACACCACAAAATATCTTTTTATACCCGATTGGAATTTTCATTGGCAAGGGTTTTACACATTTCAAAAAATACAAAAATTTGCAGCCAATCAACGTTTGTGGGGCGAAGCATTTTATGATAACACCACCAATAATGAAGACAACCCAAGCAGCCCACCAATAAATGTAGTGGCTGGCGAACATACTACTGATGAAATGATGGTTACATTTTTAGCATATACAAATTACGCCGTTGGCGATGAAGAAATTGTGTTGGATAGCAATTTGTTTGCAGCCATTAATGAGAAAGAAATAAATATTTCGGTATCAATTTATCCTAATCCTTGCAAAGATGTTTTAAATATAAATACGCCAAATAGTTTTAATAGCAAAACAGTTTACAAAATTGTTGATGTGTTTGGAAGTGTTGTAAACACTGGCACTTTAAACAATAAAAATATTAATACAACTGCACTTATTAGTGGTATTTATATTGTTATTTTAAATGATGAAAATAACAAAATTGCGAAGCTGCGGTTTGTAAAAAATTAATGTATTCGTTTTTTAAAATCGTCTTTAAATTTTTTTGATAGCGGAATTTTTTCGCCCTCCACAAATACATTTTGTTCATTCACTGTTTCCGCGTGGTTAATGTTTACTGCATGGTGTGGGTGCACTCTCAAAAAAGCTTCGTCGTTTAATTCCGACAAAATATTATCTAAGGTATTACTTACTAAGTACGTTTTGTTAGCCGTTTTTATTTCAACGTTTTCCTTTGATTCCTTCAACCAAAAAATATCGCTGTGGTTTACAAGCGTATTTAATTTTTGTGTTTCAATAATACCTGTAACATTAGACTGAGGCTTGCGTGCAGCAACAATTTCGAGGTTAATAAATAAGTCGGTTTTGGTAAACGGCTTTATCAAATATGCTTCGGGATTCAATAATTTTGCTTCTCTAAAAGTTGGCATATACGAATATGAAGTAAGAAAAATAAATGGAATATTTATGTTGTCATTTATGTATTGCGCAATATCTAATCCTGTTTTTTCATCACGTAAATTAATGTCGAGAATGGCAAAGTTTATTGCATTGTTGTTTGTAAAATTGGCTATGGCCGATTCGTAATTTTTTGCAATGGCCGCAACTGTGTAACCCAAATCAATGAGCATATCTTTCAGCATTTCTGCAATAAGCAATTCATCTTCAATGATGATAATGTTGAGGTTGTTTTTCATAATATAAGTGATTTTTACGTGCGGCAAAATAGAAAAATTGAATCGAAAAAATAATTGGTTATACAAAAGCATTAAAGTGATTTTGGCTGTTTATTTTAAGCTTTCTACTTAAACCTTGCGTTTATAACCAAAATTATTTTCACTACTAAGCATTAAATATTAGGGCTATTTTATTTTGAAATTTTTGAGAAGAATTGCTCCCATTCAAAAATATTTGTCAAATATTTTGAGGTAGGCAATTTGTAGCTAAATAACCAGTAAAAATTTTGATTGCGCAAGTGGCGTGTAAATACTTACACAAGTTCGCTTTTTAACCAAAATGCTACATGGCTTACTTATATTAGTGTGTAGCGATTTTTGTTTTTTTTGATGCCCCAAAAACCCCGTACAAATACGTGGAAAAACCCGTATTTAAGTAGGCCGAAAAAACCCGTATTTTTCGTTAGGTATAATCAAAAAATTTTAGTGAAGTTTGAAAAGCAAAACAGCATTAAAAATGTAATTACTTAAAAATGCAGGTTTTAAAGCGTAGTGTTTTGGTTAATATTTCAATTAAGAAACCATTAAATATGTAATAGAAAAAATAAAGCAAAAATATAGCGTGCCATTTACTACTTGTTAGGTAAAAATTAACAACAATAGAGTATAGCAATGCTTCGACGCTATTTTGTTATAGTACAGCAACTAAAGGTATTCGTGCTTGCCTTATACCTCCACCCGAGGCAAATGAACCTTCCCCCACGATAAGAGTTACTTGGTGAATAATTCTTTGGTACTGTTAAAAACTACACTATAAGCCGAACAAGGCAAACAACAATTAAAAATAAACCTTTAAAAATTTAACCAAAAATGAAAAAAATAAGATTTACTTTGTTAGCACTAATATGTGCAATAACAATGAACACACAAGGGCAAAGTTTTATAAACAATGCCATATCTAAATGGACGATGCCTCCATATTTGCTTACGCAAAATTGCGGGGCTGTGACTACTAGTATGTTACCATCTCCAACAGAAGTTAATGCAGTTACCCTTAATGATGCACAGGCAGTACCTTATGGCATTCATTCTCTTGTAATTCCTAATTATAACCATTTATTAGATGGAACGCCACAAAGGGCTTTTTACGCTCATAATATTCAATTAAAGAGTGATGGCACAATTGCCTTTTTTATTGTTGATGGCATTGTATATGATAACAATGGTTACCTAATAGGCACTATTAGGCCAAATGCACCATTATTAGGCACAGATAATGCTATGCCACATGATGGACAGTTTGCCACACATTATCCTGTAATCACTGGTGATTCGGAGTATGAAATAATACCTGTACCTGGCAGCGAAGGAGTTTATTATTTGGTTGGAGGGTTTAAAATTAGTGTAGGTTTATCTCAACCTTTTTATTGTAAAATAGATATGAACCAAACCAATATTTACTTTAATAATGATTATAGTAAAATGGGTGTTTTATTAAATCCAATTAACAACCAAAGCAATTATGTAGGTTCTGTAGCCGTAAATTTGGGTTGTTTTACACCAATAAGTTTGGCTTCTAGTACTTCTACGCCTGTATCTATTCATTTAGCTGTTACAAGGCTTAATGCCAGTGGCAATAAGCGTTATTTATTTACTACAAATAATCAAAAATTATATAGTTTCCAAATTACAAATAGTGGTATAAGTCCTGTTTCAACCGCTACTAATATATCACTAATTGGAGCCACGAGCCCTCAATTAAATATTGGTACAATTCCAAATAAATGTGAGATGGAGGTAATACAATATAATTGCAATTATAAATTAGCAATGGCAGGTAATAATATTGGAGCAGGATGGGGTATTTGTATTTTAGAATTTGATGAAGCAACACAGAGTTTTAATACCGCAAGCCCAACTTTGATACCTAGTTCAACAATTTTATATGGTGCCAGTTACATAAAAGGAATTGAGTTTACACAAGATGGAAAATACATTTACATAACGCATGACGAACAATCATCTGGCAATAGTGGCCAGCAATTGGATAATTATCATATAATTGAGTATGCAAATTTAACAATTGCTAATCCTATTTTGCAAAACTTTGACGCATTAGTTACCAATCTAACACTCGCTAACGAAGAAACTTACGATATGTCGTCAATAGAATTAGGGGTTGACGGTAACTTATATATACCAAATTGTACAAAAATTGGAGTGATTATAAATCCATCAAACGTACCACCTTACTATACTGGTACTGCACCTGTTTCTTGGTCAGAAATTACTAATCCATATTCACCTGGAGATGGCTTATATCAAACTTGTTTGACGGAAACGGAAGCTGAGAACCCTTTCCTTTTTACCCTACCCGACCAAATAGATGGCAACGTAAGTACAGCAATGAGTGCCGGTGCAGACTTGGACTATTGCGTATGCGGCCCTACTGGTACTAAAGTAGAAGTAACAACGGTTGGTGGTGGCACCAACCAATTTTGGTACTCAAACCCACCTCGTACGCCACAGTGGCCTGTTTACCCAACTTACTCCGATACTATTGAGGTTAAACCATATAAGCCTATGTTGGTAACTGTAACCTCCACTTCCGCTACTACAGGAGTTTGCGGTATAGATGAAGTTTTGGTAACGCCTAAAAACTGTTGCAAAATAGCAACCAAAACCGATTTTGGAGACCCTAGTAAACTATTGCCTTTGGCTTGCCCGCTACCTAAATATACTTTTATTACGGATTGGCCTAATGTGGCTAACATAAGCGGTGTTGCTCCAAATCAAACGGCAGTTATTAATTCAACTTCAGGCTCTGTTTACGCTACCGCCATAGCTTTAGGCACAGCCCCACCCGCGCAACCAATAACCCTTAGCGGCAATATACTTATCAACGTCAATACCACTATCGACGCAGCAACTATTGATATCGGTTCACAAAACTACATAATGGTGTTGCCAAGTTGCACATTAACTATAAAAAACGGTGCACACTTGCAAGCTTGCCCGCAAATGTGCCGTTGGGAAGGTATTATAGTTGACAAAGGTGCACACATTGTTATAAACACAAATGGCACAATTGAAGATGCGGACTATGGCGTAAGTGCTGATGCTAATAACAATGGTACAATACCTTCTCTTTTTACGCAACCCGCTACAAGTGTTTATCCATATACTTCAAATAACAACACTACTTTTGTTTTTAGTGACGCAAATTTTAAGCGAAATTACGTCCACGTAAGCCTCAATAATTTTGTTGATGTTGCCGCAAATGCAGGCAACTATATAAGGGGTAGCAATTTTATTTGTCCTCAACAACTTGCAAAAACAACCGATGGAAATATTGGAAATGGTCCTTTGCCACCTAATAATGTGCCACAATATACATACAGGGGTATTAGAGTAATTAGCTCCAATAACATAAACATTGGTAGTGCAACTGCTTACAATAACAATACTTTTGACAATGCAGGTGCTGAGGTTGAACTGTTATCATGTAGTAACACTAATTTTAACAGAAATAATTTTTATAATAACGGGGGTGGGGCATTAAGAATAGGTATTCGTGGGCAAGCATCAGCAATTAATATAACCGATTACAATGTATTTCATAATTTAGATTATGGTGTTCATGCTACAGGGTCAACACTAACTGGAGTTAAAAATATAAAAGTGCAACCATCAAACGCATCATTATATAGCAGTTATATTAATAATTTTACCAAGTGTAATACTGGTGTTTATGCAGGTAGCAACACTAATTTACAAATGCAAGGTGCGGGTTTTTATATATGCAATGTAAGAGGCGTGTATGGTAAAAGTGGGCGTGGTTTAGGATATTCTTTAACTACTGGAAATAATTATTATATAATATCTAACAAGTTTCAAGATTGCCTAACATCTATTGAAACAAGTTTAATTACTAATGCAAACATAGAGATTGCATATAATAATATTACTCACCCTATCCAAGCCAACAGTTTTAATTTGAATACCGGTATTTTTTGTACACAAATTGTAAACAACACAGCAGATAATAGTTATTACAAATTAAGCGTAAACTACAATAATATTTCTGGCACTTATTTAGGTATTAAAGTTTCTGGTGGCGGCAATTTTTTAGCTGATATTCAATTTAATACTAAAATAAAATACAATAATATAGCAGTTAGAGAATGGCAATACATGCAAAATGCACCGTACCCGGTTACAATTGGTATTAATGCCCAAGCATGTGCCAAGGTACAAGTAACAAATAATAAACTAAGCAGCACAATTGCAAACCCAGCCAATTGGCCATCGTATGCTACCGAAGGTATTAGAATAGACAATAGTTTAACTTCGTTTTTATCTTGCAATGGGTTACTTAATATTGGAGACCAAATAATGTTTCTAGGCAGTTCGGGTGCTGCAACGGTGCAAAACAACAAAATGGAAAACGCTTTGCGCGGCATGGTACTTGGTGCAGATATTGGCGAACAACCTGTTTTGCTTGATAACCCAAACCCTAAAGCAACACAAGACAATAGGTGGTTGGGCTTTAACAGTAACACCTTTAAAGTACAAAGTGTTTGCTTTAGCACCCCTAATTCTATATTTCATTATAGAGGTTCAGCCCAAACTGGTTTCCAAACTGGGATGACGCTTATTAATGGAGTTGATTTAACCGCACCTGTTTGTGGATCTTCCAATCCTCTTTTTGCATCATCTATTCTAAATAGTATTGCAAACCCTGTTAGTTCATTAGAATGTAATTCTGGGGTCTCTTTGCAAGTATCTTTAAGTGATTTTGCCGAAGAAATTATAGAAACCTACCCCGATTTGTTTGCGGCTTACTCAACCGAAGAAATTGAAAAAATGTTTTTGAACCAAGAGGAGTTGTACAAATTTTTGGCAAGCAACAACATTCTATTAAACTCTAAGCCCGAATACATAGCCTTTAAACAAAGCATGGACCAAACCGATTTAAAACAACAACATGATTTAGAAGTATATGCAAAATGGCCAATGGATAGCATAATGCAAGACAGTGCAATAGCTATGAAAGACGCACTAATGCCTACACGTGAAGCCGAAATTAACAATAAGAAATTTTACGAGGCCACACTCGAGGTAAAAGAGTTTAACGAGGAAACGGTTTTTAGTGCAACTGCTATTGAACTGTTGCAACAAGTAGCGCAAGAGTGTCCTTATACAGGTGGCAATGCAGTATATAATGCACGTACCATACTTCGTTTTATAAATGACCCTATTGCCGATTTTGTTAACGATTGCGAAATAGTACCAGCACCCGAAAGCGCAAATGGAGCGAGAATAGCACACTTTAGCAATACGCAAACATTGGTAATGGAAGTAGGCAATACCGCACCCGTATTAATTTCCGTTAACAGCAATGACATTGTAACAGAAAATTACTTATTAACCAATGCTTTAGGTCAAAACATTGGTACATATAAGTTTAAAAAAGGTACTAACGATTTTAATTTACAACAAAACAACATTAAAGCGGGCATTTATTATTTGCATAATACCACAAATAAAAATACTATTAAACTTATTGTTCAACCCTAATTAATTACAAAAGCCTATGGTAGCAATACCATTGGCTTTTTTTACTTTGAAAATTAAACTAATATATTGCCTAATACTACTTGCCTTAAAAATGCAAGCGCAAGAGCTATTGCGTAATCCGAGTTTTGAAACGAACTGCTTTTGTAATATACCTAATATGATAACATTAACAAAATTTCTCTGTGCACAATGGGACACTAATATAGATACAACCAATCAATATTATTCAATGAAAGGTTCATACTATTTTAATCAGTGTAATAATGATAGCTCATGTAATGGCAATAATACCCATATTCCAAATAGTGCATATGGTGATGAAGAAGCTCATTTTGGACAAGCCTATGTGGGTATTTATACATACATAAGTCCTATTATTGTAAACCCAAATTATACATTATACCTAACACAAAAATTAGATAATTATTTATTTGAAAAGGCTAAATATGATTTTACATTTTATATCAGCTTAGCAGATAATTTCAATCATAACAATAATAGTTTGCAAGTCTTATTTAATAGTCATGTGCCCTTTTTTTTAAACCCACCTCAGAACAATTCAACTAGTAGTGAAGATTTTCATCCTCAATTAGATTTTCAAGCTTTGGGCTACCAATTAAATGTAAAAAACGGCTGGCAGCAAATAATAGGTAGTTACGCAGCGAATGGCTCAGAAGACAGAATCACAATTGGAAATTTTAAATTTAGTAATCATTCAGATACAGTTTACAATGGTACAGGGCAAGATACTGGTTATTGTGGCTATTGGTGGTCTGGTTCCTTCTACTTCATAGACGATGTTTCCCTCACCCTCGGCATAGATGCTGGCAAAGACACCATTATATGCACCACCGCAAACAACAACCTACAACTAAAAGCTAGCGTAGGGTGGCAACATTACACCTGGGCAACACTTGCAGGCAATGTAGTAGGCAACACCCAAAACATAAACATAAACACACCCGGCACCTATATAGTAACAGGCACAGTAGATAGCCTACCTAACTACAGCAAAATAGATACTGTAATAATAAGTGCAGCACCTATAAACAATGAGTTATACAGCGCACACGCCCCAACAGATACAATAGTTTGCCCCAACACTACTACGCTGCTAACAGCAATAAACCCTAGCCAAAACCTAACTTACCAATGGAGCAACGGCAGCACTGCACCAACCACCACAGTAACCGATAGCGGCACTTATAGCCTACAAATATATAGTGGCAATTGCTACAAAAAAGAATACACCACAGTTGGCTATTACCCCACCAACCAAAACCTACTAGATAGTGCAACCCTACACCTCACTAACCTACAAAACACCATAACCGCCAACAGTGGTTTCACAAACTATGAGTGGAGTAGCGGAGAAACTACACAAAGCATAACTATTTCGGCTCCTCCCCTTGGGGGAGGCTGGGTGGGGCTTTCCGCCTATACGCAAGAGGGCTGTTTGGTAACCGACACCGTACAAATAATTTACACAGAGTTACCTATCATTGTACCAACCATTTTTTCAAAATTAAAAGACAAAGAATATAAAATACTAAACCTCCCGCAAGGTGCAAGTGTTACAATTTACAACGTATTGGGGCAAAGCCTCCCCAACCCCACCCAAGGAGGGGCTTTTAACATACTACATGAGTGTGCTGCGGGAATTTATTTTATCCGATTGCGGCTCTCTCCCCTTAGCGGGGAGTTGGAGAAAAGTTTTAAAATAGTAGTTTTAGAGTGATACCTCATTGCACTATTTTCATGTAGCATCAACATTAAAACCAACATTTTAAACAAGTGATAAAATATAAAATAGTTTGTACTATTTTATTGGTATAATTGGTATCATTAGTTATTCTGCACGCAAAAAGATTGCATCGCCACAAACAAACTTTAATTCAAAATTACTTTTTGGTTAATTATCATATCTTTTGTTTGCACCTGCACTATGTATAATCCACTTGAGTAATCACTCAAATTAATGTCAGAAAATATAGTAAATTTATTTACTATATCACCATTTGTATTATAGAGCAAAATAGCAGTCATATTTTTTATATTTTGAAAGGTCAATTGGCGTGTATTGGCATCAAACAATATTTTTTCATTGGTTGTATTATTGCTAACAACATTTGTTAGTAAGCCTTCTCTAACTTTAACCGACCCTGTTACGATAATTACGCCAGCCGCCCAACTGTTTTCTGTGCGTATTCTCTCGTATTCCAACATGGGAAATTTTGTCGCACCATCATACCACGAAAACTTTTTAACCCATTGTTTGGTAACATAATTTGCAGGACTCGACGGATAAGTGTAGGTAGTAAATAATGTATCCTTAACCAAAATAATATTATTGTAAGTAATATTTCCTAATTGCAAAGTGCCCATATCATTACAAAATGTATATGTAAAACCATCGTTAGCACTGTTAGGGTATCCTCCACTTACAAAGGGTGCAGAATAGTAATAATCGAATAATGAACTACCAACGCCAAACGGAAATGTAAGTATTTTAAAGGCATCCGTAAACTTAATGATGGTGCTACCTTGTGCATTGCCAATATTTTTAAATTCATTGGCGTTTACAATAAAATAATTATTTCGCCCACTACTATTTGTCGATTTCAAATTGGCTGTTGCAAAAGCAGTATCGTAACCAGTGCCTTGAATTGCTGCGTAATTAATAGTACGAAGCGTGTCTTCTATTTGCAAAAAATTAAAATCCCAGTTTGTGCTTTGTGCCGTTGCCATTGTCCAAACGCCAGTTGTATCAGCGTTGTGGTACGTATGCACATCACCCGGTGCTGGCGCAAGTTGCTCTGTTAATATTGTTTGTGCATTTAAAATTGTTGTTACAAAAAGAAATATTGCGAGTAATTTATTTTTCATTTTTTTGATATTATGTTTTTACAAATTTATGAAAACAACATTAAAATTGTAGTTTTCACAAAATTATTTTCTAATGAATTTTAAAATTACAACTGCACTTTTTGCACTATTTTTTTTTGTAGTAAGCATAATTATTTTTTCGTTTGCCAATAGTTTATCGCTTGGTTTTGCTGATGGTGCGGAGTTTGCGCTGGTTTGCAAATTAAGGTCGGTTGCACATGCGCCAGGTTTTCCGGCCTATGTTTTATTCACAAATTTCTTATCAAAAATCACTGATTTATTTACAACCACCTACATACAATCCTTGGTGTTTATTTCCAATTTTTACGCTGCATTATCGTGTGTATTTTTATTTTTAATTTCCACTTTTTTAATCAAAAAATGTTACCCGCAACTTTCAAATACTTATGTAATGGTAATTAGTGCAATATCAACTTTTGCTTTTGCAACTGGGGTTACAGTGTGGCATTGGAGTACCATGGTTGAAGTATATTCACTGCAAATGCTAACTTTTGCAGGCCTCATTTTTTGCTTGTTGCAATACATAAATTCAAAAAACTATACACCACTTTATGTTGCGGCATTTTTTATTTCGGTGGCAATAGCCAATCATCATTTAACGATGGTATTATTTTTACCTTTTTTACCATTGTTTTTCTTTAATAACTTTTTGAAAAACGATGAAGTAATTGGCGTCAAAAAAAATGCAACTACAATAGATAAAAAACAAACCTACTTTAATGTTGTACTATCAAAACCATTTATTTTATTGGGAGTTTCAGCTATTTTTTTTGCAATAGTATTTTATGCTTGGTTATTTTTTAGGGCTGCCGATAACATTGTTTTCAAATTTGGAAACCCTGATAATGCCTCACGCTTGTGGTATCATTTAATTGGCGGCTCTTGGATTGGGCAAACCAAAAAAGAAGTGCACGGAATTGTGGCAATGCGTATTCCATATTTTTCGTACCTCTTTTTTTACCAGTTCTTGCTATTTATTCCGGTGTTGATAGTTGGTTTGGTTGCGCTAACAAAACTGAAATTGAATAAATTAATTATTGTTTTGGTGGTATATTTTTTGGTAGTATTTATTTATCAAATACGCATTGACCAATTTGCAGATACTGATGCGTATATGTTATTTCCGTTTTTGGTAATGTCGCTTTGTATTCCTTTCGGGATGGCATATTTGGTTCAGAAAAACAAGTATTTATTGTATGTAATGCCTATACTTTTATTGGCTCAAATAACCATTAATTACAAAAAAGTAAATCCAAATAATTTTGAAATTAGTAGGAGTTTAATGAAGGTATTAGATTATTCGACACCTAAAAATGCTGTAATTATTGTAAGCGATTGGACCTTGGTTTCTCAGTTTTATTACTACCAAATTGTTGAGGGTTTTAGGCCTGATATTATTATGATGAATTACGATTTAAAGTTCTGTAACTACAAAAATTTTCAGTTGATGTATCCTGCCTTTTATAAAAAAATTCAAGAACCTTACAATACTTTTGTAAATGCTTTAGGTGCTACACATCCGCAAGATATTTACAATACTGGTTGCAATATTGACAGTGATTTTTTACTTAAAACATATTCAAATTGCATCACCAAAATTATTGAAACATCAAAGCAAGAAAATCGTCCTGTTTTATACGACCCTAAAACATTTGTATTCTTAACCCAATACAATGTAATACGTCCCGACGCCTTTGTTTCTGGCTGTTTTGTAAGTGCGCAAAAATCAGAAATGGGCAAACAGTTTTTGAAACTTGCTGATTTAGATTTTTTGAATTCCGATAGAATGTTACACGAACCTGCCGCCGCAGATAAATTATCAGACATTGGTGCGATGCTAGATTTCAGCAGCAAATATTATACAGCTTATAATGATTCAATAGCATTAAATAATATTAATCAATCATTGGATAAACTTTATAGTATAAGAACCAAAATGAAAAAGAATATGAAATTTTTGTATAGAGACAATTAGTTTTTATCTTAACATGAATTTCTACTTTTTTACAGGAAAAACCAATTAAAATATGCAACCAGAAATTAAAGTACTCGTTGAAAAAAAATTAGTTGGCATAAAAATTACCATGTCATTGGCAAGCAACAAAACATTTGAGCTTTGGCGTTCATTTATGCCAAATAAAAAAAACATTTTAAATTGTTTGTCAAACCAACTATTTTCAATCCAAGTTTATAACAGTGCTTTTAACTTCAATACCTTTAGTGTGGATGCTGAATTTGAAAAGTGGGCTGTTGTTGAAGTTGAAGATTTTAGCAATGTTCCTAACAACATGGAAACATTTATTTTGGGTACTGGACTTTATGCTGTTTTTTATTACAAAGGACTAAGTACCGACACCAAAATTTTTGAATACATACATGCAACATGGCTGCCCAATTCAATTTATTTATTAGACCAAAGACCCCACTTCGAAATTATGGATGAAAGATATAAAAACGGAGACCCAAATTCAGAAGAGGAAATTTGGATACCTATAAAACCTAAAAATAATACTTAGACGGACACATATTTTTCTTAGTAATCGTTCAGGAATATTTTATTAAAACCAGTTTTTGTGGAACCCTTTTACGATATTGAAATTACTAATAATTTAATATTGATAGAAATATTCGATGTACACAAGCATTTGTTTTTTACAACTCACGCACTAAATACCGATTGTACATTCCATATAGTTTGGACTATTTTATAATTAGGTTTGGTATTAAATACAATAATAACAGGCATTGCAAGCACAATCACTTTTAAACATTTCTAATAATATTTACAAGCGCATAACACTTTGGTATAGTAAATAGTGCGTTGGTTCAAACACCCAAAATAAAATTGTTTGGTATATATATTATTCTACATTTGCATTAATTAGATAGTCCATTAATTAAATTCAATTTGTTTTTTGGTTCTTCTAGGAAATTATTTAATAACCAAATTTATTTTTTTACAATGACAATTTATGTCGGAAATTTGAGCCACAAGGCTAGTGAAGATGATTTAAGCAATTTATTTTCGCAATTCGGTGCTGTTAAATCAGCAAAAATTATTATGGACAAATTTACAGGCCGTTCACGTGGGTTTGCTTTTGTTGAAATGGAAGAAGATTCTGCTTCTGAAGCAGCTATCAGCGCATTACACGAACAAGAGTTTATGACACGTCCGCTTACTGTAAATGAGGCTAAACCTCGTGAAGAAGGCGACAGACCACAATTTAACCGTAACCGCGGTGGCGGCGGTGGTGGTGGTGGTGGTTATAACCGCGGCGGTGGTGGCGGAAACAATGGTGGTGGCGGTGGCTACAACCGTGAAAGAAGAGACAACTATTAATTGAATATAATTCACACAATACGTTGATGTTATGAAAGCCGCTAAATTTTAGCGGCTTTTTATTTTTATTCATTCAATATACGTCATTCCAAATAAAAAAATATTGGAATTTCCAACATTGAGATTCAATAGGTTTTGCTTTATACATTGCCCCCTATAATCTATCTTCATTGAATAGAATTTAAGGAATATTGACTCTTCAAAATAGTAATGAATACCCAACCAGTGCACAAAAAGAAGGTTAAGGATGGTTATACGAGTTTCGCTTTTTAAAAACTAAAAATGTTTTTTTTGAAAGGTAATTTTACAGCAAGTATTCTTTAATAATCTCAATTTTACCATATAGTAGATTGCTGTTTTAAAGGCAAAGGCAAATTAAAAATATATAGGATGCAATTTCATTTTATCAACCTTGTTGAATTCAATTGCGGGAAAAGGTATTTTAAATAATCCGAAAGCATGAATCACTGTATTCAACATTTTATACTTTGTATTTATTTTTGATAAATCAACATCTAATGATACATAAAATTGGTTGTGGCGTTTTATATTTGAATAATCAAATGTTGCGCCCTTGCTAATAAAAACATTGCTTGTGGCCCCTACAAATCCATCAATGCCATAACCAAACGCAAAGCATAACCAATTTGGTATTTTTTTATTCTGGGTTATGTACTGCAAATTACCTGTTAACCAATAAGTTTGTCCGTTATAATCTTTGAGCATTCGTTGTGGCAGGCTACCACCCAGCAAATTAGGGCGTATTTGCGAATATTGCGTATCGTGATACGAGTTTTTCAGTTTAAATACTGGCTGGTGAAAATATTTTTGTTGTGCAATAAAAGCAATAGTGCCAGCGGCATTTGCAACAATATCGCCATTGCTAAAACCCCAGCCATTGCTAAAGCCGTCCATAATTTCTACTGTGCTTAAAAACACAAAACCCAAGCAACCACCATACAACAAACTTTTGTTTTCGGACACTCCAGCCCAACGCATTAAATTATAACCTTGCCATCCAAAATAAAATGAAATGGTTGAGTGCCCCAATTTATCCATGTATAACCACTCTTTATTGTCATTAAAAAAATGAAATTTACCGGTGCTATAATTTTTATACCACAAATTGTAAAGTCCAATGTTTCCAATAGCATACACACTACCTTCGCCAAAAGCAAGTAATTTTATTTTTGTTTTGTTAGGCGATAATGATGTAGAAAAAAATGAAGAAGTGTCTTTTTTAGTGATGCTGTTTTGTGCATTACAAAAGTTAGTTGCGAAAAGAAAAATATATAAAAACTGTTTTTTATACTTCTTTGAACTGCTGCGAATGTTTACCCAGTTATAAATATATTTTATCAAGAAAATTATGTTAGTAATAAAATACATTTTTAATGTGCTGATTGGTAGAAATTATAAAGTAATTGAATAGTTAATTTGCCAATAAGCTTACAATAAGTTTAATCAATATATCCTTATCAGCAGGGTTGCTTTGTGCCACTAATAAAGCAATTGCGGTTAATCCATTGTCGTTTATTTTCACTTCGCCGTTTTTTTTGAAACGATACATGTTTTTTTCTAAAAACCAGATAAACAAAAATGCTCCGATACGCTTATTACCATCATTAAATGAATGATTTTTAATTACAAAATATAGCAAATTTGATGCTTGTTCTTCTATACTTGGGTAAAGATATTCTCCACCAAATGTTTGCACAATACTTTGCAAAGAACTCTCGAAGCTTTTGTCTTTCTCTTTTCCAAATAAATCTGTTGCTTCTTTTCTAGCAATTAGTTGTTTTTTAAGTTCTGCAATTGCGATTTTTGCTTCATCGTATTTTATTTCGTAAGTAATTTCATCATTTACATTTGCACCTTCAATAGTTTGACTATCATATTGATTCAACAAAACAAAACTTCGTGCGTAATTAGAAATTATATCTAATAGCCCTTTAGCCTCATTTATTTCTATTGTGTCAATTACTTTTGTATTTGCAATTAATTGAATAGTTTGCTTTAATTGGTCAAGCCTTTTTTGATTAATAACAAAACCTTCTACTAAATACTTTTTTAACCTTTTGGTTGCCCATTGCCTAAATTGTGTGCCTCTAATAGATTTAACACGGTAGCCTACCGAGATTATAACATCGAGGTTATAATATTTTATCTTATTCTCTTGTACTTTTCCTTTTATAGCACCGTGCTTATTGGTATGTGCAAATTTTGCACATACCACTTCTTCCTGTAATTCGCCCTCTTTAAATATGTTGTTTATGTGTTTTGAAATAACGCTTCTTTCTCTACCAAATAAAATATTTATTTGGGCTTGGCTTAGCCAAACCGTTTCATTATCAAATCTTACTTCAATTTGCGTTTCGTTGTCCTTGTCGCTATATATTTCAATTTCACTCATTTTTCCACAAAAAAAACTTTATTATAAATCGACTTATAAATTTGTCATATTTCTAATCAAGTCTTTATGACTTTAATTAGCGGTATATTCTCCAAACACTTCACGCATGGCATCGGCAATTTCGCCCAGGGTTGCGTACTCTTCGGCGCAAGCTAAAATGGTTGGCATAAGGTTTTTTGTGCCTTTAGCATCGGCTTTTAATTGCGCTAATAATGTTTCTACTTTTGCATTATTACGGGTAGATTTTAGCTTATTAATTTTATCAATTTGCACTTGCCTAATGCTATCGTCCACCTTAAAAATTGCTGCAATTGGTGCTTCCTCAGCAATAAATTTATTTACACCAATAATTGGTTTTTCACCACTTTCAATATCTTTTTGATAACGATATGCAGAGCCTGCAATTTCATCTTGCAAATAACCATCTTCTATAGCCTTTACACTTCCGCCCATAGCGTCAATTTTGTGGATGTATTCCCAAGCTTTTGCCTCTACTTCATTGGTTAATTCTTCTACAAAATAACTACCTGCAAAAGGGTCAACGGTATCAGTAACACCACTTTCGAAACCAATAATTTGTTGAGTGCGCAAAGCTATTCGTGCTGCCTCTTCGGTGGGCAGTGCAATGGCTTCATCAAAACCATTGGTGTGCAAACTTTGTGTGCCGCCCATAACAGCGCTAAGTGCTTGCAGCGTTACGCGAATTATATTGTTTTGTGGTTGCTGCGCTGTTAGTGTGCTGCCGCCAGTTTGGGTGTGAAATCGCAACATCATTGCACGTGGGTCGGTTGCGCCAAGTTTTTTTGTAATTGTAGCCCACATGCGGCGTGCAGCGCGGAACTTAGCTACTTCTTCAAAAAAATTATTATGTGCATTAAAGAAAAACGAAAGTCTTTTTGCAAATACATTTATATCTAAACCTTTGTCGATAGCGGCTTGCAAGTATGCTTTGCCATTTGCCAATGTAAACGCTAACTCTTGCACAGCGGTACTGCCAGCTTCACGAATATGGTAACCCGAAATAGAAATTGTGTTCCATTTAGGAACTTCTTTGCTGCAATATTCAAAAATATCTGTAATAATGCGCATGCTCTGGCGAGGCGGATATATATAGGTTCCGCGGGCTGCATACTCTTTTAAAATATCATTTTGTATAGTGCCCGAAATTTTAGATAAATCGGCACCTTGCTTTTTTGCCAAAGCAATATACATGCACAACAAAATTGATGCGGTAGAATTAATGGTCATGGAAGTAGTGATATCTTCCAACTTTATACCAGCAAACAAAATTTCTATATCTGCCAAACTATCAATGGCAACACCTGCTTTGCCCACTTCCCCATCTGCAAAATCGTGGCTACTATCATAACCAATTTGAGTTGGCAAATCAAAGGCAACGCTTAAACCTGTGGTGCCATTATTTAGTAAATAATGATAACGTTTGTTTGATTCTTCGGCAGTAGAGAATCCTGCGTATTGGCGCATTGTCCATAATTTGCTACGGTACATATCTGGCTGCACACCACGTGTAAATGGGAATTCGCCTGGTGTTTCGTCTTTGTAATCTTTTTTGGGATAGGTATTTTTTATTTCAATTCCGCTATCGGTTGTGTGTTTCATTTGCCTAATATTTAGAGGCAAATCTACTATTTTGAAAATAATATAAAATGTAGATTTATGACCCTATTTTATTTGGTAGAATTTTATTTGTTTTATGGTTCTTTGGCAAGCTCACGGTAACAAAAAAACTATAGAACAATTTAATGCCTTACCACTTATTCGCAAAATCGACCACTTATAAGCCAAAGCCTACCGTATAAAAGTTGCGTTAAAAATTTGAATTGAGAATACTATGAAAATGATGTTGCCATAAAATATATTGGTATTAGTTTTAATAACCCAAATCAAATAAAATATAAATACATTTTGGAGGGCGCAAACCAATACTAGAGCTATACTACAAGCACCGAAATAAATTTTGCAAACCTGCAACTAGGCAATTATACATTTAGAATTATAGCCTTAAATTCTGTTGCTTTACAAAGTAAAAATCAAGCTATTTTTAGCTTTAAAATCACACCGCCATTCTGGAAAACGTATTGGTTTATTGCTTTACTAATTCTATCCATTATTTTTATTTTTTACTTGTTTTGCAAAAGCCGAATAGAATCAATTGAAAATACTTTACTACAAAAAAATGAAATAGAAGTACAGCTTGCAAGTAGCGAAATTAAAGCACTTCGGGCACGAATGAACCCTCATTTTATTTACAACGCACTTAACTCTATTCAATACTTTATATTAAATAACAATCCTGAATTGGCACAAAAATCACTTACTAATTTTAGCAAACTCATCAGGAATACGCTCAACATTTCTAAAGAAAAATTAATAAGCATAGAGTTAGAAATTCAGACCTTGAAACTATATGCAGAAATAGAAAGTTTGCGATTTGAAAACAGTTTTGATTTTGAGATTTTTGTGGATGAAAATATTAATCAGCAAACCACGCAAATACCGCCAATGCTAATACAACCGTTTATAGAAAATAGCATTTGGCATGGATTAAGTACCAAACAAAACAAAGGAAAAATTACGCTTACAATCACAAAAGAAAACAGAAATTTATTGTGCGTAATTCAAGACAATGGTATTGGTAGAAAACAATCAAAACAAACAGAAAAAAATACGAATGTGGAACATACTTCTATTGGCATTTTAAATATTGAGGAACGTTTGCAACTACTTAAAAAAATTGATAATAATTTGTATGAACTAAAAATTATTGATTTGTTTGATGAGAATAAAAACAGCACTGGTACAAGGGTTGAGTTGCGGATTTCAAACACTAAATAATTGCATGAACATAAAAGCAATAATAATTGATGACGAGGAAAAAAGCCGACAAAGTTTACGTTTGCTTATTGAAAAATATTGCGAAGGTGTATTGATAGCCTATTCTATTTCCCTTCTCATTTTATTATATTCATTTAGTTTTTTATGCGGAAAAATTACTTATTTAGCAGATTCAACAGTAAATACCAAGTATATCCAAGTATATACTTAGGCAATTTATGTTGCAAAACGTAAATAAAGTCTAGCAAAAATGGGCAAAAAAAATAAAGCTGTTTTTTAAAATAACTTACTACTTGCCGAAATGCTTTTACAGAAGTAAAAAATACTTTTATTTTTTCTTTTTGATGCTACCGCTAAATGAGTATGATTTTTTGATTTTGTCTTTTTTCATCCACAAAATTTTTCCTTCAATTGCATCTTCTTCAATATCACCATCCCACTTAATCATCTCTTTTAATTCATTTTCCATATCGCAATTAAAGTGCGTTTTTTTATTCTCTACGTCAGTAGAATCAATTACATAAGTAAACTCACCTTTTTTAAAGCCATACTTCTCGTCCATTAATTCGCTGCTTAATTTACCACCTTTAAACTTTAATACATCTGCTGATGGCTTCGGTGTTTTTTTTGCGTTTTCTTCTTGAATCGCCACTTCGTAAACTATTCCATCTAATACTTTTTCTTTTTTTACTTTCTGAGCAAATAATATATTGGTAGCCGCCAACAACAACAATCCCGAGCTTAAAATTAATTTTTTCATTTTTTATGGTGTTTATTTATACAGCAATAATACAAATATTATTTGCTTTGCAACAATACCATTAACGATGATTAATATAACAACTATTGTTGAAATTATAAGTGTAATATCTGCCTTGGGATACATTTTTTTAGCATCTCAGCAAAACTATTTATGTTGGCCAGTATCTATAATTAGTTGTGTTGGCTACACTTATTTATGTTTTATTTCTGCACTTTACTTAGAGTCTGCATTACAGTTTTTATACTTAGCAATTAGTGTTTTGGGCTGGATTACATGGCAAAAAAAGGTTGATAATTTAACAGTAACAACTAACTCAATAACAATAAATATGAAGGCAATTGCCGCATTGTTTTTTGTTGGATTATTATTAGGGGTAGTATCATTCAAATTTACAAATGCCTCATTACCTTTTATTGATTCAATGTTATTTGTTTTTAGCATTTACGCCACTTATTTAACAGCCATAAAAAAATTGGAAAATTGGTTGTATTGGATTGTCATAGATTTTGCTTCTATTTTTGTTTTCACCAACAGAAATTTGAATATTACCGCAGCACTATTTTTTATCTATACTGTGTTAGCTATTAAAGGATATTTTGATTGGAAAAAAACCACATTACATGAAACAAAGCATAATTAAAATAGCAATTGTCGGCCCCGAATCATCTGGTAAAACAACGCTTGCCATGGCACTTGCCAAAAAGTTTAACATGCACTCCACATCAGAGTTTGCAAGAAACTACCTTACTGAATTGAACCGCCAATACAACTTAAATGATATTATTATAATCTCTCAAAATCAATTAAAAATTGAACAAAATTATGTGCAAAATAACCCGACTGTAAATTTACTTTTCTGCGACACAACCTTGTTGGTATCCAAAATTTGGGCAATTGTAAAATATGGCAATTGTCCTAAATGGATTTTAGAAAACTACCATGCAAATGAATACAAACTTCATATTTTATGCAATGTTGACATCCCTTGGGTGCATGACCCATTACGCGAAAATCCAGAAATAAAAGATAGAGAAGTTTTATTTGATAGGTATGAACAAGAATTAATATACAGCAATGCCAATTACATTGTGGCAAGAGGCAATTTAGAAACACGTTTAAATTTTTGTAGTAAAGCAATTGATAATTTATCCTTCATTCCGAACTAAAGATATTTTTGAAATTCATAAATCTTAAGAATCTCAATACCGCTTTTGTTTTTAGCACAATTGTTTGAAAAAAACGATAAACTATAACATTAAAATATAGCGGATTTCTTTACCGAATTATTGAGTTGTACCTTAATACCATTTGAATTTTCTACCGTGTAATAAAGGTTGAAAACTGTAACCAAAATATTTGATATTACTATCCAAAAACCGTTGTAGCATTTTGGCTTGTAATTTCGGCAACCTGCGATGGCAAACATTGTTTTATTTCAGCAATTTTATAAACTACATATTGTATGTAACCCGACTCGTTGCGCTTGCCCCTAAAGGGCACTGGCGTTAGGTATGGAGAGTCGGTTTCTAAAACCAAGTGCGTTAAATCTATTTCGCTAATTACTTTGTCTAAGCCTGCGTTTTTGTAAGTAACAACGCCACCAATACCAAGTTTAAAACCCAAGTCAATTATCTTGTTTGCTTGTTCAACATCGCCACTAAAGCAGTGAAAAATACCTTTTATGGCATCGCTATTAGTCCAATTATTAAATGCGGGTAAGGTCAACAGTTCATATATTTCATTAAAGGCTTCGCGGCAGTGAATTACAATAGGTAAGTTGTATTGTATTGCCCACTCTATTTGTTTAGCAAAGGCATCTTGCTGCTGTTTTAAAAAAGTTTTATCCCAATACAAGTCAATGCCTATTTCGCCAATAGCGCACCATTTGCGACTTTGTAGTTGTTTTTCAATAATGAGTAATTCGTGTTCAACATTTTCTTTTACACTGCACGGATGCAAGCCTATCATAGCGTAACACACATTAGGGTAAGCTGCTTCTAAAGCAAGCATAGCCTGCATTGATTCGCTATCAATATTGGGTAAATAAAATTTACTGACACCATTTTGCATGGCTCTTTTAATTACAGCATCATGGTCAAGGTCAAACTCTGGCAGGTATAAATGTGTGTGTGTGTCAATAATGTTCATTGGTAATTTTATTAAATAAACCTTCTATAAGCCTTAATTTTGTTACTAAAAACGAAAAGCCCCGCAAAGGTTGCAGGGCTTTTTGTGGTACCTCCAGGAATCGAACCAGGGACACAAGGATTTTCAGTCCTTTGCTCTACCAACTGAGCTAAGGTACCATTAACGAAAATTGTTTTGGAAAACGCTTTTCTTTAAGGGGACGCAAATGTAATATTATTTTTATTTATCCAAAATATTATTTTAAATGCTTGTAATAACTGCCTAACTTACTATTCATGCGCCTTATAGCCCTTTCTATAACATTGCCCCCCACATAATACGGAAATGGATATTTTAGTTGAACAAAATGATTGTCTTTTATAACAAAAGCCAAAATGCGGTTAGGCATGTTTTGATAGTAAACCGTTTTCTCTTTTGCACTAAAATCATCGGTATATTCTATGCTGTTATTACCACCAATTCTTGCTGTATCACCTTGCAAAACGACAAACTCTGCAACATAAAATTCTTTGCCATTAAGGTTAAAGTCTGTATCGGGTTTTAAATCTTTGTCAAATACATAAAACTTGAAGTTTCGTTGTAAAATTTCTGCTGAATACTGACTATAAAAAAATCGGTATTCACAGAATGTAAAATTCTTTTTTACGGCTTCTACAATTTTTTTATTTTTCTCTTCTTGCTCTTTTCTAATTTCATCGGCAGCACGCAGTTTCCCCATCTTCTTTAAGTCGTCAACTGTTTTTTCACGTGTGCTGAGGCGTATTAAAAGGTATCCGTTTTTCAGCTCTTTTATCTGTTTTTTGGCAATAGCCGATTGTGAAAAACCTATTTGTAACACAATGAAATACTGAAAAATTAAAAGCAGTATTTTATTGTATGTTTTCATGTTTTTGGGGCAGCGTATCGTATTTTATCCATTATAAAAGTAGGCATTTGAGATGGGCATAAAGAAGGTTGTGTACTACAATTTCTCTGCTTTTTCTTTCATGGCTTTTCCTTTTTCGGGTTGCTCCATACGGTTATAAATTTGTTGCATACTCAAATACAATGCCTTTAAAGAAGCTTTATCTGTATTACCTAAAGTCTCGCATTTTTCAAAATAGGGCAACGATAATTTAAAAATTTCATCAGTTTTTTTACTTTCTGCTTCAAACTTTTTTAGTTCGGCAGCCGAAATTCCTGTAATGGTATTTGCAAATTCGTTTTGACGAACCCCTTTGTTAAAATAAAGTGCACCCAATTGAAATAGGGCATCAAAAAAATTAGGGTCTAACTCTACCGCTTTTTTTGTTGCATCTACCGCTTTATTAAAATACTCGTCGTATTTTTTTTCGTCAACTTTTCCTTCTTTTGGGTTTGCCAAATTATCATACAAAATACCCTTGTTTAAATAATTCATTTTATTGGTTGGGTCTTTGGCAATGGCCTCGTCAATGCTTGTTGCAGCTTCATTTAATTTACCATTATTTATGTAATAGTTCATCTCCATGTTAAGCAAATCTTTGTTGTTCGGAAACATTTTTCGCCCAACTTGCACTATGTTAAAATACTCTGCGTCATTTTTTTCTACTCTATAAATTTCTGCCAAAGCACCATAGGGCCTCACTCCCTCTGATTCGTTATAAGCTACACCATATTTTAAATCAATAGCTTGTTTATAATATTGCTTTGCTTTTACCGTATTTCCGCTTAATCCAGCGCAAAGTGCTGCATAATAAATACCTGTTGTATCCGTTTTTTGAAGCAAGTCTTTGTTAATCATTATTGATGTTTCAAAACTATTTAACGCAGAAGAATAATCTTTTGTATTATAAAATGCACCACCCTTGTTAAAATATTCGCTAGCGCAGCCTTTTAAACCTGCATTTGCATCTTTATATGCATCAGTAGTTTTATCGGTACTTAATGCAATTACTTGTTGGTACGATTTGAATTTTTCTTCTAAAAAATTAATACCTAAGGCTTTTACTTTTTCGTCCTTACAACTATTAAGCGCACCATAAATTTCTGAACGCTTTGCCCAAGTTTTCACTTTTGCTTTGGTCTCTTCATTATTAGCGGCTTCGTCAATGTATTTTTTGGCTTCAATTAAGTCATCAACATTTTTATCTTTAGCATAATAGTTAAGGTAGTTTATTGCACTAACCACATTTTTATTTTGTGCCATTGCACACATAGTAACTGTTGCAAAGGCAACTGTCAAAATATTTTTTTTCATAATTAAAAATTTGAAGCTAATTAAAAATTAAAAACTTAGAATACGAAATAAAAATTCATAAGAAGTAATGTTTGGGTGTAATTTTTCTAAATCATTTGCCTATTTATATTTTTTACAATACTTGGGCCTTCGTAAATAAAACCAGTATAAAGCTGCACTAAACTAGCACCAGCATTTAATTTTTCTTGTGCGTCTTTGTATGTAAATATGCCACCAACGGCAATAATTACAAATTTATTATTTGCTTTTGCTGCAAGGTACTTTATTATTTCTGTAGCGTTTTTTGTGAGAGGTTTACCGCTTAAACCGCCAGCACCTATACTTTCAATTTGCAAATTTTCTGTTTTCAAATTTTCGCGCGAAATTGTTGTATTGGTTGCCACAACACCATCAATCTTTGTTTCTAAAACTATTTCAATAATATCATCTAATTGAGATTGGTTAAGGTCGGGTGCTATTTTTAAAAGTATTGGCTTGCGTTTTGGTTTTGCATTATTGAGTTTTTGCAATTGATTGAGAATATTTTTTAAAGGTTCTTTTTCTTGCAAACTTCTTAATCCAGGCGTGTTGGGGCTACTTACATTTACTACAAAATAATCAACTACCTCAAACAGTTTTGTAAAGCAATAAATGTAATCGTCAACAGCATTTTCATTTGGAGTAACTTTATTTTTGCCAATGTTGCCCCCAATAATCAAACCTTGTATTTTTATTTTTTTTAGGCGTTCAACCGCGGCATCTACACCTAGGTTATTAAAGCCCATGCGGTTAATAATTGCCTCGTCTTTTGGTAATCTAAACAAGCGTGGAGCCTCATTGCCTGGCTGTGGTTTCGGAGTAAGTGTTCCAATTTCTATGTGCCCAAAACCAAGTGTTTGCAATGCTTCAATGTGTTTCGCATCTTTGTCAAAGCCTGCTGCCAAACCTATTTTATTCGCAAATTGCAAGCCTAAAATATTTGTTTCTAATTGCTTGTTCTTTATAGTAAAATAATTTACTATAAAGAATTTTACGAATGGGGTTTTTAAAAATAAATCAAGTAAAAAAAAAGTAAGCTTGTGCGCCTTTTCGGGCTCTAACGCAAACAGAACTGGTTTTATAATGGCTTTGTAAAGCATTTAGAATTAGGTATTTATCTTATTCACAACTATTGCTTTTTAGTATTGGCTTTCTTGTGTATTTTGTTATCGATTATATTTGGTTCGTTTTTCGGTTTTGGCACTAAATAATAACCACCAGTTTTTGCAGACGCACCTATAAATTTTATTAAACCTTCTTTTTTTAGCTGTTTAAGATGTCTTTCAATTGTACTTTCCGACAACCCAGTAGCCTCTACAAAATAAGGCGTTCTTTTACCCTCGTCATTTGTTATTAAACTAAGAAGTTTTTTCACACTACTATTTAATTTTCTTGTATCAATGACTCCATTTACTCCCTCATTTACTCCTTTGTTTACTCCCTCATTTACTTTTGCAAAAGATGATAAAAAGTAGCCACCAGTTTTTGCTGAATCACCCAAAAATTCAATTAATCCATCCTTTTTTAGTTGATTAAGATACCTTTCAATTGTGATTTCAGAAAACCTTGTAACTTCAATAAAATAGGGAACTCTATTGCCCTCGTTAGTAGCAATTAAATTAAGAAGTGTTGAAATTTTTGACGCAACACTGTTATCAATTTTAGTATAATAATCCTCTTCATTTACTCCCTCATTTACTCCTTCGTTTACTCCCTCAATTTCTATATCAATTTCTAAATCCAGGACAGGCAAAACTGTTTTAAAAATATTATCTTCAATAAATGTAGGTCTTACATTTTTGCCTGAATATTCTCTAATTAATCGAGAGGTATTAAGCACACCAGAACCAAGTTCATCAACGCGGCCCAACTGAATAAAAAATTTGGCTATTGTTGGATTTTTTGCAAAGGGAGAAAAATTATTAGGGTCAATAGACCCAATTCCGTGAGGATTATTGGCGTTTTCTAATTCAACAACACCCGTTTTAATAACAAGTGAACTTGGGTGCGCATTTGTATATTCGCGGTGTACCAGCACATTGGCAATAACCTCTCTAAAAATCAACGAACGCAAATTAACCCTTTGGTCACCATACATATAAAACTTATCGGGCAGGTGCTTGGCTACAAATTCCATCAATAAATCGTACGAATCAATTAAATTGGTATTCACATATAGCCTATCGTCGTATCTGCTAAGGTCTTTAATTCTAACAATAGCATCAGTTTTATAATGTGGTACAATTTGTTGAATCACTTCTGTTTTTCCTAATAGCAATGCCGCTGCCAAGGTATATCCCTCCTCGCCAGTTTGAAAATCTTTTTTCCATAAACCAGCAACTTCTAACATTTGCACATCAGACAAAGATAGCCAAGGATGTTCTGGTCTATTACTCTTTATTAAGTTTCTAATGTTAGGAAATATAGCCACATTAAAATCCTCAAATTTTAAATACGGGTAAATAATATTTTCAGTATAATAATTTCTTTTTCGATTATAAAATTCGGCAATTCTATTGGGCTGTGTAATTTTAAAATCGCCATCATTGCTACGGTCAAAAACAATATTTGCTGTTTTATGCACCTGCGAACTTGCCGGAACTTGAATATGAATAACAACTTTTTTATCTACTATTTGCTTTTGCGGATGAAGGATAAATGGAGGGTCAATTTTTTGAGAATTATTAGATAAGTTTACAATATTACTAATCAATTTATCGCAACTATTTTCATCAACACCAATAATTTTTGCATTATCAGTTACCCCTAACAGAATATCGCCACCTTCGCGGTTAAGCATTGCACAAATAGTTTCAAACAAGTTTAAGGGCAACTCACTTTTTGCTTCTTTGTACTCTATACAAATATTTTCGCGCTGTTTTAAAATTCTATTTACACGTTCTATACTCATTTTACTAATTGAGTTTTAATTATCTATAAATAAAATTTACACGAAAAAAATTACACTTGCAAAAGTCAATTGTAACTTGTGAAAGCTATTTACTTTTTCTTGCCAATACTTTTTTGCGCTTGCACCGCTTGCTGTTGCTTTTGCATTTGCTCTAACCTCTCGGCAAAGCGTGATTTTTTTTGTGGCTTGCTTTTATTTTCCTGAATTTGTTGGTGCATCTTTTCTTCGTTCACCGTAAATTTCATCAAATATTGAATTGTAAACGTAAGCATGTTCGCAACAAAATAGTAGTAGCTAAGCCCCGATGCAAAACTATTTAGCGACACACAAAATATTAGCGGCATCAAATACATCATCCATTTCATTTGTTCCATTTGCGGATTGCCACTAAATTGACCACTATTCATGCGGGTATAAATAATGGTACTTGCCGTCATCAAAATAGTAAATAAACTTACGTGGTTGCCATAAATTGGAATATAGAATGGTAGCGTTGCAATGCTATCGTAAGCCGATAAATCGTCGGCCCACAAAAATGGTTGTTGACGCAACTCAAAAGCCGCCGGAAAAAAACGAAACATCGCCAACAATATTGGCAATTGCAACAACATTGGCACACAACCACCTAAAGGATTTACACCCGCCGATTTGTAGAGAGCCATTGTTGCTTGTTGCTTTTTCATAGGGTCGTCGGTACCAAATTTGGTATTTATTTCATCCATTTCTGGTTTCAATAATTTCATTTTTGCTGATGACAAATAAGCTTTGAAAGTTAACGGCGAAAGCAATAGTTTTATTGTGAGTGTCATCAATAAAATAACAAGGCCCATGCTCATGCCCCATCCACTGAATAAGTTGAAAAGAGATACAACTAAATACTTATTTACCCAACCAATAATGCCCCAACCTAAATTTATTTCTTTCTCTAACTTTAAGTTGTATGATGACAATGTTTTATAATGATTGGGACCAAAATAAAATTGCATTGGATAACTTGCAGCAACCGTGTGGTTATAAGGTAATGCGAATGTTGCCGATAGTTGTTTTGTAAATTTACTGCTATCGCCAGGCAACATTGTTTCGGCTTCAATACCTTTTTCAAAACCAGCTTCGTTAATTAATATTGCAGAGAAAAATTGTTGCTTAAATGATAACCATTTTACCTTGTTTGCTAAGGTTTCTTTTGCTGCGCCAGTTTCGCTTAAATTATCAACTTCATCGGTATCAAAATAGTAGAAAATACTTGTGGTGTTGGCTTCGTTGCTTCTGTTTTTTTCTTGGTTAATCGTTTTCTGTCGCCAGTTAAGTTTCAAATTAGCATTGTTGGCAGCAATAATATTATGCATACCAACTACGTTAATATTAAAATTTACTAAGTAGTCGTTTGGTTTTAAACTATAGTCGTATTCTATATATTTATCAGCCGCTACCGACATGCGCATAGTTAATTTTTGCCCAATAAGTGTAGGTGTAAAATATAATGAATCGGTGAATATTTGACGATTTTCCGCAAAGAAACTCATGCCAAAATTAGATGAATCTTTATCAATTAAATTGAGTTCTTTTTTATTGTGGGTTTTGTAATTTTTTAATTGGCAATACACCAAGCGTCCGCCTTTGCTTGATACGCCAAGTTTTAAAAATTCATTTTCTAAGTATGTAATTTTGTCAATGCCTTTTGCAACAGAATAAAAACTACCGAATTTACTTTTGTCAATTGCGGTAACGGCACTATCAGATAGGGCAGCAGTATCGGCAGTTGCGGTGGTAGTAATAGTTGTGGCTTGTTGTTTTTTTTGCATTAACTCAGCCGCAGCAATAGAATCGCGTTGTTTGTTAAGTGCAGCAATTTGTTCGTCACTCGGCGAATTAAATATTGAAAAGCCAACTAAAATAAGCCCAATAAGCGATAAACCAATGATTGTATTTTTGTCCATTTTTTATTTTGAGGGCGCAAAGGTATCAAAGGTTTTAAATTGGTGATTTTGATTTGTGTAAATAAATCAAAAAAAGAAAAATGTTATAAAAGTTTGAAGATGTCATCAAAATCAAAATCATCCTCTGTTGCCAGCTCGTCTTCTAAGTGGTTAATTATGGTTTGAAATTCTTTTTTATCGATGTTTTTTTCCAATCTATTTTGGAAGCTGTTAGCAAAATTAATATTATTTTGTAAGTTGCTTTTTCTATCCATAATTTCGGCTATGGCACGTTTTTCGGCATACCATGAAAAGGCGCTTATTTCTTGGTATCGCGGGTGGTACGACATTAATTGAAACTCATCTTGAAGTTGCTCAATTGTATCTTTTAGCGCTTCAATATACGGTGCAATTTTTTCGTCGGTAAGTTTATCAATATTGGTTAAGCTTACCGAAAAAATTTCCATTTCTATTTTCAATAGTTCAGCAAGGTCTTTGTTTACGTAAGCTGCGCCTACTCGTTTCATCAACTCTTGCTTGCGAATTTTTTCATCTTCGTTGGTTTCGGTATCGGGGTGCAATAGTTTTGCTAAACCAATGTAAATACTTCTAATACTTTTCGTTTTGTTATCCTCTAACTCTTTTTCAAGTTTTTCTTTTTCAAGTGCTTTTTTAGATTTTTTTCTTTTTGACGTGCCTTGTTCTCCCTCATTCTCTACTTTTGCTTTCATGGCATCTGCCAACTTTTGTTGCATTTTAATAAACGCTTCTGGGTCTTCAATATCCATGTCTTGATCAAAATCTATGTCTAAACCAATCTCATTTTTTATCATACTTTTTAATTCCGAAAACATCTCATTTTTTTGTTCATCATATTCCTCTTGGTAAGATTTATCAGACCATGTATTAAATAGTTCAATAGCATCTTTATCTGCGTCTATGTAGCTGAAGGCATCGTTTAATAAACCAACAATAATGAATTTAAGCTTTTTAAGTTCTGTTTTATTCAACTTTTGAGACAATGCGGCAACATCTATTTTCTTCGCCAACGCAGTGTAGCTATTTCCAACTTCGGTGTTTAGTGCTGGAATTTCTTTGTTGTATAAGTTTAATATTTTATCTAATTTAATTTGCTCATTTTCAATATATTTCTTTAGGGGAGTTCTAAAAATAAAAATGTTAATAAATAATAATTTAACTATTTGATTATCAGATAAATATGACTATATTTGTGTTATAAACAAGATGTGCAAAATGAAGTTAATACGCTACA
>Ga0209181_10000672_pt1 | contig 63268 bp, 61 predicted proteins | sample MAT05_FD_187208 | JGI IMG/M metagenome (GOLD analysis project Ga0209181, IMG submission 187208) | Freshwater microbial communities from Lake Fryxell liftoff mats and glacier meltwater in Antarctica - MAT-05 (SPAdes) (version 2) | ecosystem: Environmental > Aquatic > Freshwater > Ice > Liftoff...
GCGTTGTGGTACCACCCGTTCCCATCCCGAACACGGAAGTGAAACGCAACCGCGCCGATGGTAGTGTGGCTTAAGCCATGCAAGAGTAGGTCATCGCCAGGGTTTTATTTAAAGACAAACCCCAGTTTGAAAGAACTGGGGTTTTGTTTTGGAAGCGGCATCGCCGCGCCCCTTTAGATCAAGGCAAGCAAAGCTGCTTCTTACTAAAACGCACCTCGCTAGACGTGGTCATCGCCGGGGTTTATTTAAAGCACATCCCGCTTCGAGAGAGGCGGGTTTTTGTTTTGTTTTGTTTTGGTGGCAGAGGCGATGGTAGCTAACGATCGTCACGGGAGAGCTACAAGGCCCGCATGCTTACTGCGCCCAATCGAGCAGTAATTTGAGGCGCACAGCAAGCATGCGCACCTTCGTCGTGGCTGCGAAAAAATTGGAATTGAAGATTAAAGACAGCCGCTGCGTTTGGCCTGCCATTTCGGTAATTACTGCGGACAAAGTACTTTGTCTCCTTTAGTCACCAAAAGACAGATGGCCTGTGCATCAAGGCCGTTAACACTACGATCAAATGCATATGAGGCGACTGACTTGGTCTGGTTGCTCATATGCGATAGACCGACGGGATGGCTGATTTCGTGCGCGAATACGCCTCGCGGATGTTTGATAGTGTCGCGAAGTTGACGCTGGTCAATTGGCCAGTTGGAAAATGTTAGTTTGATGCTTCTGGCATCAGCATAGACCGGATTAATTTTGACGACGTCGCTCCCCAACTGAGTAAAGCCTACGATCATTCTGTTGTCGTCGGCAGCCTCACCTGTTCCATCTGTACTCGCATAAGTATTCAGCTCTGATCTATTTAGCCAGCGTATTTCTAGAGCATCCGTTATATTTAGTGGCGCATGCTCGAATCGTATGTTGACAATATATTGTGTGCCCAATCGACTTTGCCCGCCGGCATCGAAAAAAATGATTGATTTGCGGGATAGCAACAGCACTTGCATCGCCTCGCACATAAATAAGGCCATCAAGAGTGATAATACCTTTGGTGTCTTGATGTCGTTTAGTTCGTTGAATTGGAAAACGATAGCCCAGTTGTTGCGCATCGGGGATTCTATGGCTATTGGCGCCGTCGTCCGGTTCTTTAATGAAAATAGAGAAAAAGTTAACGATATCCGTATCTTAAAAAATGCGGTCGGCATGTAGCGGGAGCGCGGCGTTATCTTCGTTGGTTATGACGGTGGCGTTTGAAGGACCGATAGACAATGGCGCCCTGACCAAACATAAGGTCAAAACAGATGCTAGGGAATGAACAAGACTGTGATCCATGCAATTTTCTAGGCAGGTATGTAGTCTAGAGTATGCCACTAGGCAGGAACCACTTAGAAATACATCAAGTTCATGACTTAAGAGATATTCTAGGCAGGAATTAGAATTAATTTTCCTAAATGCGTCACTCATCCTAAAAAAGATCCGTCATGTCAGAGCGTTCGCAAGCAAGCAGTCCTGTTTTTTTCTATCGTAGCGTTCTGACCGTGGTGGTTTTATTATTAACCGCCTGTCTGCCCGGCGGCCCAACGCAGACAAAAATTCCTTTTGAGCAGATGCAGGCTAAGTCTGGAGGAAATGGAAAAGTTCTCGTGGTCGTGTTGCCAGGCCGGGGGGATGACGTAATCAATTTGAAAGCTAGCGGTATTGCGGAGGCGATTCAAAGCTCCATGCCGAATGCCGACGTTGTATTGACCGGCATTAGCTTGGCGTATTACATGGAAGGCCGAATGCCACAACGCTTGCATCAGGAAATTATTTTACCTGCCCGTGAGCGAGGTTATAAAGAAATTTGGTTGGCGGGTGCTTCCATGGGTGGCATGGGTAGCTTGATGTACGACCGTGAGTATCCCGGCGATGTCACGGGCCTAGTGTTACTGGCTCCTTTTCTTGGCGGACGCGACGTACTCAAGCAGATTAATGCAGCCGGTGGATTGGATAAATGGGAGGCCGGCCCTGTTCCTGCAGCAATCGATAAAAATAATTTTGATCGTGAACTCTGGCGCTATTTAAAAAGCTGGCAAAACCAAAGCAGTTCACGAAGCAATGATGTCTGGCTGGCTTACGGCAAAAGTGATCGACTCAGTGCTGCAATGCCGCCCTTGCAGAAACTGCTAAAGCCCGGACACGTCATGCTTCGCGAAGGTGGCCATGCTTGGTTAGTGTGGACGCCAGCGGCAAAAGAAATTTTCGCTGCGATTGAAAAAGAAAGGGCGAGCAGCGGTTTGAAATAAAAATAGTAATAAAACAAAAAGGCCCGCAGTGCGGGCCTTTTTACTGGAGGTCTTAAATATCACAACATCAAAACTCGAGACGGAACCCGATGGCCAAATTGTCTTGGCTAACGCCATCACGGCCGAGGGTTTTATCGTAATACATAAAGCCCGAACGGCCTTTGCTCATAATGGCAGACAGCCCCAAGCCGATACGGAAGTAATCGGCGTCATAGGGCGCGTCACTCAACACAATGGTTGTGCCGGTCGGGTCATTTACAAAACGTGCGGTTGCTGCACCCGGATCAGAATTAAATTCATGCTCCCACTCAAGTTGGAAATGCGGTGTCAATACACCCCAGCTAGTACTGAAAGCACGAGTAAATTTACTTCCGATAACGCTAGCTAAAGAATCCAGACTGCGTTCTTCGACAATTAATGCCAAGCCTGCGCCCGGACCGGATGAAACCAAGGTTTCTTCTATTCGATCAAAATTCAGTCGCGTGTAGAGCACGCGCCCGTAAGGCCCGATACTCCAGCCGCCTTTTTGGAAGTCGCGACCGAAGGTGGCGCCAAGGCTCAGCAAGTCGCCACCAGAATCCGAGCGTGCTGTTTGATTAACGGTGGTGAAGCCGCCGAGTCCGTCGGGAATGGTGTAATTAATTTGCCGAACTAGGTCGTAATTATTTTTTCCGAGAGTAACGACAGCATCGGTGTACCAACTATTGTCCTTGAAGTAGGTGCTGTAGGCCGACAGCGTATAACCGCTGGCATCCACCCCGCCCTGGCCAGGCGCCAAGTTGGTATCTTGATTGTTATAACCAATGGCGGCACCGAAAATAAACTTATCGCTTTGGCGATAATCGACTCCGACCGTTAGGCCATGGATATCGAAATCGAAGCTGGGGGTAACGCCCGCAGCATTGGCATCGCCGGTTCCGATGGTACCGCTGGCGAAAAAGCCCCAGCGCTGGAAGTCGGAGCCAACTTCCGGTGTTGCTGCGTCGCCGGTCAAGCTATTGACCAGGCTGCCCAGCGAAATGCTGCCATTGACTCCCTGTAGCGCGAGACCCTCAAAACTTCCGCCTTGGGTACCAGCGCGCAGGGCCGCAACGCGGGCACTGAGGGTTTCAAATTGCCGTGAAGCTGTCAGCATAGATGCACGTGCTTGCGCCGCCTGGGTGTCCGGTAGCAGTTCATCCAGCGCCTTCACGACATCCTCGGGATTGAGCGCTGCATTATTTGCCAGCTCCTGACAGCGTGCTTTGAAATCAATCTGGGCAGGTGTTGGAGCTGCGAGCGCATTCAAGTTGGCGCAGATATCATCAAGCGCATTCGCAAGCGCCAACTGCGGCGGCGTCAAGTCCGGTATGTTTGCAAGACTCACGCCGTTCACCATGAAGTTAACAAACACGGTGGGGTCATCTTGGCGGGTTGCAGTAATCGTCACTACGCCCGGAGTGTTGCTCAGTGTCGCGGTGTTGGAAGCGACGCCGGCACCGGAGGTGAGATTACTGGCAGCACCCAGGGTTGATCCGGCGCTAATGGTCCAGTTAATGGTGACTCCCGGAGCAGCGACGCCATTATTTTTCGCATCCACCACCAAAGGAGCAGCTAAAGGCGATCCGGGGACTGCGCTTTGGTTATTGCCCGAGACGATGACCAGAGTTCTGGTCAAAGTGGAGGTGATAGTAAATGTGGCGACTGCCGTTATGTCGTCGGCACGGGTACCGGTAATCACGATGGGCCCCGGCGTTGGCCCGAGATTGACATTGATAATCGCCTCACCGGCGGCGACATTAGTAACACTGGTTGGGGCGCTTAACGTGGCGCTGCCTGACACAACGGCCCAGTTAATCGTAATGCCGGGCGCAAAAATGCCATTGTCTTGCGCCAAAACAGCCAGTGGTAATGGCAACGGCGTGCTGGTGGGTGCGGTTTGGCCGTTTCCGGAAGACACCGTCAAAGTTTTTAGCAGAGTCGCGGTTGCAGTAAACGTTGCGAATACCGTTCCATCATCGGCGCGTGTTCCGGTAATGGTTACCGGTCCTGGAGTGGCTGGCAAGGTGAGTCCGATGTTCGCCAAGCCTGCTGCATTAGTAACCGAGGTAGCAGCACTTAAGGTGCCGCCGGTTGTTGTCCAATTAATAGTGATGCCAGGTGCATTGACGCCGTTATCTTGCGCAAGTGCAATCAAAGGCGCAGGTAATGCGGTACCGGTTGGCGCAGTCTGGGCGTTGCCTGAAGAAACTACTAAGGTCCGCACAATGGCAGTCACAGTAATCGTGAAAGTTTCTGTTCGATCGGTGATCCACGTGTCGCCTGTGGAGGCGACAACGGTGTAAACCCCGGGCGTCGTTGCGGTAAAGTTCGCTTGGGACAATCCTGCAGCGTTCGTTGGAGTAATTCCGCTAATCACTTCACTTCCGGGGCCGCCGGTGATCAACCAGCCGATCGGCCTGCCGGGTGCTGCGGTGGTGGTGCCGCCATAACGGACGACCATGACAGTGTTACCGCCAGCACTGATGCCAACGGCGTTGGCTGAAGATGCCGTTACCGAGGTCAATTCAACATTTACCGTATAAGCCAACGCTGCTGGTGGACAGCCCGCCGGCGGCCCGGCCGGACAAACCACGGAGGCTTGAACATTTTGGGTGCCGGAGCTATTGATACTAGAAGTAACGGTCGCGTTACCCGCGGCAGTATTAACTATCGTGCCGAGGAAGGGGCCACTTGGGGTTACCAAGAAACTGGTGGAGTAAGTTGCGCCTGAGCCGGCGCCATTCACCAAAAGGTTGGTGCTCAGCGCGAATGCCGTTGATTGGTTGGTCGTAACAGTTGTCGGCGATGTCGGTGTAAACGCATAAACATTAGTGGTGTTGATCGTGAAAACTGCAGTGGTTGGGCCGTTAACACAGCCAACAGTACAGGTAACGGTAATCGTGGCGGTGCCACCGCCGGTCGGTCCGGCAACTACATTGAAGCCAAAAGGCGCGATGGCAACACCAGCTGCCGGGCCCGGTGCTGTCGCGCCACCTGTGGTGTCGCCAGAAACTGCAAAAGTTAAGTTGACCGTTGGACCGCAGGCGCCGGTATCAACCACATTGACCGTGAAGTTATTATTGCCGCCCGGCGCAACATTGACCGATGCCGGTGCCCCGGCCTGGATTTCACAACCAAGCGACGCAGAGGCTTGAGAGGACCAAATGGAAGCCATGAACAGAAAAGCCAGAGCTACGAACCTGTGCAACAAGACCGTTTTACTTTCTGGTTTCATTTCTGCGTTTAGTTGAATAGACATCGACATAGTGGAGCCCCAAGACGAACCGTGAGTGATTATAGTCACACTAAGTAACGCTGCGGCAGCCAAACAGCGGCCGCTATCGAAAACAAGCCATTTTTGATTCATTAATTTTGCAGGGCATACTTGAGCCATGAAAAAAAGCAAAAACCAGATGCCGGTAGCGCCCGAACCAGAGCTGTCGGTGCCGACTCTGGTTTTTCCAAGCCTGACCGGTATTCGTGGTTTGGCCGCGCTTTGGGTGTTATTGCTGCATGTCTATGCCATGGCAGGAAATAAAGACGGGCTTTGGCCGCCGCTGGAATGGTTAATGGCCATGGGTGGAATGGGCGTGGATATTTTCTTCACCTTGTCGGCTTTTTTGCTTAGCCTGCCATTTGCCGAAGCCTGGAGGCAGCGTCAAGCGCGGCCCAATTTGCATTTATACGCAAAACGACGATTTTTTCGTATTTTCCCCGCCTATTACCTTCAGATAATACTGGTCCTGCTTTTCGCTACTTTGGGTCTAGGTGCTGGTATGCCTTGGAGTTCGCCGACTATTAGTGGGGTACTGGCACATGCAGTTTTATGGATTAACGCCTGGCCTCTCGTGGCGGCCTATGTTCCGACCTGGTGGACTTTGCCGGTCGAAGTTGGTTTTTATCTCTTATTGCCCTGGTTGGCGATGTGTCTGACGGACCGCCGCTGGTATTGGTTGTTACTCGGCATTGTCTTGAGTTTGCTGTATCGCCACGTCTTGCTTGGGCTTGGTTTGTCGCGGGCTGAAGAAGTGTATTGGGTGGACCATTTACCTGGGCGTTTATTTCAATTTTTAATAGGCATGTTGGCGGCATTTTTTTTCGTGCGGATGCGCTTTCACAGTCGCCTTCCGGGGCCGAGATTGCGAAATAATACTATAGTTATTTTCAGCATTGTCTTGCTGGCCTTGCCAGCTCTTGGTTGGCTGGATGGTCAGGGCGTTTATCAGGGCGCGCCGTCAAAGCATCCCGTACTGGTGTATTGGCATTTGTATGCCTCCGTTTGTGTTGCGATGCTTTTAATGGCCATCGGTTCGGGGCGGAATTTCGCGGATTGGTTTTTACAATCAGCGTTGCTGCAGTGGCTCGGCCGCCTAAGTTACGGGATTTATCTCTGGCACTATCCCGTCATGGCCTTGTTGCGTGAAAACATGGGGGGCATGCAGGCAGTAAACGATGATTTTTTGAGTTTTTTCATCTCAAGTTTTTTAATGTCAATCACACTTGCTTTTTTATCTTGGCATTGGCTCGAAGCACCTATTCTAAGACGAGTTGGCTCAAGCTCGGCCTGATGCGTCCGCTAGTCGCACTTCTAGGCGTTTGAGGAAAAACAAAAATGTCGCGCTAATCGAATGCCCAAGTTTTTTTTCAATCCAGCGATTGATAAGTGGCACAGAAAAATAAAATCGCGAAGTCCAGACCAGCTGCGTTTCTTGGTCAAGCCGATGTAGTTCGAGATGACCAAACTCATGATGTAACGGGAGCTTCAGATTGAAGGGTCCTCGCAAAGAAATAATTCGATATTGATAACTATGCGGCGCATTAAAAGCACTGATTTCCTCTTCAAAGCAAAGCTTGCCATTACGAACTACACGGACAGCGCCATTGCCATTCGGGTCCGGGGCTCCCGTTCGTTTCATCACGCAATGAATGCGCGAAGTACTCAAAAAACTGACATGATCACTCAGCCCGGCAAACACTTTTTCTTGCCCTGCTTTGAAATTATAAACAACTCTGATTTCTTGCATTGGGTTAGTGCCCTGAAATAAAAATCATCACCGTGCATACCAGTGCTGCTATCCAAACCAAGCTGCGCAAGCTTGCTAGATTGGCCAGATACATAATGCCGTATAGCAGGCGTAATCCGATAAAGCTTAAAGCCAGCATATCGACCCTGGCCTGATCAGCGCCCATCATTTGCGCCACGATGACGGCGGCGGCAAATAAAGGAAATGCCTCAAAACTATTCAAGTGTGCTGCGTGCGCACGTTGTGCCGCGCCCTCAAGTTTGCTCTGCCAAAGTCGCACATTCACATTGTTGTAGCGCGGCCCGCTCACTTTTGCGACACCGGTCCAAAGGAATGGCATTAAGCCGGCGGCGAGAACGCAGTAAAGGGCAGTGGTCATGTGTGTGTAATCCTTGTGATGAAAGCCGCAGTATGCCTAATTTCTAGAGCTGGAACTCTCAAAACAAAGTAAATAACGGGTTGTCGGTAGCCTTGGCTGACTGTTATAATTTTGAACTAAGTTGGGAATTGCTGTGGCCTTGGGCTGTCGGGGTGTCTGCCGTGCAAAAACATCTTGCCGAAGGCCGTTTGTTGGCCTTGCGGGTAGCAAAATGGCAGATCCTGATCGGCGTTACAGCAATGGTGTTTGCTTGGGTGCTGTACGACCGAGCCGCAGGTTTGGGGCTAATGGCCGGGGTGCTGTCGATATTGCTTGGAAGCCTAGCAATGGCGCAGCTTTCGCTGGGCGGTGGCGTTCAGTCTGCCAGTCAGGTCTATGTCCGGCTTTGGCTGGGTTTGTGTTTGAAATGGTTAATCGTGGGGTTGGTATTAATTCTGTCGTTTCGCTTGAAGGCGCTTGCGCCGCTGGCTGTCGCGATTGGGGTGGTACTGGCCTTGATAGTGTTTCCACTCGTGGCAATGTCTGGCGGTAAGGTGAAGCGTGAGCACTGAAGCTAAAAGCGGCGGTACAACTGAATATATCCAGCACCATTTGCATCATTGGCAATGGCAGGTAGGTGAAGGTAAATTCATGATAATCAACGTTGACAGCGTGATTTTTCTGCTGTTGATGTGCGCTATTTTTCTGGGCGTATTCCTATACGTTTCACGTCGCGCCACTGCCGGTGTTCCGGGCAAGCTGCAATGCGCGCTCGAAATGATGGTGACCGGCATTGATGGGCTGGTTCGCGAAACCTTCCATGGTCAAAGCAAATATATCGCGCCACTCGCAGTGACTATTTTCGGCCTTGTCTTCCTGATGAACTTCATGGATATGGTGCCGGTCGATTTACTGCCTTGGTTGTGGGCCAAAGGCTTTGAAGCCACAGGCCATGATCCAGCACACGCCTATCTGCGCGTCGTGCCAACGGCCGATATGAACACCACGCTCGGCATGTCGATTGGCGTGTTCTTCCTGATTCATTATTTCGGCATTGCCCATAAGGGCATCGGCCTGTTCACCAAAGAAATTTTCACCGCGCCCTTCCATGCTCACAGCACGCTTGGAATGATCGCGTTGGCACCAGCCAATCTTTTACTGCGTTTGATTGAAGAAGTGGTGCGCCCGATTTCTCTGAGCTTGCGACTGTTCGGCAATATGTATGCTGGCGAATTGATCTTCATTTTGATTGCCGTCATGACGCTCGGTGCATCGCTATCAGATGGCATGACTTACGCCATGGCGCCAATGCAGTTCCTCGCGAGCTTTGTCTGGACCGCCTTCCACATTCTGGTTATCACGCTGCAAGCCTTCATCTTCATGATGCTGACGGTGGTGTACCTGAGCATGGCATCTGAAAAGCACTAAACGTTTTGTTTTAGTTTCACCTTTTGATTCATTTTTATTCACTTAACTTTGCAACACAACGGAGAGCAACATGGAAAACATCAATCTTATCGCTGACGTAATGGGCATGACCGTTATCGCAGCCGCCCTGTTGATTGGCTTGGGCGCACTCGGCACCGCGATCGGCTTCGCCATCCTCGGTGGTAAATTCCTGGAAGGCGCAGCCCGTCAACCAGAACTGACCCCAATGCTGCAAACCAAGCTCTTCATCGTCGCCGGCTTGCTCGATGCGATCCCAATGATCGGCGTGGCAATTGCCCTGTTGCTGATCTTTGCTAACCCGTTCCTCACCCAGCTCGCAGGCTAATTTTTTAAGTCTGAGTTATGTGTAAGCCGATGGCATTGTGCGGTCGGCCAACAGGAGTAGGTTATGGATCCCAATATCACACTAATCATCCAATGCGCCGCGTTTTTCTCGGTGGCTTGGTTGGTGATGAAATTCGGTTGGCCGCACATCATGGCGGCTATTGAAGAACGTCAAGCGAAAATTGCCGAAGGCTTGGCTGCGGCTGATCGCAGTAAGTCGGAACTTGCGCAAGCCGAAGAACGTGTCAATGAGCAATTGCGCGAAGCTCGTGGCAAGGCAGCGGAAATCATCGCTCAGGCAGAAGCTCGCAGAAATCAGATCATCGACGATGCCAAGCAGGAGGCCATTGTCGAAGGCAATCGCCAAAAAGCCGCGGCGCAAGCCGACATCATCGCTGCCACCACGAAAGCCAAGGAAGACCTGCGCAAGCAAGTGTCCGCGCTGGCCGTCAAGGGTGCAGAAAAACTGATCAAGCGTGAAATCGACGGCAATGCCCACAAGGCCTTGCTTGACGAACTCGCTGCTGAAATCTGAGCCGACTCATGAGCGAAGCCCTTACTCTTGCCCGCCCTTACGCACGTGCCGCTTTTTCAATCGCACGCGAACAAGGCCGTCTCGCACAATGGTCGCAAGCACTCGGCTTTTCGGCAATTGCTGCCGGAATTCCAGCGGTGAAAAATGCACTCGGTGATCCGCGTGTAGCTGCTGCCGTCATCAATGAATTGCTTAGCCCGCCCGGTGATGCCGATGCGAGCTACCAGCAATTTTTGACCGTGCTGGCCGACAATCACCGTCTGCCATTGCTGCCTGAAATTGCCGCTTTGTTTGATCAATTGAAAGCAGACGCCGAACGCGTGGTCAAAGCGAATGTGACATCCGCGAAAACCTTGGATGCTGCCGAGCTGACCCAATTGCGTAATGCCCTGAAAAAGCGTTTCGACCGCGAAGTGGAAATCACTGCGCACGTCGATGAAAGCTTGATTGGCGGCGCGGTGATCAATACTGGCGACGTTGTGATTGATGGCTCGATTAAAACCAAACTGGCTCGCTTGCAAGCGAGCTTAACGAACTAACTATTGAAACAACCGGGTCACACCGGCTGAGGACTCACCCATGCAAACGCTCAATCCGTCCGAAATCAGCGAACTGATCAAGACCCGCATCGAAAAGGTCAAACTGGCCGCCGAAGCGCGTAATGAAGGCACTGTTACCTCCGTCTCCGACGGTATCGTGCGTATCCACGGCCTAGCCGATGTGATGCAAGGCGAAATGATTGAATTACCGAACAACACCTTTGCACTCGCATTGAACCTTGAGCGCGATTCGGTTGGCTCGGTTGTGCTGGGTGATTACAAAAACATTCGCGAAGGCGATATTGCGAAAACCACCGGCCGCATTCTCGAAGTTCCCACCGGTCCTGAATTGCTCGGTCGGGTATTGAACGCACTCGGCGAGCCTATCGATGGCAAAGGTCCGCTCAATGCGACCACATCGGCACCCGTTGAAAAAGTGGCCCCCGGCGTGATCTGGCGTAAGTCGGTGTCGCAACCCGTGCAAACCGGTTACAAATCGGTTGATGCCATGATTCCCGTCGGTCGCGGTCAACGCGAATTGATCATTGGCGATCGTCAAACCGGTAAAACAGCGATGGCCATCGATGCCATCATCAACCAAAAAGGCACCGGCGTTAAATGCGTTTATGTTGCTATTGGTCAGAAAGCATCAACCATTGCCAACGTGGTTCGTAAGCTTGAAGACAACGGCGCACTGGCGCATACCATTGTAGTTGCTGCGACAGCTTCCGAATCCGCCGCCATGCAATACATCAGCGCGTACTCCGGCTGCACCATGGGTGAGTATTTCCGCGATCGCGGCGAAGACGCGCTGATCGTTTATGACGATCTGTCCAAGCAAGCCGTGGCTTACCGTCAAATTTCCTTGTTGCTACGTCGTCCGCCTGGTCGCGAAGCGTATCCTGGCGACGTGTTTTATTTGCATTCACGCCTGCTCGAGCGCGCAGCCCGCGTCAACGAAGAATATGTAGAAAAATTCACCAACGGTGCCGTCAAAGGCAAGACCGGTTCATTGACCGCATTGCCGATCATTGAAACCCAAGCCGGTGACGTTTCCGCGTTCGTTCCAACCAACGTAATTTCGATTACCGATGGTCAGATATTTTTGGAAACTGATCTGTTCAACGCCGGTATCCGTCCAGCGGTCAACGCTGGTATTTCGGTGTCGCGCGTCGGTGGTGCAGCACAGACCAATATCATGAAAAAACTGTCGGGCGGTATTCGTATCTCGCTCGCGCAGTATCGTGAATTGGCAGCGTTTGCCCAGTTCGCGTCCGATCTTGACGAAGCGACCCGTAAACAATTGGAACGCGGCCAACGCGTCACCGAATTGATGAAACAAAAACAATATGCTCCGATGTCGATCGCCCAAATGGCATTGTCGATTTATGCCGTCAACGAAGGCGACATGGATGAAGTTCCATTGAACAAGATCCAGGCTTTCGAAACCGGCTTGCATGCCCACATGGCTAACAGTTACGGCGATCTGCAAAAGAAGATCATCGAAACCGGCGCATGGGACAAGGAAATCGAAGCGGAATTCAAGAAAATTATTTCCGAATTCAAAACGACTGGAAGCTGGTAAGCGCGTGGCTTGGGGCTGGGGGTTGGGGGCTTTTTGAAAGCCGCCAGCTTGAAGCTCGAAGTCAAGAATGAAATGTTTTAGGTAAACGACAAAGGCGAAGGGATTCGGCACATGCCAGCCCCCGGCCCCCAGTCCCTAATCCCGAGAGATAAAAATGGCAGGCGGCAGAGAAATTAAAACCAAGATCAAGAGCGTGCAAAACACCCGCAAGGTGACGCGCGCGCTCGAAATGGTCTCGGCTTCAAAAATTCGTAAAGCCCAGGAACGCATGAAGGCTTCGCGCCCTTATGCGCGCTTGATGACGCAAATGATTGGTCATATTGCGAAAGCCAATTCGGAATACACGCATCCATTCATGGTCGATCGCCCGGACATCAAGCGTGTTGGCTATATCGTTATTTCCACCGACCGCGGATTGTGTGGCGGCCTGAATTCGCAAATGTTCCGCCGCATTCTGGCCGACATGCGTGAATGGCAGTCCAAAGGTGTTGAAATCGATGTGGTTTGTGTTGGCCAGAAAGCGGCAACTTTTTTCCGTCGCCTGAAAGTCAACATCACCGGCACCGTTACCCATCTGGGTGAAAAACCTCAGCTCGAAAAATTGGTTGGCGTGATCAAAGTCATGCTGGATGGCTTCAGTGCCAGCAAGCTCGACCGGGTGTTCCTGTGCTATAGCGATTTTGTTAACACCATGACGCAAAAGCCGACCCTTGACCAACTGTTGCCATTGCCGCCTTCAGAAAGCTTGCAAAGCAAACATGACTGGGATTACATCTATGAGCCAAGTGCCGAAGTGGTGCTCGATCATGTGATGACCCGTTATGTCGAGTCACTGGTTTACCAAGGGGTGTTGGAAAACCTGGCGTCGGAACAGGCGGCGCGCATGGTTGCCATGAAGTCGGCTTCCGATAACGCCAGCAAGCTGATTGAAACATTACAATTGATTTACAACAAAGCCCGTCAAGCAGCGATTACTCAGGAAATTTCTGAGATCGTTGGCGGCGCGGCGGCGGTATAACAATCTGTTTGTAGGAGCCAGCTTGCTGGCGACACGGATTACGAGAAAATGGTTTATGGGTCGCCAGCGAGCTGGCTCCTACACACAAAAAAGAAATGCTTAGCGTGAAAAAACAAATCGATTTATTTGAGGATACAAAAATGAGCCAGGGCAAGATTGTACAAATCATCGGCGCGGTGGTGGACGTTGAGTTCAATCGCGATGAAGTGCCAAAAGTGTATGACGCGCTGAAAGTTGGCGGCACTGAAATCACACTTGAAGTGCAGCAACAACTTGGCGACGGCGTCGTGCGTTGTATTGCACTGGGTTCTACCGACGGCCTGAAACGCAACCTGATTGCTACCAATACCGGCAAGGGCATTTCCGTGCCGGTCGGCATGGGTACGCTCGGTCGCATCATGGACGTGCTCGGGAACCCGATTGACGAAGCAGGTCCGGTTGTCACCAAGGATCATTGGGAAATCCATCGTCTTGCACCTTCCTATGAAGATCAGTCTTCAACCAATGAACTGCTCGAAACCGGCATCAAGGTGATCGATTTGATGTGCCCGTTTGCCAAGGGCGGTAAAGTCGGCCTGTTCGGAGGCGCCGGCGTCGGCAAGACCGTAAACATGATGGAACTGATTAACAACATCGCAAAAGCACATGCTGGTTTGTCGGTGTTCGCCGGTGTCGGTGAACGTACCCGCGAAGGCAACGATTTCTATCACGAAATGAAAGACTCCAACGTGCTTGATAAAGTGGCGATGGTCTATGGTCAAATGAACGAGCCACCAGGTAACCGTTTGCGCGTAGCGCTGACCGGGCTGACGATGGCCGAATACTTCCGTGACGAAAAAGACGCGTCCGGCAAAGGTAAAGACGTTCTGTTGTTCGTCGATAATATTTATCGCTACACACTCGCCGGTACCGAAGTGTCGGCGTTGCTTGGCCGTATGCCATCCGCCGTGGGTTACCAACCAACCCTCGCTGAAGAAATGGGTGTGCTGCAAGAACGTATTACTTCGACAAAATCGGGTTCGATTACCTCGATCCAAGCCGTTTACGTACCAGCCGATGACTTGACCGATCCGTCACCTGCTACCACCTTCGCCCACTTGGACGCGACCGTTGTGTTGTCGCGTAACATCGCATCACTCGGTATTTATCCAGCGGTTGATCCGCTCGATTCAACCTCGCGTCAGCTTGATCCAAATGTGATTGGCCACGAACATTACGATACCGCCCGCCGCGTGCAAGCCACGCTGCAAAAGTACAAAGAATTGAAAGACATCATTGCGATTCTGGGTATGGACGAGTTGTCGGAAGAAGATCGCCAAGCCGTATCGCGCGCTCGTAAAATCGAACGCTTCTTCTCGCAGCCTTTCCATGTCGCCGAAGTTTTCACCGGCTCGCCTGGCAAGTACGTCACTTTGAAAGACACTATTCGTGGCTTCAAAATGATTTGCGATGGTGAATGCGATCATTTGCCAGAACAAGCTTTCTACATGGTTGGCGGTATCGATGAAGCCATCGAGAAAGCCAAAAAAATGGCAGAAAAAGCATAGGTCGGGCCTAGGCCCGACCAGCAGATTGAGACAAACTTAAAAAAAGTCGGGCCTAGGCCCGACCTACGGAAACAAAATATGACTTCTACAATCCGTTGCGACATCGTCAGTGCCGAGAACGAAATTTTTCACGGTGATGTACAAATGGTGGTGGTAACCGGCGAAATGGGCGAGCTCGGTATTGCTCCGCGCCACGCACCGTTGATCACCCGTTTGAAGCCCGGTTATGTTCGCGTTACGCTGGCCAATGGCGAGCAGCAAGAGTTCTATATTTCCGGCGGCATTCTGGAAGTGCAGCCGCAAGTGGTTTCAGTATTAAGTGACACTGCAATTCGCGCTGCCGATCTGGATGAAGCCAAAGCTAAAACCGCTAAGGAAGAAGCTGAACGCATTCTGGCAAACCGTGGCGAAGCGATGGAAATTGCCGAAGCACAAACCAAGCTTGCCGAAGCAATGGCGCAATTGCAGGCGCTGGAACGTTTACGAAAAAACATGAAGCACTAAGCCTCATCGCTTCGCGAAAAACGCCGCCGATCGCGGCGTTTTTTATTGCTCTTAATTATCAAAAAATCATTAGCTAGGGGCGCCTGCTTACTGCGCCCTGTGTTCCGGGCTTAGGCGCAGCAAGCACAAGAGCCCCTAGGTTTTTTGATTCAGGGCGCAGTAGCAGCGCACGGCGCTAAATATGCTTGCTTCTGATAGCATCTCATTCCAGCATCTGCGTTCGAGCAAGCCCATGACCCAAGCCCTGCATATCGTTATTCTCGCTGCCGGTGAAGGCAAACGAATGAAGTCGGCTTTACCAAAAGTGCTACAGAAAATTGCCGGCCAGCCGATGCTGGCGCATGTAGTGAGCGCGGCGCGTGCTTTGGAGCCAGCCGCATTGCATATTGTGTATGGCCACGGCGGTGCACAAGTACGCGAGGCATTTTCAGATCAAAGCGATTTGCTCTGGGTCGAACAAGCCGAACAAAAAGGCACCGGACATGCTGTGCAACAAGCCATGCCCGCGATCCCGGACAATGCACGCATTATGGTGTTGTATGGTGATGTGCCATTGATTCGTACCGAAACCCTGCAAGCCATGCTGGCTTTTGACGCCAGTCTGGTGGTGTTGGCGGCCGAGCTGGAAAATCCGACGGGCTACGGCCGTATTGTTCTGGATGCCGTAGGTAATGTCGCCGCTATCGTTGAACAAAAAGATGCGAGTGCCGAGCAGCGTTCCATTCATTTAATTAATACCGGGATGATTGCCGCCCATGCCAGCCAATTGAAAAAATGGCTGGCGGGCTTGAAAAATAATAATGCTCAAGGCGAATATTATTTAACCGATGTGTTCGCATCGGCAGCTCACGAATATCAGGCCGCTACCGTAGTGCGTTGCAGCGATGTGATTGAGACCGAAGGTGCCAATGACCCATGGCAGCTAATGCAGCTCGAGCGTGCTTATCAAATACGCGCGGCGAAAAAATTGGCACAGGAAGGGGTGCGATTAATTGATGCCGGCCGATTCGATTTACGAGGTGACCTGACAGTGGGCACCGACGTGGAAATTGATGTCGATGTCATTATCGAAGGCAAAGTTATGCTGGGCAATGGTGTAAAAATCGGGCCGTTTAGTCGTTTGAAAAACGTATCGCTGGCCGATGGTGTACAGGTACATCCGCATTGTGATCTTGAGGGCGTGATCGCCGGCGTCAATTGTGTTATCGGCCCGTTCGCTCGTTTGCGTCCCGGCACTGAGCTGGGCGACGCGGCCCATATCGGCAACTTTGTTGAAACTAAAAAGGTGAAAATTGGCAATGCTAGCAAGGCCAATCATTTAACGTATTTGGGTGATGCGGTCATCGGCGAAAAGGTCAACATTGGTGCCGGTACCATCACCTGCAATTACGATGGCGTCAATAAATTCCAAACCACGATTGAAGATGGCGTATTTGTTGGATCAAATTCGTCATTGGTTGCACCCGTGACGATTGCAAAAGACGCGACCATCGGTGCCGGCAGTGTTATCACCAAAAATGCACCGGCTGGCGAGCTTACGGTTTCGCGGGCGCGGCAGGTGTCGCTTTCGGATTGGCGTCGCCCTCAGAAGAAGTAACGTGTTTGGCATTGCGTAAGGCTCGCGAGGCTTGATCGGCAAATTTTAATAAAGTGACACGATCAAAACTTTCGCTTTGCATGACGACAACAATACCCTTGTCTTCAAATAGCAATTCCTGTTCGTTATTGCTGCGAGTTATCGCTGCATTTGACCACGGACCTTTGGGTTCTGCCCAATCTTTTCGGCCCGAGGCTTTAATTTGGGGCAGCACGCCCGCAAGCCAATTTTTGGAAGTGATGGGCATGGCGATCGACAGATTGTATGTGCTAATTAAGTCCATCTTCAAAACCGGAATGCTGTCGGCATTGGTCCAAACACTATGACCTGCAACATTAGGCTGTTGCTCGGAGTCTTGGCAATTTTGGGTACCGTCAAATTTGGGCATTAGCTGGCAAAGCGATACCGTGGCGGCCTGGGTTAGCGGATGCTCGTCTGGTTTGGCTGAGGACGATGTTTCTTTCTGGCCATAAAACCACCATGTTGCAACACCGGCTGCAAAAATCAGCAGCAAGCCAATGAAAACTCCGTTGTGAACCTGTTTGTCGTTGATGGTTTTGAAAATTCCCATTGGCATATCCCCTAAAAACAAAATATTCAAAAAACTTCAATGACAAAGAGTACTTGAAAATCAGTTCCATCACATAGCATTAACATAGCGATGGCGGGCATTGCCATCCTATTAAGTCGCACGTCACCTATCTTCCTGGTCGATACCGGCATACTGGAAGGCGCACAAAATAAATCCATCTTTAGTTTCAAGGACATTCCTTTTGCCGCAGCACCGGTCGGCCAATGGCGCCGACGCGAACCGCAGGCACCTGCAAAGTGGAATGGAATTCGCGATGCAAAAAATTTCGGCAACGCCTGTATCCAGAAGCCGGGGTTGTCCGATAAAAACGGCGGCAATCCCGGTCCGATAAGCCAAGCTTGTTTATTCCTAAGCGTCTGGACACCAGTGTTGCAACAGAACGGCAAACTACCTGTGATGGTGTGGATCCATGGTGGTGGTTTGCTGTTTGGATCGGGCAGCGTTCCCGGCTATGGCGGTGACTCACTCGCTAAACGCGGCGCCGTGATTGTTGGTGTTAATTACCGGATCGGAGCACTCGGATTTTTTTCACACCCCGCGCTGGACGCAGAACGCAATGGCTTCAAAAATTTTGGCTTGCTGGATCAAATGGCGGCCTTGAAATGGGTGCAGAAAAACATTTCGGCATTCGGTGGTGATGCAAACAACGCCACCATTTTTGGCCAGTCGGCTGGTGCGGAAAGTGTGTTGGCTTTGTATTCCTCGCCACTCGCAGGTCTTTTCCACAAGGGCATTGCTCAAAGTCCTTACGGCATTCTCGGTCATTCGTTGCAAAAAAACCCGCAAAGTCGGAGAGTCGGTTGCAGCAGCCGTCGGGCTTGATGGTGCACGGGCCGGTGCGGCTCTGTTACGTGCCATTCCTGCCAATAAATTCGGCAGTCTGGAAGCACCCGAGCTGACATTGTCGCCGGGCTTTATTCTTGACGCCGCCGCATTGCCTGCCAGTATTCTGGAAACATTCCAGAAGAAAAATCAGGCAGCTTTGCCTTAGATTATCGGCAACAGTAGTGACCAGGTCACCGTGACAACAGCGTTTGGCGTTGATCCGGTAAAAATAATTCAGGGCCTGGGCAAATCGAAGGTTTTGGTAAAACCACTTTACTCAAAAGTATCGAACGATGCGGAACTCGGTCGTCAAGTGATACGCGATGCAATCTTTACCGCATTTGCCAGAAGAATTTCGTATCTGCACTCACAAAAAGCTCCAATCTGGCGTTACTACTTCAGTTATGTGCAGGAGCGTTTGCGAGAATCGCAACCGGGTGTGCCGCACGGCGGCGAAATAGCCTTCATGATGGATACCGGAAATAATTGCGGCTGCATGTCAGCACCATTTACCAAAGCCGATTCGGATTTGGTACGGCGTACCGGCGACAGCTGGGTGGCGTTCGCTCGAACCGGCAATCCGCAAACACCGGCTTTACCTGAATGGTCAAAAGATTCGGTGAGCAATGACCGCGTGCTGGAGTTTTCGGAAACCGTTATTGCGCGAAAAAGTTTTATGCAGCCTCGACTGAATGCATTGATACTTGGTTTGAAAGCTGCGGATTGATTTGTTTTAGCGTCGCCCGCAAGCGGCCTCCTACGATGTTAATTCCGTAGGAGTCGCCCGCAAGCGGCCTCCTACGATGGTAATTCCGTAGGAGGCCGCTTGCGGGCGACGAATTAGGCAGGCAAAGTTATCGACACAATCAAACCGCCGCCTTCGCGATTACTCAATGCAATGCGGCCGCCGTGGGCTTCGATAATTTCACGCGTTAGTGCAAGACCAAGGCCGGTGCCGCTGCGTTTGGTCGAATAAAATGGCACCAGTGCATTGGTGAGTACTGCTTCGGTCATGCCCTTGCCGCGGTCGAGTATATCTATGCAAACATAATCGGCAATATGTCGAATCGAGAGTTTGACTTCCTGCGGATCGGAGTCCGATTCGGCTGCATTTTTCAACAGATTGATCAGGGCTTGTTCAATCTGTGCGATATCCAATTGCGCCGGTTTTTCCGGCAGACTGCCTTCCAGAACGAATGTCATTTGCGAATTCAAGCGCGAGACAAACGAAGGCCACATCACGCTTTCCAGCCTTGGTGCGGGCAGTTTGGCGAAATGGGCATAGTCGCGAATAAAGCTTTCGAGATGTCGCGCGCGTTCTTCCACCGTGCTGAAAATTTCTTCCAAGCGCTGGTATTGCTGGCGGCGAACCAGCTCGGCACCTGAGTGGGCGAGCGATGCAATCGGTGCCAATGAATTATTAAGTTCATGGCTTAGAATTCGGATCACTTTTTTCCAAGTCTGCACTTCCTGGCGACGCAATTCGGTCGTGAGTTGTCGCAATAAAATGAGTTCGTGAGCACGACCATTCAGGCGAAAAGTGCGACGCGCCAAATGGTAAACCTCTTCGCTGTCGTTTTCGCCGACGGAAAACAAACCATCTCCACCACGCTGAAAGGCCTCCTGCAAAGGCATTGCCAATCCGCTCAATAAACTGTCAAGCGAGTGGCCTTCCAGTTTCCGGCCTTCGTTTAATAATCGTCTTGCCGCGATGTTGGAATACACAATCGGACCCGAATCCACCCGTAAAAACATTGAGACCGGTGTGTTTTGCACCATGGTGTCTAGCAGCAATTCGCGCTGCACCAGATTCAAGCGTTGATCACGGAGAGTATCACCAAGATCGTTGTGAGCCTTTACCAGTTCGCCGATTTCATCATCGCTTTTCCAGCGGATAGAAAAACTGTAATCGCTATCGCGATAACTACCGACGGTGCCGGCCAGTGCGCGAAACAGCGAAAAATAACTTTTCAACTGACGATGCAGCAGCACCAGCGAAAACGGCGCCATAATCAGGATAACGACAAGAGCAGTCAGCCAGTCCGATTTGAATTCATGACGCAGCGACAAGCTCAACGCAATCGCGACCGCCAGCAGAAAAACAAAGCAAGCGCTCAGTCGCAGCAGAATGGAATATCTGAAAATATTCCACTTCATGGATTGCGGACGATACCCAGCCGCTCCATGCGTCGATACAAAGCTTGTCGACTTAAACCAAGTTCTGTTGCGGCCTGTGCAATAACGCCAGCATGTTTTTCAATGGCCTGCTCGATGCTTGCGCGATCCAGTTCGCTGTCTGCTACTGCAGGCGGCTGCATTTTTACTGGCAAGCCCAGATCCAGCGCCGATATTTCATTGTGATGTGTCAGCAATTGCACCCGTTGCATGATGTTTTTCAATTCGCGCACATTGCCCGGCCACAAATATTGGAACAATGCTTGCTCGGCAGCAGGACCTAAATGCTTGTCGCCGGTCAAAAATGATTTTGCCAGCGGAAGAATATCATCAACACGTTCGGACAAAGGCGGCAATTTCAGTTCAATCAAATTCAGCCGGTACAATAAATCTTCGCGAAATTGTCCGCTGCGAATCATGGCCGGAATGTCGGCATTGGTCGCGCTGATCACACGAACTTTTACGCTGCGTTCCTTGTTAGAACCTAGGCGCTCGAATTTTCCGGTTTCCAGTACGCGCAGTAACTTCATTTGTCCTGCGGGCGGCAAATTGCCGATTTCATCCAGAAACAAAGTGCCGCCATCGGCGGCTTCAAACTTTCCTTCACGCGCCTTGGTCGCGCCGGTGTAGGCGCCAGCATCGGCACCGAATAACTCGGCTTCGATTAATTCACTCGGCAGAGCGCCGCAATTTAATGTAACGAACGGTCCGTTTTTCACCGATGAATTTTTCTGGATGATGTCGGCGATGCGTTCCTTACCCGCACCGTTGGGGCCGGTGATTAATACCGGAACATCGGCCTTGGCGATCTGGCAAGCCAGCGATAGCACGCGCTCGGTGGCGGAATCATTCCAGATAAAACCGCACAGATCGAAATTGGTTTCGAGCGCATGTTTCTGTTTGCGTTCGCGTTGCACACGGCGGCCCAGTTCGCGCTGGGTCTGGCTCAGCTCGATCAGGTTCAATGCGGTGGCCAATAATTTTTTGTCATCCCAGGGCTTGGCCAGATAATCGGCTGCCCCATTCTTGATCACACTCACGGCGGCATCGAGATGTGTCCATGCCGTTAGCAGAATGACCGGAAGATCGGGATGCTTTTGGCGAATCTGTTTGAACAGGGCAATGCCTTCTTCGCCCGAGGTATTGTCTTCGGTGAAGTTCATGTCCTGCAGAACGAGATCAATCGCATTGTCCTGCAGTAAAGACAAACCCTGCTGCGGACTGGTCGCGCGCAGGGTGTTGATGTCGTGCAGGGAGAACAATACTTCGAGTGCAGTGATGACCGAAGTATTGTCGTCAATAATCAAAACGGTAGGCATGGCTTTAGTTTACTCATGCACTGCGTGTGGCGATAGCCGGTGCAATTTGTGCTGCACGCCAGGCCGGGCCAAGCACCGCCATCACGCCGAGGAATAAAAGCGAGACGGCCCCCATCAATAAATATGCCAATGGCAGGCGTTGCAATTCCAGTTCGCTCATCATGGCGCGGTTCAATGCAATCGCAAGGCCGCTTCCCATCACGATGCCGAAAACACAAATCATCACGTTCTCGGTCACGAAGTAACGCACAATATCGACACGGCGTGCGCCTAATGCACGACGGATACCGATTTGTTTACGTCGCTGGTTGACCCACAGCGATGCCAAACCAACAATGCCGCTGGCCGTCATCAGCAATAACAGGCCGATCACGATCAGCAAACCGTTGGCCATGGTGTGTTCGCCGCGATAACGATTTTCACGCAGTTGGTCCATGCTGTTGTTTTCCGAGATCAGACGGCCCGGTACCGCTGCCAGCAACACTTTTTCTGCTTCTTTCATGATGTTGTCGCGTTGGCCGGGTTCTGTACGCACAGCATAAATATTGTAGCGCTGCGTGAATCGTGCAGGCAGGATGAAGGATTCATCTCCGGTTTGATCGGTATTCCAGCTGGCACGCCCCCAGGGGGTTACCAGTTCATCAACGACACCGATGATTTCGATAGGCGGGTCACCGCGGCCCTGATAAAAAAGTTTACCCAGCACCGAAGCATCATTCGGGAAAAGTTTTTTGGCCAAAGCCTTGGTCACAATGGCCACTTTCGGTTTCGCCTGGTCAGGCAGTCGATTATCGGTTTCCAATACTTCGCTGGCGTTGAAATCCCGGCCTTCCAGCAGTTTTAATTTCAGTGTCTTTATCAGCATTTCCGTGCCGGAATAAACCGACGGGCTGGCGACAGAATCGGTTTGTTTCGGGTTGGTTTGCACACCAGTGTTCGAGCCCGATTGCGACAGGGGCATTTGCGATGTCCAGGACGCGCTGGCGACGCCAGGTATTGCCCGCAATAGTTCTTCATCGCGTTTTTGTCTGGCCATGACACCATCGACATCTCTGTCCAGCGTGGCAATCATGAAGACATTGGCATCGTCGACGCCGCTGACACGATTGGCTTCGTTGGTACGATCGCGCACTACGTATAGCGCATTGGCGAGAATGGCGAGTGTCAGTGCGATTTGCAGTGCGATCAGAATTACGCCGGTTTTACTTCGCATCATCGCGGAGAAAATGGGTCTGATTTCCATGGTCATATTCCTTTTGATGAATGTTTATTGGCTTTTCAGCTGAATGGCCGGACGCACCTGGCAAGCGCGCCAGGTTGGCAACAAGCCCGCCAGCAGCGCAGCGGAAATCGACATTAGCAGCGTGATCAACAGCATCCTGAAATCCATGCGGTAAAAATCATCCGCTTCCGCGAGTCGGCTGCTGATGATATGCACGCCATACCAACTCAAGCCCAGGCCCAGAATGGCGCCGACCAAGCCAACCACGCCGGCTTCAATCAGGTATTGCCGAAAAATTTCCTTACGTGATGCACCCAATGCACGTCGCACACCGATGTCGCCGGCACGTGCAGTAAATTTGGCTAGCATCAATGCGACCAGATTAACAAGGCAGACCATGAGAAAGCCGAAGGCCATCCATGTCGACAATTTGGTATCACGACCCACCACGCCAGCATCTTCCAGCCATTCGCGCAAACTCAGCAATTGGAATGGTTCCGGGCGCGGCATACGACCGAGTTTCTTTTGTTCGGCAACATAGGCGCTCAAATAATCCCGATAAGCAGCCGCATCGCTAGCCTTGTCGAGCTCGGCCCAGTATTGAATCCAGGTGCATTCGGATTTCAACCAACCTTCATAACCGCTACCTGCGCCTTCGCCAGAGCAATTGTTCCAGCCGCTATTACTGAATTCTCGACTCACGGCGTTGGTAAAAGGAAGCCATATCTGCTCTGGTCGGCTGGTGGCATCGCTGCCATAGAGACGGTAAAACTTGGGTGTCGGTTGCCAGACATCGAGAACGCCGCTGATCGTATAGTCGCGATCAATAATTTTGATGGTCTTGCCGACTGGATTTTCATTTTTGAATAATTTTTCAGACAACTCCGGGCCAATGACCACGACGTTTGAAGCTTTATCATCGGCATCGGCACTCCAGCTGCTGCCGAAACGGAACGGCATATCGAACATGGGAAAAATATCGGAGGTGGTTGCCATGCCTCTTTCGGAAAATGCCGGCAAATCTTTTCGACCACTATCAACTGTCAGTGATAAACCAAACAAAGCGGTCTGTCGTTTGGCACGCTTGTCGCGCAATAGATTCTTGGTGTCGATATAGGTGAACTGGAAATCCGGTTTGTCACCGGCTTTATATCCACGCATATCGGCGATATGAAATTTCGGGACAAACAGTCGCTCGCTTTTTTGCGGAATCGGATCACCCGACAGCACCAGCAACATGGTTAGGCTGGTCATGCTGGTGCCGATGCCGACCGCGAGAATCAAGATCATCAAGGTGGTGAGAATCGGGTTGCGCCGTAAGCTGCGCCAGCCTAGTAAAAAATAATAATTCCACATGGCAGTGCTCCTTAGGCAACTTCAACCGCATGCTGCAATGCCAGCCGGGTTTCCTGCGTCAGATCGGTGACGGTGCCGTCCATGATGTGGACATTGCGTTGTGCACGCGCTGCCAATTCCGGATCATGGGTCACCATCAAAATCGTGGTGCCTTGTGAATTGATTTCTTCTAATAACTCCATTACGCCGCGCGCCATTTGCGAATCCAGATTGCCGGTCGGCTCATCAGCCAGCAATACTTTCGGTGAACCGGCGAGCGCGCGCGCAATGGCGACACGTTGCTGCTGGCCACCGGATAACTCGGCCGGATAGTGTTTCATTCGCGATGACAAACCGACGCGACCTAGGGCTTCTTCGATACGGCGTTTGCGTTCGGCAGCATTGAAGCCCCGATACCGCAAAGGCACATCGACGTTATCGAACAAATTCAAATCGGGAATCAGATTGAAACCCTGGAAAATAAAACCGAGTTTTTCATTGCGTAGTTTCGAACGGGCATTGTCATCAAGACCTTTGACCGAAACGCCATCGAGCCAGAAATCACCACCGGTAAATTCTTCCAGTAAGCCGGCGATATTGAGAAACGTCGTTTTGCCCGAACCCGATGGGCCGGTGACGGCGACGAATTCGCCTTCCTTCACCGTAATATCAAAACCACGAAGCGCATGGGTTTCAATCAAATGGGTGCGATAGACTTTACTGAGTTGCTGCATCTTGATCATGACTATTCCTTTATTGTTCGATCAAATTTCAATTAATTAATTTGTACGCGTTCTGCATTCTGGAAAGTGTCGCTGCCCGAGACGACGACTTTGTCGCCGATTTTCAGGCCGGAAAGTATTTCGACTGCACTGATGCTGATGGCACCGATTTCCACCGGTGTCTTGACGGCTACGCCGCCGTTTTCGACATAGACAAAACGACCGCCGCCTTGTTCGACGAAAGGGCCGCGAGCGACCAGCACGACATTGGGTTTTTCTTCAATCAGGATGCGTGCGTTCAAGCGTTGGTTTTGACGCAGACCTTTCGGTTGCTCGCCATCAAAGCGCACGCGCACCAACACTTGATTGCGAACCACTTCGGGTGAAATGGCGGAAAGTTTTCCCTTTGCCAGCACCGTGCCGAGCGTGATTTCAGTGCTCATGCCCAAACCGAGATCATCGGCATAGGTTTCCGGCACCTCGAGTTCGACTTCGAGTTGTGATAAATCCACCACGGTCATTAATGCGGCATTCGCGGCGACCACGGCACGGTCAGTGACCGACAAAGTACCGATCACGCCATCCACCGGTGCGTGTACATTGAGTTCATCGACGCGGCGTTGAATGTCGGCGACTTGCAAGCGTTGACGGGTGAGTTGGCTTTGTTTGGTTTGTAATTCCAGAATGGCATCCTGGATATCAAGACTCGATGCCTGGGTGGCTTGTTTGCTGCGAATTTCCGCTGTCTTCAAGGCATCCTTTGCACGCAGATAATCGACTTCGGCAATCGCACCGGCTTTGTAGCCTTTCTCGGTGCGTTGCAAAATGCGCTCTGCGCTGATGCGATTGACATCGGCTTCGTCGGAATCGCGCCGTGCAATCAGATTTTGTTTTTGCGCGAGGATGCGTTGACGCGCTACTTCGGCTTCAAGTTGATCCAGACTCGATTGCTCGCGTGCCAATTGATTGCTCAACTCCGGTGAATCGAGCACGGCCAGCACATCGCCTTTTTTCACTTTGTCGCCGGCACGGATTTTCAGGGTGACGGTGCTCATTGCCGGCGCGTACAGGGTCGGGCTGACGGCAGCGACTACACGACCATTCACCGAGGCATCCCGAACCAGCGTGCCGCGGGCGACTTCGGCAATGCGAATGCGGTCACGGTTGACCGAGCGCTCGCTGGAGAAAAACGATGACAACCACCAAACGATGGACAGCAAGCAGGCGACGCCAATGGCAATCAAGAGCATGCGTTTACGATTTGAGCCCTCGGGGCGGGACATAGCCTGGTCTTGGGCGGAGGTGTCACGAATCATGGCGAATAACTTTTCATGGAGATACTGGCATCTAGCAAACTCCGTGCCATTGATAAGTAATTGAATTTATTGATTTAAACAATCTGAAAAGCGGTGTCCGCAGTGTCCGCGACGTCCGGATGTTCGGCCAGGTCGCCCGCAAGCGGCCTCCTACAGGTCGCCCGCAAGCGGCCTCCTACGGAGGGCGATTCAAGCGTAGGAGGCCGCTTGCGGGCGACGAAACGAGCGGGAATGAAAACGGGGCCGGGCTAATTTTCTGATCCGAGCCGATCTTGATTATTTCTCAACCAGCAAAATCGACCCGACCCCGTTTTCACATTCAAGCTAAAATATCGCTTCAAACCTGAGGCCAATCTATGTGCGGAATTGTCGGTGCGGTAGCTAAACGCGATGTGGTCCCCTTTTTGGTCGATGGCCTGAAGCGATTGGAATATCGCGGTTACGATTCGGCGGGAATAGCGGTTTTATCCGGCGAACTTCGTCGCGTACGACGCACGGGCCGTGTTGCCGAAATGGAAAACGCCGCGCGCGAAGAAAATCTGCATGGCCATGTCGGTATCGGTCATACCCGTTGGGCAACTCACGGCGGCGTCACCGAGCTCAACGCCCATCCGCATATCAGTTCCGGTGAACTGGCTTTGGTGCATAACGGCATTATCGAGAACCACGAGCAGCAACGCGATCGTCTGCGTGAGCTTGGTTATGTTTTTGAATCACAAACCGATACCGAAGTGATCGGACATCTGATTCATCATTATTTGAAACAGGAAGGCGATTTATTACGCGCGACTCAGCTTGCCGTGAAAGAACTTGAAGGCGCCTATGCTATTGCAGTGGTCAGCAAGTTTGACCCGGAACGATTAGTGGCCGCACGCGTGGGCTGCCCCTTACTGGTGGGTTTGGGTGATGGTGAAAATTTCATTGCCTCCGATGCCTCGGCAGTGATTTCGATCACACGCAAAATAATTTTTCTAGAAGAAGGCGACGTAGCGGATGTGCGGCTCGATGGCGTCACGGTATTTGATACCCATGGCGACAAGATCGAGCGCAAAGTGCATATGTCGGAAGTGTCGCTGGCTTCAATGGAGCTAGGCCCCTACAGCCATTTTATGCAGAAAGAAATCCACGAACAACCGCGCGCGATTGCCGACACCATCGAGCCGATTATGGCGGAAGGTTTTTCACCGCTTTTATTCGGCGCGAACGCAGCTGAATTGCTGGCCGATGTGACTTCGGTACAAATTCTTGCCTGCGGCACCAGTTATTACGCCGGCCTGACCGCACGCTACTGGATGGAAGCGATGGCCAATATTCCCTGCAGCGTGGAAGTTGCCAGTGAATACCGTTATCGCGCCGCGGTGGCGAATCCGAAACAATTAATCGTCACCATTTCGCAATCAGGTGAAACGCTCGATACGATGGAAGCCCTGAAATACGCCAAAAGTTTGGGGCAAGCGAAGACATTGTCGATTTGCAATGTGCAGGAAAGTGCAATCCCGCGTTCTAGCGCGATGGTGTTCTACACCCGCGCCGGCGCTGAAATTGGCGTTGCCTCCACGAAAGCCTTTACCACGCAATTGATTGCGTTGTTTGCCTTGGTCGGAACGCTGGCGAAATTGAATGGTCGCCTCGATCACGAAGCCGAACAAAAATTGATGGAAGAATTGCGCCACTTGCCGGGCAGCGTGCAACACGCTTTGAATTTGGAACCGCAAATCACCGTGTGGGCGGAAAGATTTTCACCGAAACAGCACGCACTATTTTTAGGTCGTGGTGTGCATTATCCGATTGCACTGGAAGGTGCGTTGAAGCTGAAAGAAATTTCGTATATCCACGCTGAAGCTTATCCTGCGGGTGAGCTGAAGCATGGCCCATTGGCATTGGTGGACAAGGAAATGCCGGTCGTTGTGATCGCACCGAACGATACTCTATTGGAAAAAGTGAAATCGAATATTCAAGAAGTCCGTGCTCGTGGTGGCGAGATGTATGTCTTCGCCGATGCTGACAGTCACTTCAGCGAATCCGAAGGTGTGCATGTGATTCGTACGCCAAGACATGTCGGCATTTTAAGCCCGGTCGTGCATGCCATTCCGGTGCAATTGCTGGCCTACCACACCGCTTTGTCGCGCGGTACCGATGTCGATAAACCAAGAAACCTAGCGAAGTCGGTGACGGTCGAATAATTGTAGGGACGCTGCTTGCCGCGCCCAAAACCTGCCACATTACCTAACCCAAATCCCATGACCCAATCACTCCGTATCTGCGTTTACGCCGCTTCTTCGAATCAAGTAGCACAGGAATTCCACAACGCGGCTTTTCAACTCGGCGAAGCGCTGGCGAAAGCCGGGCACAGCATCGTGTACGGCGGCGGCTCGCAAGGCTTGATGGGCGCGCTCGCAAACGGTGCATTGAAACATCAGGGCCAAGTGATCGGCATCCTGCCAAAATTCATGGCCGATCTCGAATGGGGCCACGCTGGTTTGACACATCTGGACCTGGTCGAAGACATGCGCGAGCGCAAACATAAATTACTGACCGGTTCCGATGCCGTCATCGCGCTGCCGGGTGGCTGCGGCACGCTGGAAGAATTATTCGAAGCTCTTACGCTTAAACGCCTCGGCATTTATTTCAATCCGATCATCCTAATCAACACGAAAAATTTTTACGCGCCCTTGCAAGCTTTCATGCAGCAAGTGATCGACGAAAAATTCATGAACCCGGAACATCAGGCAATGTGGTCGCTGGTGGATTCGGTTGACGAAGCATTACCAAAAATTCTTGCAACCCCGAAATGGCGCGAAGATGCGCGAGATTATGCGGTTGTGCGTTAATTCAATTGCCAGGTAAGACAGACGAATGAAAATTTTATTGATCGGTTCCGGTGGTCGCGAACATGCACTGGCCTGGAAGCTGGCACAGTCGCCACGCGTAAGGGAGGTTATGGTAGCCCCCGGTAATGCGGGCACGGCACTGGAGAATAAATGTCGCAATATTGACATTGCCGTTAATAATCTTGCTGCCCTGCTGGAATGTGCCAAATCCGAAAGCGTTGCTTTTACCGTTGTTGGCCCCGAAGCGCCTTTGGTCGGTGGTGTGGTGGATTTATTTCGGGAGCACGGTTTAAAAATTTTTGGTCCGACAAAACTAGCGGCACAACTCGAAGGCAGTAAAGCCTATGCCAAGGATTTTTTAGCTCGCCATAAAATTCCGACGGCGTACTACGCAGTGTTTGACGACGTTGAATTAGCGCTCGATCATTTGCATGAAGTCGGCGCACCGATTGTGATCAAGGCCGATGGCTTGGCTGCAGGCAAGGGTGTGGTAGTGGCAATGACGTTCGACGAAGCCGAGGCAGCCATCGTCGATATGCTGAGTGGCAATAAGCTAGGCGCTGCGGGTTCGCGGGTAGTAATTGAAGAATTTCTCGAAGGCGAAGAGGCCAGCTTTATCTGCATGGTCGATGGCAAAACCGCATTGCCGATGGCGACCAGTCAAGACCATAAGCGAGTGCACGATGGCGACACCGGTCCGAATACCGGCGGCATGGGCGCTTACTCACCTGCGCCGGTAGTGACGGCAGAAGTGCATGCGCGCGTGATGCGTGAAGTAATCGAGCCCACAGTAAAAGGCATGATCGAAGACGGTATTCCATTTACCGGTTTTTTGTATGCCGGTTTAATGATCGATGCCGGCGGCGCATCAAAAGTGATCGAGTTCAATGTGCGTTTTGGCGATCCCGAAACTCAGCCGATTATGATGCGTTTGCAATCGGATTTAGTCGATTTGATTGAAGCCGGTCTTGCCGCTCAATTGCATGAAATCGAAGCACGTTGGAATCCGCGTCCTGCATTAGGTGTCGTGATGGCAGCCAGGAATTATCCCGACGCACCACAAATTGGCGACGTCATTGAAGGCTTGAATGCACCTTCACCCACCGGCAGTAAAATATTTCATGCCAGTACCACGCCGCATGAACATCAGGTACTAACCAGTGGCGGTCGCGTGCTATGCGCTTGCGCATTGGGTGATAGCGTTGCCGATGCGCAGCGTATTGCTTATGAAGCCGTAAAGACCATTTCCTGGGACGGTGAATTTCATCGCAGCGATATTGGCTGGCGTGCGATTGAACGCGAGAAAAAAGCATAGCGTATGTTTGTGGGAGCCGCTTTAGCGGCGATGAGGTGTCGGATTTTTCGATAATGCCAAGTCAAGGGCAGCGATGCTTTTCAGCATTGTGACAGCGTGTCGTTCTAATCGCTGGTGAACCTGCTCCCACAGTAAGCTGCCGCGTAATTGAACTGCTAGTACTAAAATCGGCTACTCGTCGATAAATGCTTGCCGTCTGACAGCGCAGCCCCTAACCTTGGGCAAATCTCCGAGGTTGCCATGGCCCATAACCAGTTTGAATTATTGAAACAACGTCGTTTCGCTCCGTTCTTCTGGACGCAGGCGCTAGGTGCTTTCAACGACAACGTTTTCAAGAATGCTTTGATAGCGATGGTGACATTTGTACTGGTATCGCTCTCGGAAAAACAGGAGTCAACCTTCATCCAGTTGGCGTCGGCGTTGTTTATCCTGCCATTCTTCTTATTTTCGGCGACATCGGGCCAGCTAAGCGAACGTTTCGACAAGGCCAAGTTGGCACAGGCGGTCAAGTGGATGGAAATTGCCATCATGCTGATCGCATCGGTCGGTTTCGTTTACAAAAGCATTCCCTTGCTAATGGCCTGCGTATTCGGCATGGGTTTGCACAGCACCTTGTTCGGTCCACTGAAATACAGTTTGTTGCCGCAGGTGTTGCGGCCTGAAGAATTGACTGGCGGTAATGGTCTGGTCGAGATGGGAACCTTTGTGGCAATTTTGGTCGGAACAATTCTTGGCGCGAATCTGATCAATATTCCCGACACCGGAGCGTACTGGGTTGCCGGCGCCACTATTGTGATTGCAGTAGTGGGTTTGCTCACCGCTCGCAAGATGCCAAGTGCACCCGGAACAACGACTAGTATTAACTGGAATCCGATTTCGGAAACATTGAGCACACTAAGTTTCGTGACCAAGAACCGCAGTGTGTTTCTATCGTGTTTGGGTATTTCATGGTTCTGGTTCTACGGCTCGGTATTTTTCACTCAGCTACCGCAATATTCGAAATATGTATTAGGTAGCAGTGAGGGTACTTTCACGCTGTTGTTGAGTTTGTTCTCGATCGGCATCGCGATTGGTTCTTTGCTTTGTGAAAAGCTCTCTCATCGTACGGTTGAAATTGGCTTGGTGCCATTGGGTGCGATCGGCATGACGGTATTCGGCGCTGACTTGTTTTTTGCGCATCCGCAAATCGTCGGTGAAAAAGGTCTGGTATTGATGCAGGTTATCGCACAGCCGGGCGTGAAGCGTGTGATGTTTGATTTATTCATGATGGCGATTTTCAGCGGGCTTTATATCGTGCCCTTGTTTGCACTGGTGCAAAGCCGTAGCGACAAGGACAAGGTTTCGCGGGTTATCGCCGCCAATAATATTTTGAATGCCTTGTTCATGGTGGTAGCGGCAGGTTTGTCTTACGTAGCATTGAATGTATTGCATTGGACCATCCCGCAATTACTGCTATCAGTGGCAATACTCAATGCTTTCGCGGCGATTTATATTTTTAGTTTGGTGCCTGAATTCCTGATGCGTTTTGTTGCCTGGGTATTGACCAAGTTGATGTACAACGTCGATGTAAAAGGTATCGAAGACAATGTGCCCGACGAAGGTCCGGCGTTGATCGTTTGTAATCATGTGAGTTACATGGATGCGCTGATTCTAGGCGGCGCCATCCCACGGCCGGCGCGCTTCGTTATGTATTATAAAATCTTCCAATTTCCGGTGGCTAGCTGGTTTTTCAAAACCGCGCGTGCCATTCCCATTGCCGGTGCTAAAGAAGATCCCGACATCATGCAAAAAGCATTCGATGAAGTCGATAAGGCTTTGGCGGAAGGCGAAATTGTCGGTATTTTTCCGGAAGGCAAGCTGACTACCGACGGCGAAATAGCCGAATTCAAAGCTGGCGTTGAAAAAATTCTGGCACGCCGTCCCGTGCCAGTAGTGCCTATTGCCCTGAAAGGCATGTGGGCCAGCATGTTCAGCAAACGCAATTCCAAACTCGGGCAATTACGGGTCCCGCACCGTTTTAGAGCGCATATTGAAGTGGAGGCCGGGCCGCCGGTTGCCGCCGCAGAAGCAAGCGCTGAAGTATTGGAAGCAAAAGTAAAAGCCTTGCGTGGCAATCGGGCATAATACGCCCACGTTTTTAAGCAATATTGCATAGAGGGGAAGCTCGATGAAATGTCCAAATTGCAGCGCCGAATGTGCTGATCAATCGTCTGAGTGCGATTTCTGTGGTCATCTATTTGTCGAACAGGTTACCGTGACAGAAGCGCCTGCGGCCATGGCGATCGAGCCCAATTCGTTACCACCGGCAAACCCCTATCCATCGCAGGCCCCGCCGCCGCCAGTCACGCCTTATCAGAACCCATCACAGGTCCCGTCGCCGACTGCAAGCATCCCCAATCACATGGTCTGGGCGATTGCATCGACAGTCATCGGAACGATCGTGAATCTATTGGCTTGCTGCTGCCTGCCTATCGCAGTGCCAGCGGGCATCGCCGCGATTGTTTACGCATTGAAAGTCAATAAATTCCTGGAAGCAAGCAATATTGCGGCTGCCGAACAAGCGGCTAAAACCGCAAAACTCTGGTGCTGGATAACCACCGGTATCGGTATCTTTTTCGGCGTCGGGTTTGTAGTTTCGATCGTGTTGCAGTCGATGGGTTATATGGATCAGGATTATTTTGAAGACCTGCGTAAACAACTGGAAGCTGGCCGATAGTTATGCGAGCGCAGCCGTGGTTGTGGATATTACCGCTGGCGGCTGCCCTGTTGCTCGGTATTTATTTGCTACGTGTTTATGACCCCAATGTGGCGGGTAATCCGTTTTTTGCCTGCCCACTAAACAAGATGACCGGACTTTATTGCCCGGGTTGCGGAATGACGCGCGCGTTGCATGCGCTGGTTCATTTTGATGTATTGCGCGCCATTCGCATGAATGCATTTTTTATTTTATCGATGCCCGTTTTTGCGTTATTGATCTTGCGACTCTATCGACCATTGCCGGCTTTATTGGAAGCTTGCTTAAAGCCGTTTATGACGCCATGGCCGTGGCTTTTTGCCATCCCGCTATTTGGCATATTGCGTAATTTGCCCTGGAACCCATTTTATTTATTGGCACCGGTTGGGTAAGTGAATGAAATGTCCCAACTGCCATGCCGAGTGTTCTTGGCAAGCCAGCGTATGTGAATTTTGTACTCAGTCATTGACTACAGATAGCGAAGCAATGCCGCCAGTGCTTCCGACTCAGCAACCCGGCGCTCCGCCACCGATACCCGATTTTGCCCCGCCGCCTGTTCCCGCCACTGTTGACTCCGATAATCCGTATGCGTCCTCTAACAGTTCTTGGTATGGCAGTCCGCAACTTCCGGCACACGAGGTGCCGAACCATTTGCCATTATCGATTATTGCCGGGGTCTTGACGCTTTGCTGCTGTTGCATACCCTTCGGCATTGTTCCGCTTATTTTTTCAACTCAGGTTAATTCAAAACTGGCCATCGGCGATTACGCCGGTGCACAATCGGCGTCGGATAAAGCCAAGTTATGGGCCTGGATTTGTATCGGGGTGGCGCTGTCAGTGTTTGTTGTCAGAATCATTGTGAACCTCTCCACACAATTGTAGTGAGACTTAATAGCTGTGCGGTAATCGGGCATAATGCTTCCTACTATCAAGAAAGATAATACAGGGGAAGTGCAGTGAGATGTCCAAATTGCAGTGCTGAATGTTCTGATCAAGCGCATGAATGCGAATTTTGCGGACATACCCTTAATGAAAGCGGCCATGGTGTGAATGAGCTTGAAGCGCCCGCTCCGCCGCCACCTGCACCGGTGCCAGCAAGCAATCCTAATCGGGCTAGCTATACATCGTCCGAACCGACCTACTCGATTCCCGAGAAGACCTACACACCGCCGCCACCAACACCGCCAGAAAATCCCTACGATGCCAGTTATCCGTCGGCCTCAAGGACATCGAGACAAAGCCCTGCCGCTGGCAGCGTGCCCAATTATTTAGTGTGGTCGATTCTTTCAACGCTATGTTGTTGTTTGCCCGCTGGTATTGTGGCAATTGTTTATGCGGCACAAGTCGATGGCAAGTTAGCGGGCGGTGATTATCAGGGCGCCGTTGAAGCCTCCAACAACGCCAAAATGTGGAGCTGGATTTCATTCGGTGTATCCGCCGCTATCGGTGTGTTGTATTTCATGTTGATCATGGCCGGTGCCATCGCCGATCCGGGCCGATAGTAATCCTAGATGCTGCCGACCGGATCATCTCGGTTTTTGCTCCCTGGGTTCATTCTGGTGTTTGTCGCTGTTGGTATTTTGCTTTGGTATGTTGATCCCAACCAGGTAGGCAATCCTTTGCCGCCTTGCCCGTTTCATTGGCTAACCGGCTTGTATTGTCCCGGTTGCGGTGCCACGCGCGCGTTGCATGCACTTTTGCATGGCAACTTCCCGAGAGCATTTTCGATGAACCCGATATTTGTATTGGCCTTGCCGCTAGTGTTGTTGCTGATTTTTGATCATGCAGCAAAATTACCTGCCAAATTAAAAGTGATGGCCAATTTCTTCAGCGATGCACGGCCATGGGCGTGCATATTGATCAGTTACGCCGTGCTACGAAATTTACCGTGGTATCCATTTAATTTATTGGCACCGGGGTAGGGACGCCGCTTGCTGCGCCCGAAAATTGCGACAGCGTAGGGGCGCCTGCTCGCTGCGCCCGAAAATTCCGACAGCGTAGGGACGCCTGCTTGCTGCGCCCGAAAATTCCGACAGGCCATGGGCGCAGCAAGCAGGCGCCCCTACGCGGAAATTTTTTAATTTACAAAACCAGCTAATACAAATAACGATAAGACCGCTAGCCACAGCAACAGGATTCGCCAGACTAGGCTCATGGCATCGCGCAGTTCGAGCAATGCCGGCGCCTGGGCTGGGCCATCAATCGCGTAGGCATCTTCTTCGGCTAGCTCACTATCGACACTGGCGCGTGCAGCGGCGCCTAAAAAGCCGATGTCCATACGCGAGCCGCCTTGTTTGTACCATTCACGCCAAGCCGATATCACGGTATCGAAGTTTGCTGCGAGTGCCATTCCAAAGGTCATCAATTGCGCCACTGGCCAATTGAGAAAACGGGTGAATAAAGTAGCGGCCTGACTTTGCATTTCGGGAATGGTTTTGCGGGCTTCGCCTTGTGCGCTCAATGTAGTGAGGCGATAGAGCAATGCACCGGCCGCACCAAGCAACAAAAACCAGAACAGCACGCCGAACCAGCGCCATAAGGCACAACGAAAAACCGCCTCGACTAAACTCGGGCCTTCCAGTGTGGGCTCGCCACCTTCGGGAAATAAGGCGGTAGCGGCTTGGCGTCGGGATTCCACGTCAGTCGCATCGACGACTTTATCGACATCTAAATCCAGATCACGCGGGCCCCAGGTGTAGAGCAAAACCGCGAGTGCAAAAATAAAACCAGGCAGGCCATACCAAAGCCCAGCTAAAAAATATTGAATGACGGCCACAATAATGACCGGGAAGCCTATGGCAATCAAAGCACCGAAACGTCCTTGCCAAATTGTTTCACCGTGAAAAAGTTTTCCGAGCAGGCTAAGCCAGGAAACAAACCAACCATAGCGACGCAAAGCCATCAGCCCGGGCACGATGTGTCCCATGACTAAAGCAAGCACCACTGCTATTAAGGTTAAGGCCATTGGCTGACTACGGTTGTTCGACAAAGCATTGTAGCGTCAAGACGGGTTTGTACGACAGTTTCTGAAGATGGTGCTTGCCACAAACACTGATGTAGGGGCGCATGCTTGTTGCGCCCAAAATTGCTTGCAACCCATGGGCGCGGGGCGAAAACTGTTCCTGCGTTTGACCAGACATTCGTCTGTTAAAAGCCGACACTCCCGCCATCCGTGGCAGTCGCAAGCATGCGCCCCTTCGAGTTAGATTAATTCAGACTAACACCCATGCGCGTGCACCAGTCTTCAATTAACCAGCGCGAGATAGACAGTCGCGGTGAAATACCCAGCTGACCACTGGCAATGCCGTCGCGTAATTGCTCGGCACTGAACCATTGCGCTTGTTCAAGTTCGTCACCGGCCGTCGCGGTTTGCGGCTTTGCGTAGGCGTGAAAGCCGAGCATCAGCGAGGCGGGAAAGGGCCAAGGTTGCGAAGCGGCATATTCGGCGCGATCAACATGAACACCGGCTTCTTCCCATACCTCACGCATCACGGTTTGTTCGAGTGATTCGCCGGGTTCGAGAAATCCTGCCAGCACGGACCAGCGATTTTCCGGCCAGCTCGCCTGGCGACCGAGCAATAATCGTTCGCCGTCGCTGACGGCCATGATCACGGCGGAATCGGTACGCGGATAATGTTCACTGCCGCAGGCTTCACATTTCGCCATAAAGCCTCCGCGAACAAGACTTACAGCGTTGCCGCAGGCGCCACAAAAACGGTTGCGTTCCTGCCAATAAAGCAAGGCCCGCGCCTGAGCAAAAATAGAAGCCTGCAAATGCGGCCAAGTGGCGGCGGCGCTTCGCAAATCGACTGCGCGAGGTGGTAGCTCGGCAATAAATTCAGCAGGGACAGTAAACCAGGTTTGTCCTTCAATCTGGCCCAGAAAACAGGCGTTAAGTGGTCGTTGCGAAAAAAAATCAGCACCGCATAAAAAAGTCAGATCAATGGCATCGGTTTGAAAACGGGCATTGCCTTGCAAATCAATAATGATTACTTTTGCTTGCAGCCAGAGCTGATCAAGGGCTTCGTTGTCTTCTCGTATATGTTCGGCACGGTCCAGGCCGGGATGTTGAAATGCAAATTTCCGAGGCGCCGATACCATAAATTAAATCGACGCCAACAATTAAACGGAGAAACTGCTACCGCAACCGCAGGTGGTTTTGGCATTGGGGTTGCGAATGACAAATTGCGAGCCTTGCAGGCTTTCACGATAATCGACTTCTGCGCCCATCAAATATTGCAGGCTGAGCGGATCAACCAAGAGCGTGACACCGTCGCGCTGCAATGCCAGATCGTCTTCGCTTTGGCTTTCATCAAATTCAAAACCATATTGAAAACCCGAGCAACCACCGCCGCTGATATAAACCCGCAGTTTCAGCTCCGGGTTACCTTCTTCGGTGATTAAGCTGGCGACTTTTTTGGCAGCCGCTTCGCTGAACAACACAGGCGATTCAAGAGTTTGGTAGGTTTGAATATTCATAAGCGCTAAGTATGCGCTTTATCGACGAACACAAGCGTGAAAGACACTTATCAGCGCTCGGTTTGCTCTGACATCGGAGCGTCGGCATGAATCAAACGTCCGGTCAGAGTCGATCCAGCGGCCATTTCGACTATTTTATAATGCACATTGCCTTGTACCTTGGCCGTGGGGGATAGCTCCACCCGCTCGCTGGCGTGGATATCACCATGCAAACTTCCGGCAATAATGACTACCGGGGCATGCACTTCGCCGTCGATCATTCCCTGTTCGGAGACAGTCAAGACAGCAGCGCTGCCTTCTTCGGCCATGATCTTGCCGATAATTTTTCCTTCGACATACAAACCGCCGGAAAATTGCACGTCACCGCGAATGACAATGCGCGGGCCGATTAATGTTTCGACGGTATTGGTGCCATTGCGCGAACTTTTTTTATCCATGCCTAACATGATTATTTAATCTCCTGAACTTTTTTGGCGTTCCATGGGAACACTTGATCGGCCTGGCCGTTGTTGCCACGCAAAATAACTTTTACGCGTTGCGGGGTGAAGCCGGAAGGCAGCAAGACACTGCCATCGAGTTCCTGAAAATAGCGGAATGAATAGGGTTTGCCGCCGATATCGGATTTTTGCACCAGAATTTCCCAGGGTACTGTCTTCAAGCGGCCGGCACTGATGCCTTCAACCGAAAACTTCATATTGCCCTGACTGATCGCACCCCGGTTCAAGTTTTGTGTCACGGTGGCGGTGAAGTGCCAAGTACCGCCGACTTCGGGTTCAAACTGAATATCGTGGACGTTCAGTCCACGTCTTTGGGCGGTGGCGCCGACGAGGCGTTCATAAAAAGCGACATCGGCACGCAGACCTTCAATTTCTTCATCGCGGTCTGACAAAGTCGATTGCAATTCGGTATTGGCATTGCGGCTGATTTGTTCCGAACGCCGAAGCGTAGCCAATTGCTGCCGTGCTTGTTTGAGCAGGGCCTCGTTTTCCTTGAGTTGCTCGCTTTGCTGGCCAACGGTGCGGTCGGCGTTGGCCAAACCGGGCGCGGCAAGCGTGCTGGTCCAGTACCAAACACCGGCAATGCTCAGCAACCAGGCGATCGCAATAACCAGCAGCCAACCGCGCCAAGGGGTTTTTTTCGGCACAATCATGAAGCGTTGCGGGCTGGGGTTGGGGGTACTCATCACGACAGGATACCGGTCGCTGCCATTTCTATAAAGGCACGCTATGCAAAAAGCCTGAAATTAAGCGATGTGCTCAGCTCGTATCCAGTTTTCTTGTGGCTATAATTTGTCCCATCAGCTTTTCATGCAGGGGTATTGAAGATGACCGAAGCCCATTTATATGCTCTTGGCCTGGCGTTGGCCTGTTTGTCTGGCGTGCGCGCTTATCTCACTGTGCTCGGCGTTGGCTTGGCGGGCTTGACCGGCTGGGTTGAATTGCCCGAAGCCTTGCAAGTCACCATGTCGCCTTGGGTCTTGGGCACGGCAGGTGCCTTGACGGTCGTTGAATTTTTCGCCGATAAAATTCCCGGCGTCGATTCCGGTTGGGATTTATTGCAAACCTTGTTGCGGGTACCGGTGGGGGCCTTTTTGGCCGCGGCTACTTTGTCAGGTGATGGCCAACTTGGCGTCGGCGCATTGGCTGCTGGCGGTGCGATGGCACTACTCACCCATGGCGTGAAAGCATCTACCCGGGTCGCCATTAATGCCTCGCCCGAACCGGTTTCCAATATTGGTGCATCGCTTACCGAAGATGTAGTGGTCGCTAGCGGTGTTGGTTTGGCGTTCGCGCATCCTTGGCTGGTGTTAGCGCTTGTTCTTGGCACCTTATTGACAATGGCTTTAGTGGTTGCCTGGCTTGTCCGTTTCATTACGAGAAAAATACAGGGCCTCGTTAGCCCGGCACCATTGCATTAGCCGACATGGATATTGCTGTGCTTACGTTACTCTTTGTAACGTGAGCGACTGTGACAGCACACGCAAAAGCGGGGCATAATCCCTGTTCACAAGGGGTAGCAATGAACCAGCAGGAAACGGCAGTGCTCGTCGAACCAAACACCGCTTTGCTACGCATTATTCCCAAGCGTGTGGAAGTGATGGGTCGGCGTTTGCAACGATTCTTGCAAGACGGTTGGGACATCAATGGTTTGGCCTCGTTGCAAGACGATGCCCACGCTTTGGCAAATGCCTGTGCCCAGCAAGAATTACTTGAACCCGCCGAATCATTGCAGGCGATGGCTGGATTGCTCGACATCACTATTGAGCAACAAGAATTACCCGACCCCACCGTGGGCGAGAGATTACGTAACTTGATGGATTCACTGCAGGCGGCACTGCCGACCATGCCCGATGACGTGCAAGATATGTTTGCCGGTAGAGAGCGCATTGGCGACAGCACTGCACGCGCAGAAATTCCGCCCATGGCTTATTGGCGTCGGTGGGGCGGAGACGCTCCACCGATGGTGGCGGTTCAAGCACGTATTGATACATTTAAAAATACGCCTGCTGCAAATGCCAATATTGACTTGGGTGCTGAAGCCAATGACCCTTGGGCCGACACGGCAATGCATCATGGCCAAAGTATGCCAAGCGGTGTTTTCGCCGAAAACGACTTCAGCAAAATCGATTATCTCGCACTGCCTGAATCTATGCCTTCGAGAAAACTTGAAGTGGTCTCGGTGACGGAGCCCAGTACCTCGCCAACACAGATTGCCAAGCCGATCAGCAAGCCGGTGTTTAGCAGTCCACCCGCACCGATTAGAGCGCCGGAAATTAGCCCGAACAATACGGTAGAAAATTTACAACTGCCGGTATCATCCGAGTTCCGTATTTATCATTTGACCGCTTACAGCGAATTGTCGGTCGCCTTGGATCAGCGTTTTGAAGCGCAAGGCTTGGACCTGGAACTGGTCGAAGATATCGAGGAGCTAAAAGAATTACTTAGCGCCTTACCGGCCGATTTAGCCATTGTCGATGCCGAGTTTGGTCCGCAACTTGAAGCGCTAGGGCAAGACATCATTGGGCTTCGGCAAAAACAAGGCCGCAAATTAAAACTCGTTGCACTTACCCAAGCCGATAATATTGCTCAGCGTTTGTCGGCTCGCCGCGCCGGTGTCGATGCCCTGATTGTCGGTGCAAAATCGGTGGAAGAGGTCATCAAGCGTTTGCATGCCTTGCTCGATCCGGGCTCTGAAAGTCCGTACCGCATTTTAATTGTGGAAGATGATCGTTCGCAGGCCTTGTTTGCAGAAGGTATTTTGCGAAATACCGGCATGGAAACCTTGGTGGTGCTCGATGCACTGGAAGTTATGCCGGCGCTTGAACAATTCCAGCCAGATTTATTATTGATGGATTTGAATATGCCCGGTGCCAACGGCATCGAGCTGACGAGTTTGATTCGCGAGCAAGAAGCTTTTGCACATACACCCATCGTTTTCTTGTCCGGCGAGAGTGACGAGGATCGGCAATTTGATGCCATTGATGCCGGTGGCGATGATTTTCTCAGCAAGCCAATTCGTCCGCGGCATTTAATTTCGGCGGTACAAAACCGTGTGCGCCGACATCGCGCCATGGCCAATCGCCAGCAAAAACGCAGCGGCAAGGACATCCAGACTGGGCTTTATGATCGTCAGGATTTGTTGGCCTTGATCAACCATCATTTACAGCAAAGTTCCGACCGAAAAGGCGGGGTGTTTCTGTTGGAGATAGAAGGCTTGTCAAGCCTGCGCGAGCGTTTCGGCATTGCCGCTTTCGAGCAGTTGCAACAAGACGTGGTAAGGCTATTGGGGCAGTCGGTACTCGATTCTCCGATTGGCCGTTTCGGTGATGGCAGTTATTTGATTTATGCCTCGCCACCAGACGAAGCTAGCTTGGTGGCCTTGGCACAAGAGTGCCGAACGAACCTAGTGCAGCATGAATTCCAAGTGCAGGCACACCCTTTAAGATTGCGTGCTTCGGTCGGCGTCTGTGCTTTCAAACATCCGTTCAATGACAGTGGCGCGATGTTGAACGCCGTCGAAAAAGTTACGCGAGAAGCCCGCACCAGCGAGCGTGGTGTGCGCCAGTACGAACCGCCAAAAGCGGAAGACGCTGTGCGTGAAGCGGCCTTGTTAAAACAAGTGCGTGAAGCCATCGAGCAACATTCGCTGGAATTACTGTATCAACCCGTGGTTGCCGTTGCGGGTAGCGATGACTCGCAATACCAAACATTATTGCGTTTGCGTGACAGCAATGGTCGTTTATTGTCGGCTGCCGAAGTGATTCCCATGGCCGAGCGAAACGATTTAATTATTGATATTGATCGCTGGGTATTAATCCAGGCCTTGGCCTTGATTCGTGACCGTCGTGCCGAACAGCGCCCGATGCGTTTATTTGTTACGCAATCGCCATTAACTTTGGCCGATAGCACGCAGGCCGAATGGCTGAAATCGGAGCTGGCCGATAATGATGTGCCAGGCGCCTGTTTGGTGATTGAACTGCGGATGGAAGATGCCTCTATTCACGCCGCCACCGTTCGCCAATTTTGTGACAGCCTAGTTTCGCTGGGTGTGCAATTTTGTCTAAGCCAGTTTGAATTGAATGCAGAAACCGAGCGCTTGCTGGAACAATTGCCGTTGGGCTTTGTAAAGCTGGCGCGCAAATATTCGGCCGGTATTCAAACGCAAAGCACCCGCGATGAATTAAAAACATTAATTGATCGTGCGCATCGTCGTGGGCTGGAAGTGATCGGTACCGGCGTTGAAGACCCGCAGGCAGCGGCAACATTGTGGATGAGCGGCATCGATTTCATCCAAGGAAATTTAGTACAAGAAGCCGATAGTGGGCTGGATTTCGATTTTCAACAGGCGGTGCTTTAAATGTCACAAAAATTTAAATCAGGCGATGCACTTATCGTTCGATGGATTGCTATTGCCGGCGCCGGTGGCGCCGCCATTGCTTCGGCATTTGCCTATTGGAGCAACCAGCAGGTTTTGCAAAGCGTCGCTTTTATTCTGGCTTTGCTGGCTGTTGCCGGTATTGCCGGGCTTTGGTATGCGGTCGCAAAACGCAACGAAGCATTGGCTACAGCGTCTGAACAAACGCATGAGCAAAAACGTGAAGTTACCGCGCTGAACGAAGAGCTGGCCGTGCATCGCGAGCTGCAAAAAGAACTCACGATTGCCAAGCAGGCTGCCGAGTCGGCGATGATGGCAAAGGGTGAATTCCTTGCCACCATGAGTCATGAAATTCGCACGCCATTGAACGGCATTATTCCGATGCTCGACATTATGATGTCGGTGAAACTGGCGCCTGATCATCACGATATTATACGAACAGCTTATACATCGGCGCGCCAAATGCTGCGTATTGTCGATGATATTCTTGACTACTCAAAACTTGAAGCCAACAAGTTACAACTGGAAACTACCAGTTTTAATTTACGCGAAGTATGCGATTCCATCATCATGCTGATGGACAAGCCAGCCGAGAGCAAAGGCCTGCGCTTGATTCTTCAATTGGATAGCAATGTACGATTGCCAGTGCGCGGTGATCCGGTACGCTTGCGACAAGTGCTGACCAATCTAGTCAGCAATGCACTTAAATTTACCGAGCGCGGTTCGGTCACTTTGCATATCGCACGCAGAGGCGAGACCCGCACGCAACATGAACTGCGGATTGAAGTGCGCGATACCGGCATCGGCATAAGTGCGCAAGGTGTGCAGCAATTGTTCCGGCCTTTCAGTCAGGCCGATGCATCCACCACGCGTTTATACGGCGGTACCGGCCTTGGTCTGGTGATATGCAAACGCATTGTCGATTTAATGGGCGGCACGATTGGCGTTGATTCCGAAACCGGCCGTGGTTCCACGTTCTGGGTGGATTTGCCATTGCTCAAAGCGCCTGGCGATATGCATTCGCAGCGTATGGATTTAAATGGTTCACGTATTTTATTGCTCAGCAACGACACAGCGTTCCGCCAGCGCATACTGCAGGCAAGCTCGACATGGGGTTGCCAGATCACCGAAGCCGATACCACCCAAGATGCCTTAACCCGCTTACGAACGGCACTGACGCGCGGGAACACGTGGACCTTCGATTTATTACTGGTCGATATGAATAGCGTACGCAGCACCGCTATCGCCTTGCACCGAAATCTGCGGCGCGCGCCGGATCTTGAAGGTCTGCGCGTAGTGTATTTTGTGGGTAATGATCCGTTGCCCGAAGAATTAAATGACGGCCCATTAATGTTGAGCTTGCCACGTGTGATGCAAGCCAATGAAATACGAACTTCGATTACCAGTTTCTTGTCGGCGCCGGTAAGCCAGCCGGAAGTGATTGAAGAACCTTATAGTTCGGCGTTCAACATGACATCGGCAGCAAGCCCGACCACTGCGCCACCAGCAGCCTTGCAAGCGGTAAAAAAATTGCGTGGACATTTGCTTTTGGTCGAAGACAATCCGGTGAATTTGATGGTGGCGCAACGTCTGATTGGCCTGCTCGGATTGAATTGCGAAACCGCCGACAATGGCGAGAAAGCTTTGGAACGAATGATGTCGGGTCATCTGGATCTGGTCTTGATGGATTGCCAAATGCCGGTGAAAGATGGCTACACCGCGACCCGCGAATGGCGACAACATGAGTTGTCGGCAGGTTTGCCGCGCCTGCCCATTATTGCCATGACTGCCAATGCGATGGCAGGTGATCGGCAAAAATGTCTAGACGCTGGTATGGATGATTACATCACCAAGCCAGTGGATCGTCGTCTGCTCGAATCCAGTTTGGCGCGTTGGTTAAAAGTAAAACAAGAACAAGGCAATGTAAGCAGCGATTGTGCACCTGCAGTTGTATCAGCATCGCCATCAACAACATTGCCTTCAACAGCAGCAGCACCGATACCGCAAACGATGGCACCGCCACGGCCCACGGCTCCCGCCATCACGGCGCCGCCCTTTCGAACGACACTGCCACCAAGACCCGTTGCTCCCGCGCAACCCGATGCCGTGGTTTCAAGCCCGTCAGTGCCAACACCAAGGCCGCCAGTGAGTGCGCCGGTAGCCGCGACTCCTCAGCCACCGCGCGTGCTGCCGCCGCTTCCCGCTGCGCCCGTACTTGCCACACCGCCGCCGCCACAATTTCCGTCGCGTGTTTTGCCGCCGCGCCCAAGTGTGCCAGTGAATGTAACGGCAACACCGGCACCCGCGCCGGTTATCAGTGCGCGCCCAGCACTGGCGCCGGTAGCCATTGAAGCGCCGGCCCAAGGGTTGCCCGTGCTCGCGCCGGAAGTGTTGGAAGAACTCGAAGCAGTGATGGGTGGCGAATATTTGGGTTTGATCAAATTATTTCTGGAAGATGCTCCCAAGCAAATCCAGCAACTTGAACAAGCCGCTGCCGACAATAATATTCACGGCATGATTGCACCTGCGCATACGCTTAAATCATCCAGTGCAAATCTGGGCGCTCTAGCCTTGTCGGCGATTGCAAAGCGAATTGAAGTTGGCGCGCGTGGCAATGCACTCAATAGACCGACGGTAGCGGTGGTAATGCTGGAAGCCGAATACAAAAAGGCACAGAACGCATTGCAAGCCATGTTGCAGTAAAGTCGCGCGTATTGTTTGCACGAGCGAAAAAAAACCGGCAATGCCGGTTTTTTTTTCGCTGGATTTATTGAGCTTTAACGTGTGCCCGTAGCTGAAAACTTTGCCAGACTTCTTCGTCATAAGCAATTTTTCACGTTAATCGAGAAGTTTTTCTGCGGCCAAACCACGGACATTTATGCCGTCATTATTTTTGACGCCTGCCATGCTTTTTGCAAAATAAAATTTCGTAACAATCGCCGACAGTGAATTTTACAGAAGATCGCCACAGCGCTGCTTGTGCATGTTTTAGCTGTCGATAGCTATTCAATTACGCCGACTATTTTTGTTCTAACGCATTGAAGTTAGTGTCTCGCAGACAATGCAAGAATAGTGCTATTGGCTTATAGCCAACAAGCGAGCAATGACAATTCTACTGGCGCCGGACTCATCAAATGAAATTGAGGCAAAAGCCTTATCCAACTCAATTGCAGTGGAAGACCGGTGCCTTGGAATCGCGTGGATTCAGTAGTGGTGGTTGTGGGTGGACTCGAACCACCGACCCCGGCATTATGAGTGCCGTGCTCTAACCGGCTGAGCTACACAACCATGAACCGCTGCTGTGGTTAGATCAGCAGGGCCGCGAATTTTACTTCGCATCGGCGGCGCTGTCCATCACAACGGTTTTGCTTGTCCTGCGGCCATGGCTTGTGGCAGGCTTAGAGGTAGTGAATTTGGAGTCCGCGTCGTGATCGATCCGGACGGTTATCGCCCTAATGTGGGCATCGTGCTCATGCGCACGGATGGCAGGTTGTTCTGGGCCCGCAGGGTGAACCGGGACGGCTGGCAGTTTCCGCAAGGCGGCATGAACACTGATGAAACACCGTTAGAAGCGATGTACCGAGAACTACATGAAGAGGTTGGTCTGTTACCTGAGCACGTTGAAGTGCTTGGTGCTACGCCCGGCTGGCTTCGCTACCGACTGCCTAAGCGCTGTGTGCGCTACGGCAGCAAACCCATATGCGTGGGACAAAAACAGGTTTGGTTCTTATTGCGTTTTAATGGTGATGAAGCCGATTTGTGCCTCAATCTGACTGAAAAGCCTGAATTTGATAGCTGGCGCTGGGTTGATTTCTGGTATCCGGTCGAACATGTGGTCAACTTTAAGCGAGAAGTCTATGTCCATGCTTTGCACCACTTAAGCGATCATGCCCGCACAATCGCGGGAGATGACGCTATACCTGTCGACGCAGGCACTTTGGTTCAACAGATTCTGGCTACGAGCACTCTCACGAAATTCGGTAAACGCTAAACCGGATAGTTTTGCTTATTGACAATCATTCTCATTCCGTGTCAAATACGAATCATTCTTATTCGTAGCCGGGTCTGATTCTGCCATGTACGTTTGCGTTTGTTTTGGTATCACCGATAAAGCTATCCAGCGCGCCGCTGCCGATGGCGTTCGTGATGTTGCCGAATTGACCATGCGTACCGGTCTTGGCAGTAATTGCGGTAGCTGCCGCGATATGGCTACCGACATTTTGAGTCAGGCGCGCGCGCCCGCACTGCTGCCATTGCCAATTTTGCAAGCAGCCTGAAAAACCCAATTGAGAATAGTAGCGATTGTTATTTAAACATCGCATGTTGAATGCTATTAAAGTGGCGGCACAACTTTAGGAGCACAGCCATGAAAGGCGACAGCAAAGTCATAGAACATCTCAATAAAGCGCTCTACAACGAGCTGGTTGCCATCAATCAATATTTTTTGCATGCAAAAATGCTGAAAAACTGGGGCTTTAAAGCACTCGCCGATCACGAGCACCATGAATCCATCGATGAAATGAAACATGCCGATCGATTGATCGATCGCATTTTATTTCTGGAAGGTTTGCCGAATCTGCAGTCACTCGGAAAACTTTTTATCGGTGAAACTCCGAAAGAAATTTTCGAATGCGACTTGAAGCTTGAACTGATTGCTGTGCCTGATTTGAAAGCCGCCGTAGCACACAGCGAAACCGCTGGTGATTACGTTTCGCGTGATTTGTTTGCTTCGATCCTCGGCTCGGAAGAAGAGCATGTCGATTGGCTTGAAACACAATTGGGTTTGATGGAGCGACTCGGCGAAGCCAGCTACCTGCAAGCACAACTTAAAGGCTAAACATCAATAGCATTACAAAAACCCCGGGAATGTCGGGGTTTTTGTTGTCTGAGCATCTGATAGTCACGCTATCCGACAAGCTCGCCAGTAAACTTTGGAACAAAGTACGCTACAGGCTAATCAATCACAAAACCAACATGACAGCGCTCAATCACAGCAGCACAAGGCACTACGGAAGTAGAGAGTGGCTAGTTTTGAACGCACCTTGGACTGCAGTAGAAAAAATCTATGGTGAAAAAAAGCCCCGTGTAGTCAGGGCTTGATGTTGTTGTTAGGTTAGCGAGCAATCAACTCTTACCCCAAAACTTCACCGTCTTCGCCAAGCGTTTGAAGAACGATTCTTTCGATACGCCGGCATTTTCTGTCGTGCGAGCCACCACCGGAATTTCCGCAGTCACGACCGCAGCAGTATTCGAAGTATTTCTATTGGCACTGTCTTGGCGCGGTGGTCTTGGTGTACGTGGCGGCCGCGGTTTGCTGTCATTGGAACTTGAATGTTGTTTGTCACCGGTACGTGCGGATGAAGAACGCGAACCGGAGGCGCCAGGTTTAGACGAATGGCCACCCGGTTTGCGAGCGCCGGGTTTGCTGCCGGTTTTACTATTGGCGGCGGCTTCGCGTACTTCTTTATAGATAGACGAAATGCTGTCGTTTTCTTCGCCTTCCACTGACGGCACATGGGCGCGTGGTGTGCGTGGAAGCGCGACTAGTAATTCAGCAGTGACCGGCTCGGTCGGGATTTTCTGTTCGATATAGGCTTCGATATCCGGCAAGCCCTGTGCGTACATTTCGCAGGCGAAACTAATCGCATCACCTTCGGCGCCGAGGCGAGCGGTACGACCAATACGATGCACATAATCTTCGGCATCAAATGGCAAGTCGTAGTTGTACACATGGCTCACGCCATCGATATGCAAACCGCGTGCGGCCACATCGGTAACGACAATAATTTCAAGATCGCCACGCTGGAATTTTGTCAGCAGGCTTTGGCGTTTTTTCTGCGGCACGTCGCCAGATAAAACGCCGACTCGGTAATGGGCTTTTTCCAAAGCACGGGCAACGCGTTCAACCCAGGCTTTGGTATTGACGAAGACCATGGTGCGGGCACCTTCACTTCGCGACAGCAGGCCAAGCAAGAGTGGAAGTTTTTCTTCATTGGCCGGGAAATACATCTTTTGGCGAACTTTGGCAGCGGTAATGAATTCGGTTTCGACGATCAGTTTTTCCGGCTCATGCATGTGTTCGTAGGCGAGTTCGAGAACGCGATGAGACAAGGTTGCCGAGAACAATAAAGTCTGGCGTTCTTCGCGATGCGGCAATTTGCGTAGCAGAAAACGCAGATCCTTAATGAAACCCAGATCAAACATGCGATCGGCTTCATCCAGAATGCAGACTTCGCAGGCATGCAGATGCACAACGCCTTGGCGCACGTAATCAATCAGGCGACCTGGTGTGGCAATAATGACATCGCAACCGGCCTGCAATTGGGCACGTTGTTTGTCGTAATCGACGCCGCCGTAAATTAGGGCGAACTTCAGGCCTAAACTGGCACCGAATTTTTCGGCATCCTTGTGAATTTGAATCGCCAGCTCGCGCGTGGGGGCTAAAATCATGGCACGTGGGTCGGCCGGGCCACGGTTGGCAAGGGCGGGCTTTGACAGCAAGCGGTTAAACGCCGCGACCAGAAATGCTAGGGTTTTGCCGGTACCGGTTTGTGCCTGACCGGCGACATCGCGCCCTTGCAGCGCAATCGGCAGGGTCATGGCTTGGATGGGGGTGCAGCGATTGAAACCTGCGGCTTCAAGGCCGTCCAATAAATCTGGATGCAGGTTAAAACTCGAAAAAGGTATATCGGTCAGTGGTTTATCAGTCATTTGAGCTCATTAAAGCGGGTTTATCCGGCTTGCAAGGGCCGCTCGCTGGACGCACACTGCGTACTGGTTCTTCGGCCCGATATTGAAATTGGTTAATTCGGCCCCCAGTTTAACGCATCTACACACATCTATTGGCTTTCACCTTGCCTCTTGTGAAAGTTAGCCACTATTTTGGAGTTTTACATGAGCGATAAAGTCATACACGTCGGCGATGCCGATTTCGATGCCCTAGTTCTGCAGTCCGATGTGCCGGTTCTGGTGGATTTTTGGGCTGAATGGTGCGGTCCTTGCAAAATGATCGGCCCGATTGTCGATGAAATGGCGACCACCTTTGAAGGCAAAATCAAAGTCGTCAAAATCAATATCGACCAAAACCCCGGCGTGCCACGCAAGTATGCGGTGCGAGGCATCCCGACTTTAATGATGTTCAAAAACGGCGTAGTGGCCTCGACCCAAGTGGGTGCGGTAGGCAAAGCCCAGTTGAGCCAGTTTGTTGAAAAAGCACTGTAAGTTTTTTTGAATGCTTTGCAATTCAAAACACCGGCTCAGGTCGGTGTTTTTTTTATATAAGCGCCCACGAATGAACCGCGATTCAGGCACTTACTTGCACACATCGCCCTATCGGTGTATTTTTAGGTCTCAAAAGGCGCACGCGCCGATCTGTTAAACCCCTTCTTCTATCCCTAACTCGCCATTGCGAGGAACCCCATCCGTGTCTGAAAACGAAATTGAAACCGGCAAACCAGCCGTAAAACGGGGTCGCAAACCAAGCGTCCAAGCCTCTGTCACTGCTGAAGCTGCACCGACCGCATCGGTCCGGAAAGTGACGGTCAAAGCAGCCTCCAAAATTCCCGCCGCTGCAGCGCCCATAGCGCCGCCGGTCGCACCAGCATCGGCTGAGCCTGCCGCGCCGCGTGAAAACCGTGAACCTCGCGAGAGCAGGGAAAGCCGAGAAAGTAGGGAAACTAATAATAGTGCTGGCTCTTATTCGCAGTCCGCGGCGCCAAGCGAAACGCGTCAAAGCGAATCTGGCGGTAACGACTCCAATCATCAGAACCAAAATAATGCTAGCCCGAATGCTGGCGGCTCGAACAATGAGCAAAGCCAGGACGGCGGCCAAACCAACGAGGATGGCAGCCCGCGCAACAACCAAAATCGTTCGCAGCAGCAACGTCAAAACCAAAACCGCTTCCGTGGCCGCAATGATCGTTACGACCGCAATGACCGCAATCGTAGTCAACAAAATAATAATGCTGAAGAAGGTGGCGAAAACGCGGGACAAAATCCTGGTCAAAACAACAACCAAAATGGTGAACGATCGGAACGTCATGAGCGTCCGATGCCACAGTTGCCAGCAGATTTCCCGACCTATAGCTTGAATGATCTCAAGCGCATGCCGGCCCATAAATTGCTGGAAATGGCTGAGCTTTTAAACTTGCACGAAGGCGTGGCGCGTATGCGCAAACAAGACGTCACCTTCGCGTTGTTGAAAGTACTTACGCGTCATTCCAATGGTGTTGCCGGTGATGGCGTACTGGAAATTCTGCCCGATGGTTACGGCTTCCTGCGTTCTGCCGATGCGAGTTATCTCGCAGGCCCGGATGACGTGTATATTTCGCCAAGTCAAATCCGCCGCTTCAATCTGCGTACCGGCGATCATATTTCCGGCCGTATTCGTTCACCCAAAGACGGTGAGCGTTACGTTGCATTGAATGTGCTCGACACGATTAATGGCGAGCCGCTCGAAGCTTCAAAAAATAAAGTCTTGTTTGAAAATCTGACACCTTTATTCCCGCGTAAAAAATTCACGCTCGAACGCGGCAACGGTTCGACCGAAGATATTACCGGCCGCATCATGGACTTAATGTCGCCACAGGGCAAAGGTCAGCGCTCGTTAATTGTGTCGCCTCCGAAGGCCGGTAAAACCATGCTGATGCAGAATGTCGCGCAAGCGATTTTGCATAATCATCCCGATGTACATTTGATCGTGCTTTTGATCGACGAGCGTCCGGAAGAAGTGACCGAAATGCAGCGCACCGTGCGCGGCGAAGTGATTTCCTCGACCTTCGATGAACCGGCCGCACGCCATGTGCAAGTTGCAGAAATGGTCATCGAACGCGCCAAGCGTCTGGTTGAACATAAACGCGATGTCGTGATCATGCTCGATTCGATCACGCGTCTGGCACGCGCCTACAATATGGTGGTGCCGAGCTCTGGCAAAGTATTGTCCGGTGGTGTTGATGCGAATGCCCTGCATCGTCCGAAGCGTTTCTTCGGCGCTGCACGGAATGTTGAAGAAGGCGGCTCGCTGACGATTATCGCCACTGCTCTGGTCGATACCGGTTCGAAAATGGACGAAGTGATCTACGAAGAATTCAAAGGCACCGGCAACTCGGAAGTGCATCTGGATCGTCGCATCGCAGAAAAACGCGTGTATCCGGCGATCAACATCAACCGCTCCGGCACCCGCCGTGAAGAATTGCTGATTGATGCCGAAATGCTTCAGAAGATCTGGATACTGCGCAAGTTATTACACCCAATGGATGAATTGTCCGCGATGGAATTCCTGCTCGACAAAATGAAGACCAGCAAGTCGAACGATGAGTTCTTCTTGAGCATGAAACGCGGCTGATTTGCATCGACAGAAAAAATAAAAACGCCGGATACGTCTGGCGTTTTTTTATGACTCATGATTTGAATATTAACGCCATTCGACATCAACACCATCGGATTCACCAATCGCCTTGTTCAAGGCATTGACTAGGCCTTCCGATGCGCCGGAATTCATGATCATCTCGACTGTATTCAAGTCAATGAAATAATCCTGATCTTTCGAACTTTCTTCTTCCATTGTGTTTTGTAGTGATTGCAAATCACTGTCGCTGAGTTCGAACAGCAATTGCTTACTTGATTTCAGATAGAGAGTAGCCATATTTAATCTCGATGGTGGGGTGTGACTTCAAAATAGCCTAATTCCACGGGTTCCACAATTCCCACCGCCTAGACGCGCGTGATTGTGAGTGCTGGTTCCCTAGCGATTAAATCTATAGAGTTATGACATAGCCTAGTGTGCTAGAAGAGTCCGTACTTATGTTTGGTATGCTTAGAAAATTGAGCATTCCATCGCCACTGAAGTGGCTCCCACAGTAATGCTCGATTTGTGTGGGAGCTGGTTCGCCAGCGATTAGATCTTTCAGCTTGCTAACTGGGCAAAGGTAATCAGATTTTCCCTATGCAAAAATCAATAGTTTCCTGATTCATATAGACATGTGGTTTTCTTAATCTTATCGAAACTTGATCGAGATTGAAAAATGCCGACGTCTTCAAAGGAAAATAGCTTTCGAAATTCTTTTCAGACTGGTTCACAGGTTTTAAGAAAAGGTAGGGAGTCGATCGAGAACCAAATATATTTCATTACCTTCACAACAAAGAATCGGAAGCAGTTATTTTCAAATTTCGAGATGGCGGCCGCGTGTAGTTTCAATCTCAGTAAGCCCGAAGTATGGCCTTCTGCAAAATTACTATGTTGGGTTCTGATGCCGGATCATTTTCATGGCTTGGTACAGCTGAACGAAAAAGAGCCCTTGGAAATCGTAGTAGGGAGATTGAAGGCGCATCTCACCAGATTGCTTGGGCCGCAGCTTCAACTGGAGGGGCGATGTGGCAGCAGGGTTTTCACGACCATGCGCTCAGAAATGAAGAGAATATACTCGATATTGCACGCTATGTAGTGATGAATCCGGTTAGGGCTAAGCTATGCAAGCGGGTGGGAGATTATCCGTTTTGGGATGCGGTTTGGGTTTGATGGTGGTAGGTATTTTTTAGTGTATGCACAGACTGAAAGTTCTTGGCTGTCTGGTAGTTCCACCTGGTAGTTCCAATCGCTGGCAAACCAGCTTTCACAAAACCAGCTTTCAGAAAACCAGCTTTCACAAAAATCTGGCACTACAAAAAGTTAGCTCTCACAAAAGTGGGAGCTTTGATCAATGTTTAAAGTGACGACGGCCGGTAAACACCATCGCGATATCGTTTTCGTTCGCGGCGGCGATAACTTCGTTGTCACGCATCGAACCGCCGGGTTGAATGACGGCGCGGATACCGGCTTTGGCAGCAGCATCGATACCATCGCGAAACGGGAAGAAAGCATCGCTGGCCATGACCGAACCGGGTACGATAAGGCCAGCTTCCTCGGCTTTGAAGGAGGCAATTTTTGCGCTGACCACTCGGCTCATTTGTCCTGCGCCGATGCCCACGGTCTGCAAGTCTTTCGCATAAACAATGGCGTTAGATTTCACGAACATTGCGACTTTCCAGGCGAACAACAAATCCAGCATTTCACTCGCAGAGGGCGAGCGCGCACTGACGATTTTCAAATCACTCGCGGTCAAGGAATCGGTATCGGAATCTTGCACCAGCAAGCCACCGGCGATGCGTTTGTATTCCATCGCGCTGGCACCGGTTTTCAATTGGCCACACGCTAGCACGCGGACATTGGCTTTCTTCGCAAACAACGGCAATGCATCTGCGGCGATACTTGGTGCAATCACGACCTCGACAAATTGTCTTTGCAGAATTTCGGCGGCAGTTTTTGCATCGAGCTCGCGATTGAAGGCGATAATGCCGCCGAAAGCCGACGTTGGATCAACGGCATAAGCACGGTCGTAGGCTGTGAACAAGTCATGCGACACTGCTACGCCGCATGGGTTGGCGTGTTTTACAATAACGCAGGCCGGTTGTTCGAAAACCTTGACGCATTCGAGTGCGGCATCGGCATCAGCAAGATTGTTGAAACTTAGTTCTTTACCTTGCAAAAATTTCGCGGTGGCGACAATGCCGCGGCCTGCATTTTTTTCAAGATAGAGTGCACCACGTTGATGCGGGTTTTCGCCGTAACGCAAACCCGACGCCAGATCAAATGATAGATGCAATGTGTGCGGCCAGGTTTCTGGTGTTTGTGGATCGGCAACGCGGGCCGATAACCATTGCGTAATTTGTCCATCATATGAGCTGGTGTGGGCATAAGTTTTTGCAGCGAATGCTCGGCGCATTGCAATATCGGTGCCGCCTGCTTGCAAGGAAGCAATCAGCGATGCGTAGTCATTGGGATTGACCACGACACTGACACGCGCGTGGTTTTTTGCCGCCGCACGCAGCATGGCCGGGCCGCCGATATCGATATTTTCTATGGCGTCATCGTAGCTACAATCAGCTTTCGCAATTGTCGCTGCGAAGGGATATAAATTGACGATAAGCAAATCAATGGCAGTGATGTCATGTTCTTTCATCACAGCATCATCGGTGCCACTTCGGGCTAATAAACCACCATGAATTTTCGGGTGTAATGTTTTTACGCGACCGTCCATGATTTCCGGAAAGCCGGTGACATCGCTGACATCTTGTACCGCGATACCCGCTTCACGTAAGGCTTTCGCGGTGCCGCCGGTCGATAGCAAATGCACATTGAGTGCGATTAATGCTTGGGCAAGTTCGAGCAGGCCAGTTTTATCGGAAACAGATAGCAGGGCCCGGCGAATGGGCAGACGTGTGGAAGACATGGAGGCACCTCGTGTGAGGCGCGAATTATAACGCGAGCGATGTTGTGGATGTTACGTAGGGTGGATCCCACCGTTTTTTGGTGGTATCCACCGAACGCCATCGCAATCTGTGCTGGAATTGCCGACAGTACGCACGGCATTTAACAAAACACTGTCGCAATCTGTGGTGGAATGGCCAACGGTGTGCCACCTGTTGGTGGTTCCACCCTACGCCAATCCGTAATCTTTCAATTTTTTGCGTAAGGTGGCACGGTTCATTCCGAGCATATCGGCGGCGCGGCTTTGGTTACCGTCGCAATGGCGCATGACTTCGTGTAACAGGGGGGTTTCAATTTCGCGCAATACCACGTCGTGCAAATCATCGACGTCGGCGCCATTCATGTCGTGCAGATAACGCCGTACTGCTTTGGCGACGTACTCGCGTAAAGCCGGTTGCTGTTGGGTAGCGGGAGCAGGTTCTGCGCGTAAAGCGGGTGGCACGTTCAAAAGAAAACTCCGCAAAAGAAAATCTTGAAAAAACCGCTTCCTTGCGGGCGCGCCATCAGGCTTACGGCGGAGGGCGATTTTAGCCTAGAAATTTGTTTGGAACGAGATTTAACAAAAATATTTTTTCAATTTTGCGGATCATTCGTGCTTTATTACCAAGATGCTTAATTTCGCACCAATGAATCAACTACTTGCATGGCAAATCAAATCGCAAATAGAGATAAGGCAGCTAAATGGCCTTAATTAAATTCCAGACGAAATGCGACTGCGTGTTTACCCGGATCCATGATTTCAAGGGTCAGGCTTGCCGATTGTCCCGGCATGATCATTGGGCTGCTTGGCTCGTTGCCCAGATATTCGCGTGCTTCAAAGCGACGCAATCCTAATGGTTGATCTTCGAGGTCCGTCAAGGCGACTTCCAGTTGAGGCCAGGCTTGTGCGAATGCAGCATCGTTACGAAAACTTGCAGTGAGCAACAAAGCATTCGGGACCGAAGGATGCGGACGAATATCGCGCGAGGTGACCTGAAATGCCTTTGGCTCATTCCAGGGTGGTAGCGAGCACTGCAGAACGCCGCACAGCATTTCTAGGCGCGGACGCCAGACGGGATCAGTCGCCAGACGAACGCGGTCGGCAACGATAATTTGCAACAGCAATGCCAATGCAAGTATCAAAGCGAGTGCAGCCCAGCGCCAACGACGCGAGCGGGTTATCAGGATTGGTTCTTCGATAAAACTGGGCGATGTTTTTTTCATGATGATTTGCGCCGCCCGGTAATTCGCATCCAGTCTTCGAGTTGGGTCGCTTCCAGGTCGTCGAACCATTGTGCGTATTGATCCAGCAAATCTTGCTCCTGTCCTTTTAATATTCCCGATAGCGCTATCAGTCCGTTTGCTTCGGTTCGTCCGGCCAACAGCGATGCAAGACTCTCCAAGGCCGAGGCCAGAATATTGGCGACGACAACGGGATAAGTCGCTTTTAGTTCATCTTCCGGTAAAAATACCTGTAATTTTTTGCCAACTTCATTGCGTTCGGCATTGTCGTGGGTCGCAATCAGGGCTTGCGGATCGTTATCAACAGCAATGGCCGATTTGGCACCGAGTTTCAGCGCCGCCAAAGCCAGAATGCCGGAGCCGCAACCAAAGTCGAGCACCGTTTTATTTTTAAGTTCGATACTATCGAGCCATTGCAAACATAAGGCGGTGGTGGGGTGCGTGCCGGAGCCAAACGCCAAGCCTGGGTCCAGTCGAATGAGCACCTGGCCTTTCGCCTCTTCCGGAACATCCAGATTCCAAGGCACGATCCAGGTACGTTCGCCGAATTTCATTGGTTTGAATTGATCCAGCCATGCGCGTTCCCAATCCTGATCTTCCACACGTGTAAATTGTGCCGAGCTCAAGTCCAGTTCTTCATCGAAGGCTTCCAGCGATTGCAGCAATAAATCTTCGTTGCTGTCGGCATCAAATAGCGCCGTCATGATGATTTCCGGCCATAGCGGTGTTTCACCGACGCCCGGTTCCAGAATCGCGCGTTCATTGTCCGCGTCGGCCGCATCGAGCAAAGATACCGACAAGGCGCCGCAATCTTGCAGGGCAAGTTCTAGTCGTGATTCATCATGGGCGCGGCAGCGAAACGAGAGTTCTAACCAGGGCATGGGTGTCGGGTTAACCAAAACGTATCAGTGGGTATTATGCGGCTTCGCGTGAGCATTGACGACAGACCGGTTATACTCGCCCCATGAAAATACCTCGCAAATTGTTGAATATTCTTCTGGCCATCGCACTGGTCGCATCGCTCGCCGCCTGCGGTAACAAAGGCCCCTTGGTGCATCCAGATAAAGAAAAACCGGCGCAAGAACCTGCGGCATCGAGTAACTGAGGTTCACGTGTCCCTGCGTTTTAGCAAAATGCACGGTGCCGGAAATGATTTCGTGCTGCTGGACCTGCGTGATGGATCGCCATTGCCGGATGCTACATCGACGCGCGCGATAGGAAATCGCCACACCGGCGTTGGTTTCGACCAATTATTGACGATAGAAACATCTGAGCATGCCGATTGCATTGCACGCTACCGAATACTCAATTCCGACGGCACGCTGGCGCAGCAATGCGGCAACGGTGCCCGTTGTGTTGCGGCCTGGATTAAGCGTGCTGGCATGACGACTGCTTCGAATTTTTTACTCGATAGCCCGGCGGGCATAATCAATGTGCAATGCTTGGAAAACGAACACTATTCATTGCTGATGAGCGTGCCGGATTTTGTCTCGGCGAGTATTCCGTTTGTCACTGACAAGCAAGGTCCGACCTATCGACTCTCGATTGAAAATGAAAATATCGAATTCGTGGCTGTGTCGATGGGGAACCCGCATGTGGTGATTCAAGTCGATGATATTGCCAATGCGCCGGTTGAACGTCTGGGAAAAGCCTTGCAGGCGAGCCCGCACTTTCCGGAAAGCGTAAATGTCGGTTTTGCAGAAATAATGTCGCCGACCCATATCAAGCTAAGAGTGTATGAACGCGGCGCCGGTGAAACCCTGGCGTGCGGCAGTGGTGCCTGTGCTGCGGTAGCGGCATTAATTTCGCTGGGCAAGCTGGAATCGAATGTAAAAGTAAGTTTGCCAGGTGGCGATTTGCAAATTGAATGGACAAACAAAGACGCGCCGATCCGTATGACTGGTCCGGCCGCTTTTGTTTTTGAAGGAGAGTATTTGTGATCTCGACAGATGAAAAATCCGAACGCATGAGTGCACACGAAGTTGCCGTCTGGTTACGCCGCCATCCGAAATTTCTGGAGCAATATCCGGATTTGGCGGTGTCTTTGGTAGTGCCGCGTGAAGAAGGTAAAACGGCCTCGCTGGCGAGCTATCAGCTGGAAGTATTGCGAGATAAAAATCGCGAACTTAATCGCCGCCTGAGTGAATTATTTGCTAACGCACAGGACAACGAGCGCCTGGCCGTGCGTACCCATCAACTCACGCTGGCATTGATGCGAGCACACAATGCCGCCGAAACCTGGAAAGCGATGGTGGCCGTGCTCGGTGAAGATTTTCAGGGCGATGCCATCCGTGCGATTTTATTTTCCGAAGTCGGCGGACTGGAACAAGCTGAGTGGTGGCAGGTATTGCCGACACGCGCGAACGCCTTATTGCCGTTCAAGGACTTTATCGCCGCCAACGAACCGCTATGCGGCCGTTTGAATCAGGACAAATTGGATGTGCTGTATCGCGACGCCCAGTTGTTGCCTGCCTCCTGCGTGTTGTTGGCGGTGAGTGGTCACGGTATTTTATGTGTCGGCAGCGACGATGCGAATCGTTTCTATCCTGGCATGGGAACATTATTTTTGCGATTAATGAGCGAAGCACTCGTAGCTGCCTTGGCACGTTTCGATTGATTGTAGGGGCGCTTGCTTGCTGCGCCTAGGCGTATCGGACAGGTTCAGTAGCCATAGGGGCGCTTGCTTGCTGCGCCCAGGGGTATCGGACAGGTTCAGTCGCCGTAGGGGCGCCTGCTTGCTGCGCCCAGGCGTATCGGACAGGTTTAGGGCGCAGCAAGCAGCGCCCCTACGAAAGTCGGATCAGATATCAATAAGAGTAATTAATAAAAACTTATAATGATGCAGTCGCAACTAAAACAAACGATCGAAACCTTCCTGTCGCATTTGCGAATTGAACGCCGTTTGTCATCCAACACAACCGAAAGTTATCAGCGAGATTTGCTCAGCCTGATTGAATGGATGCCGACAGCGGGCTTTCCTGATTGGCAAAGTTTGAACGGCGAGGCACTGCGTAGCTTTATGGCTAGCGAACATCGTCGCGGTCTTGGCGCAAAAAGTTTGCAGCGAAGATTGTCTGCTTGTCGTTCGCTATTTCAGTGGCAATTAAAACATGGTGCATTGAAAGGCAATCCTGCGCAGGGCATTCGTGCGCCGAAAGCGCCACGAAAATTACCGCAAGTGCTCGATCCCGATGAAATGGCGCGTCTGGTCGAAGTGCCGACCGACACCGGGCTAGGAAAACGCGATCGCGCGATGTTGGAATTGTTTTATTCCTCCGGCCTGCGCTTGTCGGAATTATGCGGTCTGCACTGGCGTGATCTGGATCTTGCCGATGGATTGGTGCGCGTACTCGGCAAAGGTTCCAAGGTCCGTATCGTCCCAGTCGGAAAATTTGCTCGTGAAGCGCTGGAAAATTGGCGTACGGAATCCTTCGGAAAATTGGATAAACCGGTTTTCCCCGGAAGAAATGGAACCATTACACCGCGCGCCGTGCAATTGAGATTACGGCAATTAGCGCAAAGCCAAGGCATCTGGAAGCGCGTGTATCCACATTTAATGCGACACAGTTTTGCCAGCCATGTGCTGGAGTCTTCCGGCGATTTGCGTGGCGTGCAGGAATTGCTCGGCCATTCCGATATTGCTACCACGCAAATTTATACCCATCTCAATTATCAACATCTGGCAAAAGTGTATGACGCTGCGCATCCGCGTGCCCGCAGAAAATCGAGTGATAAATAAAAATGAAACCGACCGATATTATTTTTCATCGCGCATCCCATGTACTCGAAGTCGCTTTTGAGAATGGCGAGTGCTACAAATTACCTTGCGAGTATTTGCGAGTGGAATCACCCTCGGCCGAAGTGCAGGGTCATGGACCCGGTCAACGTGTGTTGGTTCCAGGCAAAAAGCACGTAAACATTAAAGCTATCGAACCGGTCGGCAATTACGCCGTGCAACTACATTTTGATGATGGCCATAACACTGGCATCTTTAGTTGGACTTTATTGCGTGAACTGGGACAAGGTTTTGATGCCCGCTGGGCTGCCTATCAAGCCGAATTGGAAAAGCGCGGGCTCAGTCGCGAGCCCTAATTTTCGTAGGAGGCCGCTTGCGGGCGACGAACTTGGCCATGGTTGTCATTTGTCGCCCGCAAGCGGGCTCCTACGGTGATCCACCTTAACCCAAAAAACACCCCTGTTAAGTCATAATGCCGCCATGAACCAAGACCCCAAAAATCAAGCAAAGCCAGATAGCGATACCACCCATTTCGGTTTTCGTGATGTGCCGGTGGCCGAGAAGCAAAAACTGGTCGGCGAGGTGTTTTCATCGGTCGCGGGCAAATACGATTTGATGAACGATTTGATGAGCCTGGGCGTGCATCGAATCTGGAAGCGTTACTTTGTCGGCACTTCCGGTGTGAAGCGTGGCGACCGTATTCTGGATTTGGCCGGTGGCACTGGCGATATCGCGATGCTGCTACATGAGCGCGTGGGCGATACCGGCGAAGTGATTATTGGTGATATCAATGCCGACATGCTTAGTGTTGGTCGCGACCGTTTGAATGACAAGGGTCTGGTGCGGGGTTTGCAATACGTGCAACTCAATGCCGAGAGCCTGCCATTTCCCGACAAGAGTTTCGATATGGTGACCATTGCCTTCGGTCTGCGAAATGTTACCGATAAAGCCAAGGCACTGCGCGATATGCATCGGGTTTTAAAGGTCGGTGGTCGAGTACTGGTATTGGAATTTTCACAAGTGAAACCGGAATGGTTTCGCCCGATTTACGATTTCCATTCATTCAAGGTTTTGCCGAAGCTGGGGAAACTGTTTGCCAACGATTCAGATAGTTATCAGTATCTGGCCGAGTCGATTCGCAAACACCCCAACCAAGAAAGCTTGCAAGCGATGATGAGCGAGGCTGGGTTCGACCGTTGCAGCCACCGTAATTTAAGCGGCGGTATCGTCGCTATTCATAGTGCTTATCGTGTTTAAAGAAACTCGGATTACGAAAAGGAATTCCATGCGTTTATTTGCTGTTTTATTACTGTTATCGATTGCGCCAACGCTGGCGGCAAGAAACGTTGCAAGAGTCGATGATCGTCGCAATGACGAACACAGTTATGCCGAACCAACCAAAGTGTTGGTGAAAGATATCGCGCTGGATCTGACGGTTGATTTCGACAAGAAAATTCTCGATGGCAACGCCAATCTGAGTTTGGAATGGGCGCCAAGCAAGCAAAAGCATATCCGCACAAATTGGCAGTTGGTTCTCGATACCCGTGATCTGGCAATCAAAAAAATTGAAGGATCGACCGGCCGCATGGCCTGGCAACCATTGAAATACAACCTGGCGCCGCGCGATGCTATTTTCGGCAGCAAACTGACGATCAGCATGTCACAGGCTTATAAAAATGTGCGGATTACCTATGCCACCTCGCCGCAGGCTTCCGGTCTGCAATGGTTGGACGCGCCTTTAACGGCGGGCAAGAAGCAGCCGTTTATGTTTAGCCAGTCGCAATCGATCCACGCACGTTCATGGGTACCTTTGCAAGACACCCCCGGCGTACGCTTCACCTATTCGGCGCATATCAAGACACCGAAAAACGCCATGGCCTTGATGTCGGCAAACAATGCTCCGGATGCCATTCGCGACGGTGATTATTCTTTCCGTATGCCACAGCCAATCTCTTCGTATTTGCTTGCAATATCGGCGGGCGATTTGGTATTCGAACCGATTTCCAACCGCGTTGGTGTTTGGGCCGAACCTTTGGTCGTTAAAAAAGCGGCCTGGGAATTTGCCGATACCGAAAAAATGATTGTTGAAACTGAAAAAATGTTCGGCCCCTACCGCTGGGAGCGCTACGACATTCTGGTGTTGCCTGCATCATTTCCTTTTGGCGGCATGGAAAACCCGCGCCTGACCTTTGCAACACCCACCATTATCGTCGGTGATCGTTCGCAAACCAGTTTGATTGCCCATGAGTTGGCACATTCTTGGTCCGGCAATCTAGTCACCAATTCCAGTTGGAAAGATATGTGGTTGAACGAAGGTTTTACCACTTATGTGCAAGGCCGGATTGTTGAAGCGGTGTACGGAAAAGAATTGGCCGACATGGAAGACGTCATCGGCGAGTTTGATGCAAGAGCGGAAGTGGAGAGTTTGAAGCCCGAAATGCAATTGCTGGCTTTGCCTGCTATGCCTGGCCTCGACCCGGATGAAGCGTCGAGCGACATCGCTTACGAAAAAGGCCAGTGGTTTCTGACATTCCTGGAACAGCGTTACGGTCGCGACTTGTTCGATCCGTTCCTGCGCTCGTGGTTTGACGAACATGCATTCAAGACGGCAACGACTAACGATTTCGTGGCGTTCTATAAAAAGCGTTTGCCGAACAAAAAACCAAGTGCGGTGACCGAGAAGGAATTCAACACCTGGGTTTATGAGCCAGGTATTCCGACTTTCGCCAAAGCGACCGTCTCATCGCGGTTTACTGCGGTAGATGCTGCACGTGAAAGCTGGTTGGCAGGCAAATTGGCAGCCAAGAAAATTCCGGCACAAAAATGGAGCACCCAAGAGTGGACCCACTTCCTCGGCAATTTACCCAAGACCTTGCCGGTAGCAAAATTGAAGGAGCTTGATAAAGCATTCAAATTAACCGGCACCCCGAATGGTGAAATCGCGATGCGCTGGTACCCGATTACGATTCGTAGCGGCTATGCGAACGCGCGCCCAGCGATTGCCGCATTCCTGCAAAAAGTCGGTCGTCGCAAATTAATCATTCCCAGCTATACCGCTTTGACCGAAACTAAAGACGGCTTGGCCTTTGCCAGAAACGTATTTGCCAGCGCGCGACCGGGTTATCACCCGATCACCATTGGCACGGTAGAGAGTTTGCTCAGTAAAGCCAAGCCATAATCGGCCGATGAAAGCAAAACACGCTCGCCGTATCGCTTGGGCTGCAGGCATTGGTTTGTCGGTGGCAACGGTGAGCACAGCTTTGCTAATGCCAGAGCAATTCCTGCAAGCAGAGTTTGCCCGCCTACGCTGGCTGGCCGGTGCCGAGGTCCAAAGCAAAATTATTGCCAATGATCCCGATTACAAATGGGTTTATTTGCGAGCTGGGTTCAGCGATGAAAACAGTTCGGAGAAGCCGCTGGTTTTTCTGATACACGGTTACACCGGCAGCAAGGAAAACTGGTTGCCGGTCATGCGTGAACTCGGTAAGAAATA